>Ga0193743_1000015_pt1 | contig 112266 bp, 92 predicted proteins | sample L2c2metaG_FD_143038 | JGI IMG/M metagenome (GOLD analysis project Ga0193743, IMG submission 143038) | Soil microbial communities from a riparian zone of the East river system, Colorado, United States - L2c2 | ecosystem: Environmental > Terrestrial > Soil > Riparian zone | place: USA: East... | reverse complement strand
CGCTCACATCACTCGGATAGCCACGCCGACCATGATTCCCCATGACTCCATCGTCATGGCATACCAAACGTAACCCCATCCCATTGCATGCAAAGGAACAAAGTTAATTACAGGCTCTAGGAAGCAAAGACTGGGGACGCAAGTCAGGTCTCTCCACTCCGCCGGTTTCGCCTGTGCGAACCGGCGTCGTTGGAGGTGACAAAGACCTGGCTTTAACCGGTGCGGCGCTCGCCGGTAAGAACCGAATCGAGCAGTCCGTTCAGATTGCTGGCGCGGGTGCGCAACGCGCTTTCCGTCTGGTTCGCATTGCGCTGGCGCGCCTGCAGTGTCATCAACTCATCAGCGATGTTGATGGCTGCCAGCACCGCCACGCGCAGCGAGTCCACGGTCGTACCCTGCGCGGCAACGGCGCGCATCTTCGTATCGACAAGGTTTGCCAGCCTCTCGATGTACGCGGGATCTTGTCCACGCAGGTGATAGGGCTGGTCGTAGATCTCGACGGTGATGCCTTGGCTGGTATCCTTCATCGCGGGCTAGGTCTCTCCTCTGGCTACGCGCAGGCTCTCAACTACGCGGTGAATTCGTCCAGATGCTTCAGTAGCCGCTCGACGCGGCCGCGTACGTGGTCCCGCTCCTGCTGTAACTGGCCGATCTCGCCTTCCAGCCGCGTGGACTGCTCTGCGCGGCTCGCCAGTTGGCGCTCCAGCTCGGCGCTGTGCCGCTGAAGCTCTTCGACCTTCGCTGTGGCTGCAGCGTGGGCCTCACGCTCTGCCTTCAGCAGCTCTACCGCGCGTAGAACGCGCTCTTCCAGAGCCTGAAAATCGGCTGCTGCCAGGGTCTCTGCTCCCTGATCGGTGATGTCCATTGCTACCGCTGCCATACATCCTCACTGCATTGAGCCGATTGCCTGTTACCGCGTTCGATCTGCCGCAACGAAGTGCGGTTTTTCTTGATGAAAAAACCGCGTTTGCATCCTTGCTCGCAACCGCACCCGCAGGCACTCAGCTCGGGGGAAATATCCGTTCCTAGGCCGCAGTATATCGCCAATGCAAACGCCGGAAGGCAAATCCGATTCGGCCCCTGTGTATATGTGTGCCGTAATTGACAACCTCCTGGCCGGCGAGTTGTGCTACCGCGGATTTCCCATTGCTCTGCCTGTTGAGTCCGCCCAAAGCGGCTTCGCTTGACGAAAAGCCGCGTTCGCCTCGGTATACCTAGGGAAATCCGTTCTACGTGCGCAGCTTGCCACCCAGCGATTCAAGCGCGCTGACAATGCTGTTCGACCAGGCGTGCAGCTCCTCGTCACGGAGGGTCCGATCCGGTGACTGGAAGGTGGTGGCGACGAGCATCGAGTAGTGGCCCGCGGGGACGGCTTTGCCCTTGGCATCGCGGAAGATCTCCGCCGGACGATATTCCTGCAGCTCGGCGATCTCGAGGCCGGCGAGCGCAGACCCGACCGCATCCCAATGGACAACATCCGGAAAGACGAGCGAGAAGTCGCGATGCACTGGCTGGTAGCGCGAGAGTTCGCGCGCGGCGGCCTGGCGCAGCGATTGGCGGAAGAGACGGTCGAGATAGATTTCACCGACGAGCACGGGCTGACGCAGCTTGCGCCTTGCGTTTTCATCCGGGTGCAACTCGCCGAAGTAGCCGATGGTGCTGCCGTCCACCACACTGCGTGCAGCGCGTGCGGGGTTGAGCCAGCCAGGCAGGAGGCCGCTCTCCGGCGGGAAGGCGTCGAAATAGACAGAGCGGGATGCAAACCGGCTGGTGATCGCTTCGACCAGCCCCTTGAGGTCGTAGAAATCGATGGCGCGCGAGGAGTGCAGGCCATCGCGAAGCTGGCCAGTAGCGCCGAAGGCGAGCCACTGCGCCTCGTCTACGCGTTCTGGTGAGCCAGAAAAGACAGTGCCCATCTCAAAGAGCCGCACATCGTCCACGTTGCGGTTCAGGTTGTGGGCGAGCATGGTTAGCGCGCCGGGAACCAATGACGGCCGCAGCATGCCAGCCTCTTCGCTGAGTGGGTTGTCCATGGCCACGGCAACGCCGGGCTGGGCGGAGAATGTCGCTGCATCGGTGGCAGAGCAGAAGGTGGAGGAGATGGCCTCGTGATAGCCGGCGGAAAGGAGCAGGTCGCGCACCGTTGCCTGCTTCGGCGCATGCGGCAGCTCCAACACCGTACCGCTGAATGCGGGCAGCGTGTTGGCGAAGCGGTTGTAGCCGTAGACGCGCGCGACCTCTTCGACCAGGTCGATCTCGCGCTCCAGATCGAGGCGCCAGCTTGGCAGGGTGACGGCGTAGCGGCCTTCGCCTGAGGACTCAAGGGCACAGCCGAGCGCGCGGAGGACACCGGTGGCCACCTCGTCGGTGATGCCGGGCCCATCGCTGGTACGGCCCAGCAGTTGTGCGCAGCGCGCGACGGAAAAGGCGATCGGACGCCGCGCCGCGACACGCGCCAGAACTTGGGGGATCACCACATCGACGAGCTCGCCTTCGATGTGACCGCCGCTTTGAAGAATCAACTGCGAGACCAGCGCCGAGGCGACTGGCGGTGCGTGGAAGTCCGCGCCGCGTTCGAAACGATGCGAAGCGTCGGAGTGGATGCCATGGCGGCGGCTCATGCGGCGGACGATCGTGGGATCGAACCACGCGGCTTCGACGAGGATGTTCTTCGTCTCCGGCGTGATCATGGTCTCCCATCCGCCCATCACGCCAGCGAGGCCGAGAGCGTGCTTTTCATCGGCTACAACAACGTCGTCGGCATCGAGCACGCGATCGACGCCGTCGAGGGTCTTTAGCCGCTCACCCGCTCGTGCGCGACGAACAAGGACGGCGCCTTCGATCTTGTCGAGGTCGAAGGCATGGGTGGGGTGACCCATGCCGAAGAGCACATAGTTGCTGGCATCCACGGCGTTCAGGATCAGCTTCTGGCCGAGGGCGGCAAAGCGCTCGGCGACGATGCCCTGCGAGGGGCCGATCGTGACGTTGCGGAGAATGCGGGCGGTGAAGCGGCCGCAGGCGTCGGGGGCCTCGATCTTTACAGGAATGCCGCGAACAGGATGTCCGGCGCCCGACTTCGCTGCGGGCAATGCTGCATCGAGCGGCGCGAGCGTGAGCCCGTAGATCGCAGCGGCCTCGCGAGCGATGCCGTAGTGGTTCATCGCGTCAACGCGGTTAGTGGTGATGTCTGTTTCGTAGAGCGATCCGCCGACGGGTGGAGCTACGTCGAAGACACCTTCGACGGCGATGCCGCGTAGGGTGAGATCATCGGCGAGTTCGCGGTCGCTTGCGTTGAGTGTCGGCAAGTAGGCTCGGAGCCAGGCGCTGAGTATGTTCATGCGAACTGCTCCTTCATGCGAATTGCTCCAGAAACCGCACATCTCCCGAGTACAGCAACCCGATATCGGTGACGCCGTACTTCATCATCGCGATGCGGTCCAGGCCCATGCCGAAAGCGAAGCCGGAGATCTTTTCCGGGTTGTAGGCGGACTGCTTTTCGCGCACGAAACTGAAGACGGCTGGGTCCACCATGCCGCAACCCAGCAGCTCAATCCAACCGCTGTGCTTGCACTTGCGGCAGCCCTTGCCGCCGCAGAAGATGCAGGAGATCTGCACGTCCGCACTGGGCTCAGTGAACGGGAAAAACGACGGAAAGAAGCGCGTCTTCACGCTGGAGCCGAAGAAGGCTTTCATCGCGTAATCGAGCGTGCCCTTGAGATCGGCGAAGGTGATGCCTTCGTCCACACAGAGTCCTTCGACCTGATGAAAGATGGGCGAGTGCGTGGCGTCGGCGGCGTCGTTGCGATGCACCTTGCCGGGGATCACTAGCCGGATCGGCGGCGGCTGTTGCTCCATCGTGCGGATCTGCACCGGCGAGGTGTGGGTGCGCATCAGCAGGCGGTCGCGCAGCGGCTTCCGCTCCTGTCCCACGACGACGAGGGTGTCCTGCGTGTCCCGCGCGGGGTGGTTGGGCGGGAAGTTGAGCGATTCGAAGTTGTAATAGTCGGTCTCGACCTCAGGTCCGGTGGCGACCGAGTAGCCCAGGGCAGCGAAGATACGGACAGCCTCATGCCAGGTACGCAGGATGGGGTGCTCCGCGCCAAGTTGCGGACGCGTACCGGGGAGGGTGACGTCGATGGCCGCACCGGTCGCGTGTTGGCGCTTGCCTGCAGCGGCTTCCGTTAACAGCGTTTCGATCCGCTCCTTGAGCCCATTGAAGCGCTGGCCGAGGCCGCGACGCGCCTCCGTGGGGGCCGTCTTCAGCCATGCATCGCTCACCGTTTTGAGCCGGCCTTGTTTGCGGCCCAGCCATTCCAGGCGGAAGTGCTCCACCGCCTCGGCGCCGTTGAGTGAGGCGGCGGAGCGCTCCAGATCGGCGGTCAGCGAAGCAAAGGCTCGGTCCAGCGAGGCGTCATCATAGCCCCCTAGTTGTGGGATCGAATCGTCAGACATGGTCAAACGTCAGGATAAATCAGCGCGCGGGTGCCTCGGCCCAGAGCGGTTGTGGCTGTGACAGAGGGACGCGTATGCTGGCGCCTGCGCTGGGTGCGCGTTCTCCTAGCCAATCCCGATAAGCAAAGTTTTGAGGAGACTCCTATGAGCCAAACTCTGACTCCATACCTGACCGTGAGCAACGCCGCCGCGGCCATCGATTTCTACAAGAAAGCCTTCGGCGCGGAAGAACTCGCCCGTCATTCCGCACCGGATGGCAAGCGGCTCATGCACGCACACCTGAAGGTACTGGGCATGGACCTGATGCTCTCCGATGATTTTCCTGAGCACATGGGCCGCAGCCGCACTCCTGAGGCCTTCGGCGGCTCGCCCGTGACCCTTCACCTGCACACGGACGATGTGAATACGTTGTGGGCCAACGCGGTGGCAGCGGGCGTCAAGGTGACCATGCCGCTGCAGGACCAGTTCTGGGGCGATCGCTATGGCCAGTTCACCGATCCGTTTGGGCATTCATGGTCGGCGGGTCAGACGATCAAGAAGGTGAGCCCGGAAGAGCTGGCGGCGGGGGCGAAGGCAGCTTTCTAGAGGGTCTAAATGCACGAAGGGCGCGGCTGGTGGCCGCGCCCTTCTCATTGATTATGAGTCCGGCTTAGGCAGCGATCTGGCCATGGCTGGCGGCGTTCGCTTCGCGCGAGCGGCGTACCAGCGCTTCCGCACCGAAGGCGACTCCAGCTACCAGCAAGGTGGAGATGAGGTCGTTGCGGTAGAAGGGCAGTGCGGATGCGTAGCAGGCGCTCAATCCGCCGAGCGTGTGCGGGTACATGTTGGAGCCGACCCAGACTGCGTAGTTGCTGACGGCAAAGAACGAAGTGGATGCCAGGAGCGATCCGCTGACGACGCGGGTCACGTTTGTCCGCTGCTTCAGAAGCAGGGAGCCCAGCACCAGCACGGCCGCATACCAGACCCAGGTGATGAGGTAGTCCTGCGCGTGGAAAGCCATGCGGTAAACGCGGGTGGTGAGGTAGACGTCCATCGCCATGAACGGCACGATGGCCCAGGCAGCCTGGCGCAGCGGACGGCGGGCGCCAAAGTAAAGCAGCGAGCCGCCGACGGCAGTGAAATTGAACCAGCCGGAGAGAGCGGCGATGCGGCTGGCCAAAGCGGCAAAAATGAGCAGGAACGCGGACATAGGCGACCTCGGACTTCGATTTTATCGCGAACCGGGCCCAAACTGTCGCAGAATCTCCAGCTACCCGTTCAACGCTACTCCGATCAGTCTTGCGGCCGTCCGTCCATGTACATGGCCTCGATCTGGCCATCCGGCGCGACGAAGACCGAGCCTGAGAGCGGCTTGCGGTTCTGATGGGTGCCAAACCAGTCCGTGTAGCCGAAGCGCATGTCGTGGAAGTCGACCTGCTCCAGGTGGTGGGTGGCATCCTGCGGCATGTCCGGCGGACTGCCGGGGCCGATGTCCTCCACGAGTGGGAACTGCGACCAATCGAGATAGACGCGGCCGAACCAGGAGCGCTTCGCCGCTACGACGAAGGGCGTCACCGGAGGCTTGTAGATGGCGCCGGCGGAATTATCCAACTCGACGCCGTCGCTGCGCGTTTGCACATCCGCGAAGTGATAGGCATTGTCCGTCTCCACGATGCCCTGCCAGCGGAACGGGTTGATGGGATAGGGCTCGGCAGCCACCCGCAGCACCGGCCGGTCAAAGGAGGTCTCCTGTAGCAAATGGACTGCGCGGGCATGCTCCGTGCTGCGCAGCGTATAGAGAGCCGCGACACCGACCAGCGCAGCGATGGCCCATCCCCGCCCGCGAAATACGGTTTTGCGCTTTGAGATCTCGCGATCCACGAGTCCGAAGAGGGCTGGGATCACCAGGCCACCCAGCAGCAGCAGGAACATCACCGGCTCAAAGATGAAGACGATATCCCAGGAGTACCAGCGGGGATGAAACGGGGCAAAAGGCCGCAAACCGTAGTTGTTGGTGTAGTCGAGCAGGAGATGGCTGAGGTCGGCGATCAGAGCGAAGAGCCAGAGCAGGAACCATCGCGGCGGGATGGGCGGCTTTTTTCGCCGCAGGCGGTGAAATCCCCAGCAGAAGAGCGTGACCACGAGCGCGATCAGCGGCGCAGCCAGAAACGTATGCGTAAAACCGCGGTGATGCTGAAAGCCAACCAGGGGTCCGCGAAAGCCCCACTGGACATCGAGATCGGGCGCTTCTGCGGCCAGCGTCATGGCCAGCGTGGCATATGCGGTCTTGCGGTTGAAGCCGGAGCGGCCCAGGCATGCGCCGGTGAGGAAGTGGGTAACAGGTTCCATCGGTTCGTATAGAGGTTTGGCGTTCGAGGGAAGCATACAGCCACGAAGCCTGCATCTCTATAATCCGTGACGATGGCCGAGCGACCCAAACAGTCACCCACACAGGCGAAAACCGAGGCGCTGCGCGAGAAGATCCGCCACCACGAAAACCTCTACTACGTGCTGGATGCGCCCGAGCTGGACGATGCTGACTTCGACGCGCTGATGCGCGAGTTGAAGGAGATCGAGGCAAAGCACCCGGAATGGATCACGCCGGACTCGCCCACGCAGCGCGTCGGCGGCAAGCCAAAAGAAGGCTTCGCGAAGGTGGCGCATTCGCGGCCGATGCTCTCGCTGGATAACGTAAACACGCCGGAGGAGCTGGCAGATTGGGACCGCCGCGTGCGCTCGCTGGCCGGCGATGCCGAGATCGCGTATGTGACCGAGCTAAAGCTGGATGGGCTTTCCCTGGCGCTGCATTACATGGCAAATGCAAGCGGCGGCGCGATACTGGCGCGCGCCATTACGCGTGGCAACGGCACCATTGGCGAAGATGTGACCAGCAATGTGCGGACGATCCGGTCGGTGCCTCTCTCAATCTCCACAGAGAAGCTGAAGAAGAGCAAGCTGCCGGTTCCCTTCGAGGTACGCGGCGAAGTGGTGATGCCGATGGCCGTCTTCCTGAAGATGAACCAGGAGCGCGAGGCGCTGGGGCAGGCCCTCGCGGCCAATCCGCGCAATTTCGCGGCGGGCACCATCCGCACCATCGAGCCCAATATCGTGGCGCAGCGCCGGCTGGATTTCTACGGCTACTTCGCGCTGCAGCTCGCCGAAGGCGCGGAGGGCGAGAACGTCTTCGCCACACAGGTGGAGACGCTCGATGCGCTGACCACGGCGGGATTCCGCGTGAACCCGCATCGGGAAGCGCTCAAGACACTCGATCAGTTGCAGGTGTTCCTGGCGCGTGCCGAGGAGCAGCGTGTTTCGCTCGGCTATGAGATCGACGGTGTGGTCATCAAGGTGAACAGCACCGCGCTGCAGAAGCGGCTCGGCTTTACCGGCAAAGCGCCGCGCTGGGCCGTCGCGTACAAGTTCACAGCTCGGGGCGGTGTGACGCGGCTCGAAGACATCACGGTGCAGGTGGGACGGACCGGCAAGCTGACGCCGGTGGCCGTGCTGAGCGCGGTGGCCATCGGCGGCATCACGGTGACGCGGGCGACGTTGCACAACGCGGATGAGATCGAGCGGCTGGGGGTAAAGATCGGCGACTTCGTCCGTGTTGAGCGCGGCGGCGATGTGATCCCGAAGATTGTGGAGGTGGTCGAGGACAAGGACCATCCCCGCGGACACAAGCATTTTCACTTCCCCGCGAAATGCCCAGTCTGCGGCAGCGAGATTGTGCGCACGGAAGGCGAGGCCGACTACCGGTGCGTGAACGTGGACTGCCCGGCGCGGCTGCGCGAGAGCCTGTTGCACTTCGCCTCGCGCGGCGTGATGAATATCGATGGCATGGGTGAGGCAGTGGTAACCCAGTTGATGGAGCAGGGACTGGTGCATTCCGTCGCCGATCTCTATTCGCTCACCAGCGAGAAGCTGCTGATGCTGGAGCGCATCGGCCAGAAAACGGCGGATTCGCTAGTCGCCGAGATTGCGCAATCGAAAAAAGCGCCGCTGGATCGCGTGCTTTTCGGACTGGGTATCCGCTTTGTGGGCGAGCGCACCGCGCAGTTGCTGGCGGACGCCTTCGGCTCCATGGATGCACTGCTCGCGGCTGCGCCGGAGGAACTGGAGCGCGTGCAGGAGGTGGGCCCGCGGGTGGCCGCCGCAGTGCACGAGTTTTTTGCCGAGCCGCGCAATCGCGAGCTCATCGAACGCCTGCGGAAGGCCGGGCTCACCTTCACGGCGGAACGGCGCAAACGCACTGCCAAACTCGAGGGCCTGACCTTCGTGCTTACCGGAACTCTGCCCACCCTGACGCGCGACGAAGCAAAAGATCGCATCGAAGCATCGGGAGGCCGGGTATCCGGCTCTGTGAGTAAGAAAACAAGCTATGTTGTTGCCGGCGAGGAAGCAGGCTCAAAATTGGACAAGGCCCGCGACCTGAAGGTGCCGGTGATTGGCGAAGCAGAATTACTGGAGATGCTTGGATGAAGAATGTATTGCCACTGTGGATGACATTCGGCGCTGCTGCCTTGATGGCGATGGCGCCCGCGGCGCTTGCCCAGAACCTGCCTGCAGGCGTGGGCGGCTACTGGAAGATCACCAAGATGCATCCAAAGAAGCCCGTAGCCACCTCCGGATGTACTGCCAATCCGGCGTTTTTCAGCAAGACGGCTCGTGGCACGCGCGTTCTGATGGCCGATCGCAATATTGTGTGGGGTGCGGCGTCAGCGACCGACCCGGGGGCGCGAGTGACCATGGTGGACCCGGCAGATTTCAGTGCGCATCATCTGCAATCCGGTGTAACCATGCACGAGCTCGAGCTCGATCCCGGCTCGAAGGTCGAAGTGCTTCACCTTGCTTCGCCGGGTACGTTGCCCTTTGACACCATCGTGATTCTGGATCCGAGCACGGTGTACTTTGAGCGCTGCGGCATCTTCATGGAAGCGATCCACGACAGCGGTTTTGTTGCCCCGCCACTGCCGAATCAGCCGCGGTAGCGCCTATTTGGGTGCGAAGTATCCTGTGCGCGCGTGCACCACATATCCCCCGCGCAAAGCGGTGAGATAGATGCTGCGGAAGGACCCATCGGGACGGAAGTCCGCTGGCTTGTAGGCGAGCGAGTATTGCGAGCGGAGTTCTTCTTCGACGCGGTGAAATTCGTTCGAGATATCCTCGAGCCGCTGCGGATAGAAAGCCGTACCGCCGGTTGCTTGCGCCATTTTCTTCAGCACATCGTCGCCGCGCTCCCGCGTGGGACTGGTGTTGGTGCTGATGGTGAAGACCGTTGTCTCGGCGCGCTGGCACATCTTGATCGCGTCGTCGAGGTAAGCGCGGCTCTGGTTGTCGTCACCGTCGGAGACCAGGATGAGCGCTTTGCGTACTTCCGCATTCTCCGGAATGCCTCTGAGCATCTGATCGCGGCAGGCTCGATAGACCGCGTCGTACAACGCAGTGCCGCCGCCCGGCTTCAGCTTGTTCAGCCCCGTTTCCAGCAGATCCGGATTGTTGGTGAAACCCTGCGTGACGTAGGAGCTGACATCGAACCCCATGATGAAGGCGCGGTCCGTACGCGGGCGCAGAATGCTGAGAAGAAATTCGGTAGCTGCCTGCTGCTCGAACTTGAAGCGTGCGCGAATGGAGGTGCTGGCGTCGATGACCAGGCCTACACGCAGGGGCTGATTGGTCTGCTGGGTGAAGCTGTAAACCTGCGCCGGCGCGCGCTGATCGTCGAGAAGCGCGAAGTCCTGCTGCTGCAGGTGATTGATGAAGTGCCCGTGGTGGTCGGTGACCGTGAAGGTCAGGTTGACCTCATTCACGTTGGTCTTGAAGGTATAGGTTCCCTGCTCGTCGTCGGGACCGGTCTGTGCCGGCTCTTGATCGGTTGCGGGGACCTGCGCGGTCGTGGAAGGCTGCGCGGCAGGAGCTGCCGGCTGCGGCGCCGGGTTCACCGGCTGGGAAGGCTTGGACGCGGGTGGCACGGGCGCAGGCGTTGTCTGTCCGGGAGCATTGGGCAGTGAGTTGGGTGTGGTCTGCTGGGCGGCTGCCTGAGGCACCGGTGCAGCAGACACTGCCTGCTGGGCGGTGGTCTGCGCACCAAGATGCGAAACAAGAAGGCCGGTCAGCAAAATGCCAGAGGCGTAGCGACACAAGCCGAGACGGCGTGAGCCTGAACGGCCCAGGGCTGAGAAAAGACGAGGACTCATGGAGGCTGCCTTCATTGTATGCGTTCCTTGCCTGCGGAAGCCGCTCGGGGTGCTGGAGGGCGCTGGAGGGTCAACTCGGTGGCCAATTGTTTGAGAAACAGCTCGAGCTCCGTGGGCAAAGGGACCTGAAAGGAGAGCGGCGCCCCCGTGACCGGATGCGAGAGCGCGAGCTCCGCTGCGTGCAGAAAATTGCGCTCAAGTTGCAGCATTGGCTCGGGTTGAGCATCGGCCGTGGGAGCACGACGGCGTGGCGTATGCGAGCGGCCAGTCTCGGGCGCCAGGCGAACCATGGCCGGTGCGCCATACAACGTATCGCCAACCACGGGATGTCCCAGCGACGCCATGTGGACGCGAATCTGATGCGTGCGGCCGGTCTCGATACGTACCGAGACGAGGGTGAAGCGGCCGAAGGGCGAGTCAATGCGGCGCAGCACCCGATAGTGGCTGATGGCGGTGCGGCCATCGTCGCGGCGCGTTGTCATGCGTGTGCGCCGGATGGCGTCGCGGCTGATGGCGGCGTTCACCGTGCCGCTCTCCGCGGCAACAGCGCCATGCACCAGGGCGATATAGGTCTTACGCACCTGGCGGCGGGCGAACATGTCGGCCAGCTTTGCGTGGGCCTTATCATGTTTCGCCACCAGCAGCAGGCCGCTGGTCTGCTTGTCCAGCCGGTGCACGATGCCGGGCCGTAACGCGCCGCCATGCGAGGAAAGCTCCTGAAAATGATGCAGCAGCGCGTTCACCAGCGTGCCACGGTTGCGCGCATCGTCAGTCGAGCCTGCGCCTGCGTGCACCATCATGCCGGCCGGCTTGTTCACGACCGCAATGTCGTCGTCCTCGTAGACGATGTCGAGGGTGATGGCCTCGGGAACAGCACGAAGCGGGCGGGGCTCCGTTTCGCCAGTAATCGAGAGTTCCTCGCCACCGCGCAGCTTCAGGCTGGCCTTGGGCGGCTTGCCTTCGAGCAACACCTTCGCCTCGGACAAGAGCCACTGCACGCGCGCGCGGCTGACGGCGAGAGCTTCGACGAGATATTGATCGAGCCGGCGGCCCGCGGCCTCGGGCGGAACTACGAGAATGCGAGACGCTGTTGCGATATCAGGCATGGTGCACCGCCGGCTGCGATCGTCGGCCGGACGAGGGTGGAGTGAGCCAACACACGCCGCCGCCCATCACCATCAGCATGGCGATGGCTTGCGCTGGTGTGACGATGTGGAGGAGCACGGAAGCGTCTGCATAATCGCCGGAGAGTGGCGCGAGCAGGAAGCGCAGCACGCCGTCCGCGAAAAGAGCGATGCCAAAAACCTCGGCTGACCGGCCCTGTCTGTTCACAATTTGGCGCAGCATCATGACCAGCACCGCAGCCAATACGAAGTGCCCGAGCGCCGCATAGAGTTGCACAGGATGCAGCGCGACGCCCAAAGGCACGCCCGCAGTGCGCGCGGCAAAGCGGCTGCTGTAGGTGACGCCCCAGGGCACAGCGGTGGGCGCTCCGAAATGCGAGCCAGCGGCGAAGTTTGCGATGTCGAGGATGGCCAGCGCCAGGACGACCGCGGGCGCTGCCGCGTCCAGGGCACGGATGACCGGCAGACGGGCGAGCAGCAGGTAGGCGAGGGTCACAATCGCAGCCAGCATCACACCAAAGATGACCGCACTGCCTGTGCTCAACGTGCCGGCGCTGAGGATGAGCAGCGGCGCTTGAAGAAAGCCCTGCCAGTTGTCGATCACCACGGCAAGCCGCGCCCCCATCACGATGCACAACACTGCGAGAAGGCCAGCCGTCTGGATCTTTGCCGGGTCCAGGCCGGTGCGGCGCGCGAGGCTGGTCCAGAGGGCGATGCCGCAGAGCGCTGCGACGATCGCGAGCACTCCATAGGTGGAGATCACAAACGCGCCGAACTGAAGGAAGCGAGGATACATCGTGAAGAGGCAAACCTCGCAGCGCAGTGCAAGAGATTCGGCGGGAAGAAAGAGAACAAAACCGACCCACGGGGCCGTGCGTTGCGCGCTGGTGAACCCGTCCTAAGACGGTGGGACTCTCCGCAGCTCTTTAGGCATTCCGGACTGGCGGACACTGCACACCGAGCCAATTAATCGAGTCGAGTCCCTGTTCATGAAGTATAGGTTCTACCAGCGTTAGCTCCGCACCTGCTTTGCAGGCCGGTTTCTGATCGGATGCTACCGAGGGGCGCGACGGTTTGCAAGCTACCCATTTGGGGGATGGCAAATGCCGCCTGTCCGAGAGCTTAGACGCAAACGACACCGTTACGTCTTGTCGCCCTCGTCTTCAACAAGTTGCGTGGAGGTGGTCTCCTCAAACATGCCTACATCCTCCGCGCGCCGGGTCAGTTGCCGCGACAGACGTTTCAACGGCTGCACGCCGAGAGCGCGCAACATCTCCACCTGGCGCACCAGGTTGCCGCGTCCGCTAGTGAGCTTGTCAAAGGCTGCATCATAAGCGCTGCGTGTCTTGTCGAGTTGCGCTCCCACGACGCTCAATTCATCGACAAAACCAACGAACTTGTCGTAGAGCGCAGCGCCGCGTTCGGCGATCTGCTGCACATTGCGCACCTGCTCCTCCTGCTTCCACAGATGCGCCACAGTGCGCACGACGAAGAGAAGCGTACTGGGGCTGACCAGCAGGATGTTCTTCTCCCACGCATCGACCCACAGGGTGCTGTCGGTCTCCAGCGCGAGCAGGAATGCCGGCTCGATGGGCACAAAGAGGATGACGAAGTCCAATGTTTCAAGCCCGGGAAGGCGATGATAGTTACGCGCCGCAAGGTCGCGGATATGTTCGCGCAGGGAAGCGCAATGGCGCGTCGCAGCGTGCTTGCGCAGCGCTTCATCGCTGGTGGAGCAAAATGTTCCGTAGTCCACGAGCGAAACCTTGGCGTCGACCACCAGCTTGCGATTGCCCGGCAGATGCAGGATGACGTCCGGGCGAGCACGGGTCGCGTCCTCGCGCGCGATGGTTTCCTGCATCGTGTATTCGTGGTCGCGCCGCAGCCCTGCAGCTTCCAGGATGCGCTCCAAAATTACTTCACCCCAGTCGCCCTGTGCCTTGGAGGAGCCTTTCAGCGCCTGGGTCAGGTCCTTTGCCTCGTCGGCGAGCCGCTGGTTCATCTCCAGCAGCGAGGTCACCTGCTGGGCCAGCGCACTGCGGTCCTTGCTCTCCTGCACATACACCTGATCGACCTTCGACTGGAACTCAAGCAGGCGTGTCTTCAGCGGATCGAGCAGCTGTCCCAGGTTGGCCTGATTCTGTTCCGTAAAGCGGCGCGATTTCTCCTCCAGGATGTCATTCGCCAGGGCGCGGAATTGATGGGTCATGCGATCGCGCGCATCGTCCAGCAGCGCCAGCTTCTGCTCCTGTGCCGCGCGCTCTGCGGCCAGTGTGGCATCCAGCGCCGCTACCTGGCTGCGCAGTTGTGCCGCCTCCTCGGCAATAGCCGCCCGCCGGGACAGCGCAGCGAGGTATCCCGCCAGCGCCCCAATGGCGAGGCAGGCCAGCGCGGCAAAGAGATAGATCAATTCATTCATGCCCCGACGGCTCTTTCGCACTCTACTGGATTGACTCCGCCATTGTGGCATCCATTGGGCCGGTTCCCGCCTTTACACCCTCAGACCCCCTCAGTAGACTTGAAAGTTCGGGAGCGGCATCCACACACCGGGATGCAGGCGTGCTAGTGTGCGTTTGCACCGCGCGTACCTGATAGTCTCAAAGGAATTCAGTTCATTCGATTCAGGTGATTGAGGAGATAGGCATGGCAGCAGTCGACGAGAAAGTAAAGCAGATCATTGTAGAGCAGCTCCAGGTGGACGAGGCTGAGGTCACGCCCAGCGCCTCCTTCCAGGAAGACCTGGGTGCGGATTCGCTTGATGTGGTCGAGCTGGTAATGCAGTTTGAAGAGGCCTTCGACATGGAGATTCCGGACGAAGACGCCGAGAAGATCAAGACCGTGAAGGACGCAACCGAATACATCGAGAAGCATGCGAAAGGCGGCAAGTAACCTTGCGGTGTGATCGACGAGTGGTGGTGACAGGGCTTGGATTGATCGCAGGTCCCGGCAATACCGCTCCAGAGCTTTGGCAGAACCTATTGGCCGGCAAAAGCGGCATGGCGCCGATCACCGGCTTTGATGCCACCGCATTTCCCGTCACGTTCGCATCCGAAGTGAAGAACTTCGACCCCCTGCAGTTCATTGAGAAGAAGGAAGCGCGCAAGATGGCGCGCTTCATCCACCTCGCGATTGCCGCCACCGACGAAGCCTTCCGCCACAGTGGGCTCAAGGTGACACCGCAGAATGCCGAGCACGTGGGCGTTCACATCGGCTCGGGCATCGGTGGCTTCGACATCATCGAACGCGAACATAGCCACATGCTGCAAGGCGGCCCGCGCAAGATTTCGCCATTTTTTATTCCTGCGGCCATCGTGAACCTGGCCGCCGGCCAGGTCAGCATCCGCTACGGCGCCAAGGGACCGAATCAGGCAACAGCCACCGCCTGCACCACCAGTGCACATTCCATCGGCGATGCCTACCGCGTTATTGAGCGCGGCGATGCCGACGTGATGATCGCGGGCGGTTCAGAGGCGGCCATTACCCCGATGGGCATCGGCGGATTCGCGGCCATGAAGGCCCTTTCCACGCGCAACAGCGACCCTGAACACGCCTGCCGCCCCTTCGACAAGGATCGCGACGGCTTCGTCGTTGGCGAGGGAGCCGGCATCCTGATCCTCGAAGAAATGGAGCACGCGAAGGCCCGCGGAGCGAAGATTCTGGCGGAGATCGTCGGCTATGGCATGAGTTCCGATGCCTTCCACATGACCGGCATGGCGCCGGATGGTGAAGGCTGCTTCCGGGCCATGGGCAATGCGCTGAGATCCGCGGATCTTTCGCCGGACAAGATCGGTTACGTGAATGCGCACGCGACATCGACGCCGCTGGGCGATGCACTGGAGTCGGCAGCGATGAAGAAGCTCTTTGGCGCGCGCGCGCTGAGCGGTGAGATGCCTGTGAGTTCGACCAAGTCGATGACCGGGCACCTGCTGGGCGGCGCTGGCGGACTGGAAGCCGGCATTACGGTCATGGCGTTGATCCACCAGATCGCACCACCAACCATGAATCTCGTCAACCAGGATCCTGCGTGCGAGCTGCACTACGTGCCGAACAAGCCGCAGCCGATTCAAGCGGAATATGCGCTGTCGAACTCCTTCGGTTTCGGCGGCACCAATGGGTCGCTAATCTTCAAACGCTGGCACGAATAGCTAGCCTTTGCATTACGAAAGCGCCGCGAACAACCTCGCGGCGCTTTTGCTTTTCGGCGACCTATTTCGGCGCAGACATGGAATGTGCTTCGAGAATCGAGACATCCAGCTCCGCCACCGGGATGTTCCGTGTAAGCGTGAAGCCTGCCTCTTCCAATAGCTGCCGCCACTCCCTCTCGCTACGCTCGCGGCCGCCCGTCACGGCCATCATGTTTATGTCGCTCATGAAGCGGAGGACCAGCTCTGGTGCATGAGCTGGAACAACGTCCGGCAGGACAAATTCAATCACCAGCAGTCTTCCGGTCGGAGGAACCACCGCGCGGCAGTGGCGCAGGATTGCGACTGCTTTGTCGTCGGTGCACCCGTGCAGAACGTGCTTCAGCATGTAGACATCGGCGCCGGGCGGCACACCTTCAACAAGATCGGCGACGATCAGCTCGCAGCGGTCTGCCGTCGCTGATTCTTTGAAATGAGCCGCGGCTGCTTCGATGGATTCCTCTCGATCCACCAGCATGCCGCGCAGCTTCGGGTGCCGCTCCAGCACGGCGCGGATGAGCGAGCCGCCGCCGCCTCCCAGGTCGGCGACCACGCCACTCGCAGGAAATGGCCAGGCAGCAGCGATAGGTGCGTAGTCCTCGGTTGGAGCAGTGCCCATCACGGCGCGAAAGATCGCATTCGCTTCCGGATCCTGGGACCAGCGTGACGGCCGGCCCGTCTGTGCCATCACCTGCGCGGCATTTTGTCCGGTGCGGACGCACCCGGTGAGCTGCGACCAAAAATCCGCGAGCAGATCGGCCCAGAAGACCACGCTAGACCACGCGGAATCCGGCACGTTCTTACGCAACGGTTGTCCCAGCGCGGTCAGGCGGAAGTGTTGCGGCTTCGTCTCTTCGAGCAGGCCTAGAGACGCCATCGCGCGGAGCAGCCGGTAGATGGAGGCAGCGTCCGCCTGGCATGCGACGGCGATCTCTGACGCGCTCCGCTCTGCATCGCCCAGCGCATCCGCTACGCCGAGCCGCGCTCCGGCATTCAAGACGCAGCTTCGCGAATATGCCATCGCCATCTCGAGCAGGTCAGTGGCTGCCGTCACGTTTCCAATTCCGCTCTTCGCAGGCATGCTGGCCTCCATCCATCCGCCGAAAGTACCGGCTTCAATGCAATGGATTGTAAGAAATGGGAGCGCTGAGAGTCAGCGGACGCCGGAGGCCAGCAATGCCGATGATTTGGGCGAAGAGGCGAAATCGGTATGTGACGCCACGTACGACTTATAGACCGAGATGTGGAAGCAGGACTGCTGGAACTCTTCTGCCACGTCGATCTTGCCCGCCGTCTGCAGCGGCAGCAGGTAGGCCCGCATCCAGGCAACTTCGGATGGCGTGAGCCCCTTCTTCGCGATGTCCACAGCCTCACCCGTCAGATGCGGGGAGGCGACGTCGCCCTCTGCTGGCGCGGCATTTCCGTTGATGCGCAGAAGGTGGCGCTGATATTCAACCGTCCGTACCGCCGAGTTGATCTGCAGCGGCTTGTGAAAGCGCTCGTAGTGGACGCGTGCGAGATCGCTGAGGAAGCGCCCTGTCCACGTGCGGCAGTAGCGCCGGTTCGCAGGCAGGCGGCTATCCACATGCATGGAGGCAAGCTCCGGCAACGCGACCAGTTTGCCCTGGCGTCGCAATGTGACGAGGTCGTCGTTGTCCTTCACCCGCAGCAAGCCATCCTGCTCTGCGCGCTCGTTCTGACGCACCAGCGATTCGCGAGTGCCACGCAACGGCGGGAGGTTCATCGCGGCAAGCGGCTCTTCCGGCAGATTGAGCGATGCAGATTCGCTATCCGTGTCTTCGCCGCGGGCGACACGCTCTGTCTCGTGGCTGGCCGCCGCGCGCATCGCTTCCGTGCCGTGCCTGCGCGCACGCCTCAACGCACGCGCGGTGTGTGGCCGCACGTGATGCTCGCGTTTGCGGCTGCTACGGGCATGCACCCGCCGCGCACCTGCCTTCTGTGCGCCATGCGCCGTTGGGTGGGCAACGCGTGCCGCGCTGCGTGTCGGTCGGTGTGGCGTGCTGGTGATTTTTGAATGCGCGCGCGACGAGGCATGCCGCTGCGAATGCCGCGCCGCCAGTACGGCGCACGGCATCAATAAAAGTCCAAGGCAGAGAAGTGCAGCCAGAGCGCAAGGACGGTAACAAGGGTGAAGACAGCGCATGCCCGGGAGCAGGTACGCGAAGAATGCCAGAGGTTTTCATGGTAGCGCCGCACGCCACGCTGGCGAAGTGCCCAGTCGTATACGTGCGGCTCGGGAAGCCTGTCAAAGCTCTGGTTTTCGTCGAATCAGCCGGCCATTCGTAGTCGCGACGGCTACGAACCAAATGCGGCGGCGGCGGCCTCGGCGACCGCGTGGTCCTGATCGCCAGACCCACCGCTCACGCCGACGGCGCCAACCACCTTGCCACCCTTCTTCAGCGGGATGCCGCCGGCGAAGATCATCACCTTGCCGCCGTTCGAGGCATGGATACCGAAGAACTGATTGCCGGACTGTGAGTTTTCGCCCAGGTCCTTGGTGGAAATATCGAATGCTCGCGACGTCCACGCCTTGTTGATGGATATGTTCACTGAGCCCATCCACGCGCCGTCCATGCGCACGTGCGCCACCAGGTTGCCGCCTTCGTCAGCCACCGCGATGTTCATGGGCTGGCCGATCTCCTTCGCCTTCTTCTCCGCCGCTGCAATCACGCGGCGGGCTGCTTCGAGCGTCACTTCACTTGCCATAATGTTCTGCCTTTCTGCTTTAAGGGGTTGGGAGGATTCTACCGGCTCTCGCCCATGCCTGCTTCCATCACTACGATGCGTTGCCGCGGTGCCCGGGCGAATTTCCAATAAGGACGCGGCTTTTGCGAGACAACAAGCCGCCCGGCGCGGGATGGAACGACGCAGGTTTCAAAAACCCACTCTAGTGCTGGCCGCCGGTAAAGTAGACGGCACAGTCTTCTCTGCTTGAGCCGACGCGATCGGCCAATCGGTCGCTTGCATCCATCTCCACCGTCGCGCACCATACCTGCCGCAGATACGGCGCGCGATCCAGAGCATCACGCACCTCGTGGTTGATGTAGATCACCGCCGCGTCTCTTGGCTCTTCCGCAAGGGAGCGGCCAAGGTTCCGCAGCACCTTGTCCAGCACCGGACGGCAAAACGGGTGATAGAGATATACGACCAGCGGTCCATTGGGGAAGCGATAGCGTGCCGCGTCTCCCAGCACAACGTTCATCGGGGCCGGTTCAGGCTGCGCTTCTCTCTTGCGTGCGGCTGCGTAACACGAGACGTTCTCCACCGCGACGCGATGAAGCTGTGGCGCAATCTCCACGCCGATGACCTGGGGGAACGGATACTGCGAAGCGAGCAGAACGGCGCGGCCCTTGCCGCACCCCAGGTCGATGAAGGTGGCAGTCTTCTGCAGCGTCTCCGGCACCTGCGCCATGACCCGGTGAAATACCGACGGCCCGATGCCGTAATACGCGGTGTTCCACGCGTCACTCCGGCTGCCGGTCTTTAGATCGAGACCCCAGACCAGCCCGCTGGTGTCCACGCCATAGCGGTGGTCGAACTCATGCTCAGCAGTCGGCAGCCAGGTGATTGCCTCCGCAGCTGTCGGAGGGAGGCGACGCAGCTTCTTCTTCAGGCGATCGCGCGTGTCCCGCGCCGCCGCCGCCCAGCCATGATTAGCCACCATTTGCCGCACGTCCCGCGCGGCGCGTCTCACATACATAGCTGCTTCCATATTGCACAGAGCGCGCGCAAAGGGAAGAGCAGACCGTGGAGGTTGACGTTTTCGCCCGGAAAAGCCAATCCGGTAACCGGGTAATCGCTACGTTGTATAGACAATAAACATTGATCAGCAAGATGCTTTGTTTGTGAAACTTGCAGCGTCATGGCTGCTATCTCATAGCAAAATTACATTACATAAGGACTATTTGCACGAGCCGGGCCACCCCGGAAAGTGCAGTCCCCCGTAAGGCGTTAACCACCCCGTCTGCACCGGTTTCGCTTTGACGTTTCCACCGTGCGTGGGATTCTCCAGTCACGCGCAGTAGCAGACAGCAGCATTTGCAGTATGGGAGGCACCACATGAAGACTTTGTTTGTTTCGCTTGCAATCGCCGCCGCTTCGGCTGCCTGCCTTGCCCAATGCCAGAGCAATCGGATTTCGTTGAACCAGGAGCTGAAAGACGCCGGCACCACCATGGTCGGCACCGTGGAAGCAGCCCAGCCGGTTCGGGATTCCTCATTTCATCTGGATGGTATCGACTACGTTGTACACGTCGATCGCGTCATCAAGGGACGCATGATCAGCACCGATGTGGTGCACATCTTCAGCGAGAACAGCCCGACCAAGTTCCCGATGCAGACCGGCAAGCAGTATCTGCTCTTCGTTCACCGCAACTTCAATGACTATGAAGTGGACAACTGCGGAAATTCCGGGCTGTTGCAGGCATCGAACATCGACAGTGTTTCGAAGCTCAAGGAATACGCGCGGAAGGATTAGTTCAGTTCGCCCCGGCCCCAATGCACCACTGTTGTCCTTTGGTTCTCCAAGGCTAGTCGTTTTGAATGAGCTGACAAGAGCGCTCTAACCGGGGCGCTCTTGTCGTGTCTGCTTTGCAGTTAGTGGACGCGATCGTGCCGGTAGCCGGCGGCGGTCAGCGCATCGGCAATCGCCGCAATGTGTGCAGCGCCGCGTGTCTCCAGCGTGATCTCGATGACGGTGTCGCCCAGGTTCACGCCGTAATACGAGCGGTTGTGACTGGTCTGCACGATGTTCGCTTCGCATTCGGTGAGAATTCGGGTGAGCTGATGCAGCGAGCCGGGACGATCGAGCAGGTAGACCCGGATGCGCAAAAGGCGACCGTCCTTCGCCAATCCACGCTCGATAATGCGCGACAGCAAGGTGACATCGATGTTGCCGCCGCACACCAGCGCCACGGTCTTCTCGGCACGTAGATGCGTTTTGCCCTGCAGCAGTGCGGCGAGCGCTGCCGCACCGGCGCCTTCAGCTAGCGTCTTCTCCTTCTCCAGCAACACCAGGATCGCGCTCGAGATCTCTTCCTCGTCCACGGTGACGATCTCATCCACGTAACGCTGCACTAGCGGAAACGTGCGCTCGCCGGCACGGCGCACGGCGATGCCGTCTGCAATGGTCGCTTGTGCAGGCAGTGTCACCGGACTCCCGTGCTCTATGGCGCGCAGCATGGAGGCAAGCCGCTCTGTCTGCACGCCGACAATCCGCACATCGGGACGTGCCTCCTTCACGGCGCACGCGACGCCGCCGATCAGACCGCCGCCGCCGATCGGCACCACGATGGCTTCAACATCGGGAAGTTGTTCCAGCACCTCAAGCCCGATCGTTCCCTGCCCGGCGATGACTTCATCGTCATCGAAGGGATGGATAAAGGTAAGTTGCTTTTCCTGCTGCAGACGGGTCGCCTCGTCGCAGGCCTCGTCGTAGTTCGCGCCATGCAGGATGACCTCGGCGCCGAAGCCGCGTGTGGCTGAGACCTTCACCAGCGGCGTGGGCTGCGGCATGACGATGCGCGCACGAATGCCCAGGCGGGCTGCATGAAAGGCCACACCCTGCGCATGATTGCCGGCGCTGGCCGCGATCACGCCATGCGCGCGCTCCTCTGGCGTAAGCTGCAGCAGCCGGTTCAGCGCGCCGCGCTCCTTGAAGGCGCCGGTGCGTTGCAGATTCTCCAGCTTCAGATAGATCGGATGGCCGGCCAGCTCGGAGAGATCGTGCGATACCTGGCACGGCGAATAGTAGAGGACATCGCGGATGCGCTCGCGAGCGGCCGCGATACGTTCAGATGTCAGCATGAACTCTTGATTATAGTTGGATTTGCTCGAAGGTACGTGTTGTGCAGGTGGGGTCGGCGCAACTTTGCATGGAAGGATCGTGTCTACTTCGTGCGGCAGTCGAATCAACTGCAGGAGAAACCGATCGTAAGAAAACTAATTGTGGCTGCGCTCTTTGCCTCGGCAATCGCAGTGGGCACAGCACATGCACAAGTCTATGTTCGCGTCAGGCCCCCGGCGCCGGTGTATGAGGGTCACGGGCCGCGTCTCATCGCGCCTGGGTCTGGCGCGGTGGATATCAGCGCTGGGATGGCCGCGCCTTCGTCTGGGTTCCCGGCGGCTGGATAGCACCTCCACGTCCGCGGGCCGTCTGGATTCCGGGTCACTGGGTGCAGCGGCCGCGCGGCTGGGTCTGGGTTGAAGGCCATTGGCGCTAGTAATGGAAAAAGCAATGAGGCCTCCCGCGTGGGAGGCCTCATGTGTGTGATCCACAACGCTGCAATTGCAGCAGCGCCCGCGGCGGGGTTACTGCAATAACGTACCGTTTTCCGGTTCGATCTTTGCTTCCTCCGGCGGAATCACGACTGCGGCCGCCACCTTGTCTTCTTCCTCCAGGTTCAGCAGCTTTACGCCTTGTGTCGAACGGCCAGCGGCACGAATCGTCTTGGTGTCGATGCGAATGATCTTGCCGTACTGGCTGATCACCATCAATTCCGAAGACTCATCGACCAACTGGATCGCGTTCACCTTGCCGTTGCGCGCCGTGGTCTTCAGGTTGATGACACCCTTACCGCCGCGTGTCTGCAGACGATACTCGTCCACATCAGTGCGTTTGCCAAAGCCCTGCGTGGTGACAGACAGGATGAGGCAGGCGCAGTCGCCGCCGTTCCCATTCTTCTTACGCTCTTTAGGAGTGACCGCGAGCCCAACCACGTAGTCGCCCTTGCCCAGGTCGATGCCGCGAACGCCGTATGCGGGCCGCCCCATGGATCGCACATCCGTCACATGGAAGCGGATGGCCATGCCATCGTGCGTTGCCAGGAAGACAATCTCATCCCCAGAAGTAATTCGTGCGCCGATCAGTTCATCGTCCGTGTCAATGCCGATGGCGATGATGCCACGCGCCATTACATTGGAGAAGTCCTTGAGCGGCGTACGTTTGACCGTTCCCTTCTGCGTCGCGAAGAAGACGAACTTGCCTTCCTCTTCAAGGTTGCGCTGCGCCAGAATAGTGCGGACGGTCTCGCCCGGCTGCAGGTTCAGCAGGCTGGCCATCGATTTGCCCTTACCCGCTGCGCCCACGTCGGGAATTTCGTAGACCTTCAGCCAATACACGCGGCCGGTGTTGGTAAAGCAGAGCAGATAGGCGTGCGTCGAGTCGACGATGAGCTGCGAGACGAAGTCTTCCTCACGCGTCTTCATGCCCAGCCGGCCCGTACCGCCGCGCCGCTGCTGCCGATAGGTGGAGATAGGGGTGCGCTTCAGGTAGCCGGAATGCGATACCGTGACTGCGACCTGTTCGTCGGCGATCAGGTCTTCCAGTTGCAGTTCAGCGGTCTCGTCCAGGATCTGAGTGCGGCGTTCGTCGCCAAAATCCTTGCGGATCTGTTCCAGCTCCTTCACGATCACCGAACGCAGCTTCTTCTCCGAGCCCAGGATCGACTCGTACTCGGCAATGTTGTCGCGCACCTGCTTCAATTCGTTCTGAAGCTCGTCGATCGAGAGTTGCGTCAGGCGATAGAGTTGCAGTTCGAGGATGGCATCGATCTGGCGGTAGCTCAGGATGAGCGTCGCGGTGGTTTGCGTCGCCATGTCGATGCCGTACTTTGCTGCATCGAGCGATACTCCCTTCAGCTCCGCGCCACGCAACTGGATCTTGGTGCCGGAGAAGAAGCGGAAGAGGTTCTCGCGGGCGTCTACGCGCGACGACGAACCGCGGATGATCTTGATCACGCTGTCCAGGTGATCGAGCGCAATCTGGTAGCCGAGCAGAATGTGCTCGCGCTCGCGTGCCTTGCGCAGCAGGTAGGCGGTACGGCGACGCACAACATCGACGCGGTGATCGATGAAGTGGCGGATCGCATCCGGCAGGGGCAGTTCCCGCGGCTGGCCGTTCACCACCGCGAGGAAGATCATGGAGAAGCTCTCCTGCATCTGCGTGTGTTTGTAGAGCTGATTCAGCACAATCTGCGCTTCGGAGCCGCGCTTCAGCCCGATCACGATGCGCATGCCGTCGCGGTCGCTCTCATCACGGAACTCGTCGCGTGCAATGTCGGTGATCACGCCATCGTTCACCAGGTCCGCGATGCGCTCGATGAGCTTCATCTTGTTCACCTGGTAGGGAATCTCAGTGACCACGATGGCCTGACGGCCGCCGGAGATGTTTTCGATGGCGCACTTCGCGCGCATCAGGAAGCGGCCACGCCCTGTGCGATAGGCCTCTGGAATGCCGCTGCGGCCGTAGATGAAGCCGCCAGTCGGGAAGTCAGGGCCCTGCACGTGCTTCAGCACCTCAGCCAGCCCCGCGTGCGGATTGTTCACCAACTCGATGGTGGCGTTGACGATCTCGGTCAGGTTGTGGGGCGGAATGTTCGTCGCCATGCCGACCGCGATGCCGTTCGACCCATTCACGATGAGGTTCGGCACGCGCGCCGGAAGCACTGCGGGCTCCATCGTGCTCTCGTCGTAGTTGGGCACCATATCGACGGTGTCCTGATCGATATCGGCAAGCATCTCGCCCGCGACGCGCGTCATACGCGCTTCGGTATAACGCATGGCCGCCGGTGGATCGCCATCCACAGAACCGAAGTTGCCCTGGCCGTCAATCATGGGGTAGCGGAGGCTGAAGGGCTGCGCCAGACGAACCATGGTGTCGTAGATAGCCGAGTCACCGTGCGGATGGTACTGGCCCATGGCCTGGCCCACCACCTTGGCGCACTTGGTGTACTTTTTGTTGTGCTGCAGGCCCATCTCGTGCATCGTGTACAGGATGCGGCGGTGCACCGGCTTGAAGCCGTCGCGCACATCGGGCAGCGCACGGCCGATGATGACCGACATCGAATAGTCGAGATACGACCGGCGCATCTCGTCTTCAATGTTGATGGGAATCATGTTGGCGGCGCCTGGACCGGTGGGCGGCGTCGAGCCGTCTCCGCCATTTCCGTTTGGACCGCCGAGGGGAAGCTGTGGATTCTGATCGTCTGCCATAGATAGGATGAGCCGGTCGCAGCGCCGATATACGGGCCATACAGGCACGTCCACGGCATGCAGGGAACGATGAGCTCTGCGTCTATTTTAGCAAGGAATGGAGCATATTTCCGGGTCTCCGGCATGGTTCCGGAGGGCTTATTTTCAAGGGCTTTGCGGCCAGTCAAGAGGCGATCTTCCGCAGGCTTCGCCGTACGTCAAAATCCTCCTCTTGGAGACGTGCTGGAACCGGAGTAGAGTGTTGCCATCCCGATTCGTCAGGTCGAGCCCTCGCTGTCTCGATGCCGAGTGCGCCGTCTCCGTTTTCGCCAGCGCCCGCAACGTTACGAGGTCCATCCCCTCTTTGCCAGATTTGGAGGATTTCCTGATGCCCGCCGACCGCCCTTCTTCCGTCTCACGCCGCTCCTTCCTGCGTTTCGCCAGTACCGCAGCCACCGCGGTCCCCATTCTCACTGAGGCCCACCTTGCATGGGCATACACAAGCGGAGCGCAGTCCGCTTCCAATGGCCTGAAACGGGCCGGCCGTTTCCATGGCGGCATGCAGACCATTCCACCGGATGCAGTGCTGATCAATGCGAACGAGAATCCGCTTGGCCCGTGCAAGCTGGCCTGCGAGGCATGTACGGACGTCGCTCCGCGTGGCGGCCGCTACGACTTCGAGCAGACCTATGCGTTAACCAAGTCCATCATGCAGGTGGAAGGCCTCAACCAGGATTCACTCGCTATTTATGCCGGCTCCAGCGAACCGCTGCACTACAGCGTCATGGCGTTCAGCAGCCCGTCACGCCCCTACGTCACGGCCGATCCGGGCTATGAGGCCGGGATGAACGCCGCCGACATGGCCGGCGCGAAGATCTTCAAAGTGCCGCTCACCCGCGACACGCATGCGCATGATGTAAAGGCGATGATCGCCGCTAGTCCCGACGCGGGTGTCTTCTACATCTGCAATCCGAACAACCCAACCGGCACCACCACGCCGAAGGACGAGATCGCCTGGGGGCTCAAGAACAAGCCCAAAGGCTCGATCCTGCTGATCGATGAGGCGTACATTCATTTCGCCGATGTGCCCAGTTCCATGGACATGGTGCGGGCCGGCGAGGACGTGATCGTGCTACGCACTTTTTCGAAGCTCTACGGAATGGCCGGTCTGCGTTGCGGCTTCGCCGCGGGGCGCCCCGATCTCCTGGCCAAGCTGCAGACTTACGGCATGAACGCGATGCCCATCACTGCCGCCGCCGCCGCAAATGCCAGCCTGCAGCATCCAGCGATGATCCCGGGGCGCAAAAAGATCAACACCGACATCCGCGAGCAGACCTTCGCCTGGCTGGACAAGCAGGGCTACAGCTACACCCGATCGCAGAGCAATTGCTTCATGCTGGACACACGATGCGATGCCAAGCAGGTGATCGCCGCCATGCAGGCAAAGAAGGTCTACATCGGCCGTGTATGGCCCGCGTGGCCGACGCATGTCCGGACCACTGTAGGAACCGCGCAGGATATGCAGACCTTCCAGACCGCACTCGCCGAGGTGATGAAGGCCCCGCCCCAAAGCGCTGAGCTGCTGCCATCGCCATACCGGCGGCCGCTTTCCCATCTCGGCTAGATGTTAGGAGTTACGGCAACGCAGGCAGCGCAATCGTCAGCACTGCCTGCAATGCCACCATGGCGACCACAGCCCAGCGGAAGGTGCGTCCGTGGCGCGTTTCCAGCGCATCGGCAAAGACGCCGCCAACAAAAGTCATCAGAAACGGGACCGCCCATAGCCACGGTTGTCCAAACACGCCCGTCGTGATCAGCGGCAGAAAGCAAAGTGCGATGAGTAGCGGCGTGGTGTTGCCGAAATAGCGGGAGCGGCGCGTTGCCATGTACAGCGCCAGAGCCGCCGCCAGAGCAATCGCGATGCCCGCATCTCCGAAGGAGAGAAGGTGTGTGCGAGCCGGTGCCGTACTGAAGCTCATACGGCCCGCACCAGAACGGAAGTAGTAGGTCAGCGCGTCCGGATGAAAGGCGTAGCAGGCGAAGAGTAGAACGGACGCGCCCAGCGTGCCCGCGATCATGACCATCGGCACGGCGGTGCGGCTGCGCTCCGCAAGATAGATCATGAAAACGAGGGCCAGCGGCAGCGTCAGCAGCAGGGCTGCCGAGTGGGACGCGGCCACCAACGCGATTCCGGCGGCGAGCAACACAATGCGGGGCCGCCATTTGCGCCGCGGCCCCTGCATCGCATGAGCAACGCCGATCGCCGTATAGATGGTCGCAAAGATGCCGAGCGCTGTCGTGATCTCGGCATTTGGCCGTGAGCCGGCAGCCACGATCGCGGGCGAGACGCAATAGAACGCAAGCGCAACGAAGCCGCCGGCATTGCCAAAGAGCCGTCGTGTGACCCACCATAGTGCGCCACCCAGCAGCAGCGCCGCCAGCGTGAAGGGAAAGCGCAGCAACAATGGCACGTAGCTCAGCTCATGCCGCATCTCCCAGGTGCTGGTGTCGCTGCCCTGGCCCGCGATGAGCCGCTGGAGGGTGAGCGGTAGCCCTGCCATGCGATAGGCAAGTACGCCATCGTGGATGTTGCCGCAACTGGTGAAGTAGCCGGCGATCGGCGAAGGCCGCTCCCACATCTCCCGGCCGCAGCGTGCGTATTGATAATCGCTGTCGGTCAGCGGTGTGCGCGCGATCTGGCGCAGACACTGCGCTAGCAGAAGCAGAAGCAGAACGGCTGCGATCTTCTGCGGGCGATCGAAGCGAAAGCGCCGCAGATGATGGCCGGTGCGCGCCTTCGCGCCGGACACCTCACTTTGCGAAGTGGGCGCCACGGCTGTGGGAATGGTGTCTTGGGACATGAGGACGCGTCCCGTTCAGTGTACCGGACGACCCCGCGGCGGAAGAATGCCGGATCGAGGGGAGCAGGATAACGGCGCAGGAGCAGCGATCTCTCCTATTTACGTGATCCCTTGCTCATTCACCCTTGCTTTCAGCCGACTCCATGGCGTGCCGCAGATGTCCATGCGCGCCGCGCAACAGCGCCTCCGCCTGCTCGCGGCTCAATCCATGCGCGTGCATCAGAACCGCGGCTTTGATCGATCCCGCCTCAGCCAGCAGAGCCGATGCCCGCTCCCTCGGCAGGCCGGTGATTTCCAGAACGATGCGTTCCGCGCGGTCGGCGAGCTTCACGTTGGTGGGCTGCACATTCACCATCAGGTTGCTGTAGACCGTGCCAAGCCGGATCATCGCGCCGGTCGACAGCATATTCAGCACCAGCTTGGTGGCGGTGCCCGCGCGCAAACGCGTTGAACCCGTGATCACCTCCGGGCCCACCGCCGGTGCGATCGGAATCTGCGCCGCGCGCGAAACTGCGGATTCCGGCACGCAGCTAAGTCCAATCGTGACCGCCCCAAGCGATCGGGCATGCTCCATGGCGCCCAGCACGTAGGGCGTGCGGCCGCTGGCCGCGATACCCACCAGCACGTCTTTTGCGGCGAAGCCATGCGCCCGCAGATCGGTTGCCCCCAGCTCAGGCGAGTCCTCCGCACCCTCAATGGAGTGGCGCAGCGCATAGTCGCCCCCGGCGATGAATCCCTGCACCAGCTCCGCCGGCACGTTGAACGTCGGCGGGCACTCCGACGCATCGAGCACCCCGAGCCTGCCCGACGTTCCGGCTCCGACGTAGAACAGCCGCCCACCGCGTTCCGGGGCAAGCGCCGCGGCGATCGCATCCACCGCGCGGGCAATTGCAGGAATCTCGCGCGCCACCGCATCGGCCACTTCGCGATCCGCCGCGTTCATCACCTGAAGCATCTTGATCGTCGGCAGTTCGTCGATGCGCTCACTCGGCTTGTAGCGAGCTTCGGTGAGTAGCGTCGCGAGTGCAGGGGCAGCTTTTGTTGAAGAATTCGAGTCTGGCATGTGCACGGTGATGGTACAGGAATCAGAATGTGTACTGGGATTCGGCGTTCTGCTCTTGACCCAAATGCGTCTCACAGAGTGTTCTGAATATGCCAGGAAACACTGCACGAGAGGACTGCTACACATGAGCACTGCACCTACGACCCCGGAAAAGTATTTAGTCGCTTTTGTCATTCAGGGCGACACGATGTTCAAGATCACGGCCGACTGCATTATCCAGGCCACCGGCGGTGCTGCGGGTCTGGCATCCTTTGATGGCGTGGCCAAGCTAAAGGCCGCTGCCGCACTGGTGGAGTTGACCAATACGCACAACGAGCGTCCAGAAGAGTTGCGCCAGATGGCTCGCGAGATGGCCGGCGAAGGCATGCGTCTATTGGCGCGCGCAGGCGCGGGCGGTCGCGTGGTGGCCGGCGGTTCTGCGGCTTCGGGTGCCAATTCGCCCATGATTGGACCCGTGCCAGTCGAAGTCAATCTCGCCTGAGTCGCTAAAGAGTAGACTCACCAAAGAACAAAGCAGTGCAGCCGGGCACGGGCCATGCGTGTGCCCGGCATTTGCTGCGCGTAGACTTTGGCTGCGCCGGCGCGCCCTCGGCTTCGGGGTGGCGTGGGCGTGCTGTATTTTCCTTCTGCCCGGACACTTCACCTACGGGGATGAATGCACATGCCGCTTTGGAACGAGATCGAAGGACAAACGCTCAATGGCTTCACTTTGCGCAAGCTGCTGCGCAGTGAGGGCCGCACCGCATGGTTCTCCACGGAAGAACCGGGCGGTGCGCCTGCCGTGATCAGCGTTTTCGAGGCGCTGAACGATGAGGATGCCGTCCAGGCGCGCCTGCAGGTGGCCGCCCGCTTCGAACATCCCGGGCTGCTCGCGATTCGCAGGACCGGCGCCGGACGTCTGGAGGACGAGTCACTCGTATATGCGGTGATGGAGCCCTTCGACCAGACGCTCGCCGATGTGCTGCGCGATCGCACCCTCGCCCCCGAGGAGGCGCGCGAGGTCGCCGAAACTCTGCTGAGCACGCTTGAGGCCGTCGAAGGCGCCGGCCTCTATCACGGCCATGTCGATGCTTCTGGAGTACTGGGTGTCGGAGACAACATCAAGCTGCGCAGCGATTGCCTGACTGCTCGCCATGCGGACAGTGACGCTCCGGCATTGGCCGCTCTTCTCTACAATGCGCTTACCGGCCGCCGTTTTTCGAGCGAGCGCGATGCCCTGCAGCTTCCCGCTCCCTTTGCCACGCTGGTGCGTGCGGGTGTCGGCAGCAGTGGATCACTGGCCGCGATGCGCCGCGTATTGAGCGGTCCGGCTGTAACGAATGGCGGAGCCGCAGCCATTAATCCATCCGCAGTCGCCGCGGCTCCGGGAGCGAGTATCCCTGCCAAGCCTGTCGAGGCTTCCTCGGCGTCGCGAATGGTTGCACAACCCGCCGCCAGTCCTCGCGCGACACGCAAGATAGATGAGTTGGAATCACCGCCGCGCAAACGGCCAGGCATCACCATTGCCGCCGTTGTCATCATGGCGATCGTGCTCGTGGCCTTCTGGTATGCCTTCAAACGTCCCACTCGTCACGTGCCGATAAGTGGCGAAGCTCCTTCCACGGCAAACCAGCCGCAACCTGCGCCGCCAGCTGCAGTTCCTCCCGCAGCAAGTCCTGTGGGAGATGCGGCCGGCACCAAGGAAGCGTCAGAAACCGTAAAGCCGGCCCCCGGACCAGCGATCAAGCCGGCACCCTCGAAAGTGGATAGCGAAGCAGGTGCGCCGGTCAGCAGCGAGCGTAGCGTCTGGCACGTCGTCGCCTACACCTACACCCGCCAAGACACTGCAGAGCATATGGCCGCGGAACTGGCCGGAAAGTATCCGCAGCTTGAGCCGCAGGTCTTCTCGCCAAATGGGCATGCGCCGTTTCTCGTCACTCTCGGCGGAGGCATGAATCGCCAGGAGGCCTTTGCGCGGCGCGAGGCGGCACGCGCGGCCGGCCTGCCTTCCGATACGTACGCACAGAACTTCCGCCGGTAGCCTCACAATCCGGTTGATACACTCCGGATTGTGAGGAATGGCGACAACGATCCGGAGCGGCTGGTCTCGGCAACGCGAGGCGAGGAGGATAGCTCCTTCGAGCTGAAGCTGCGGCCCCGCCGCCTGACGGAATTCATCGGCCAGACCAAGGCGAAGGAGCAACTGGCCATTGCGCTGGAAGCGGCGAAGAGCCGCGGGGAGGCGCTGGATCATGTGCTGCTCTTCGGACCGCCCGGCCTGGGCAAAACCACGCTGGCCTCCATCATTGCGAACGAGCTGGATGTAGGTTTCCAGCAGACCTCTGGCCCGGCGTTGCAGATCCAGGGCGATCTTACGGCCATCCTTACCAACCTGCGTGAGCGCCAGGTGCTCTTCCTCGATGAGGTCCATCGCCTGCAGCCGGTACTCGAGGAGAAGCTCTACACCGCGCTCGAGGACTACAAGCTCGACATCATTATTGGCCAGGGGCCGGCGGCGCGCACGCACGTCATGGAGATTCGCCCCTTCACCTTTGTGGCCGCAACCACCCGGCCGGGACTGCTTTCGTCGCCGCTGCGCTCGCGTTTTGGGATTCTGCTGCGGCTTGAGTTCTACACCGAGGAGGAGCTCCGCTACGTCGTCGAGCGCTCAGCAGAGGTCCTGCAGGTGCCCATCGATGCCGACGGCGCGGCCGAGATCGCGCTCCGCTCCCGTGGCACGCCGCGCATCGCCAACCGGCTGCTGCGGCGCGTGCGTGACTACGCGCAGGTACGCGGCACTGGCGCCATTGACCGCGCAACCGCACAGGCGGCGCTCAAGATGCTTGAAGTCGACGCGCATGGCTTCGACGAGCTCGATCGTCGCCTGCTGCTGACCATCATCGAAAAATACGACGGCGGCCCGGTCGGCCTGAACACGCTCGCAGCCACGCTGGCCGAGGAAGAAGATGCGCTCGAAGAGGTCTACGAGCCCTTCCTCATCCAGATCGGCTTCCTCGATCGCACACCACGTGGGCGCGTCGCCACGCGGCTAGCCTACGAGCATTTCAACTTGCCGATGCCGCGCAAGGCCAACCTGCTCTTCTAGGTTCTCGATTTCATGGATTGACTTCAGGACCCATCTTTCACGCCACACAACGTCAATTTCATCGCGCGCTATACCTTCTAGAGCCGGAACTAGAGGCGAATTGTCACGCGTTTATCGAGCAGCGCCGCCTCGGTTGCGGCGTTCCCTCCTTGTTGCTACCGTGAAGAAAGCCGCGAACCCTGTACTCGTGGCGTCCTTTGCTGCGTCACAGGAGTGCCATGCCGCCTTCTTCCGCTTTGCCGATTACCATCTATTACGAGCAGCCAAACTGGTTCAAACCGCTCTTCGCAGAGCTTGACCGCCGCGGCACCCGTTACGTGAAGCTGCACGCACCGGAGCACACCTTCGCACCCGAGGAGCACCCGGAGCAGGAATACGCTCTGGTCTTCAACCGCATGAGCCCGTCCGCATGGAACCGCGACCATGGCGACCAGATCTTCTATACACTCGGTTTCCTCGATCACCTTGAGCGCCGCGGCGTGCGCGTCATCAACGGCCTCAAGGCCTTCCGCACTGAGCTTTCCAAGGCCGCGCAGCTCTCGCTCCTCGAAGAGCTTGGACTGCCGTATCCGAAGGCTCGCGTGATCCATCGTGCCACCCAAGCAACGTCTGTTACCGAGGGCCTACGCTGGCCCATCGTGGTGAAGCCGAATATCGGCGGCAGCGGCGCCGGGGTCAAGCGTTTCGATCACCCAACACAGCTTGCTGCCGCGGCTGCGCAACCGGCCGGCACGCCGGAGGGCCTGGCCCTCGGCATGGATTCAACTGCGCTGGTGCAGGAATTCATCCCTGCGCGCGACGCACACATCGTGCGTGTTGAGGTACTGAACGGCCGATTCATCTACGCCATCAAGGTCCACATCACCGGCGAAACCTTCGACCTCTGTCCGGCGGATATCTGCCGCACCACCAGTGGCGTTGAATTGAACCGCGCCGCGTGCGCCGTGGATGCTCCAAAGAGCGGGCTACGCGTGGAAGGATTTCAACCGCCGCGCGAGGTCATCGCCGATGTCGAGCGCATCATGCAGCACGCCGGCATCGAGATCGGCGGCGTGGAATACATCACCGACGACCGCGACGGTCAGCGCCTCTACTACGACATCAACGCCCTCTCCAACTTCGTCGCCGACGGCGTCAACGTCATCGGCTTCGATCCCTTCGCAAAACTGGCAGACTGGCTTGAAGCAGAGGCCGCCAACTCCGCCCGCGTGCCCGAGTTGATCCATGGTTGATCGCCCGATGCGCTACGGCTTCTGGATGCCCGTCTTCGGTGGTTGGCTGCGCAACGTCGAAGACGAGAACATGGCCGCGACGTGGGAGTATGTGCGCGACCTCACGCTCCACGCCGAAGCGCTCGGCTACGATCTCTCGCTCATCGCTGAGTTGAACCTTAATGACATCAAGGGCGTCGAAGCGCCCTCGCTCGATGCCTGGTCCACCGCCGCGGCGCTGGCTGCCGTCACCAGCAGGATGGAGCTGATGGTCGCCGTGCGGCCCACCTTCCACAATCCGGCGTTGCTGGCCAAACAAGCCGCGAACATCGACCGCATCGCCAACGGCCGCCTCACCCTCAACGTCGTCTCCAGTTGGTGGGCTGATGAAGCCACCAAGTACGGCGTGCACTTCGACACGCATGATGACCGCTACGCGCGCACCTCGGAATGGCTCGACGTGATCGACGGCTGCTGGCAGCAGCAGCACTTCAGTTACAGCGGCCGCTACTATTCAGTGGCCGACAACGTGCTCACCCCCAAGCCGGTGCGACAGCCGCGGCCCACGATCTATGCCGGCGGCGAGAGCGAGACAGCAAAGAATCTGATCGCGAGCAAGTGCGACGCCTACCTGATGCATGGCGATCCACCGGAGATCGTCGGTCGCAAGATCGCCGACATGCGCGAACGCCGCGAACGCCTAGGTCTACCGCCGATGACATACGGTGTCGCCGGTTATGCAATCGTGCGGGATAGCGAAGCAGAAGCGCAGCGCGAAGTCGAGCGCATCACGGATGTACAGCAGTCAGCGCGCGGATACCAGAATTATCAGCAGTGGGTGACAGGATCGAAGCTGGAGCAGAAGATTTCGCTGGAAGACTACTCCGTCTCCAATCGTGGCTTGCGCAGCGAACTTTTTGGCACAGCGCAGCAGGTGAAAGAGCGCGTTGCCGCGTTCCACGAAGCCGGGGTGGATCTGTTGCTGTTGCAATCAAGCCCGCAGCGCGAGGAGATGGAGCGCTTCGCGGCTCAGGTGATACGGGCCTAAAGCCCTTCAGCCAGACGAGTCGCCAGTTTCTCCGGCAAACCTGCCGCGATGATTTTTTTCTGCGCGCGATCCAGATCGTATGGGACGCGATAGAAGCGTACGACCGACACCACATCGTCATACAACGCGAACGCCGCGCGCCAGTCGCCATCGCGTGGCTGCCCCACTGAACCTGGGTTCAGCAGATAGCGAACGCCGCGCCGCATCGGCAAATCAAAGAACTCTTCGTTGTGCTTTGTGGCGTACTCCGGCTTGAAGACATACCAGCCGTCATCGCTGCGCACGAAACCGCCCTGCACATGCGTGTGGCCGTAAAACTCCACCCACGCGCTCGGAACTGCCTGCAGGGCATCGATCGCCTCACCCAGCGACTGAACGTAAATGTCCTCGTCAGCTGCCGATCCGTGCACACACACCAGTCCCTCTCCAACCGTGACCGGCCCCCGCGGCAACTCGCATAGCCATTTGCGGCGTGTGCGGGACAGCTGCGCGTGTGTCCACTCGGCAGCCTGCCGGGCAATTGGATTGAAGTCATCCAGTGACGTCAGCCCGCAGCACGCGCGATCGTGGTTGCCGCGCACATAGATGCTGTTCAGCTCTCGCAGGCAAACAATCGTCTCGTTCGGCGACGCGCCGTAGCCGACGACGTCACCCAGGTTCCACACAATGTCATGTTCCGGCGCAACCGCCAGCACTGCGGCCAACGCCTGCATGTTTGCGTGAATGTCCGAAAGGATGAGAGCGCGCATGAACGAAGCTCGGGGGAAAGTCTTCTATCGAATGCAAAAAGTACAGCGACTTATTTCTTACAGCATTCCATCGTGAATATCTCTTCTAGGATGTCACGAATGACCATGTGGACTGTTAGGAAAGCGCGCGTACCTGGTGACCAATGTCGTACTCGACGAATGGCCTAGGCGTGGTATCCGTGGCAGAAGGCAGCGTCGACAACGGCTGCATACGGTCAGTAGTAAGGCTGGGAACTGCTCCGAGCAAGCTGCGCGTGTAAGGATGTCGCGGAGTGTGAAAAATTTGCTCGCGGCTGCCTTGCTCCAGCAGCCATCCATGCCGCATCACGGCCACCCGATCCGCTACTTCGGCAACCACCGCGAGGTCGTGCGAGATGAACAGCATTGCCAGCCCGAACTGTTGCTGCAACTCGCGCAGCAGCCGCAGCACCTGTGCCTGCACGGTCACGTCCAGCGCCGTGGTGGGCTCGTCTGCAATCAAAAGCTGCGGCCGATTCGCCAGTGCCATTGCGATTAAGATTCGTTGTCGCTGGCCGCCCGAAAACTGATGCGGATAATCCGCGTAGCGTTGCTCAGGCTCGGGCAGCGCAACAGCCTCCAGGTTTGCAATCACCGCGTTGCGCACCTCGCGCCGTGTCAGCGTGGGCTGGTGCGTCTCAATCGCTTCCGCGATCTGCCGCCCAACCGGCATCACCGGATTCAGCGCCGTCATCGGCTCCTGAAAGATCATCGCGATGCGCCGGCCGCGATAGCGCCGCATCGCTTCGGTTTGTAGCGTCAACAGCTCCTCGCCATCGAAGCGGATGCTGCCGCGCACTTCTGCCGCGCTCTCCAGCAAGCCAAGAATCGCGAGCGATGTGACCGACTTTCCTGAGCCCGACTCCCCCACCAGCCCCAACACCTGGCCCGGCTCAATGGACAGACTCAGCTCACGCACCACGGGCTTCCCGCGAAACGCGATCGTCAATTGGTCGATGGCCAGCAGTGGGCGGCTCGGTGAGAACTCATTCGGCACACGCTGAGCGTACTACGTCCCGCACTCCCTGCAGCATTGTCGATCTGGTTTAGACTTCTGCTCCATGAGCGATATCGCGAAATCTGCCGCCCTCTGTGCCGGCCTGCTGCTCTCGGCACTCCACCTGGCTTCTGCGCAAACCGCCGCGCCCCCGGCCACCAGCGACTTCGCAATTCACGACGGTGACCGCGTCGTGACTTACGGCGACAGCATCACCGACCAGCGCCTCTATTCCACGTTCATGGAAGAGTATCTGTTGACGCGCTTTCCCACATGGAGGGTCCAGTGGATACAGTCCGGTGTGGGCGGCGACAAGGTCTCCGGCGGCGCGGAAGGGCCGATCGATCTGCGCATCCAGCGCGACATCCTGCCCTATAAGCCCACCGTCGTGACCATCATGCTCGGCATGAACGACGGCTACTATCGTCCACCGAATTCGGCGGTACAGAAAACCTATGAAGACGGTTACAAATCCATGGTGGACACCATTATTCAGGGCGCCCCCGGCGTGAAGCTGACGCTCATCGGGCCGTCTCCGTACGACGACGTCACCCAGCCCACCAAGCACTACAACGAGGTGATGCAGCAGTACAGCGAGTTCGATCGCAGCGAGGCAGACCGCACCCATCAGGGCTTCGCAGACTTCAATGCGCCCGTCGTCGACGTGCTCCAAAAGGTAAAGACTGCTCATCCTGACCTGGCGTCGCGTCTCATCCCGGATCGCGTCCATCCTCGTGAGGGCGTGCACTGGGTGATGGCCGCAGCCATCCTGAAGGCCTGGCATGCACCATCGCTCGTCAGCAGCGTAACCATCGACGCGCATGACACGCGCAGCGCAAAAGCAACCGACATCCAGAACGCAAGCGTCACGGACGTGAAGCGCGAGAAGAAGACCGGCGAACTTCAGTGGGCCGAGATTGAGAATGCTATGCCATTGCCACTGCCTCTCAGCGCGACCGATCCTGTGACCGACGCCGCGCTGGAAGCGGGCGGCATCGAGGCCGCGCTCGATCAGGAGACGCTGACCATTAGTGGCCTTTCTGCCGGTTCCTATGCGCTCACCATCGACGATCAGCCAGTCGCCAACTTCACGGCAGACACGCTGTCGCATGGCGTCAACCTGGCGCGTATGGCAACACCAATGCTGCGCCAGTCGCAGACGCTCGCATGGGAGACTGACCATCGCAACGAGCTCGAACGCCAGCTCTTCGCACTCAAAGCCGGGACCCGCGACGATCCGGAAGCAGCACCAGAGCCGGAGCAGCAGGCCATGCTGCAGGCGATTGCTTCCTCCATCGCGCAGCAGCAGAAGGACGCACAGCCGGTGACGCATCACTTCGCGCTGAAGCCGGTGAAATCCGCAGCGTCCATGATGTGACTTTGAGTTCGGCTGGCTCTATTTCCATTTGATATTGCAGCCGAGGCTCGGCACTTGCGGATCGAGTGGCGGCTTGCCTGCCAGCAGCGCTTCCACTGCGCGGCGCAAGTCGGCGCCCGTTACCGGAGTGTTCAAACTCGGGCGGCTCGCGTCGAGCTGCCCGCGATATACAAGCCGTAACTCGCGATCGTAGAGGAAGAAATCGGGCGTGCACGCGGCGTCGTAAGCGCGCGCTACCTGTTGCGATTCGTCGTAGAGATACGGAAAGGTAAAGCCCAGCCGTCTCGCCTGCGCACGCATGCCCTCCGGCGCATCGTCGGGAAAGGCCACCGCGTCGTTGCTGCTGATGCCGACAATGCCCAGGCCCTGTCCCGCATAATCGCCGGCAAAGCGCGCGATGCCCTGCTCGACATGTTTCACGAACGGGCAGTGTACGCATAGGAACATCACCAGCAACCCGCCCGCGCCCTTCGCTCCATCGCGAGTTACCGTTTTGCCGGAGAGAACGTCTGGGAGCGAGAAATCAGGGGCAATCGTCCCCAGGGCCTGCATCGTAGATTCGGTCCGCGCCATGCAAACAGTCTACGGCAGTCGTCCGCCACCCACTCCTCACTCAGAAGAGCCGGCCGAAGGTGAAGAAGAACTTGCGCCGCCCCGCATCGCCAATGGAACCACCCAGTGTGATTGTGCCGAGCGGCGTCGCCCCCAGCAAACCCAGCACGCCATCCTGCCGCAAAAATGCGGGCCGCTCCGGCGACCACATCTCGCCGGCCTCATAGGCGCCGGTGAAGTAAAGCCCATCGCCCAGTTGCGTAGGCAACGATGCGATGCGCCGGTAATAGGCAGCGCGCGTCAGCATATCGTCCGTGCCGCGATACTCATCGATCGACGAAGCAGAGAGCCGCTGCGGACCGCCCAGCGTAAAGCGGAGCGGATCTGCCACATTGCGGCGGAAATAGGTATCGGCGGACACATCCAATCCGACAATGTTCTTGTCGAAGAAGTCTCTCGAATACCTCGCGGAAAACTGCGCAAGGGGCGCATTCTCGCTGCCAACCGCGTGGTACAGGCCGCCCCCGGAGATATCCAGCAACACACCGCGCGTGGAGAGCTGTCCCGCATTCAGGCTGTTATAGGTGTAATGCAACACCCCTGTCTGCGCAGGTCCCGACAGATCCGGGCGGAAATCGTCGCCACTCTGCGTGTGCCAGCGCACCACTTCATAGCGCCATTCCGCGGCCAGTTGCGAGCGCGAATGATACGTACGTCCGAAGTCCAGCCCACCGCCCGCGTTCTGCTGCAGCCGTTCCGCTATGCGTTGCTGGTTGTCAAAGATATAGACCGGCTGTCGCAGCAAGCCGATATGCGGCTGCACAAACAATCCATTGGAGCGAAGAAGCCGGTAGTACTCCGTTGAAGCTTGCGTCAGAAAGCCGACTCGCAGCTCGGTGCGCAGCTCCGAACGGTAGCCGCCAAAGTCGTTGTTGATGAGTCGCAGGTCGAGCGTGCCACGCGTGACGTTATCCGTCATGGCCGTAATGTCAGCGCCCACCAGAAGGAATGGCGGGCCATTGCGGACAGGCTCCAGCGCGACCAGGACACCCGTGTCCGGGCTGTTGGCGCGTGTGTCCCCCGGCTGCCGCGGTCCCGTCGTTACATACTCAGCCTCGTAGGTCTGGTTTTTCTGCACATGGCTCAGCGCCTGGAGCATCGTTCGAGGCTCAATGGGCTTGCCTTCAAATGGCTTTATGTACTCGCGCACGGTGTCTTGTGCACCGGCGGAGCCGCCCTGAACCTTCACCGTCTCCAGCAGACCTGGAGCCACTCGTTGCCGCGCCTGCTTGTCTGCCTGGTACTCCTTCCATGCCTCCGGCGAGAGCTGATACTTCAGCAGGTTTCCGCCCTGCGCCTTCGCCGACTCATAGCCGGCCGCAATCAGCTCTGTCGCTTTGCCATAGTCCCCGACACCGTACATGCCCGTATCTGGCATTAACAGGACATTCGCAAGCTTCACGGACTCGCGTTCGTTGCGCGCTGTCCCTGCCGAAAATGCGCGCGCAAAGACGCCCACCACCGATGCCACATCGCTGTCGGCAAATTCCGTCGACGGCAGCAAAACGGCGATCACCACATCCGAGCGCAGATCCTTCTTTGCTACCTCCGTGGGCAGGTTTTCCATGATCGCGCCGTCTACCAGGTAATGCCCCCGGTACTTCACTGGCGCGAAGATTCCGGGAATTGCGATCGACGCGCGCACGGCCAGCGGAATCGAGCCGCCGTAGAAGATCACCGGACGCAGCGTGTTCAGGTCTGTGGAGATGCAGCGGAAGGGAATTGGCAGTTCGTCAAAACGGACCCGATCGCCGTTGTATCTCTGGAACTCATCATGCAGAAACGAATTCAGCCCGCGATCGGTAAGCAGGGCATTGCGCAGGCTGATGCCAGCCTTCAAGCCGAGTTGAACTGCACCTGGTAACTCGCGGCGATCCTGACGCCGTCGATAGTTGAGCTCGTCGTAGTCCACAGACAGGTGAAAAATATTTGGCAGCTCGGCGCCGGTCGCAATCTCCTCAATCTCTTCTGCAGACCGGCCAGTCGCATACAGGCCGCCGATCAGCGAACCCATGCTGGTTCCAGTGATGCGATCTACCGGAATCCTGTTTTCTTCAAACCACTTCAGGACACCGATGTGCGCCAGTCCCAATGCGCCCCCACCATCCAGCACCAGCCCGATGCTCGGCCGGCCCGCAGGAACAACCGGCGGCAGCGCACCCGCTGGTGCGCTGTCCGTCTTCACCATCGCATTGTCGATCGGAGACGTCATGCCCGCATGGCCACTGGGCAGCCGCACGGAGGGCATGGGTAGTTCAGCCTGCGGCACGCTTGGCTCCTGGGCGGCAAACGTGAGCATGAACAAGAGAGAGAATGCGCAACAAACACACACGCGGCCAATGGCCACAAGAGCACCTCGCGGGAGCCGGAGCTCAGACTGTCTCTTTCATCATGTCGCATCGGAGACATCAAAGAGCAGAATGTGCAATCAGGGGTGACGTTGAAGTTAAGTCCAGCAGGGAGTGAATGGATAGCGATCGTCCCGCGGAAGAAAGCTCATCCATGACACAAGCAATGACACAAGCTGCTCTGCGAGCCATCCTCCCCATGGAGCAGACGCCGATTGCATACCAGTCACAGCGGCTGGAGACGACGAGGGCACGATGAGATCGTGCGTGATGTATTTCGAGTCAAATGCGCATGGAAGCGCTCCATCAACCAGAGCCGGACGGGAGTCTCAAAATAGTGGAAACTCAGCACGCTTAGCCCGACGCAGAGTGCGAGATATATCGGATAGAACGCATGGGACACCCACTGAAAGTGGAGAAATAAGGCAAGCATTGGCGTATGGATCAGGTACAGTGCATAACTGGAATTCCCCAGAGCCACCAGCCATCGCCCGCACAGCCAACGCGACAGCGGGGTGGAGATAGCCGATAGCGCCCAGATGAAGCCCGCAAAAATCGGCGCGAGGAGTCCATTGTTGTAAGGCGCAGCTACGCGAAACCAAGGAACCAGGCACACGCTCAAAGCAACTCCACCGACCGACAGTCCCAGCACGGCATTCACCTGCCAAACGCGTATTCGCTCCTTGCCTCTTTGTCCCTGTTGCAGCGTCTGCCAGCGGGCCAGCAGGATCCCCAGCGCAAAAGTGGAAAGGTGGAATGGCGGCAAGACCATTGCCATTTCAAAACTCAGCTGCGTTCGTACTCCCCAAACCATAGCCTGACCTCCGACGTACAAGGTCAGTGCGACCATCCATAGGCGGGCTCCACGCAGCTTCCACAACAAAGTGCCGAGCAGCGGAAAGCACATATAAAAGAAAACTTCCCCGCACAGCGACCAGCTCGGAGGGTTGATACGAAGCAGCCGGCGCGGGAACCAGACTTGCGTCATCGCTACACTTGCCGCAAATATCTCCGCCGTCTTGATCATCCCGGTCTTCATGCCGTGCCGCTGCACTTCCCACGCCAGAAGCTCCGGCGTGGCGGCTACCAACATGACAAAGTACAGCGGATACAGGCGCGCAAACCGTGCAGCGAAAAATTGGCTTTTGTTGAGAGCCTGCCCATCACGCAAATACACCAGGCTCAGCACGTAACCTGAGAGCAGATAGAAAAAACTGACCGCAACAGGGAAGCCAAACGAGACAATACCTAGAAAACCTTCCGGAACCCCATGCGCGCCTCTGCCGGAGAAAACAGGAAAGAAAGTTCGCACCGAATGGTGAAACAACACGAACGATGCAAGAAAGAAACGCACCGAGGTCAGCGGAGATATCTTCTGGGGCATCGGCAACTCGCTGACTCCGTTAACTGAGTCGCGGCCGATTTATTCTCGGTTTCCGAGAAAATCCCTTGATGACGGGGCGAGGTGCAAAGAAAAGGGCACGCTGCGCAGGCGGCGTGCCCCCTTCGGACTAGCGTAGATGCGGTCTAGGCTTCTTCGCTCTCGGCGCTCACCGTGACCTTGATGTGCGCGCTCACTTCGCGATGCAGCTTCACCGGAATATGGAACTCGCCCAGTTGCTTCAGCGGCTCATCGAGCTGCACCTTGCGGCGGTCGATCTGATAGCCCTTCTGTTCCAGCGCGTGTGCGATGTCCGATGAAGTGACCGAGCCGAAGAGGTGCTCGTTCTCGCCCACCTTGCGCGTGAAGACCAACTCCACTTGCTCCATCTGCGCCACCAGTTGTTGCGCACTCTCCTTCTCCTTCGCGGAGCGGCGGAGCGCCGACTGCTTCATCTGGTCGATCACATTCCGGTTGGCTGCCGTAGCTTCAATCGCGAGTTTCTTCGGCAGCAAAAAGTTGCGTCCGTAGCCGTCCGCCACCTTCACCACGTCCCCGCGGTGACCCAGTGTGTCGACGTCTTCCTTCAGAATGACTTCCATAACTCTCCTCAGTGTTGTGGGCGATCCGGCGGCGGCAGGCACACTCCCGCGCAGACCGGAACGCGCCATACTAGTACCGCGCTGCAAACGGCAGCAAGGCAATGTTGCGAGCCTGTTTAATAGCGCGCGTGAGTCTCCGCTGGTGCGTGGTACACACACCAGTCAGGCGGCGAGGAACAATCTTGCCCCGCTCGGCCACGAACTGCTGCAGCAGGCGCACATCGCGGTAGTGGATCGAGTCGATCTTCTCCACGCAGAACTTGCAGACCTTCTTGCGCCGGAAGAATTTGCGTCCGCCCGGACCGCCGGGCCCGCCCGGACCACCTGGTCCACGTCCGCCAGGGCCGCGGCCACCGGGACGATCACCCGCAGGACGGTCTGGACGGTCTCCCGCTGGGCGATCCGGACGGTCTCCCGCTGGACGATCTGGACGCTCGGTTGCGGCGCCCTCAGGCGCGCGCGGTGTTGCTGTTACTGTGCTGGTCTCATCAGCCATGGTTTCCTTCTTCTTTCTTCCCGCCCGGCCTTTCGTATCAGGTCGGCGGGATAGGCCCTGCTCTTTACGTAAACAGGACCGGCTGCGTTGATTGCCGGCGCGTGGCCGGCGCTACGTGCAAAAGAACGCGGAGGCGCCTAAGCGCTGGCCGCGGCTTCCGTGGTGACAGGCGCTTCGGCTTCAGGAGCGGGAGCAGCCGCCGCCGGCTGCGCACTCAGCTTCTTGCGCGTGGCGCGGATCGCCTTGATCTTGTCCGCGCGCTTTTCTTCCTCGTCCATACGCACGGTGATGAACTTGATCACCGGCTCTGTCACGCGGAGACGGCGCTCCACCTCGGCTATCAGGCCACCTTCCGCCTGAATGACCAGTAGGACGTAATTGCCGTCATTGAACTTGCGCACCATATAGGACAGCTTGCGCCGCCCCAGCTTTTCGGTCGACTTCAGCGCGCCACCACCGTGGGTGATGGTCTGCTCCAGTCCTGCGATCAGCTTGTCGACATCCGCCTCTTCCATATCCGGGCGCACGATAAACATCACTTCATAGCTACGTTGCATGCGTTTCTCTCTTCCCTAAAACTCGTTCTCTCTTCTTCACTCGACCTTCGAGGAACCATTCCCCGCCTGCCCGTTCCACTTGTTCATCGCCGCGCCAACTCCGCTCACGATGACCGTTTCCACAGCCTCGGCGACGCGATCCAGCGCCTCGTCGAGTACCGCCAGTTCCTTCTTCCGCATCGGTGTCAGCAGATAATCCTTCCCCCGCCGCGCCGCCGTCTCCAACCCATCCGGCCCGACACCGATCCGGATCCGTGCCCACTCCTCCGCCCCCAGCGCGCCATTGATCGACCCGGCGCCATTGTGGCCGCCGGAAGATCCACCCGCCCGTACCCGAAGCGTGCCCAGTGGAAGCGCCAGCTCGTCATACAGGACAAGCAGGTTCTTCCGGTCTGCTCCGAACTCCTCCACCAGCGCCAGAACGGACAGCCCGCTCAGGTTCATGAAGGTCTCCGGCTTGGCCAGCACCACGTCACGACCCGCAATGCGTGTGGTGGCGGTGAGTGCGCGGCAGCGGCGATTGCTCACCACTGCCCCGGCGCGCTGGGCCAGCCGGTCGATCGCCAGAAAGCCCGCGTTGTGCGGCGTCCACTGGTACTCGATCCCCGGATTGCCGAGGCCGACAACCAGAAACGGCCCACTGTATGGCCTCCGGTCTGAATCCCGCCCCTCGGCATCCCGCGCTGCTGCACTCTCCGGCTCCATCGCTCCGGGCAGCACTGCTTACTTCTTGCCGCCGGCCTTGGCAGCATCGCCGCCTGCCTCCTCCGTCTCCTGCTTGCCCTTCTTCACCACTTCCGGTTCTGCCGGTGCGGCAGCCGCAACTGCATCCGGTTCCGCCGCTACCTCTTCCTTGATCACCGTCACGTGAGCCACGGTCGCATCCTCGTCGGTGATGAACTTGATCTTGCCGCCGTGCGGCAGATCGGAGACGCGGACCACGTCGTGCAGCTTCATCCCGCTGACATCGAGTGTGATGTGCGGCGGAATATCCCCAGGCAGGCACTCGATCTCTACCTCGCGCAGCACCTGATCCAGCAGGCCGCCCTCGTTCTTCACGCCAACCGGAACGCCTTCCAGGTGGATCGGCACTTCGACCACCATCGCCTTGTCCATCGCGATGCGTTTCAGATCGATGTGCAGCAGGCTGCCCTTGATGGGCTCGTACTGCCAGTCCACGATCATCGCCTTCACGCGCACACTGCCCTTCACATCCACGTCAAAGATCGTGTTGTGGCCGGAGGCGGAGTGCAAAATGCGCAGGATCTGCTTGGGATCGAGCTCGATGGCGATTGACGGCTCCTTGGCGCCGTAAATGACCGCGGGAATCTTGCCTGCTACGCGCACACGGCGTGCCGCGTTCTTGTTGAACTTGCCCTCGCGGGTCACCGCTGTTACCAATTCTGTGCTTGCCATTGTTCCGTTTTCCTTTCGGTCATGGGGAGGAGTTTGGCCCCTCCCTACTCCCTTTCTTGCTTCTAGTTAAAGAGCGAGCTCACGCTCGTCTCCATGTGAATGCTCTCGATCGCCGCGCCCAGTAGGCCGGCAATCGACAGCACCTTGATCTTGTCCACCGCCTTCGCCTCTTCGCACAGTGGTATGGAATTGGTGACCACCAGCTCCTTGATGCGCGAAGTAGCGATGCGCTCAATGGCCGGCCCGGACAGCACCGGGTGCGACGCGCAGGCGTAGACCTCGGTTGCGCCTTCGTCCAGCAGCGCATGCGCGGTCTTCACCAGCGTGCCCGCCGTGTCCACGATGTCGTCGATGATCAGGCAGGTGCGACCTTCCACATCACCGATCACGTTCATCACCTCGGTCACGTTGATGTCTGTGCGCCGCTTGTCCACGATCGCCAGCGGTGCGCCCATCTTTGTGGCGAAGAAGCGTGCCCGTTCCACGCCGCCCGCATCGGGCGAAACGACGGTCAGATTCGGCAGATTCTTCTTGCTGAAATAGCCCACCATCACTGGGCTGGCAAACAGGTGATCGACAGGAATATTGAAAAAGCCCTGGATCTGCGCCGCGTGCAGGTCCATGAACAGCGCGCGGTTCGTCCCCGCCGTGGTCAACAGGTCCGCCACCAGCTTGGAGGAGATGGCAACGCGCGGGCGATCCTTGCGGTCCTGCCGGGCGTAGCCGTAGTACGGCACCACGGTAGTGATACGGCCGGCCGACGCACGCTTCAGCGCGTCAATCATGATCAGCAGCTCCACCAGATTCGAGTCCACTGGATTGCACGTGGGCTGCACCACGAAGACATCCACGCCACGCACGTTCTCCAGAAGCTGGAAGTAGATCTCGCCATCGGCAAAGCGCTGGATCTTGGTCTCACCCAGCGGTACGCCAATCTGCTTGCAAATCTCTTCGGCAAGCTGCCGGTTCGCTGATCCGGCGAAGATCTTGAAGCGCTTGTCCTCGCTGAGGCCGCGGTTGCGCTTGCGCTCCGGCGCAGGCTGAAAGTTGTTGGAGGTCGCCGTTTCCGGCTCGACTTCGATGGCCACTGCCGTCTCTTGCTTCATCACAATCTCCCAAGCTGGTTTGCGTTGGTGAACTGCGCTGGCTCTCGCCGCGGCTTGACTGCATCCGCGGCAGGGCTCCGGGGCACGGTGCACCGGAACAGAGTGGCTGGGCGACTAGGATTCGAACCTAGACAAAGTGCTCCAAAGGCACTTGACCTACCATTAGTCGATCGCCCAACAGGCTGCTGGCGGAGAGGCGGATGATGCTGCCAGCAGTTTCGCCGGAACAGCTATTCCGTTGACAGGTTGTCAACCTTTTTCGTCCATCCACATCGTGCGCCAATACCGCTCGCGAGGCAAGGTTTCGGTGCGCAGCGCCACAATGCCGCGATCCCGAATGCGCCCTACCGCTCGGTCTGCTGCTTCCGCACTCGCATACAGCCCAAACAGGGCCGAACCCGAACCGGAGAGAGCCGCATAGACCGCAGCATACGAAGCCGCGTCCTCACCCTGGCCGGAAGACGCAAGCACACGCACAATGTCTGCAAGAGAGGGATACTGCGCAAAGACGACCTCTTCAAAGTCGTTTGCAATCCCGGTGCGGACAAGCGCGAGAAGCGGAGTCTCGGCCAGGTCTCCCTTGTGAGCCAAATCCCCCTCGAAAATCCTTTCCGAAGAGGCCGCCCAGGAGACACCGGAGGAGTGCGGCTGACCCCATGCTGCGGAGACAGACCGACTCAACCCTTCAAGTCTATCGGCTGAAGCGGCAGGGGTCAATGCGGAATGCCGCGCATCCCATTCCCGAAAAGCCGCAGGCGTCGAAACTCCCACCTCCGGAACCGCCACCACACACGGCATCGCCGGCAGATCCGGCAGTGGAGAGACCACCTCGCCCCGGCCCAGCCCCAGTACCGCGCCACCCAGCAGGAAAAGCGGCACATCCGAGCCCACCTCGGCCGCAATCCGTGGACGGTCGTCCGTGGACAGGGTTACGCCCAGCTCCCGCTCCAGCCCCAGCAGCGCAGCCGCCGCGTTCGCCGAGCCCGCCCCCAGCCCGCCCTGCACCGGCAACCGCTTCTCGATGTGGATCGCCACCTCAGCCGCCACGCCGAGCACCGCGAGCGCCCGCTCCACCATCTTCCACGCGGTATTGCGCGCGTCCGTCGGAACCCGCTCATCGTTTGAAGTCAGCACGATCCTGGTCGCCGCTGCACGCCGGGCCGTTACGGTTACCAGATCGTGCAGGCCAATCGTCTGGTACACGGTCGTCAGGGCGTGGTAACCATCGGGCCGCGTCAGCCCAATCGCCAAACCAATGTTGATCTTCGCAAACGAACGCAACGTGACAGACATGCCTTCGCCATTCTAAGCAGTCCGAACATTTCGTCATCTCAATCGGCGCAAGGCGAAATGGAGAGATCTGCTGTTCCATGGCTAGTCCGGTAAACTTCCGTCCATGCTGGCCACAGCTCGCGCCCTAGCCCCCATCCTGCTGTTCCTGCCTCTCGTCGCAACACAAGCCACCCTCGCGCAGGACGAAACCCCCGCCACCGCAGACCACGCCATGGTCGTCAGCGTGCACCATGCCGCAAGCGATGCCGGCATCGCCATCCTGAAGCAGGGCGGCAACGCCGTCGATGCCGCAGTCGCCACCGGCTTTGCCCTCGCCGTCGTGCATCCCGTCGCCGGAAATCTGGGCGGCGGCGGATTCATGCTGGTGCATCTTGCGAAGCCGCACGATGGCAAGCGTGACCTCTTCATCGACTTTCGCGAGGAAGCGCCCGGCGCCGCCTCGCGCGATATGTACCTCGACGCGCAGCACCACATCATCCCGGACGCCAGCACCCGCGGCTACAAATCCATCGGCGTCCCCGGCTCCGTTGCGGGACTCGCCTACGCGGAGAGGAAGTACGGCAAGCTAGGCCTGAAGGCCGTCATCGCCCCCGCCATCCAGCTCGCCGAGGAGGGCTTCGTCCTCAGCGATGAGGAAGGCGCCGAGCTGCACGACCCTGACCTGGCCAAATTCCCCGAGTCGCACAAAGTCTTCCAGACCGACGCCACGCGCGGTTCCTATTACCAGGCCGGCGACACCCTTCGTCAGCCCGAGCTTGCCGCCACCCTCCGGCGCATCGCCGCCGATCCCGCCGACTTCTACCACGGCGAGATCGCGAAGAAGCTGGCCGCAGACATGAAGGCCCACGGTGGCCTCATCACGGAAGCCGACCTCGCCCACTATCAGGTCAAGGAACGCGTCCCGGTGAAAGGCTCCTACCACGGTTACGAGATCTTCAGCGCCCCGCCGCCCTCCGCAGGAGGCATCGGCCTGATCGAGATGCTGAACATCCTGCGACCCTACGATCTCAACAAGCTCGGTGACCGCACACCGGCAGAAGTCCAGCTCATCACCGAGGCCATGCGCCGCGCCTACATGGACCGCACCGACTATCTCGGCGACCCGGACTACGCGAAGATCCCGCAGGTCGCCCTGCTCAACCCCGCCTACGCCGATGTCTGGCGCAAGAGCATCGTGCCCGGCCACGCCACGCCGTCAACGGATCTCAAACGCCCCGCCGGCTTCCTCCCGCCTCCGCCAACCGCCACCGTGCCCGAGTCGAAATCCACCGACACCACCCACTACTCCGTGCTCGACGCCGAGGGCAATGCCGTCGCCGTCACCACCACGCTCAACGACGGATTCGGCTCCCACGTCACCGCCACCGGGCTCGGCTTCCTGCTCAATGATGAGATGGACGACTTCGCCTCCGCACCGGGCGTAGCCAATAAATACGGCCTCATCCAGGGCCCGAACAACGCCATCGCGCCCGGCCATCGCCCGCTCTCCGCCATGACTCCGACCATTGTGCTCAAGGATGGCCAGGTCCGGATGGTGCTCGGCTCGCCCGGCGGCCCGCGCATCACCACCACGGTGCTCAACATCTTCCTCAGCGTGGCCGAGGGGGGCCTCAACATCCAGCAGGCCGTCGATGCACCACGCTTCCACCACCAATATTTGCCGGACATGCTCTACGTAGAAGCCGGCTTCCCGGCGGCGACCGCCGCAAAACTCACCGCCGAGGGCTACACCCTCAAGCAAGGCCGCCACTGGAGCGACGGCGAATGCATCGCGGTCGATCCGAAGACCGGCAAACTTGAAGGCGGCCAGGACCACCGCCAGCACTATGGCAAAGCCGCCGGGTACTGATGTGCTTGGGCCACACCCGCTCACTTTCGCCAGCAATGAGAAGATAGAGAGCGGAAACCCACCCATGCTCCGAGCCCTCTCCACCCACGTCTTTCTCCGCCAGCGTCTTCACCCCGGCCTGCTCGACACGCTCGCCCGCGGCGGCGCCCAGGCTATTGAAGTCTTTGCCGCCCGCCCGCACTTCGACTACACCAGCCGCCAACACATCAAGGAGATCGCCGACTGGTTCCAGTCGAGCGAGGTCAAGCCGCACTCGCTGCACGCGCCGATCTACGCCGACTCGGAGATGGGCCGCGGCGGCATGCCTGCCATTAACGTCGTGCACAGCGAAAAATCCCGCCGCATCGACGGCATGGACGAAGTAAAACGCGCTCTCGAAGCCGCGGAGATCCTGCACTACCAATTCCTCGTCCTGCACATCGGCGATCGCGACTCCGAATGGGATGAACGGGCACTCGAGAATGCCCTCACCGCCATCGAGCATCTGAAGGCCTTTGGCGGCCCACTCGGCGTCAAGCTCCTGCTCGAAAACATCCAGAACGATGTCACCACGCCCGCAAATCTTCTGGAGATCATCCGCGTCGGCCACTTCGCCAACGTCGGCGTCTGCTTCGATATCGGCCACGCCCATCTGATGAAAGGCGTTGACCCTTCGCTCGAAACCCTGCTGCCGCTCATCGGTTCCACGCACCTGCATGACAATCATCACGACCGCGACGCGCACCTGTGGCCAGGCGACGGCACCATCGAATGGGAAGCCCCCATCGCCGCTCTGAAGACGGCTCCGCGTTCACCCGCCGCGTTGCTCGAAATTCACTATGAGCTGGGCGAAACACCCGACATCGTGGCCCAGCGCGCCGCTGCCACGTTTGAGAAGTTCGGGATTTAGGAACAAGCAAGACATGACGGACACATCTGTAACCACGACCAGCGCAAATTCCACCGCCGTCCCCGCCACCATCGCCAGCCTCAAAGAGCATGAAGGCCACGCCGTCGTCCTGCACGGCTGGCTCTACAACATGCGCGCCTCCGGCAAGCTGCTCTTCCCCATCTTTCGCGATGGCTCCGGCACCGTGCAGGGCATCATGCCCAAGGCCGCCGTCACGCCCGAGGTATGGGAGACCACAAAGCACCTCACCCAGGAGTCCAGCGTCATCGTCACCGGCCGCGTCCGCGCCGACCAGCGCGCCCCCGGCGGCTACGAGCTCGACGTCGAGAACGTCGAAGTCGTGCAGCGCGTGCCCGAAGAGCAGCCCTACCCCATCACGCCCAAAGAGCACGGCGTCGACTTCCTGATGGAGCATCGCCATCTATGGCTCCGCTCGCCGCGCCAGTCCGCCATCCTGCGCATCCGCGCGGAGATCATCAAGGCCTGCCGCGACTACCTGGACGACAACGGATTCACTCTCACCGATTCGCCAGTCCTGACGCCCGCAGCGTGCGAAGGCACGTCCACACTCTTTCCCGTCGAGTACTTCGGCGACGAGGCATTCCTCACGCAGAGCGGTCAGCTCTACATCGAGAGCACCGCGCTCGCCTTAGGCAAGGTCTACAGCTTCGGCCCCACCTTCCGCGCGGAGAAGTCCAAGACCCGTCGCCACCTCACCGAGTTTTGGATGGTCGAGCCCGAGCTCGCCTACGCCGGCCTCGACGACCTGATGGCGCTGGCCGAAAACTTCCTCAGCTTCATCGTCGGCCGCGTGCTGGAGCGCCGCCTGCCCGATCTGAAGGTCCTGGAGCGCGACCTGACCAAACTGCAGGCGATCCAGGCGCCGTTCCCGCGCTTGCGCTACGACGAAGCCGCCGCGATGCTGAACGACGCGCACGCAAAAGGCCTGCTGGAGCACCCTTTCGAGTACGGCAACGACTTCGGCTCGCCCGACGAGACCTACATCTCCTCCCAGTTCGACCGGCCGGTCATGGTGCATCGCTATCCCGCAGCAGTGAAAGCCTTTTACATGGAGCCCGACCCCGACGACCCCAAGTACGCGCTCTGCGTCGACGTCCTCGCGCCCGAAGGTTACGGTGAGATCATCGGCGGCTCGCAGCGTATCGCCTCCTACGAACTGCTGAAGCAGCGCATCGAAGACCACCACCTGCCCATCGACGCCTTCCAGTGGTATTTAGACCTGCGCCGCTACGGCTCCGTGCCGCATTCCGGCTTCGGCATGGGCATCGAGCGCGCCGTCGCCTGGATCTGCGGCCTGGAACACGTCCGCGAAACCATCCCATTTGCCCGAACGCTGAACCGTATCTATCCTTAGTAGTTTGCTTGACGGTCGGTTGCTCCCCCGCAGCCAGGGGAACCTCTCTTTATGACGAAGCACGAAGATACGATCCACACAGAGACTACTCGCGGCCACCAGCCCATCTACACCGGTGTGCAGGCCCTGCCCCCGCGCCACATCCACGTTATCGGCGTGCCGCTCGATCTCGGACAGTCCCGCCGCGGTGTGGATATGGGCCCCTCCGCCGTTCGCGTCGCCGGTCTTGAAGCGCACCTTGAGGCCCTCGGCCACGTCGTCACCGACGCCGGCAATATCGGCGTCGCCATCGCCGAAACCAAAAAGCCCGGCGAGCAAAACGCGAAATATCTGAAAGAAATCCGCGAGACCTGCGTCAAAGCCGCCGACCTTGTGGTCAAGACGCTCGAAGAGGGCTCCACGCCCGTCATCCTCGGCGGCGACCACTCCGTCGCGGCCGGCTCCGTCTCCGGCGTCGCTGAGTTCTATCGCCGCAAAGGGCAGAAGATCGGCCTCATCTGGATCGATGCCCATTCCGATATCAACACGCCCGAAACCTCGCCCTCCGGCAATGTCCACGGCATGCCCATGGCTGCGCTGCTCGGCCTCGGACCGAAAGAGCTCTCCGACATCTACGACTTCTCCCCCAAGGTCGCGGCCGACAACGTGGTACTGATCGGCGTGCGCGATATCGATGTCACTGAGAAGGAGAACATCAAGCGCGCGGGCATCACCGAGGTCTACACCATGCGCGACATCGACGAGCGCGGCATGCGCACGGTGATGGAAGAGGCTCTGCGCGCCGCCGGCCGCGGCACCGCCGGCTATCACGTCTCGCTCGACATGGACTGGATTGATCCGGAGGACGCCCCCGGCGTCGGCACACCGGTCCGCGGCGGCGCCACCTACCGTGAAGCGCACCTTGCGATGGAGATCCTCGCCGACCACGGCCGCATGCTCAGCTTCGAGATCGTCGAAGTGAATCCAGTCATCGACGAGCACAACCGCACCGCGCACCTCGCCGTCGAGCTCATCTCCTCTGCGTTCGGAAAGAAGATTCTCTAAGCGATCGGGTGACCGGCCGCGATATAGATCTTCTCAATAGCTTCCAGGTCCTTCAAACCCTCTTCGCCGGGCGTCCTCGATTCCTTGTTCTGCCGGATGCACTCGGCAAAATCCTCGGCCTCGATCTGAAACTGGAACGGCATCTTGCCGGTCGAGTCTTCATGCATGTCCGTGCCGGATTTTCCATCGGGATCATCCAGATGGGCATCCAGATGCACGCCCTCGTAGCTGTAAGCAGTGGTTACCAGCACATTGCCGCGGCTGCCGATCACCTTGATGTATCCCGGAAGCCGCGTGGTGTAGCTGGTCGCGCAATTGGCGAGAACACCGGACAACATCTCCATCGTCCACGAAAGTGACTCTTCGATGTCTTTGAAGCGGCCGCTCTGCCGATCCACTGTGCTGGTGAGCGCTGCAAAGCGGACAGGCTCGACCCCCGTATAAAACCGGATTGTATTCAGCGGATATATCCCCATATCCATCAGCGGTCCGCCGCCGCCCATGGCGCGCGTAAGCCGCCATTGGTTTGCCTGAAAATAGCTGCCGAAATTGCCCTCGCAATACTGAATCTCGCCGATCCGTCCCTGCTTGATGAGCTGGACCGCCTTGAGATGTGTTGGATCGTAGTGAATGCGGTAAGCGATCATCAGTTTGACATTCGCCTTGCGGCACGCGGCGATCATCTCGCGGCACTCCGCCGAAGAGATCGCCATCGGCTTCTCGCAGAGCACATGCTTTGCCGCCTGCGCTGAGCGGATGGTGAACTCCTTGTGCATGGAGTTCGGCAGACCGATATAGGTCGCGTCAATATCCTTGTTCTCGCGAATGCGATCAAAGTCTTCGTAGTTGTAGATCGACGAACGCGGCACACCGTACATGTCGGCGAACTTCGCAGCCTTCTCCGGGTGGCCGCTCACCAGGCCCGTGATCTTGGTCGTCGAAGAATTGGCAACCGCACGCATGAAAATGCTGGAAATCTGCCCCAGCCCAACCGGCGCATAGCCAATCTTGCGCTGCGGCTGCGCGTCTGCGGCAGAAGAGAACTGAGTCGCGGCGAGCGACAGGGCGGAGATACGAGTAAATTCGCGGCGGTTCACGTCGGCTCCCGTACGTCTATGGATTGCCACTAGTGTGCTGTCTCCGTCGGCCCCTGTCTATCCAGGCATTCCCGGCACCAGATAGCATGGAACCGCAATCAATGGGAGTGCGGGCATGATACGTGTGATCACCGGCAGACCGCTTGCGGCTGGCGAACCGAACTGCGTGAGACTTCTGCGTTGTCTTGCGCCATTTCGCAAATGGAGCATCTTCGCGCTGCTGTCTGTATGCGTTGCGGCCATCGCCCAGCCGGCCCTCACCCTCGGCACCCCCGCCGACAGCGACGCCATGGCTGCCAGCGTCCGCACCGAATATCTCCACGCCTGGGAGGGCTACCACACCTTCGCCTGGGGCCACGACGCCCTCAAACCGCTCTCCAAACAGCCGCATGACTGGTACGGCGTCTCGCTGCATATGAGCCAGATCGATGGCCTCGACACCATGCTGCTCATGGGCCTGGACAAAGAGGCCGCCGAAGCGCAGCAGGATATCGACAAGCACCTCTCCTTCGATCAGGACATCTACGTCAAGAACTTCGAGATCACCATCCGCTGCCTCGGCGGACTGCTCAGCGAGTACGAGGCCACCAACGATCCGCAACTCCTCAAACTCGCCACAGACCTCGGCCGCCGCCTGCTGCCCGCCTTCCACTCACCCACCGGCATGCCTTACGAGTTCGTGAACCTCCGCACCGGCAAAGTGCGCGGCGCGGTCACCAACCCAGCCGAGGTTGCGTTGCTGCCGGAGTTCGGCACGCTCTCCAAACTCACCGGCGATCCCGTTTACTACGACGCCGCCAAACGCGCTATGACCGAGCTGTGGAGGCGCCGGTCGTCATTGGATCTGGTGGGTCTCGGCATCAATGTCGAAACCGGTGACTGGACCGATTCCACCTCCACCATCAGCGGCGGCATCGACTCCTTCGACGAATATCTGCTCAAGAGCTGGCTCCTCTTCGGCGACCGCGAGTGCCTGGAGATGTGGCAGAAGAGCATCGTCGCCATCAACAAATACCTCGCGGACGATACGCGTCTCGGCCTCTGGTACGGACAGGCCGACATGCGCACCGGCGCGCGCGCCACGCATGAATACGGTGCGCTCGACGCATTCTTCCCCGCGGTGCTCGCGCTCGGCGGCGACCTGCCCCGCGCGGAAGCCTTGCAGCGCTCCAGCTTCCAGATGTGGACGCTCTACGGCATTGAACCGGACACGCTCGACTACATCCGGCTCGCCACGCCCAGTGCCGGCTACCCGCTGCGCCCGGAGATCATCGAGTCCACCTACTATCTCCACCGCCTCACCGGCGACCCCATCTACCTGCACATGGGTCAGGACTACTTCGACTCGCTCGTTCGCTGGTGCCGCACACCCGTCGCCTACGCCGCGCTCACCGACGTGCGCACCAAGCAGCAGAAGGATGAGATGGAAAGCTTCTTCTTCGCCGAGACGCTCAAGTACCTCTATCTCCTCTATGCCCCGCGCGACACCGTCGACTGGCAAAAGTTCGTCTTCAACACCGAAGCCCATCCGCTGAAGCGCTTCACCGCCGCCACGCCAGTTTCTAACTAAAGACATGGTGTCGCTACACATGGTGTCGATGTTCAGCCAGCTCGACGCCTGCTTATTGCCATGAGGTATACCTCACCATTTCGCGTCACTGACGCTTGTCTCACCACAGCGTTAGACTGGCCACACCTATGCCCCGAAAATTACGCGTCGGGATCGTCTTTGGTGGCCGCTCGGGCGAGCATGAAGTCTCGCTGCGCTCCGCCGCCTCCGTGCTTGCCGCTATTGACAAGAAGAAATACGACGTAGTCCCCATCGGCATCACCAAGGCCGGCCAGTGGCTTCTCGCGGCCGACGCGCAGCACATGCTCGCCGGCGGCACCACCGCTACGGCCACCCATATTGCGAAGGCCAGCTCCGCACATCCCAGCGCACTCGTTCCCACCGCGCATCCCGCCGTGCTGCAACTTCCCTCATCCGGCAAAGGACAGAGCCAGGGGGAAGCCCTCGGCGTCGATGTGCTCTTCCCGGTACTGCACGGCACCTTCGGCGAAGACGGCACCATTCAAGGACTCTTCGAGCTCGCCGGCAAAGCCTACGTCGGCTCCGGCGTCCTCGGCTCCTCTGCCGGCATGGATAAGGACGTGATGAAGCGCCTCTTCGCCGCTGCCGGCCTTCCCATCGTGGAGCACGTCACACTGCTCCGCAGCGCGTGGCAAAAAGCGCCCCGCAAGGCCATCGCGGAGATCGAAGCCAGCCTTCGCTATCCGCTCTTTGTCAAGCCTGCCAATCTCGGTTCATCCGTCGGCATCTCCAAGGTCCACGACCGCTCCGAGCTCGCGCCCGCCATCGTGCTCGCCGCCAGCTACGACCGCAAGATCATCATCGAGCAGGGCGTCGGCGGCAAAGCCGCAAAGAACAAGCCCGCCGAGCGTGCCCGCGAACTCGAAGTCGCCGTCCTCGGCAACGACGAGCCCAGAGCCTCCGTCGTCGGCGAGATCGTGCCTGCGAAAGAGTTCTACGACTACGAAGCCAAGTACGAGAGCGATGGTTCCATCCCCATCATCCCGGCGCGGCTCAGCAAAGCGCAGGCGAAGGAGGTCCGCGAGATGGCCATCGCCGCCTTCCATGCCTGCGACTGCTCTGGCCTCGCGCGCGTCGACTTTCTGCTCGAGCCGGAAAGCCGCACCGGCAAGCCCGGCCGCATCTATCTCAACGAGATCAACACCATGCCCGGCTTCACTTCCATCAGCATGTATCCCAAGCTGTGGGAAGCTTCGGGCCTGAAGTACTCCGACCTCATCGACTGCCTCCTCGAACTTGCGCTCGAACGCCGCGCCGAACGCGACGACACGCAATACAGCCGTTAACGCTGCACGGCCGTCAAAGACAGCAATCGAATGACCGTGGATTGACAAGCCGGTGACAAACGCCGGCCACGTCATGGCCACAATGAGGCGTGACCGTACGTCAGGATCACCCCATCGTCCTCTGGGTCGAACGCGGCGCACTATTCCTGTTGATTGCCTATCTCTGCCTGCACACCATGCCGCGCGCATGGGGCAAGCTGAACACCGATTTTCCCAACTACTACCTGTCCGCGCGTCTCGCCCATGAGGGCCATGACACCTCTCGCGCGTATGAGTGGATATGGTTCGAGCGCGAAAAAGACCATCGCGCCGTTGATGTCAACGTCATTGGCCTCGTGCCGATCACACCCTTCTCCACGCTGGTCATGTGGCCGCTCACCAGCCTGCCGCCACTCACCGCGAAGCACCTCTGGTTACTGGCGAACCTCGCCCTCCTGATTCCGCTCTGCCAGATGCTCCGCGTGATGACCGGATTGCCCTACCGGCGTATTGCGTTGATCTTCGCGCTCAGCTTTCCACTGCATCGCAACTTCCTCTATGGCCAGTTCTACGTGTTCCTGCTCTTCCTGATCGTCGTAGCCTGCTGGGCATATCTGCGCGGACGTCATGGACTCGCAGGCGCGCTCGTGGCTCTCGCCGCGGCATGCAAGATCTTCCCGGTGCTCCTCTTTGTCTTTTTCCTGCAGCGCAGAAACTGGCGCGCTCTTCTCTGGGGTGCGGTTACCGGCGCGGCCGCCCTCGCCGTGTCGATTGCGGTCTTCGGCTGGAACCTGCATCGCACCTATCTGCTCCAGGTTCTTCCGTGGTCGCTGCACGGCGAAGGCCTTCCCCCCTACGCCACGGCCAGTGCTTCGATCTCCAGCGTGCTGCACTATCTCTTTCTCGCAGAGCCGCAGTGGAACCCGCATCCCTGGCACAGTTCTCCGCTGTGCTACGCCTTGCTGCAGCCAACCCTGCAGATGCTCGCTTTCGCGCCGGCCGTGCTGCTCATCCGAAGATCCGACCGCACGCCACGCAGGATCATGCTGGAGTGGTCGGGGCTCATCACCGCTTCGCTTGCCATCTCCACCAGTCCCGCTTCGTATAACTTCGTGCTCCTCGTGCTACCAGTCTGTGTTCTCGCAGCAACGCTCGTGGAGCGCAAATGGTATCGCTGGCTGGCCGCCCTGGCGGTCGTCTACATCGGAATCGGCTTTCCCATGCCCAGCACGAGCAAAATGATGGGACCAGCGATTCTGCTCTACGCGCCTCGCCTCCCGCTCATGCTTGTCCTTCTCGCGGGCATCTATCTGTTGTTGTGGCGAGACCGTCCGCTGGAAAGTTCTACGTGGGAATGGCCGGAGTACGCGAAAGACTTTACGCACCATCCGCGGGACTGGACGCACTATGCGTGGGCAGCCGCAATGGCCATCGCCGCAATTCTCGGTGTGCGCTCCACCCTTCATCTGCAGCGCGCCGTTCGCCAGGAGTTCGCCTACCGGCTGCCCCTGCAGACAGAGACTTTTCTCCAGGCAAATCCGGCTTCTATCGGCACCCAGCTTCATTACATCGCCTTCACCGTGAACGGCTACGACCTCATGTTGGGAGACGTGGCTGGCGAACGGAACGCAGCCTCGATCGATCCCTCTCCGGGTGACGACCTTTCCTTTACCGGCAACTCAGGTCAAATTCTGGTGGAGAAAGCGCTCAGTCCTGAATCAAAAATCGTCGATGTGCAGCATCCCTCGCGCATTGTTCTTGACGATGCGCGTGATCCGATGCTCTCCGCCGACGGGCAAACGCTGGCATTCCTACGTGACGACCATGGCCGTGGCCGGCTGATGGCGCGTCGAGCCTTTTCGTCGGGTACCGCAAGCGAAGACGCGCTCACGTCGTCCCAACTCAACGTCTACGAAGCGTCTTTTGTCTCTGAGCGGTACTACGCATTCTCTGCTGTCGAGGATGGCCGTCCTCCGCGGATTTATCTGACCGATCCGTCGCATGCGAATGAGCCACTGGCCCTCGGCGAACCCCGCTACCCGGCACTCTCCCCGGATGGCGCCTGGCTGGCCTACAGCCGTCTGGATCACGGAATGTGGAACCTGTGGCTTCGCGATCAGCGCACCGGCGCAACCCGCCGTATCGCTGACGTGCCCTGCAACCAGGTCCAGCCGGCGTGGGAGGCCGACTCCAGAACCCTGCTCTATGGCACGGATTGCGGTCGCAGCCTGTGGTTCACAGCAGTCGCACGCCGGCGCGTGCTTCCCTGACAGCCAACCACCCGTAACTCATTTTCTATGGCCGAAGGAACAACCGGCGCACTCGCGGTGTCTGCAATACCAGCCCTGATTTTCGCCTGATGTCTGGAAGGCTGCGCGTAAAATTCTCTCGAGACGACGCCCATGACCCTGCTCGATGCTCCTTCCTTCAACGCCGCACGCGCCCGCAAACGGCGCAACATCATCTTGTCCACCATCGGCGTTCTCATCCTTATCGGCATCTTCGTGTGGTTCTTCTGGAACTGGCCGGCCGAGCATCGCGTCAACCGCTTCTTCGCCGCACTCGAGCAGCAGCAGTTCGAAAAGGCATACGGCATCTGGAATAATGACGCTGACTGGCAGCAGCACCCGGACAAGTACAAGAACTCCGGCTACCCCTACAACAGGTTTCTCGACGACTGGAATGTCAACGGCGAGTACGGCAAGATCACCAGCCACAAGATCCTCTACGCCACATCGAGCCTGGGCAACAGTACCCTGATGGCGGTTGAGGTGAACGGCCGCAAGTCGCTGTTGACCCTCGGCGTCTCTCGCGGCGCCATTGGCTACACGCCCTTCGCGCTCACTCCGCAGAAAGGCCAGTTCGGGCTCACCTACTGGCAGGTCAGCTACCAGTAAGCGCGACCCAAACGAGCAGCGTCACCATGATCGGTGTTCTGTGCAGTGTCATTCGAAGCGAAGGACCTGCAGTTTTTGCGAGTTGAAGGACGAACGAGGGGTGCCCCACATCTCGAAGAGATGTGGGTAAGAGCCAAATCACCCACAACTCCCCACGTGAGCGACCAAAGGGAACGAACCCAGCCGAGCGCGCCACCGGCGCGTATGCCCGAATGGCTAATTCCCGGTAAGCGCCTTCTCCAGGCTCGCCGAGTCCTCCACATTCACACACTTCTGCGCACGGTCAATCTGTCGCAGCAGCCCCGTCAGGACCTTGCCCGGCCCCACTTCGACGAAGAAACTCGCGCCTGCGTCGATCATGCAGCGCATCGATTCCACCCAGCGCACCGGCGCCGTCACCTGCTTCACCAGCAGCGCGCGTTCACGTTCTCCGCTTTTCGTCACATCGGCGGTGACATTGGAGACGATCGGAAAGCGCGGATCCTGCACCTCGGTCTGCTTGAGCACCTCCGCCAGCCGGTCCTGCGCTGGCTGCATCAGTGCGCAATGGAAAGGAGCGGACACCTGCAGTGGCACCACCTTTATTGCGCCTTTCTCCGTAGCCAGTGCGCCGGCCCGTGCCACACCGGCCGCACTGCCGGAGATCACGATCTGCTGCGGCGAGTTCAGGTTCGCGGGCGACACCACCTCGTTCGTCTCCTTCGCTGCCGCTTCGCACACGCCACGCACCGCATCTGCATCCAGCCCCAGCACCGCGGCCATCGCCCCCTGGCCCTCCGGAACGGCTTCCTGCATGAACTGTCCGCGTGACCGCAGCGCGCGAATCGCATCGGCAAAGCTCATGACGCCCGCTGCCGCGCAGGCCGCGTACTCACCCAGCGAGTGACCCGCCGCAATCTGCGGCTCAATGCCCCGCGATGCCAGAACACGATATGCCGCCATCGACACCGCAAAGATCGCCGGCTGCGTAAACTCAGTCCGCTTCAGTTGCTCCACCGGCCCCTCAAAGCACAGCTTCGAAAGCGAGTAGCCTAGCGCCGCATCAGCCTCCGTAAAGGTGTTGCGCGCCACGGTGAACTTCTCTGCAAGATCGCGGCCCATCCCCACCGCCTGCGAACCCTGCCCCGGAAAAAGAAATGCTATCTTCTGTTGGCTCATAGTCATTCACTCACAACAAACCGCAATTCTCGCACGCCTGCGAGTTCCTCATCGCGTTGGATGACGGACCAAAGGAAAGAGATGAGTACTGAAGGTCGGTTGCTGCTAGGAAACGGTAGGCGCGCTGAACTCGCCTTCAATCCGATCGGTCACGCCGGAGGTCGCGAACTCCGCCGCCACCCGGATGCTGTTGAGGATGGCGCGGTCGTCCGCAGACCCATGCGTGATGATGCATGGCCCGCGCACACCCAGCAGCGGCGCGCCGCCATATTCGGACTGGTCGAACCGCTTCTTGAACTCCTTGAAGCCACGCCGCGCCAGCAGAGCTCCCGCGCGCCCGCTCACCGTCGACATCAGTGACTCACGCAGCATCTCGCGCACCATGCGGCCCAGTCCCTCGGAGGTCTTCAGCGCCACATTGCCAACGAAGCCGTCGCACACAATCACGTCCGCGTGGCCGTTATACAGGTCGCGCCCCTCGACGTTCCCAATGAACCGGATCGGCAACTGCTTCAGTACCTGCAGCGCTTCGCGTGTCAGCTCGTTGCCCTTGCTCTCTTCCTCGCCAATCGAGAGCAATCCCACACGCGGCTTCTCAATCCCCAGCACGGACCGCGCATAGAGCTCGCCCATGATGGCGAACTGCGCCAGGTTGCGCACGTTGCAGTCGACATTCGCGCCCACATCCAACAACACGCATGGCGAGCCGCTCGTCGTCGGCAAGGGCATCGCGAGCGCCGGGCGTTCCACGCCGGGTAGCGCGCCCAGCACCATCTTGGCGGAGGCCATGGCCGCGCCGGTGTTGCCGGCGGTCACAAATCCGGCAGCCCTGCGCTCCTTCACCATCTTCAGCCCCAGCCGCATCGTGCTGTTACGCTTCTCGCGGACAGCCTTCGCGGCCTTGTCATCCATCGTGATCCACTCGTCGGTGTGGACGATCTCAATGGGCACGCGACGGCCCAGCACGCCGAGGCCGGCGCGCAGCTTTGCCTCAGGACCGATCAGATGAACGCGAACAGGGAAAGCACGGCAAGCCAGAAGCGCGCCGCGAATCTCCGGCTCGGGTGAGTGGTCCGAGCCCATGGCGTCAACAGCGATATCCGTCAACGACACCAGCGGAGCCTGAGGACGAACTTCCGAGCAATATGAACCATAGCGCTTCTGCGGAGACGGCCTTCCATTAGATAGGCCGCTCCTCTCTCCTGCCGATTCCGGCGAGCATCAACGCTCTTACGCTTCCTTTACCTCGAGCACTTCGCGGCCCTTATATTGGCCGCACTTGGCGCATGCCCGGTGGGGCAGCTTGCGCTCGTGGCAGTTCGGACACTCGGAGAGCCCGGTGGCAGTCAGCGCGTCGTGCGCGCGGCGCTTGGAGGTGCGGGCCTTGGAATGGCGCCGCTTCGGATTCGGCATGACAGATTCCTTTCGATCCGGCCGCTCATCAGCCGCCGTCTTTCGCGCGGCGCCTGGTTCGGCCTCGTACTTCCCTTAAGACTTGATCTTGCTGCGCAGGTCTGAGAGGGCACTCCAGCGCGGGTCGGCTTCCGTCGACTCGCAGGAACATTGCTCTGTATTCAGGTTCCGGCCACAGCCTGGGCAAAGCCCTTTGCAGTCCGCGCGACAAAGGGTCTTCTCCGGCAGGGATAGCAACACCTGCTCGCGCAAGACATCTTCCAGCACTAGACCGTCTCCGTTATAGTATCCGATCTCGGTCTCGGAGGTCGAGATGGCATGTTCCGCCCCATTGGCATCCACGCCAATCGGCCGGTACAGCAGGTCAAAGGACCGCGCCAGGGCATGCTCCACGGGCTCCACGCACCGCGCACAGGGCACCTCGAACCGCCCCGTGTAATCGGCCCGCACCCGGATATCCGGGACCAGTTGTTTCGGTCCACGGTGCTCCACGATCAGGTCCGCGCGCCCCTGGGCATCGAGGACACCCATCTGCTGGATATCCGGACCATACTCAATCGTCTCGGGAGGGAAGCGTTGGTCGAACTCAACGGGATCGACCTGAAGATCCGCAACAGTAATCAACATCGCGCCTCTATTTTACGACCTTGTGGCACTCCGTGAGGACGTCGATCCTTCGGGCCGGCAGCCACCCGGAAAGAACGGGCCTTGACATTTCCATGCGCGAGCGGCGATCTTCTATAGATATCTAGGGGAGATCGGCAAAATGGTTCGCGCAAAGAGCGATGCCCTCCAGGGAACCCTAGCCCTTCTCGTTCTCAAAAGCCTTGAGCAAGAGCCCATGCACGGCTGGGGGATAACGCTGCACATCCAGCGCATCTCGAACGAGGTCCTGCGCGTGGAAGAAGGCTCCCTCTATCCCGCGCTCCATCGCATGGAACAGGATGGCTGGATCGCCTCCGAGTGGGGCCTCAGCGAAAACAATCGTCGCGCACGCTTTTATCGCCTCACCGCAGTCGGGCGCAGGCAGCTGAAGGCGGAACGCGAGAACTGGCAGAAGATCACCCAGGCCGTAGCACTGGTATTGGATTTCGGGCCTTCGCCGGCCTAGGAGCTCTCGAATGGCATGGCTCTCTCGTCTTCGCGCGCTCTTTCGCAGAAACAAGCTCACGCGTGACCTTGACGAGGAGCTCGCCTTCCACCTCTCCATGCGCGAGCAATGGAATGTCGAGCAGGGCATGCCGCCCGCAGACGCACATCGCGACGCCCGGCGACGCTTCGGCAATCCCTCCGTATGGCGAGAGCGCATGAGCGAGATCGACCTCATGATCCTGCCCCAGACCATCCTGCAGGACCTGCGCTACGGCGCCCGAACCCTCTTCCGCAACGCCGGATTTACCGCCGTCGCCGTTCTTGCCCTGGCGATCGGCATCGGCGTCAACACGGCCGCTTTTACCGCATATAAGGCGTTCTTCAAACGATCTCTCGATGCCCGCGAGTCCGGACGAATGGTGAACCTGGCGCTGATATTGCACTCCGGCTCAGGCGATCAGGCGGGCGATCCGCAGGCCTGGTTCAGCATTCCCGATTACGAAGCGTATCGGGACCACGTTCATTCTTTCAGCGGGCTGATTGCTGCGAGCAACCCGCAGAACCTGACGCTTACCGGAGCGGGAGGAGTTGTGAGCCAGCGAAGTGCCTCGACTGGTTCGCTGGTCGGAAGACTGGGGCTACTTCCGCGCGGCAACGGGGAGACTGCCAGTACGTTCCTGGTCTCCGAAAACTACTTCTCTGTTCTGGGAGTCAACGCCCTGCGCGGTCGTACCTTCGACGCCATCGCGCCAGCAGATCTCGCCGCCTCGCCATCCGTACTCATCAGCGAAAACTACTGGCAGAAGCGGTTTGCCGGCGATCCGAGGGTGCTCGGCAAAATCATCAGTCTGAATGGCATCGCCTTCACGATTGTGGGGATTACACCGCATAACTTTGTGGGTACGACTGTGGAAGCGCCGGATTTCTGGCTTCCGCTCAGTCTTGAGCCGCTGGTTCATCCTGAGGACAGTTGGCTGCGCAACCGGGAAAACTTGTGCTGCCGGCTCTACAGCCGCCTGACTTCCGACACCAGCATGGGCCGGGCGCAGGCTGAGATGACCGTGGTTGCCGGCCACCTCCGCACCCTGCACGACCCTCACTCCGATTTAGGTAAACCTGCGAAGGCCGTGATCTGGCCGGGCTCTCCGTTTCCGTATCCCCTCAAGCAGTACGGCGGGCTGGAATACGCGATTTTGCTGATTCTGGCCGGTGTGGGAATGGTACTGGTGATTGCCTGCGCGAATGTGGCCAGCTTGCAACTGGCGCGAGCCGCTTCGCGCCAGAATGAACTGGGCATGCGGCTGTCGCTTGGAGCCAGCCGATTGCGGATCATCCGCCAATTGCTGACGGAAAGCGCATTGCTGGGCTTGGTAGCAGGAGCCGTTGCACTGCTCTTCAGTTGGGTCTTCCTGGAGGTGGTGGTTGTTGTAATCGCGGATGCATTCCCGGCGGAATATGGCACGTTCATCTTCCACGTGACACCGGACCTGGGAATCTTTGCATACGTGCTTTGCCTCAGCCTGGTGGCCGGCATCCTGTTCGGGTTGGCGCCTGCTCTGGAAAGCTCTGGAGCCGCTCTTTCTTCCGCAATGAAGGCCAATGCGGGAACTGCCAAGCTACGCAGTCGCCGGATGCGCGACTTCCTGATGGCGGCCCAGGTTGCCGTTTCGCTGGTGCTGCTGATCGCGGGAAGCATGTTGATTCGGAGCTCGATTCGCGCGCTGCAGATGGACACCGGCTACGACAGCAAGCACGTCGTGAGTCTTGAACTCCGGTTTCCAGAAGGTCAGAAATACAACGCCGACCGTCAGGCTACTCTGGTCCATGAGCTTCGTACACAGCTAGCCGCGCTGCCTGGGGTGGCGGCGATTACCAGTGCACAGGCTCCGAACGGCGGCGGGTTGCGAACGGCGGCTGTTTCGCTGAATGGAGAAAAGCCCTCGCCACAAAATACGCGAGCGATCCTCTACTGCACGTACATTCAGCCGAACTACTTTCAAACGCTGGGCATTCCGCTGCTGTTCGGGCGCGGATTTCAAACGCAGGCCGGCCAGCCTGAGAATGCTGTCATTCTGAGCGAATCGGCTGCGCAACTGCTATGGCCGGGACAGAACCCCATCGGCCACGGTCTGCGCCTGGCGTCCGGGGGACAGTTCCAAATGAAAGGCGAACTTCTCCCCGATGGGCCGACGTACGAGGTAATCGGCGTGGCTCGCGACAAACGGGGAGTCTTGTTGAACGGCAGCGATTCCGAGCAGATCTATATGCCGATGCCCGAAGGCCGGCTGCAGGACTACCCGATTCTGATTCGGACACAGGCCGCGCCGGCGCAGATCATGAATGCGATCGGACCAACGATCTCGTCCATGGATCCAAATCTGGTGGCATACTCTTCCACTCTCGAAGAGATGCTTCGCCAGACGGAATCCTTCATCGATTCGAGCATAGCGGCAACAATCGCCTCCACCATCGGCATGCTCGGACTTCTGCTCGCATCCATGGGCATCTTCGGCACCGTCAGCTATATCGTCGTCCTCCGCACCCGCGAGGTCGGCATCCGCATCGCCCTCGGCGCCAAGAAACGTGACATCCTCGGGCTTATGCTGAGTGAAAGCACGCGGCCCGTGCTCGCTGGATTGCTCGTTGGCGTCACTCTCGCCGTCGGAGCGTCCTACCTGCTGCGCGGCATCCTCTACGGGGTCAACATCATCGACGGCGTCTCCTTCGTCGGCGTCTCGCTCTTGTTCCTCGCCATCGCGCTGCTCGCCACCTACCTGCCCTCCCGGCGCGCAAATGCGCGTCGATCCCGTGGTGGCGCTCCGCTACGAATAGCGTCCGTTCCGTGACCCACCGGAATGGGCGCCCCATGGTCCCCTATGGTGCTATCGGAATCTTCAGCGCAAACCTGTATCGTGTATCGACCCCTGCATGCATGGCGGGCCCGGCCCCAATAGTCCTAAAGGGACAAATTCCGCAAATGATCTTCCAGTTCGAGGTCGGGTGAATGCAGCGCAAGCACTGGATCGTTGGAGCGATGTGGCTCCTGTTGTTGGTGCTCGTCGCCGAGGTCGGCCTGTCGACGAGGCGCGAATCCCCAAGCTGGGATGAGGGCAACCACATCTATTCCGGCTACATGAACTGGAAGCACGGCGAATACAGCCTGAATCCGGAACACCCCCCTTTGGTCAAGCTGGTCGCAACCCTGCCCTTGCTGCCGCTCCAGCTCAAGGTCGCCCCGCGCGAAGGCCGCTACTTCAAATCGGAAGCCTACTTCGGCGGCCGCGAGCTACTCTTCCGCAACGACCCGAAGTACGGCGGCCAATACAGCGCCGACACGCTGCTCTTTCGTATTCACATGACGGTCCTGGTCTTCGCCGCCGCGCTTGCCGTCCTGCTGTTTCTGGCCGGGAGCGAGATGTTCGGCAGCGCCGCCGGTCTGATCGCGATGGCGCTCTTCGTCTTCGATCCGACCATTCTCACGAATGCGCCCTTTGTCACCACCGACATGGGCGCAGCTTTCGGCTTCTTCGCCTCCGTATACACCTTCTATCGCTTCGTGAAGGTGATGGTGTGGCAGCGTGCCCTGCTGTGCGGCCTGGCGGTTGGACTCGCACTCGCCGCAAAACATTCATCCGTGCTGCTTCTCCCCATCCTCTTGCTGCTGGCAGCGGGCGACATCGCGGGACGATGGAAGTCCGAGCGGATATGGCCGCGCCGCTACGTCTCGCGCATGCTCACCGGCATGGCCGCCATCGCGGCATGCGCACTCTTTCTCCTGTGGGGCATCTATAGCTTTCGCTTCGCCATGCATCCCGTGGGGGTGGAGATGCCGCCGTTCGCCGGCCTGATGGGGCCGCTCTCTACCCCGATGCGTACCGCCATCTCCTTCTGTGACCACTTTCATCTGCTGCCGGAAAGCTACCTCTACGGCTTCATCGACGTGCAGCGCGTCGGCATCTATATGCCGGCGTACATCTTCGGCAAACTCTACGCGCACGGGCAATGGTTCTACTTTCCCGCCATCCTGTCACTCAAGTGGAGCATCGGCGTCCTCGGTCTGCTGGCGCTCGCCATCTATGCCTTCGCCACCGGCAAAGTCCATCGCCCGCGCGAGGTGTACTTCCTCGCCGTCCCCGCACTCTTCTACCTCATGATGGCAATGGCCGGCCCGCTCAACATCGGCGTCCGCCACGTGCTTCCCATCTTCCCCTTCACCTTTGCTCTGTCCGGCGGCGGCGCAGCATGGCTGGTGCGACGGCGCCGCGCATGGATCTACCCCGTCTCGGCGCTGTTGCTGTGGCATGCTGTGGACTCCATCCGCATGTTCCCCAACTACATGCCCTATGCCAACGCACTGTGGGGAGGTCCTGCAAAAACCCATCTCTACTTTTCCGATTCGGCCACCGAGTGGGGCCAGGAGTTGAAGTGGGTCAAGCAGTGGACAGACACACACAACGTGAAAGAATGCTGGTTCGCGTACTTTCCCGCGCCCTTCCTTCTGCCAAGTGACTACGGCATCCCCTGCAAGCTGCTGCCCACACTCGACACCATGTATGAGCAGGACATTCCGGTGCCGCCGGTGGTGCATGGTCCGGTGTTGATTAGCTTTGCGGATCTCAACGGTTTCGAATTTGGCAGCAAACTGCGCAATCCCTATCAGAAGCTCTTCGAGCGCCAGCCGGACGACGTGATCGCCAACGGTGTGGCCGTCTTCGAAGGCGACTTCACGCTGCCGGAAGCCGCGGCTCTCGAATACGAGCAGCGCTCGCGCGCACTTCTCTCGAACAGCCCTCAGGCTGCCCTGCGTGCGGCGCGCCAGGCAGTGGCGCTGGTGCCGGATGGCTTCGACGCCAATATGGTATTGGGTGATGCAGCGATGGCCACCGGAGACATCGCCACCGCACGCGCTGCGTACAGCATGGGGCTGGGTCGTGTGCCGGAGATGGAGCCCTCCGTACAAAAAGAGGTCAGGCCGACGATCGAGGCAAAGCTCGCAGCCTTGCGCTAGCTCTCACGGCGCCGCCCTACTTCAGGCCCACTTATTTCAGGCCATAGACATCCAGCTCCCCTTGCGGATTCGTCACCGTCACAGGATCATGTCCCGTAGAGATGTACACCTTCCCGTTAGCCACAATAGGTGAGCTGAATTTGATTCCGAAACCCGGCACATCCGCGGAGTTATCCGAGCTGTTGTAAAGCTCGGTGCCTAGATCGTTGGCATCGTACGCGCGCAGGGTGGAGCTGGTCGGCGTGCTGCTCTGCTGCAGCGGCTGGCCGGTGTCGATCATCCACAGAATCCCGTTTGCGTTTCCATCGGAGGAGATGAAAGGCGTCGTTCCCCGGGTGCTTTGCAGGATGCTCGGCTTCGTCTCTGCTCCATAGGTCAATTTCCCCGAATAGACGAACTCCCGTATTCCAGCCGGGGCGGTCGCCGTCGTGGGCGTGACTCCCAGATAGATGGACCCGTTGTAGTACGCCGCTGTTCCGAAGATCTCGTATGAATTGGACTGCGTCGTATGATCGCCCGACGTATCGGTGCAGGTCGAAGAGTAAGGCGCGCTCAGGTCAGATTCGAAAAATATCGTCTGAGTGGCTCCGGCGTCGTTTGCCTGCTCTTTGCCCAGATTGGCGGTGTTCACCAGGTACAGCTTGCCGCCCTTTCCTCCGCCAACCAGGTTCGAGCTTCCCGGAATCAACAGCAGTCCGCCTGACGCCAGATCGCCATCGTGGCAATTCAAATACTGGTAGTCGTTCGGCGTAAAGTAGTCTTCCAGCTTCAGCGTGGAGCTGAATTTCAGAATAGAATCCGCGTACGCCGTCTTCCCATCCCACGGCCCGTTCCCGGTCGACACGTAGATATTTCCCGCGCTGTCCGCAACCGGGCCGCCGCTGCCCATCCACACGCCGCCCGCGCTGGCAAATTGGCCTTCACCATCCAGGTTGGGGCTCGCATTGAATACCGCCGTTTGCGCTAGGGTTTTTGCGTCATAGGCCAGCAGCCATCCGCTATGACAACTCCCGAACCCGAGATACACATTGCCATTTGCGAGAAGCAGCGCTGCCCTCTGAATGCACGAGCCCGGCAACGACACGACGCCGTTGACGGCCGACGAGTTGGTACCGGGAACCGACGCGTGAATAGCCACCGGCCCGCCAAACTTCTGTGCCCCGGTCGTGATATCCAGCGCATTCAGACGGAAGTTCGAACCGCTCGTCGAAGACTTTTGCGCGGACACCACGTAGATCGTGTTCGTCGCCGAGTCGATCACCGGCGTCGATGTGATCCCCTGGTTGGGCAGGACCGTGGCGCCGGTAAGCGGCGTTTCACCGGATTTCAATAACGAAACCTGCCACAACGGAGTGCCATCGCCATGGTTGTCCGCATCGAACGCGTACACGCTGTCGCGCTCCGTTGCGACGTACACAACGTTGTGTACAGCGCCCTTGACGGTCACATTCGACATCAGCAGCGTCTCCGCATACGCGTAGCCATCCACCAGATACGAAAACAATTTCCCGAAGCTCTTCGCGCTCACATTGCCTGGCGACAGGGAAGTCTCTTTATTGTTCAATCCGCTGCGCCCGTTGTCGTAATGCCACGTCACCACATTGACGCCGCCTGTAGGCGCCGCTGCAGTCACGTTGAAAGGATCGCTTCCTGTTATCCCGCTCAGTGAAGCTGTCACCTGCGTGGAACCCGCAGTCTTGCCGGTCGCCACTCCGCCGGAGGTGATCGTGGCCACTCCTGTATTCGCAACCGCCCAGGTCGCCGTCGAGGTGACATTCGCCGTCGAGTTGTCGCTGTACGTCGCAGTGGCAGTGAACTGCTCCGTCCCTCCCACCGCAACGCTTGGATCGCTCGGCGTCACCGCGATCGCAGTCAGCTTTTTGGGCGCAGAGGAGCCAACAGTAAGATTGATCGTCGTGTATGCAGCCCCGCCGCACTTATCCCACTCTTCCACCACCGTATGCTCGGCGCCGTTGGCCAGGCTCAGGCTCTTGTTCAGGCTCGCCGCATCCACGACATAGATCAGTTTGTTGTTAACGTAGATGCCCATCGAAGCCACGCCTTTGGCGCAGCTCGTGGTCGCTGTCGCCACATAACTCACCGGCGAGGTAACGGTGCTGTTTGCCGCCGGTGTAGTCACCGTCACACCAGGCTTGCCACCACCGCCACTACCACCACCGCTCGTAGAAACGGTAATTGGAATCTTGGTGTACGTAGCGCCGCCGCACTTATCCCATTCCTCCACCACCGTTCCGTACGTGCCGGGCGCGAGCGAAAGTGTGGTGTTCATCTTCGCCCCGTTCACCACAAGAGTCAGCTTGTTGTTGACATAGATGCCCATCGAGCCGACGCCCTTCGCGCATGTCGTCGTCGCCGTCGCCACATAGGAAATAGGCGACGTGACGGTCGAGCCGCTCTTTGGACTGGTAACCGTGACGGTGGCAAACGCCGGGGCTGCGAATAACAAACCCATACAAAGGAGAGCGTGGACGATCCTCATAGCCACCTTCTGTGTTTCTTGTTGGCGCGCAAAACCAAACCCAAGGCCGGCCGGAGACGGACAGCCCTCTACATTGGCAGATCAAAATGGGGGATGGTTCGGGGAAGGGTGTGCAGCGTCCGCAGTCTAGCGTGTCACCGGGGTGGATTCAATGCCGTACACGACACCAACACGAAGATTGTTGTTGCGGTGACTTCCGTGCCGCCCGTCTTGTCCGCTCTATATCGCCGCCGCGCACCCATGTGGCAAGAAAATGTCTCTTGACAATCGGCGTCCGACACTATTTTAATCTAGGCCTATTCGGAACGAGCCTATGACGCCAGCCCAGAAATCCGATTCACGCGACCTCTTTCGCGGCGCACTGGAGATGATGATTCTCCAGTCGCTCCGCCGCCAGCCCATGCATGGCTACGCCCTTGTCCAGCACATCAAGCAGCGCTCCGACGAGCTTCTGCAGGTGGAAGAAGGCTCGCTCTACCCCGCCTTGCAGCGCATGCTGAAAGACAATCTCGTCAAGGCGCAGTGGGAAACCTCCGCCAGCAACCGCCGCGTTCGCACCTATCGCATCACCCCGGCGGGCATCAGGCACCTTGAGCGGGAAGTCTCCAGCTTTGAGCAGATGCTCAAGGGGATCCATCTCGTCCTAGCTCCCGCCGAATCCTGAGGGCCCATCATGAATTGGCTGCGACAGCTCTTCACCCGCCGGCAGATCTACGACGACCTCTCCGAGGAAATTCAGCAGCACCTCGCCGAGAAGGTCGAGGCCCTCGTGGCCCAGGGCATGAGCCGCCAGGCGGCCGAGTACGCCGCAAAGCGCGAGTTCGGCAACATAGCCCGTATCGAGGAGTCAGGCCACCAGCCCTGGAGGTGGCCGCGCGCCGAAAGCATCCTCTCAGATATTCGCTTCGCCCTCCGCAAGCTGCGCCACTCCCCCGGCTTCGCCCTCACCGCCATCCTCACGCTCGCTTTCGGTATTGGCGCCAACGTTGTTGTCTTCAGCGTGCTCAATGGCATCCTCCTTCGCCCCATCGACGTTCCGCAACCCGGCAATCTTTTCCAGGTCGCGCACGGAAACAATAGAGGCGACTCGCAGTCCTATCCCGACTACCGCGACCTTCGCGATCGCAACCAATCCTTCACCGGACTGCTGGCCTACAAAGTTCTCAGCGTCGGCATCACCCTGGATAAGTCGGTCTCTCAGAGCTGGGGCATCGCCGCCTCCGGAAACTACTTCGACGTGCTCGGCCTGCAGCCCGCGCTCGGACGCTTCTTCCATGCCGCCGACGAGCACGGCCTCGGCTCGGCCCCCTACATCGTGCTCAGCTACGACTTCTGGCGCCGCCAGTTCGCCGGCAACCCAGGCGTCATCGGCAGCACCATCGTCCTCAGCCAACATCCCTTCACCATCATCGGTATCGCCCGCGAAGATTTCCACGGCACCGACTACTTCTTCTCGCCGGACTACTGGATCCCCGTCGTCAACGCCGAGCAGGTCACGGGCTGGGACGACTTCTGCTGCCGCGATCACCCCAGCTTCATCCTCCTCGGCCGCCTCAAGCCAGGCGTCGCGCCGCAGCAGGCAACGGAAAACCTCAACGCCATCGCTCGCCAGATGGCAAAAGAGGATCCGAAGGACGAGGGTCTCACCCTCAACGTGCGCCGCCCCGGGCCAGCCGGCGATCCGCACGACCCCATGAAAAACGCGCTCTTCGGCATCACTCTGCTAGCCGTGCTCGTCCTGCTCGCCGCCTGCGCCAATCTCGCCGGCATCTTCGCCGCGCGCGCCGCCGACCGCTCAAGCGAGCTCGCCATCCGTCTCGCCATCGGCTCCAGCCGCTGGATGGTCGCGCGCCAGTTGCTCGCGGAAGCCGTGCTCCTCTCCCTCATCGGCGGCATCGTCGGCACCTTCTTTGCACGCTTTCTGCTCGGCGCGCTCGCCCACTGGCGCGCCGGAGACTTCCCCACCCGCTTCCTTATCGCGCCCGATGCGCGCGTCTACCTCGTCGCCATCGCCCTCTCCGTCCTCAGCGGCATCCTCTTCGCCATCTTGCCCGCGCGGCAGGTCTGGAGCATTGATGTCACCCATGCGATCAAGAGCGGTTACGTATTTGCCGGCTCCTTCCGCCGTTTCGCCGTGCGCGACGTCCTGCTTCTCGTCCAGATCGTCGTCTGCACCCTGCTCGTCACCGCGTCGCTGGTCGCCGTGCGCGGCATGATGCGCCTCCTGCACGTGCCTCTCGGCATGGAGCCGCGCGGCGTCACCTTCGCCGAGGTCGATCTGAAGACCGCCGGCGTTCCCGACGCGCAATCCCGGCTTGTCCAGAGACGTCTGCTGGACGCAGCGGCGGCCCTGCCTGGAGTCACCTCCGCCGCCACTTCAGACAATCTCCCCTTCATGAACGGATGCTGCTGGTCTGTCTATCCTGGAACCACCACGCAGTTCGTACCCTCGCGCGTAGCCTTCGGGTCCAATGTCTACCTGGTCTCTCCCGGCTATCTGCAGCTCGCCGGGACCCGTCTCGTATCCGGCCGCAACTTCACCGCCGACGACAAGCCTGGCTCACCCGCCGTCGCCATCGTCAATGAAACCTTCGCCCGCCAACTTTTCGGTACCACCGCTCATGCCATCGGCGGGCGTTACGCCATGTGGGACAAGGCGCGATATGAAATCGTCGGCGTCGTCGAGGACGGCAAGTACAACAGTCTCGGTGAAGATCCGCAGCCCGCCATGTTCCTCGCCTATGCGCAGGGCATCGGCGAGTTCATCGTCTCCAGCCAGATATACGTGCTCGTCCGTTCGCAGTTGCCGCAGGACCAGATCACCCGCTCGCTTCATCGCACGCTCTCCCAGATCGTCACCACCGCTCCGATCCCTGTGCTTGCCTGGAACGACGCCATCGACCGCTCGTTGATGCTCACCCGCACCGCCGCCACGGTGCTCGGCGTCATGGGCCTCATGGCTGCCATGCTCGCCGTCACCGGCCTCTTCGGCATGGCCTCCTACTCGGTCTCAAAACGCATCAAGGAGCAGGGCATCCGCATCGCGCTCGGCGCGCAGCGCTTCCAGGTCATGCGTGCCATGCTCAGCCGACCCGTCCTCATCCTGCTCAGCGGATCATGCATCGGCCTCATCGGCGGAGTGCTGGCCGCGCGCCTGCTCGCGCGCCTCATCTCCTTCGCCAGCACCCGCGACCCACTCGTGCTCTCTTGCGTCGTCCTCACCATGATGCTGCTCGGCATCCTCGCCACCTGGATCCCCGCGCGCCGCGCCCTCGCCATCGACCCCGCAAGGCTCCTGCGAGATTCATAAGGAGATCTGCATGAATTGGCTGCGACAGCTCTTCACCCGCCGGCAGATCTACGACGACCTCTCCGAGGAGATCCGGCAACACCTCGCGGAAAAGGTCGAAGCCCTCATGGCCGAGGGCATGAGCCGCAAGGACGCCGAATATGCGGCGAAGCGCGAATTCGGCAATATAGCCCGTATCGAAGAGTCCGGCCACCAGCCCTGGATGTGGCCGCGCGCCGAAAGCATCCTCTCCGATATTCGCTTCGCCTTCCGCAAGCTGCGCCACTCACCGGGCTTCGCCGTCACCGCCATCCTCACCCTCGCCGTCGGCATCGGCGCCAACGTCGTCACCTTCAGCGTGCTCAACGGCATGCTCCTGCGCCCCGTCGATGTGCCCCATCCTCAGAACCTCTATGAGGTTGGGCTGGGCCCGGATGGCAATTACCAGCAGTCGTATCCCGACTACCTCGACCTACGCGATCGCAACCGTTCCTTCACCGGCATGGCCCTGTGGAAGCCGATCAGCGTCGGTATCTCCGTCAATAAATCGGTTACGGAAAGCTGGGGCAACGCCGCTTCCGGCAACTACTTTGATCTGCTCGGCCTGCAGCCCGCGCTCGGCCGCTTCTTCCACACCTCCGACGAGCACGGCCGCGGCTCCGCTCCATACATTGTCCTTGCCTACGACTACTGGCAGCGGCGATTCGCCGCCAGTCCGAGCATCATCGGCAGCACCGTTCTGCTCAACCAGCATCCGTTTACCGTCATCGGGGTCGCGCCGCAGGACTTTCACGGCGCCAGCTATTTCTTCTGGCCCGACTACTGGATCCCCGCCGTCAATGCCGAGCAGGTCACCGGCTGGGATGACTTCGACTGGCGAGACCACCGCGAGTTCACTTTGTTAGGCCGCCTCAAGCCGGGAGTCACCGCGCAGCAGGCAACCGGCGACCTGAATGTCATCACGGAATTGATGGCGAAGCACGATCCGCGAGATAAGGGGCTCGTCGTACGCGTACGCCGGCCCGGCCCGGCGGGCGACAGCAACAGCCCCATGAAGACAACTCTGCTCTGCGTGACGTTCCTCGCCGCGCTCGTGCTGCTGGCGGCGTGCGCCAACCTTGCCGGCATCTTCGCCGCGCGCGCCGCAGACCGCTCAAGCGAGCTCGCCATCCGTCTCGCCATCGGCGCCTCACGCTGGACCGTTGTCCGCCAGTTGCTCACGGAAGCCATCCTCCTCTCGCTCATCGGCGGCGTCTTCGGCACCTTCATTGCCCGCCTGCTGCTGAGCATGCTCGCCCATTGGCGCCCCGGTGATTTCCCAACCCACTTCCTTATCGCGCCGGACCTTCGCGTCTATCTCCTCGCCATCGTCCTCTCTGTCGCCAGCGGCGTCTTCTTCGGTATCCTTCCCGCCCGCCAGGTCTGGAACACCGATGTCGTCCGGGCCGTCAGGAGCGGTTACGCATTCGGCGGCTCCTTCCGCCGCTTCGCCGTCCGCGACGCTCTGCTGTTTCTGCAGATCGTTGTGTGCACCCTGCTCGTCGGCAGCTCGCTGGTCGCCCTGCTTGGCATGGCGCGCTCGCTTCGCGTGCCGCTCGGCATTCACCCGCGCGGCGTCACCCTCGCCCAGGTCGATCTCAAGGTCGCCGGCGTCCCCGATGCGCAATCACGGCTTGTCCAGAAACACCTTCTGGATACGGCGGCGGCCATGCCTGGAGTGAGTGCCGCTGCCACCTCCGATTACGTCCCCTTCTCTGCCGTCTCGGGCTGGGCAGTCTACCGCTGGGAGACCACGCAGCTTCTACTCTCTAATTCTGTTTTTGGCGCAATCACCTTTTCCGTCTCTCCCGGTTATTTCCAGGTTGCCGGAACTCGTCTCCTCTCCGGGCGCGACTTCACCCCCAACGACAAGCTCGGCTCGCCCACTGTCGCTATCGTGAATGAGACCTTCGCGCGCCGCCTCTTCGGCACCGCCAACGCCGTGGGAAAGCGCTTCAAGCTCTTCGACCCCGCCGGATTTCAAATCATCGGTGTCGTCGAGGACGGCAGGTACGCCAGAGCGACCGAAGAGCCCCAGCCTGCCATCTTCATTGCTTATGCGCAGGGCATCGGCCCATACATCGACTCGGGTCCGATCACCGTACTCGTCCGCTCCCCGCTGCCGCAGGACCAGGTCATTCGCGAGCTCTATCGCGCGTTCTCGCAGATCGTCGCCACCGCGCCCTTCTCCATCCAGCCGTGGAGCGACTCCATCGACCGCTCGATGATGCCGGTCCGCACCGCCACCATCGTGCTCGCCGTCCTCGGGCTCATGGCCGCCCTGCTCGCCGTCACCGGCATCTTTGGCATGGCCTCCTACGCCGTCTCCCGCCGCGCCCGGGAGCAGGGCATCCGCATTGCGCTCGGCGCGCAGCGCTTCCAGGTCATGCGCGCCATGCTCGCCCGGCCCATCCTTATCTTGCTCGGTGGCTCATGTATAGGGCTCGTCGGGGCACTGCTCACCTCCAGTCTGCTCACGCATCTCGTCTCCCTCGCCACCACGCGCGATCCGCTCGTCCTCGCCGCTGTTGCCTTCACCATGATGCTGCTCGGCATCATCGCCACCTGGATCCCTGCGCGCCGCGCCCTCGCCATCGACCCCGCAAGGCTCCTGCGAGATTCCTGATGACCATGACTGACACATACGAATCGATTCGGAAATGACGAGATCAATGGCCAAAACACTTGCGTACTGCCCCCATGCAACAGAAGAGATACATGTGGCTCGCATCGACCAAAGGACAATACCGGAGACGAGGCCAGTACCGGGCACGGCATCTTTGCTTGCCCAGCTCGGCGCACACGCGACCGCGCGGCTCAACAGCCGGCTGGCCGTACTGGAGCTCGTTCCTGCGCACGCAGGCATTCTCAAAATTCTGGCCGGTACGCCAGGCATGAGTCAGTGCACACTTGCCAGGGCTCTCGGAACACTTCCGAGCCGAATGGTGGGATACCTCGACGAGCTCGAAAGAAAAGGTCTGCTGGAGCGCCGGCTGCACCGGAGCGACCGGCGTAACCATGCCCTGCACCTGACCAAAGCAGGGCGAGCCGCATATCGCGCCACTACCCGGCTTGCTCAGGAACATCAGGCGGCGCTTTTGGCAGGACTTTCAAAGGAGCAGCAGATGCAGCTCGCCGAACTGCTGTCATGCGTCGCCAATCAACAGGGACTTATCTCTGGCCCGGTGCACCAGATCGCCCCGGTGCCCCAGCTCGAGAAGAGATCTGGAAAAAAGCGCGCGCCGGCTACACCAAACGCGAGCGACCAGGGGAAGCGAACATCCCGGCAGGCGCCGCAGCCGCATGCACCCGGATGGCGAGTCCCGCCACCGGCGCGTATCTCCGGGCCAGTCCCGGCTAGCACCTAATGAGCCAGCACCTTTGCATCCGCCTTCCGCGGATGATTGCTCCTCAGTAGAAACGTCAGGAAGAACATGATCCCCGTTGTCACTCCCAGCAGCCAGAACGTATCGATATAGGAAAGCGTCGAAGCCTGGCTCAGCATCCCGCGATACATCCTGCCGTACGCCATCGCATGTGCCTGGCCGCCTCCGCCTGCATCTCGCAGTTGCCCGGCAAGCGAGCCCGCCGAGTTCTGAAACATTCGATTCCCCAGCCCGGTGTGATTCGCCAGCATCACCTGGTGCACCTGCGCGCGTCGCGCCAGCACGGTCGTCACCGCGGAGGTCCCTGCGCTCGCCCCAATGTTGCGCACAAAGTTGATCAGCCCGGCCACCGCATTGCTCTTCTCCTGCGGCAGCCCCAGATACGCCACCATCGTCGCCGGAATAAAAATGAACCCCATCGGCAGGTACTGCGCAATCCGCAGCCACGTCGCAGACTCAAAGCTCATCTGCAGATCCAGCCGGTGGGTCGAATAAAACATCGCAATGGTCAGCGTCGCCCAGCCAAAGGCGATCAAATAGCGCGCCTGAATCCTCGCCGTCAGCTGGCCCACCATCGGCAGCTCGATCAGCAGCAGCACCGCGGCCACGGAGAGCACCATGCCGGCACTCGTCGCGGTGTATCCCATCAGGGTCTGCAGGTACTGCGGCATCAGCACCGTCGTTGAAAATGACGCCGCTCCCACCATCAGCATCATCACGCTCGCCGTGGCAAAGTTCACATTCTTGAACAATCGAATATCAAGAATCGGGTCTTTGACACGGAGTTCCCAGATCACCAGCGCTACCAGCGCGATCACGGCGATGATCGACAGCGTCAGAATGAAATTGGATCCGAACCAGTCGTCTTCCTGCCCCTTGTCCAGCACGATCTGCAGAAATCCAACACCGATCGCCAGCAGTCCAAAGCCGAAGTAGTCGATCTTGCTCTCCTGCAGCGTCGTCCGCTTCAGGAATGGCGGATCGTCGACATACCGCAGCACCAGATAGATCGCCATCAGGCCGACCGGCAGGTTCATCAGAAAGATCCAGCGCCAGCTATAACTATCCGTCACCCACCCGCCAAGCGTTGGCCCGATCGCGGGAGCCACCACCGCAGTCACTCCATAGACCGAAAAGGCCAGCCCTCGCTTCTTCGGCGGAAACGTGTCCGCCAGAATCGCCTGCGCCATCGGCTGCAATCCGCCGCCGCCGATGCCCTGAATCACGCGCGCCAGCAACAGCAAGCCGAGCGTCGGCGCCACGCCGCAAAACAGCGAGCTCACTGTGAACACCGAAATGCAGATGAGAAAGAATCGCTTCCGCCCTACCAGCGACACCAGCCATCCCGTGATGGGCAGAACGATCGCGTTCGACACCAGGTACGAAGTCAGCACCCACGTGCTCTCGTCGCTGCTCGCGCCTAGGTTGCCGGCAATGTGCGGCAGCGCCACATTCGCAATGCTCGTATCCAGCACCTCCATGAACGCTGCCAGCGACACCACAAACGCAATCAGCCACGGATTCACCCGCGGCGTCCACACCGATTCCGGGTTGGCAAGACTCGCGGCTGCGCTCACGGTTTTCCTGAAAACAATCTCTTGTAAAAATGTAATTACGAAAAGATAATTTTCGTTTTATTGTAACGTCGTCCCCGGCAGATGGAGCCTCGTCCATTCCGCCGGCTCTGTTCAGAATGGGAGTGATTGCATTGAAGGTGACCGCGGCTCGCGCATCTGGATCGTCAAAGCGATCAACGAAGCGGGCATCCGGCCGCCCGCGCAGCGAGAAGACACGCAAAGCCATCCTGAAGGCAGCTTTTGATCTGCTCAAGCGGGAGGGCTTCGACGGCGTCTCCACGCAGCAGATTGCCGTCGAGGCCGTCGTCAGCACTGCAACGCTCTACCGCTGGTGGGACAACAAGCAGGCCATCCTGCTCGATGCCTATCTTGAAACCACCCGCGACCTCCTGCCCTCCCGAAAAACCGGCAGTCCGCTGGCACGGTTACGCACATATACCCTGCGCATCGCCCAATTTCTCAAGAGTGAAAACGGCCGCGTTTTTCTCCGCCTGCTGCTGGCGATCCAGGACGATCCCGCGTTCCGCAAAGGCTTCTATGAGGATGTCTTCTTGCCGCGCCGCGCGGAAGGTTGCGCCATTGTCGAAGAGGCCATCGCCGCCGGCGAGTTGCCGGACCGCGCCGATCCCGACTTCCTCATCAATCAGCTGATCGGCCCGCAGGTGCTGCGCGCGCTGGTGGGACAGGACCTCAGCGCAACCTACGCGCAACGCATCTTCCACTCCGTCATCACAGCGGCACGCAGTCGATCGCTCTAACTATCCTTGCGGTACAGCAGATCGCGCATCGCGTTCCGGCGTGCCTCGTTCAGCCCTTTATCGGCAGTGTTCGCGCTAACCACCCCGCGCTTCGCCGCCACCTCGGCTTCATCCATCGCGCTGCACTCCGGGCAGCGGTTGGCAAAGCCCGGCTTATCGGGCTTCAGTTCAAACTCTTCTGAGCAGATCGCGCAGACTTTGATCGGAAAAGGCATAACACTTCCATGATAACCAACACCAGGCGGAACCTTCCAGCCCTCTCGCCCGTATCATCCCTGTCGTTCATGCTCGGTCATTCATGCTCGCGGACGGCGAAAAGGTGCCCTCGTGAAAATCTCGTCATCGGCTTTGCACATGTGTCTCTGGGGCGCGCTGCTCGCCGTTTCGTTCGCACCGGTTCAGGCACAGACGCCCGATCCGCTCTTCAAAACAATTCAGTCTCTGGACGCACAGCTCTTCGACGCATACAACCGCTGTGACCTGAAACAATTCGCGGCCATGCTCGACGACAATCTGGAGTTTTATCACGACGTCGGCGGCCTCAGTCGTGGAAAGCAGCCGACGGTCGATGGTGTCAAAAACAACATCTGCGGCAAAGTCACCCGCGAGCTAGTTCCCGGCACCCTTGAGGTCTATCCCATCGCCCACTACGGCGCCGTGGAGATCGGCGTGCATCGCTTTCATCACCCGGGGCATGAAGATACCGAGCCGGTAGGAGAGGCTAAGTTCATGCAGCTCTGGCAAAACCAGGACGGCACATGGAAGCTGACACGCATCATCAGCTTCGACCACCACGCGCTCGCAAAATAGGACAGACTCAGATCAGGAGAGTCGCGAGATCTAGAGTGCAGCCTGCCGCCCCAGGCCAGCCCAGCGTCCGGATAGAAACGTTCGTATCCCCGCGACGCCCGCCGCGCCGGCCTCGATGCACGAAGCGGCACTCGCCGCATTCACGCCGCCCAGCGCAAACACCGGCATCTTTCCCGCCGTCTCGCTCGCCGCCCGCAGCGCATCCAGCCCCAGCGGGCGTGCCTCCGGGTGACTCTCCGTCGGAAAGACCGGTGACAGCAGCGCCATGTCCGCACCCGCCGCCCGCGCCACCGCCACCTCGCCCACCGAATGGCACCCCACCGATACCGTTCCGCGAATCCGCGCCATCCCCACCTGTTCTGGCGTCCATCTCCCCGGCAGGTGGATCCCTGCGGCACCCACCGTCCGCGCCGCCTCTTCCGCGCCCGCCGCACCCGCATTGATCAGCAGCCGCGGCAGGGTTCCTGAAGCGGAATCCCGCATCGCCGCCATCATCGCCCGCCCCAGATCGGTCAACTCCTGCATCCCCAGGTCCTTCTCACGCAACTGGACAAACTCCACTTCCAGCTCCGCCCACTCCGCCGCCAGCCCCACCAGCCCATCCCGCTCCGCGGCGCTCAGACGGCCCGGTTCATGTGTGCCCGGCAGCAGCCGGCGGTCGGTGATCGCATAAAGGCGCATGGTCAGAGTCTAAAGCGGATTTCCCATCAACGTATGCCGAACCGGCGAAGGCGACCGCGGCTTTTCCGTTAAGAAAAGCCGCTCGGCATGAAACTCAATGAGTCATGGCAATGGGAAATCCGCTCTAACCGCACCGCACCGTAAATGATGAAAATCCCGCGAATCTCAAAATCGCAACATGGAAGGAGTAGGGTATCTGTGCGCTGCGGGGCAATCTTCGGTACCCTTGAGTTCTGAGCATGCCAAACTACGACCTCATCATCATCGGATCGGGCCCGGCCGGACAGCGTGGCGCTATCTACGCAACCAAGCAGGGAAAAAAGGTGGCGGTGGTCGAGCGCATGCGCGCGGTCGGCGGCGTCTGCATCAACACCGGCACTATCCCCTCCAAGACCATGCGCGAGGCGGTCCTTCACCTCTCCGGATATAACTACCGATCCATTTACGGCATGAACTATCGCGTGAAGGAGCGGATCACCATGGCCGATCTCGCCTTCCGCGTCCAGCACGTCATCAAGACCGAAGTCGATGTCACCGAGGCCCAGCTCTCGCGCAACGGCGTCGATGTTCTCTACGGCGTGGGGAGCTTCGACGATCCCAACCACGTCCGCGTGACGGAAGAAGGCAGCTCCCAGGTCTACGAAGCGAAGAACGTCATCATCGCCGTCGGCACCAAGCCCGCCTTCTCGCCCAAGGTGCCCATCAACGGCCGCAACATCGTCAACAGCGACCAGGTGCTCAACCTGCCAACCCTGCCCAAGACGCTCATCGTCGTCGGCGGCGGCGTCATCGGCGTCGAGTACACCTCCATGTTCGCGGCGCTCGGCATCCGCGTCACACTCATCGAAAAACGCGCGCGCCTGCTGGAGTTCGCCGACCAGGAGATCGTCGAGGCTCTCAGCTATCACCTGCGCGACAGCCGCGTCACCATGCGGCTCGGCGAAGAGGTGGACAGCGTCGAAGAGCTTCCCGAAGGCGGCGTGGTCGCGCAGCTCGAAAGCAAAAAGCGCATCCAGGGTGAGGCGCTGCTCTACGCTGTCGGACGCAGCGGCAATGTCGAAGCTCTCAACCTCGCCGCAGCCGGCATCGAAGCCGACGCTCGTGGCCGCATTCCTGTCGATAAGGACTACCGCACCAAGACGCCGAACGTCTTCGCCGTCGGCGACGTCATCGGCTTTCCCTCGCTCGCCTCGGTCTCCATGGAGCAGGGCCGCCTCGCCGCGGCGCGCGCCCTTGGCGACGACGCCGTCCAGTCCAATCCCAGCTACTATCCTTACGGCATCTACACCATCCCGGAGATCTCCTTCATCGGCAAGACCGAAGAGCAGCTCACCGATGAGGACGTGCCCTACGAAGTCGGCGTCGCCTACTATCGCGAGATTGCGCGCGGCCAGATTCGCGGCGACACCACCGGCCGCCTCAAGATCATCTTCCATCGCGACACGCGCCATCTACTCGGAGTCCACATCATCGGCGAAGGCGCCAGCGAGCTCCTGCACATCGGCCAGGCCGTTATGGTGCTCGGCGGCACGCTCGACTACTTTATCGATGTGGTGTTCAACTATCCCACGCTCGCCGAGTGCTACAAGACTGCGGCGTATAACGGCATCAACCGGCTCGGACGGTCCGGCCCCGACGACAAGTAAGGCTTTGGGTTATGAAATTGATGTTGTGCCATTTTCCCTGTCGATGTAGACCAGAGAAGGCACCTTTGACGCGGCTTTTCATTAAGAAAAGCTGCACTGCGCGGTAGACGGATAGGCAAGAGGAACAGAGGAAGCGGACTATGGGCAGAAGCATCGGCGTGGTCATGACGAAGGACATCACCGCCGGCCTCATCGAGGACCATCGGCTTATCGGCGGGATCCGCCGCTATCCGGAAGATCCGGAGGAGTTGCACGGTCTCATCGATCTGCCCACGGATGAGCTGGTCGACGTGATCTGCGACCTCATCACGGCGCTCAAGCCTCAAGGGAGTGCCGAGGCGGAAAAGCTGGACGCCATCGGCATCGCTCTGCCCGGCATCGTTCGCGCGGGCGTCGTCGAGGACTCGCCCAACCTTGCCCAGCTCAAGGGCGCAAAGATCGCGCAGAAGGTTGAAGCCGTGCTGCACGCGCGCGGGGTGCGGGCGCCCATCTCGCTCTTCAATGACGCGGATGCCTCCGCCGCCGGCCTCGCCGCCACCCGCAATCAGCTCGACAAGGTCGTCCGCGTCTGGACGCTCGGCAACGGCATCGGCTTCGGCCGCTATCCCGACGCCGAAGGCCCCTTCGAAGGTGGCCACACCATCGTCTCGCTCGATCCCAAAGAAACCTTCTGCGGCTGCGGTGGCGTCGGACATCTCGAAGGCATCATGGGCCACCGCGCCATGCGCCTCCGCTTCATGGACATGGAGCCGGAAGAGATCTTCGCCAACGCCAAACAGGGCGACCAGCGCTGTGCAGACTTCGTGAAGCGCTGGCACCGCGCGCTCGCCGCCGGCACCGCCACCTCCATCCATCTCGAAGGCCCCGGGCGCTTCTATCTCACCGGCCTCAACATCGGCTTCCTCGACCTGGCCATGCTCAAGCAATACCTGTGGGACATGGTGAAGATGAGCCCGCTGCAGAGCTACAGCCTCGAAGCCATCCCCGAAACACCAGAGCTGGCCGTCATCGGCGCCGGCACGGCCGCAGAACTCGAGAAGCGCTAAAAGATCGAGCCGCGATACGTATCTTGCGTATACATCAACGCAAGATACGTAGATCGCCGTTCACCGCACACCGCCTACCCGAGCAACAGTCTCTCCACCCGCGCCACTATCCACGGACAGCCGCGCATACACCGCCGCCAGCCACGGATCAAACTCCTTGTCCTTTACTCGCACCGAGCCCCGCACCTCATTCTGCTCAACCGACACATCCTCAAAATGCGCCTGAAGTGTGTCGGCAAACGAGAACAGATGCGGCCGTTCATCCAGCGACGCCGCCAGTGCGGTAGCTGCTTCCGGGCCATCTGTTCCGAAAGCAAAATCCACTCGCTCTTTCCCGCCATAGTGCACGCCCACAGCCACGCCACTGACTCCGCGCAGCACCGTGATACCCGCCTCATCCAGCGCTCCCGCGCGCAAGTGATGGGCCAGCACCGCGCCCGGCATCGTGAGCACGCTCCAGCAATTCACATCCGGCTTCAATGCCTGCAACCGCTTAGCCAATAGACCATCCACAGGCGAGGACGAAACGTAGCGGTCCAAAGCGCCCATGACGGTAATCGGCGTGCCGAAGATCGCGGTGTTGTCATCGAGAACCGTCAGCCAGCGCGTGTCCCGCATCTCCCGTTGTTCACGCGGGAAGGGCTTCAGATTCACAATCCTTACGCCCTTGTATTCGGTCCGGACGCCGCCGTTCCTCTCCGCGCCATCGAGAACGCGTCGGCCATCGAAAGAGCCTCGCGCCAGAAGTAGATGCTCGCTCAAATCTCCGCGCGGCGAGGACATCGCAACCTCGACCAGCTTGTCTACTTCCTGACGACCGTCCACGCCAACCAGTGCGATCCAGTCGTTGAGATCCACATTGTTGTTGTGTGTGACGATCAGCAGGCGCCCGCTCTGGTCCCCATGATGAGGATCCTCAATCCCGGCAACGATCCCCGCATTTGCCGGAACCAGCCGCAACAAACGATCCTCCGCCGGACTGCTGCCGAACGCGCGCACCCAGCTCAAAGAAGCCGCCACCATCGCGATCACCAGATATCGTAACCATTGCTGAAGCATAAGGGCTCACCTCGTGAATCCATTCCAGCAGCGCCATCCCGGGAGTGCGATAAAGATTGGTTAAGTAAGGTAAAGATTGGTAAATCCAGGCGGCGATCGATTGGATCGACCCGGATGCCCACACGCAGTAGACTGAGCCAGCAATCCTGACCACCATGATCCAGACCCTCGCGATCTCGGGCTACCGCTCCCTCCGCGATCTCGTCCTGCCCCTCGATCGCCTCACCCTCGTTACCGGCGCCAACGGCACCGGCAAGTCCAGCCTCTATCGCGCGCTGCGCCTCCTCGCCGACGCCGCACTCAACTCCGTTGTCGCCTCGCTCGCACGCGAAGGCGGCCTTTCCTCCACACTGTGGGCGGGGCCTGAAATCATCGGCCGCGCCGTCAAACGCGGCGACCATCCCGTCGAGCCCACCGCGAAGAAGAAGCCAGCCAGCCTCAAGCTAGGCTTCGCTGCCGATCCCTACAGCTACTCCATCGACCTCGGCTATCCGCCGCCACCGCCGCCACCCACACTCTTCAATCTCGATCCCGAGATCAAACGCGAATGTATCTGGCGCGGTGACGTGTATCGTCGGCCATCGGCACTCGTGGATCGGCACAACAATCTCGTCACCTTGCCCGGCGAAAATTCCGACGACTACGTCGTCCTCACCACGGGCCTCAGCCCGGCCGACAGCATGCTTGCCACCATTGCCGATCCGGAGCGCGCGCCGGAAATGCTCGCTGTCCGCGAGTTCATCCGCGGCTGGCGCTTCTACGACGGCTTCCGCACCGACATCGCCTCGCCCATCCGCATCCCGCAGATCGGCACCCGCACGCCCGTGCTCAACAACGACGGCACTGACCTTCCCGCCGCGCTCCAAACTATTCTCGAAATTGGCGAAGATGAATCCTTGCATCTCGCCATCGACGACGCCTTCCCTGGCAGCCGCCTCAGCATCGAAGTGCAGGCCGGCCGCTTCGACCTCAGGCTCCAGCAGTATGGGCTTCTGCGCCCGCTCTCCACCGCGGAGCTCTCCGACGGCACGCTGCGTTTTCTACTCTGGACCGCGGCCCTGCTCACACCGCGCCCACCCGGCCTCATGGTCCTCAATGAACCGGAGACCAGCCTTCACCCCGACCTGCTGCCGCCGCTCGCGCGTCTCATCGCTGCAGCCAGCGAACGCGCGCAGGTGATCGTCGTCTCCCACGCCCCGCCGCTCATCGAAACACTCGAGCAGGCCGCGAGCTGCAAACGTCTGCACCTCGAAAAATCTTTCGGCGAAACCGTCCTCTCCGACGACTCCCCGGAAGAACCGCGCCTCCGCCGTCCACGCTGGCAATGGCCAACGCGTTAGATCGCAATATCCTTGTCGTCCCGAGCAGAGTCGAAGGCACGTCACTCGATCCGCAGCGCCCGCATCGGATCGATCGTCGCCGCGCGCCGCGCCGGAATCAATCCCGCCACCCATGCCGCCACCGCCAGTGTCACAATCGCTCCCGCCATCACCGTCCCATCCGCATTGGTGATCTCGTAAAGCTGCGCCTTCACAAAACGCACGCACACCAGCGCCACCGGAATTCCGATCGCGAGCCCCAGCAGCGTCTGCATCATCGCACCGCGCATCACCATCGCCACCACGCTGCCACGCTCTGCGCCCAGCGCCATGCGGATGCCGATCTCCGAGGTGCGCCGCGCCACCGTATACGACGTCACGCCGTACAAACCCACCGCCGCCAGCACCAGCGCCAGCACGCCAAACAGCGTCGTCAGCCGTCCGATCAGCCGGTCATCGTTGAATCGATCGGCAATCTGCGCATCGAAGGTCTGAAACTTCACCACCGACAGATTCGGATTGATCCCCGTCAGCGTCCTCCGTTCCAGTGATTCCATATCGCTCATCGGCCCCGCCGTCTCCAGCACGATCGCGCCCGCATATAGCCCGTCATCCTGCTCAATCGGGCTCGTGTCACTCGGCGGCCGCTGCATCAGCGGAACGAAATACATGGAATGGTCCTTCCTGCGCACGCTTTGGTAGACCGTATCCTCCACTACCCCGACAATCTGGAAGTCTCCAGCCGACTTTTCCCCGCCGCCGAAATGCTGCCCGATCGGGTTCTCGCCCGGATTGAAGAACGTCTTCACAAAGGTTCGGTTCACCACTGCTACCGCTGGAGACGTGGGCGTGTCCTGCACATCAATTCCGCGCCCCATCACCACGCCCGTACCCACCGAATCGAAATACTCCGGGTTTGCGCGTATGACAGAAGAGCCCTTATGCAAGTCGGGCTTTCCCTGAACTTGGACACTCCACCCGTTATTGTTGTCCTCCATCGGCGTATAGGAAGCGATCCCCACCTTCGTCACCCCCGGCAGCGCATGGAAGCGCTCCTCCATCGTCCGGTACAGCGCCTCCAGTTGCGTCTGCTTGTATCCAGCCGCCGCCGGATTGATGTGCACAATGTACCGGTTCTTCGCATCCAGCTTCATATCTGTGCTCTGGAGCTTGTTCAGACTCTGCGCAAACAATCCCGCGCCCACCAGCAGCACCAGTGACAGCGCCGCCTGCACCACCACCAGACCGCGTTGCAGCAGCGAAGCACTGCCTGTCGTCGTCCGCGTTCCGCTGCGCAGTGCGTCCGCGGGTTCCGCTTGCGCTGCAATCCACGCCGGCGCCACGCCGAACAGTACCCCCGTCACCAGCGATAATCCGAACGCAAACCCCACCACCGCCATGGAAGGCGCAGCATCGATCGGCACCTCCTGCGATTCCGGAAACGCCAGCATCAGCAGCATCCGCGTTCCTGCATACGCCACAGCGAGCCCCGCAAGACCACCTAACGCCGCCAGCAGCACACTCTCCGTAACCAGTTGCTGGACAACCCTTCCGCGCGTCGCGCCCAGCGCCGTCCGCACACTCATCTCCGCCTTCCGGCCCATCCCGCGCACCAGCAGCAGGTTCGCAATGTTCGCGCACGCAATCAGCAGCACCGCGCCGGAGATCCACATCAGCAACTGCAGGTTCGACGCATACTGCTCCTGCATCTCTTGGATCCCGCTGCCGCCCGGCGCCAGCACCACGTGCACCTTGGGCAGCAGTGGCTTATTTTCGGAGGCAAATGCTCTCGTATCCGCAAGCGATTGACGCACCAGCGCGCTCACCTTCTCCTGCAGCGCGGGCAGCGAAACACCCGGCTTCACGCGGCCCACCATGTCCAGCCAGAGCTGGCTCGGATCATGGACATACGGCACATTCGCCAGCACCGGCATCGTCTCTATCGGCAGATAAAAATTTGGCGGCGTGCTCGATAGCCGGTCGCCAAAATAACCCTCCGGCGCAATGCCCGCAATCGTCACCGCCTTGGTATTGATCCAGAACGTACTGCCCACCACCGAAGCGTCGCCCGCATATTCACGCTTCCACGTCTCGTAGCTCATCACCGCAACCATCGGAGCACCGGCAACGTCGTCCGCATCGGTAAAGAGTCTGCCCGCCTGCGGCCGCAGGCCGAACGTTCGAAAGTAGTTGCCGGAGACAAACTCGCCCACCATCGACCGTGCCGCGTCCTGCGGTCCGCCACGCCGCGCAGTGATCGGCCGCCCCTCAAACCCCGCCTGGATGGCCGCCAGCTCTTCGAACTCCGGCGTGTTTTTCTTTACGTACTGCCACGTCGCCGTGGCGAAAATCGAGTAGTCTTCGTTCTCGCGCACCCCGACACCGACGCAGCAATCATTCTTGTCGCCCAGCCGCACCAGCGTCTTCGGATCCGCCACCGGCAGATTCTTCAAGAGCACCGCATGCACCAGCGTAAAGATCGCGGCATTCGCCCCAATCCCTAACGCCAGCGTCAGGATGGCCGTAAGCGTAAAGCCCGGCGTCTTGCGCAACTGCCGCAGCGAAAAGCGAAGATCCTGCATCAGCGTCATCTTTGGCTCCCTTTACGACCTATTGTGTTCTCAGCGCCCGCATGGGATCGATCGTCGACGCCCGCCGCGCCGGAATCAGCCCAGCCACGCATGCAGCCACTGCCAGTGTCACAATCGCAAACGCCATTACCGTCGCATCCACGTTGGTGATCTCGAACAACTGCGCCTTCACCAAGCGCACGCAGGCCAGCGCCACCGGAATTCCGATTCCCAGCCCCAGCAGTGTCTGCATCATTGCGCCGCGCATCACCATCGCCACTACGCTCCGGCGCTCGGCGCCCAGCGCCATGCGGATGCCGATCTCGATCGTGCGCAGCGCCACCGTATACGCGGTCACGCCATACAAGCCCACCGCTGCCAGCAACAGAGCCAGTCCACCAAAGAGCTGCGTCAGACGCGCAATCGTGCGATCGTCTGTAGAGCGATCCGCGATTTGCTGATCGAAGGTCTGGAACTTCAGCATCGTCAGGTTCGGATTGATTCCCGTCAGCGTCCTCCGCGCCAAAGACTCCATCTCGCTCATCGGCCGCGCTGTCTCCACCACAATCGCTCCGGCATACATCGACATATCCTTCTCAATCGGGTCCTTCGCAGCGCTTACCGGCCGCTGCATGAGCGGGATGAAATACATTTGATGGTCCTTCCAGCGCACGCTTTGGTAGGTCGTATCCGCCACCACTCCGACGATCTGGTAATCCCCTGTCGACTTCTCTTCATTTCCAAAGTGCTGCCCGATCGGATTTGCTCCATGAAAGAACTTCTTCACAAAGCTCCGGTTCACCACCGCGACCGATGGTGCCGTCGACGTGTCCTGCGCGGTGATCCCGCGCCCCATCACCACCCGCGTTCCCACCGAATCGAAATACTCCGGACTCACGCGCACGATCGACGCCCAGGCCTCATGTCCGATATTCGGCTGGCCCTGCACCTGCACACCTGTGCCCCAGTTGTTGTCCTCCATCGGCGTATATGCGCTGATGCCTACCTTCACCACGCCGGGTAACCCATGAAAGCGCTCTTCCATCGTGTGATACAGCGCCTCAAGTTGCTTCGGTTCATAACCGGCCGTCTGCGCATTGATGTGCACGATATACCGGTTCTTCGCATCCAGCCGCATGTCTGCATGCTCAAGCTTGTTCAGGCTCTGCGTGAACAGCCCGGCAGCCACCAGCAGCACCAGCGACAGCGCCGCCTGCGCCACCACCAGCCCACGCTGCAGCAGAGAGGCGCGCGTCGTCGTTGTGCGCGATCCGCTCCGCAATGCGTCCGCGGGCTCGGCCTTCGCTGCGATCCATGCCGGCGCTACGCCAAACAAAATACCCGTCATCAGCGCCAGTCCAAACGCAAACCCCAGCACCGGCAGCGATGGGCTAGCCTCGATCGGCAGTGCCTGCGCGCCCGGGAACGCCAGCATCAACAGCGCGCGGGCTCCCAGATATGCCACTACTAGCCCCGCCATTCCGCCCAGCACCGAGAGCACAATGCTCTCGGTCAGCAACTGCCGGATGATCCGGCCGCGCATCGCGCCCAGCGCTGTGCGCAGAGATATCTCCGCCTTCCGGCCCATCCCGCGCACCAGCAGCAGGTTCGCAATGTTCGCGCATGCAATCAGCAGCACCAGGCCGGAGATCGTCATCAACAGATACAGATTGGAGTCATACTGCTGCTGCAGTGCCTGAATCCCGCCGCCCGCCGGCGACAGCACCACATGCGCCTTCGCCAGTTGCTTCTTTCCTTCGCCTTCAGAAAACGGCTTGGTGTGCTCAAACGACTGCCGCAGCAGCGCACTCAGCTTCTGTTGCAGTGCCGGCAGGCTCACCCCCGGCTTCACCCGCCCCACGATGTACAACCACTGCACACCCGGGTCATGCACAAATGGAGAATTTGAAATCACCGGCATCGACTCGATCGGCAGATAGAACTCCGGTGGCGTGCTTGACAGCCGGTCGCCATAGAAACCTTCCGGCGCAATCCCGGTAATCGTCACCGCCTTCGTGTTCACCCAGAAGGTGCTGCCCACCACCGCCGGATCACCGTCGTAATCGCGCTGCCATGCCGCATAGCTCATCACGGCGGTCATCGGAGCGCCGGCCACATCGTCCGTATCGGTTATCAACCGTCCCGTCGCCGGCCGTAGCCCGAAGGTCCGGAAGTAGTTCCCGGAAACAAACTCTCCCATCGCGGACCGCGCCGCCGCCGCATCACCACCGCGCCGCACCGTGATCGGGGTGTAGCCGAATCCCGCCTGCATCGCCGCCAGCTCCTCGAACTCCGGCGCGTTCTTCTTCATCAACTGCCAGGTATCGGTCGGAAATAACGAATAATCGCCCTTTTCGCTGGTGCCGGAATTCACGCAGCAGTCGATCTCGTCGCCAACCCGTATCAGCATCTTCGGATCGGCCACCGGCAGGCTCTTCAGGAGCACGGCGTTCACCAGCGTAAAAATCGCAGCATTCGCCCCAATCCCCAGCGCCAGGGTCAACACAGCGGTCAGGGTGAAACCCGGCGTCTTGCGCAACTGCCGCAGCGAAAAGCGAAGATCCTGCATCAGCGTCATCGTGTTCCCAGCCTCTGCTAAGGGAGAGAGCAAGCGGCCGTCCAAACTTTCGACGATCTTTTGTCGATTTATCCATAACTTACAAACCAGCGGCAGCATTCCGTCTGTCCACCTGCGGCTTCCGCTGTCCGGGACCGGACATTCATGCTGTCTCATCTCGTCCCGTTTACTCTTTGAACTGCGGTGAGCTTGTGGCACTGGAGACGATCCCTTGGTTCACGACGTAGTGATTGCAGGTGGCGGCCCGGTAGGTTTGTTTCTCGCCTGCGAGTTGCGGCTGGCTGGTATCTCAGTCGTGGTGCTGGAGCGGATGCTTGACACCCGCACCCCGCTCAAAGCAGACCCCATGGGAAAGCGCGGTCTCAATCTGCCTTCCGTGGAAGCCTTCTATCGTCGCGGGCTCCTGAACGCTGTGCGCGAATCGGCCCTTGGCTGGATGGCAGCGGATGGCGAGCGCGGAATCGGAATCGCCGAGAAGAGACCAGGAATCACAGATGCCGGCACAGCCAATGCCGCACCCCGCTTCGCCGGGCACTTTGCCGGAATCATGCTCGATGGCAACAAGATTGATTTTGTAAACGACAAGTTCAACGTCGGCGGACCCTCCGCATCGGGCGGACTCGTCACTCTCGAAGCCATCGAGTCCTTGCTCGCGGAACGCGCAGGAACTGGGCGTCGAGCTCCGCCTCGGCGCGGCCGTCACAGACGTGACCCAGGCCGACGACCATGTGACAGTGCATGTCGGTGAAGAAATTCTTCAGGCAAAATGGGTCGTCGGCTGCGACGGAGGCCGCAGCCCCGTGCGCAAGCGCGCCGGATTTGATTTCCCAGGCACCGATCCGCAACTCACCGGAACCATCGCCATGGCAGAATTTGCCGATCCGGAAAAGCTGCGTCCCGGCTGGAACATCACGCCGCAAGGCATGTACGTCAACGGACCAGTGCCCGGCCGTGTCAGCGTCGTCGACTTCGACGGTGGCGCCGCCGCCCGCGAGAACACAATCACCCTGGAGTCGTTTTTTCAGGAAACTCTGCGTCGCGTCTCCGGCACTGATGTGACGGTGAATGCGTTGCCGCTCGCGACCCGCTACTCCGACAATGCGCGTCAGGCCACCACCTATCGCAAGGGCATCCTGCTGGCTGGCGATGCAGCGCACGTGCATTCGCCATTCGGTGGCCAAGGGCTCAACCTCGGCATCGGCGACGCGATGAACCTCGGCTGGAAGCTCGTCGCGGTCATCAAGGGCTGGACCGATGAAACTCTGCTCGATACCTACACCCGCGAGCGCCATCCCGTCGGCGCATGGGCACTGGAGTGGACGCGCGCGCAGGTTGCCATTCTGCGTCCCGAGCCGCGCGCACGCGCCATGGCCGCCATCGTGCGCGATCTCATCGACACGCGCGCCGGCGCCAGCTACTTCGCGCAGAAAATTGCCGGCACATGGCTGCGCTACGACCTGCCCGGCGACATCCCCTCATCGGACGAAGCGCGCCGGATCTCCAGTTCGAAGACGGCACGCGGCTCGGCGCGCTGCTGCACGATGGCACAGCACTGCTGCTCAACCTGAACGGCAACGAGAGCCTCCGCCCTCTGAGCGAGCCATGGTCCGGACGAATCAAATATCTCTCCGCGAAAGCGAAAGACGATCTCGGCCTGACCGCATTGCTGGTACGGCCGGATGGCTTCGTCGCATGGGCCGGCGAAGGCGAGCCCGATCCGTCGAAAGCCAGCGAGGCCATCGCCCGCTGGTTAGGAGCTGCCAATCAGTAGCGAGCACCCATGCGAAGGATTGCGTGAACGGGGAAGCCGAATCCAGCTTGCTGACTACTATGCAAACCCGAACATTTTCTTGTAACTAATGCGGTTTCCGCGCACTATACACATGCACGGGGCGAGACGGCAGCTGGACTTCCAGCCCATTCTAGCCGCAGCCCGGCGCGCGGACTGACGACGCAGGCCCCAGGAGAACTCTTCGGCCAGCCAAAGACGTCAGCCGGGTTCTCTCCTTTACCCCCCGTTCCAGAACATCCCTACTTCCCGGCCTCCCTGGAACCACAACAGGAGCAGGCCATGTCTGGACGATGTACAGCGCTCTATCGGAGAAAAACATGAAGCCAACAGACCCCGTCAATCCAGGGCCCATCGGGCATGGTCCCATCAAAACCGGTCCCATTCACTCTGGCCCCATCCATACCGGACCCATCCTCGGAGGACCGCCCAACTTCACCTTCACCCTCGATTCCTTTCAAATCACCGACACCCGCTCCAGGCACGAAGACACCGACTTCGTCACCTTCACCTTGCTCGTGCAGCCAAAAAACGGACCACCAGCCACTCCGCAGACGCTGAACAAGTCCATGGGAGACGTCAACAACGGAACCCATGCCGTCAATCTCTCTTTCCCCAACGTCAAGGTCGGTCCCGGCGACACCGTCGTGATCAACTACCTGATCGTCAACTCCGGCCACTCCAGCGAGAGCAGCATTTACTCCACGTTGGACAGCACCGCCGGCAAACTTGCGACCGCGGGAGGATCGGCCGCCGCCGGCGCTCTCATCGGCAGCGCCATCCCCGGCTTTGGCACGTTGATCGGAGCGCTCGCAGGCTGGCTCGCTGGAGAGCTCACCGGGGTCCTCGACGCCAATTGTGATGGCCCTGTCGCTGCGGAGCAGAACTCCCTCACCTACGACGAGCTGCTCCAGAAAACCGCAAACGGGAACTACTCCGAAACCACGAAGCATCCCGGCACCGACTCCGCCACCGGCTGTGGAAGCAATTCCATGTACTACGTCTCGTGGCACATTGAAAAGATAGCGACACCACTGATCACCGCAGTCGATGCCACCGGCGTCCTCACCGCAAAGTAGAACGCCCAACCGCACCGTGCTGGATCTCTCCGGCACGGTGCGTCTCAACAAATAGGCCCCACCTCCTTGCGGAAGAGGGGCCTCATCTTGCATAGCGGCTTAAAAAATCCGGCGGGATCTCAATTCAAGATTCCGAAGCCCGAATCACTCAAAGCTCACGCAAACGACTCGCCAACCAGTTCTTCGCTTTTCTTCCAGAGCGCCTCAGCATTCTTTGGATCGAGTGCGTACCCGCGCACTCCTTCGCTGATGGCGCTGATCGTCACATCGTCCGCTACGATCGCGCCGACGTGGCAGTTCTCGCAGTACCTGCCGCCGATCTCTTCCGACCCCGCAACCACGCCGGCCCACACCGAAGTTGCCGCTCCCTGGGGAATCGTCTTCCACTGGAACGGCCCTTTGCCCTCGGCGGCAAGCTGCTGATTGATCTGGTCGACCATTCCTTGCAAATGGCTCGAATCCATGTGGCGGCCAAGCTCCGTCTGTATGCCTCCCGGATGCACAGCCGCGGCGCGTACGCCGCGCTCCCGATGCCGCTGATCGAACGCAACGGCAAACAGGATATTCGCTGTCTTCGATTGGCCATACGCAGCGAACGGATCATACGATCTCCGCTCGAAATTCGGATCCTCGAGGTTTACGCTCGAGAAGCGGTGGCCTGCAGAAGACAGATTGATCAGCCGCGATCCGGCTCCCAGCAGCGAAGCAATCCGATTGATCAGAACAAAGTGGCCCAGATGATTGGTCCCGAACTGTGTCTCAAAACCATCCGTCGTATGTCCGAACGGAGTAGCCATCACTCCCGCGTTCGCGATGATTACGTCGAAGCGTTCGCCCTTCTTGAGCAGCCCGTCCGCGCAAGCCCGCACGCTTTTCAGATCGGCAAGATCGAGTGCCACCAACTCAAAGCTTCCACCTCGCGCCGCTGCGTCCTTGCGCACCTGCGCGGTCGCCACCTCAGCCTTGGTTAAATCCCGCGCCGCACCCACCACCTGTGCGCCATGCGCAACAAGAGATCGCGCCGTCTCCACACCCAGCCCAGCCGAAACGCCCGTCACCAGAATCCGTTTCCCATGCAGATCAACGCCGGACAAAACATCTTCCGTGGTGGAAGTCGCACCAAATACCTTTGCCATCGTTTACTCCTCTTTTTCCCCGCCCTCTTTTGACGCGCCCAGGTGCGTCCTCCGCACCCGCAATTGACGGGTCGCCGTGATGGCGAATAAAACGGAGACTGTCTCCGCTACAGAGTAGATAATCGGAGACTGTCTCCGGTTGCAAAGATTTGGCCATGGCTACCAAACGTTCACAACCACCCCCGCGTAAGCCGCGCGCCGATGCGCAACGCAATCGCGAGCGCATTCTGGAAATTGCGAAGCAGGCCTTCACCCGGTCGGGTGTCAACATCAGCCTGGACGATGTCGCCAGGCAGGCGGGCATCGGTGCCGGAACCCTCTACCGCCACTTTCCCACGCGCGATGCACTCCTTGAGGCCGTGTATCGCAGCGGGGTAGAAAAGCTGGCGGCAGCCGAGCGCGAGTTTGCCGCGGCCATGCCTCCGGTGGAGGCCTTGCGCGCCTGGATGCGCCTCTTCGTGGACTACATGGCGGCAAAGCAGATCATCGCGCCTGCCCTGAACACGACCGTCGGAGGACCTTCCAAACTCTTTGAAGCAACGGGCGTGCAGATCAAAGGAGCCATCAATGCGCTGGTGGAACGAGCCATAAAAAGCGGTGACATCCGTCCCGACCTCGATCCCCTCGATCTGCTCCGCGCCCTCGTCGGCGTCTCAAACGTAGCGTCCTCGCCCGACTGGGCACGAAGCGCGAAAAGGCTGGTCGACATACTCATCCTCGGCTCAAGACCCGCCAAATAGACCCAGAAAGCTACTACTTAGTCGCGACAACAGGCGCAATGGTCAGGCAGAGCAACAGCAGTGCGAGCTTAAACAACGCGACTCCCACTGCACAACGGATGAACGGAAAGTAAAGTCGTCGTACTGGCCGAGGCTTTTTGCGCAAAATGCATCGCGGTACGGCGAGTGAAGGAGGGTCGGTCAGATCGTAATCTGCTGCCTTGGATCTCCGCATCACTGACGGATGCCATGTATGTAAAACGACGAATGGTGTATATGTGTGACGGAATAGGGAGCGGGAATGAAGTACACGCTAACGAAACCGCAATATGTTCGACCGCCAAACCTGAGCAAGGGTGAGGCGGAAGTTGTGTACATGTGTCTGGAGTCCGACGGGATGAAGCCGAAAACATTCGACGAGTTGATGGTGGAGGCAAAGCGGCGGAAGCTCAACGCCCATTTCAAAAGGCACGATTCCACTACGCTCGAAGAGTCTCTTAAGTATTGGCTTGCGTTGTTCAAAAGAGAAGGATGGGTACGTATCACCGACGACTAGAAGTGGCGGACAACACCCCTACCTCCGATAGGTAGTTATTTTGTTCGGCGATATGGCCGTCAACGGTGCTGGATCCAATGGGGGATTTATAGCGATATTTGGAAACGACGCCGATCTGAAGAAATATGTGATTGAGTCTTATTTTGAAGTAACCGATAGCAGGATCAACGACGACCATTGGGACTTGCCATGTTCAATATGCAAAGTTACGCGTGGATTTCAAGTAATTAAACGATTCGTTGGGATGAAGAAACTGGCTATGGAAACGGATATGAAGTTGACCTTACCGCTCCTGTTACCTACATCTTCAGATACCCGGTCTGCAAGGCACTTGAGCAATGGATTGTTTACGAGGTAGAACTCCAGAACGCGGACGGAAAGTGGAAGAAACGCTATTTTCGTGTCGCGTCAGTGCCAAGCGAAGGTCTTGAAGATATAACCGAATTGCCAGAGCAACCTACACCGTTGCGTGCAGCATATCGCGAAGCAGTTCGAGCAATGGATGCCAACGCGAATATGGCTGCTGCTGCGATGTTTCGGCGCGCATTGCAGATCATTACCCGTGAATTGCTTGGGGCTAAGCCCGGCAATTTGGCCAACGAGTTGAAGGAAGTCGTGGGACGAGATTTCAACGGGGTGAAGATCGCGAACAGCTTTGCGACAGTGGGATACATCGTCTAAGAAGCGCGGAATCAAGGAGCCCATCCTGACCAAGACCCGGACTTGTTGGCATTCACTGCTTTGGACGCTCAAGACTTGCAACGCATATTTATGGAATTGGTCAGTGATTTGTTCGTAGTGCCCGCCGCCGTGGCAAAGGCAAAAGAGGACTTCATGGCGAGACGAAAGATTACGACTCCTGTAGCTCCCCCAAAGTCTTAGCTCTACCGCCCCGCCATAGCAAGCAGCGTGCTCGGTCTGAATCCCAAAACAGAACAGCAACGAACGACATCTGCAAAAACCTGCCAAATCACCCCCCTCAATTTGCTGGCCTAGAAATAGGCGATTCTCGACGGCTGACACCAGCCGAGGCAGACTCACCGGCCCGCCGCTAAGTCTCTTCACTGGATGATTTTAGCGGCAACCGATTTATTATCAGCAGTTTACGAACCGAAGCTCCCGTTTGCAGCGGGAACAGTGCAAACCTGCGTCCATAAGCCATTTAGAAAGAGGAATTTAGCCTTAACCCCAATGACTGGACAAATTTAGCCCCGGGAGGCCGCCTAAGCCGCAGAAAGGAAGCAGGTTACAACCCAGCCTCCCGGTACCGGGGGAGGGGGAGGGGGTGGGCACCGTTGCCCAACTCGATTCCCATCCGTTGTCCATACGCGGAGTAGTCCTTATAACCAGAAGGCATGAGCACCCGCCGCACCATGCCCGGAGGCTGGGCCTCTCCCCGCACCCTTCCGCGCGGAACCGGTGGCCGCTGTCTCTGCCGCTGGTGCGCGATCGAAGTGGGAAAAGGCCGCCGCACCTTCTGCTCCGACGACTGCGTGCATGAATGGCGCCTGCGCTCGGACCCCGGCTACCTCCGCGACCGGGTGCTCAAGCGTGACCGCGGCGTCTGCAAAAGTTGCCGCGTCGATACCATCGTCGCCGCGGGCATCCTGAAGCGCTCGCGCGGCCCGACGCGCCAGCGCCTGCTCAACTACTGGGACCTCGAGAGCTACACCGGCCGCTCACTCTGGGAGGCCGATCACATCGTCCCCGTCGTCGAAGGCGGCGGCGAATGCGACCTCTCGAACCTGCGCACGCTCTGCCTGCGCTGCCACCGGATGGCCACCCTTGGCCTGCGCCTCCGCCGCGCCGAAGCCCGCCAGCTCGCGCGCGCCGTGGAGCGCGCAACGCAACGTCAGCTTGCCGCCGTCTCCACACCGGCCCTATCCTGATCCGGCCCGTAACTGTATCGGGCGCCAGGAGTGGCCCGAATGCGTGCAGCGCTCTTCACCAAGGAATACCCGCCGCACATCTACGGCGGCGCCGGCGTTCACGTCGACTACCTGAGCCGCGAGCTCGCCAAGCAGATCGACGTCGATGTCCACTGCTGGGGCAAGCAGCACGCGGACCTCGGCCGCCTCCACGTGCGCGGACAGGAGCCCTGGGACGAGATCACCCATGGCGCCACCGGCAAGTTCAAGGGTGCCCTCGAGGCTCTCAGCCTCAACCTGACTCAGGTCAAGGCGCTCCAGAACATCGACGTCTGCCACACCCATACGTGGTACGTCTCGATGGCCGGCTTCCTCGCCAAAAGGCTCTACAACATTCCCTTCGTCCTCACCACGCACTCGCTCGAACCGCTCCGCGCCTGGAAGTCCGAGCAGCTCGGCTCCGGTTACGCCATGAGCTCATGGATGGAGCGCACCGCTATCCTCGAAGCCGACGCCATCATCGCCGTCTCGAACGGCACCAAAGCCGACGTGCTGCGCGCCTATGACGTGCCCGCCGAGCGCGTCCACGTCATCTACAACGGCATCGACCTGAACGAATACCAGCAGACCGCCGACATCACCGCGCTCACACAGTACGGCGTCGATCCCGCCGTTCCCTACGTCCTCTTCGTAGGCCGTATCACCCGCCAGAAAGGCGTCACTCACCTGGTGGACGCCATCCGCTACCTCCCGCCGGAGACGCAGATCGTCCTCTGCGCCGGCGCCCCCGACACTCCGGAGATCGCCGCCGAGATGCGCGCCAAGGTCGATGAGGCCCGCCGCCACAACCCGCGCATCGTCTGGATCGAGAAGATGGTCACCCGCGCCGAAACCATCCAGCTCTACTCCCATGCCCGGGTCTTCTGCTGCCCCTCCGTCTACGAACCCTTCGGCATCATCAACCTCGAAGCCATGGCCTGCCGTGCCCCCGTGGTGGCCAGCGCGACGGGTGGCATCCTCGAAGTAGTCGTCGACGGCGAGACCGGCTACCTCGTCCCCTTCGAGCAGGACCCCACCACCAGCTACCCCATTCACCCCGATCAGTTCGCACGCGACCTGGGAACAAGGCTCACCACTCTGCTGAAGGACCCCGTCGCCTGCAAGCGCATGGGCGACGCCGGCCGCAGACGCGTGGAGCAGCACTTCGCCTGGACCAGCATCGCCGGCCAGACGATCGCGCTCTACCAGGAATTGATCGAGCACAGAAAGTAGCTGAATTGAAACTCCAGCCGCCTCGCAGCAATCACTATCCACCAGCGCGGCGAGATCATCGAAAGCTAGTCAGCGGCTGCTGGCGCGGGCGGGCGACAAGCCGCACAATACAACCGTGCACCTACTCGGCTTAATCCTCGGACTGCTCGCCATCGGCACTGTGCTGCTGGATGCCTTTGAGACCATCATCCTGCCCCGTCGTGCCAGCGGAAAGATTCGCCTGACGCGGCTCTTCTACGTGCTCACGTGGGGTCCCTGGTCGGCGGTGGTGGGGCGATTCAGGAATCGTCGTCTCCGGGAATCGGGCTTCAGTTTCTACGGGCCTCTCTCTCTCCTCTTGCTGATGACGCTGTGGGCGAGTGGTCTAGTCCTGGGTTTCGGCCTCATGCTCTACGGTTTGGGCGCGCCTCTGCACGATCCACTGGGTCTGCACCCTCTGCACACCTCTCTGTACGTAAGCGGAACCACGCTGTTCACCCTCGGCCTCGGAGATGTCACGCCGCTGAACCACTGGGCGCGCGATCTTGCCATCATCGAATCGGGCACCGGCCTCGGATTCGTTGCCATAGTCATTGGCTATCTGCCGGTGCTCTACGCAGCATTCTCCCGCCGGGAAGGCTCCATCGCGCTACTCGATGGCCGGGCCGGGTCACCGCCCACCGCCAGCGAGCTGTTGCGCCGCCACGCCAGCGATGGCGGCAACGATGCGCTGGTAGAGCTACTGGCCGAGTGGGAGCGTTGGTCCGCGGAGATGCTGGAAAGCCACATTTCGTACCCGCTGTTGTGCTATTTCCGCTCTCAGCACGACAACCAAAGCTGGCTCAGCGCCATCACCGCCATCCTCGATACCTGCGCCGTCCTGCTCAGTATCGTGGAGTGCTCAGCCTGCCGCCAGGCGCGGCTTACCTTTGCCATGGCGCGCCACACGGTGGTCGATCTGCTGCTCGTCTTCAACATGCAACCGGTCGCCATGCCGAAACCGCCCGTTCCCGGCGCCGCGCCTGATAGTAAGCACGATGGGCAAGACGCAGCGACCCGCTTGTCCGAGCCCGAGTTGGTAAAGCTGACTGAGGTTCTATGCAAAGCCGGCTACCGCCTGCGCCTCGAACCGGAACGCCTGGCTCTGCTGCGCAAATTGCGCTGGATGTACGAAGGTCAGGTCCTTACGCTGTCGCGTCACCTCAACATGCCGCTGCCGTCCTTCGTCACCGAGACGCCCGGGCGCGATACGTGGATGCTGGTGAACAACCTGCTCGAGCTCTATTCAGCGCAGCCACAGGCAACGGATGAGGACAAACACGCTGCAACGCTGATGGCTCGCACCCGTGAGATCTTCGCCGATGAACCGCACGCCTTCTAAGTGCGTTCAAATTGGCGAGCTATCCTACGAATACACCAGAGCAGCACTCGCCGCCGGCAGCTGCAGGCGCTCACCCGCGACCTCATGCGATTTCTCGTGCCAGCCGCCGTCAGCTCCTATCATTGCGTCGCCAAGCGTCTCGCCTGTCTTGGCAGCAGCACTGGGAGCTTTCAGCCGGATCAGTGACTTTCCCGTCAGCCTCTGGTCCAAAGCAAGCTCAATCGGATGGTCCAGGCTCAGGTTGAGCGCCGTCAGCGTCACGTGGCCACCCGGGGTCTGCACGGCATACACACGCAGTCCATCCGGCGCCGTGCTCAAGCTTGTATCAAGAAGCTCCCCGGCGGATGCCTGGCGAAACAGTCGCATACCGTAATAGAGTGGCCGCGCCCTGAATCCCTTCGCACGCGTCCCCGCGATCGGGGTGTACCAGCCATAGCCGCCTCCATGAAAGTTCACCCCGATACCTCCTGCCTGCGCGATGCGGAACATGTAGTCCGCTCCCCATAGAGCGGACGCGAAGGTATCGCTCACGTCCTGCTTGCCGCCGCCGTAGCAGGAGTTGGTTTCCGCCAACCGGAACGGCAATCCGGTTTCCTTGGTCACCTGCTGGAGTCCCTCGAACTCGCGATCCAGTTTTGGATCCGCGCGGAGCAGCCGCGGAATATCCATCGCCGGATCGGCTGGTGGCCCTTCGGCGTAGTAGTGCGAAGAGACGAACTTCAGATCATTGCGGAAGGCCTTTGCGAAGGGCACCAGCCAGTCATTGTTGAAGGCAGTATCCGGCCCGGCGAAGGACGCATCGGGCACGCGCTTCCGTACCGCTTCGAAGAAGCGCCGCCACTCCGCGATGAATTGCTGCGCGTTGTAGCTGGATGGCCGCAGGCCATTCTTGTAGAAGAGGTCGGGCTCATTTGCCATCTGGAAGGCCAGCAGCTTCGATCCCATCGCGCGGGAAACGAATGCGGCTTCCTCCGCAGCCATCTCCGGCGTCCCTTGCCCGAGGTTGAGTCCATAGATCAGCGACCATCCCGGCAACCGATCCAGGAACTCGCGCAGGCTATGGATCGCCTGCTCCGTAATCACGCGGCGCTGCGGCGCCTTGTTGCCTTTGTCCGGACCCAGCGCATCTTGAAGCGGATTTGCACTCACGCCATGCGCCTTTGGATCCGCTTTCCAGAAGCAGTACTCGCTCGTGTTGCCGCCAATGCGCAAGACACCGTGCTGGCCGAGCCCGCCCACCAAGTCGATGAGTTGCTTGTTATCGCCCGCGAAAAAATCCGGATCGCTGAGCTGCGCCGACTCATAACTCAGCCCGGCGAAGTCTTCTGCGATCTTGCGGCCCGTCGGCTTGTCGAGCGTCAATGTGACGGGCAAAGGTGCGGCTTGCGAAAGCAGGCGGGAAGCAGGGTGCAACGCAGCCGTGCCGAGTGCAGAGAGGGAAAGAAACCGGCGTCGGTCCATCACCGGCATTCGATCACAAGCGGGACAGCGCAAGCAAAGTTGCGTCCGCGGCTGAGAAACAGTGTTTACTTATACGACCGCTGATACGTCCCGCTGATCCGGTCGTGCCATCCCAGGTGGTCTTCGTCGAAGACCGCCCACAGCAGCCCCAATCCCAGCGGCAGGGCAGAGAGCAGCAGCGCACCCACCCGCCGCTGCATCGCCGGCCGCGTTGGATTGTCATCGTCCAGCGTGCACAGCGCGATGCCCGCGTACATCATGCCCGGCGTGCTTTCGCCGAAGCGGAAGAACAGCCATTGGTAGGCAACGAAGGTTGCCACGACGGCCAGGAAGCCAGCCACCAATGCAGTTCTGCCAGACGGCGGATGTGCCGTGCACGAGCTGAAGACAAAGACAAAAGTCAGAAACCCGGCGAAGCTGAGCGCGCCATCCACCAGCGCAGCCATGATTCGATCTTCCAGCGCCGCGGGTCGGATCGGAATTTCTTCCGCTGCCGCACGCGCGGCGCGGGCCACGCGTTCTGGCGCCGGCGCATCCAGCCGGATCGACGACCAGTCCAGCCCCACCGCCGCAGCAGTCATTCCCGGCCGGTGATCGATCGCTTCCTGTTCCACCTCAAAGATGCGCAACTGGCCAGGCTGCGGTTCCGCGTCTCGAAGTGGTCCTTCCGCTAGCCGTGGACGCGCTCTGCGCGACGCTACCAACTCGCGCGGAAACTCAATCAGGTTCGCCGCCAGCGGAACGGCCGGGGCCACCGTCTCCTCTTCGAGAGGATCGGAGAACTGCTGCATCGGCGGCGGGGTCGACGGATTTGACGTCGATAGATGCGGAGGCTGCGGCACTCGCACCGATCGCCGCGCCTCATACGCTTGCATCTGCCGCTGTGTGCGTTCATCCAGTTCGTACCGCACTTCGATTCGTTCGCGCTCCACGCGTTCCTGCTCGGCCAGCAGCAACTCCTCCGCTTCGCGCGCCTCGGCGGCGGCTGCTTCTGCGGCGCGGGCATCCTCCATGCGAAGGCGCACTGCCTCCTGCGCGACCTGCGCCTCCAAAAGAGCCTTCTCGGCTGCTAGGGCGGCGTCTTCTGCTTCCCGCTCCAGCACCTCGCGATAGCTGGGCCGTGCCGCGTAGCGGGCAGCCACCGCCGCGGCAACGTGGGCGGCGCGTCCCGACTCTCCTGCAGCATCTGCCGATGTGTGTTCCAGCGGCAGGCGAGGCTGGCTCACAGCCCGGCCGGATCGCCGTGCACGGCTGGCAGCCAGCTTCTCGGTCAGTTCTGTCTTCCACGCCGGCACATCATCCGGCACGAACTTTGCCATTGCTCTTGTCCCTGCTTCCGGCGTCTCTACAACAATTGCGCCCGTGCGCGTCCGCGCTCTCCAACGTTCCTCCGACGCCGCATCGCCGTCCATGCGAGGCAGCGTCACCACCTGAAGACGCGGCGGCACGCAGGAGAACCAAGACCGCGCCGAATCATCGCAAGGAGCGGCAAAGAGGCGCCACGGGTAGCGTCGTCCGAGCCACATATTGCGCGGGTTTTACGGCCGAAGGAAGCACCGCCATTTCAGGTCATCTTCCTGTTGCAGCGGGAAGCGAAACTTCACGCGGCGTAGCTCGTCTTTCACTACGATCGCCTGAGCCGCTGCTCCCTACCGGGAAAATGCTCTATTCTGACCTTGCCCGTGCCGAAGAACCTACGCAGTTTTTTATGTATCACGGTGGTGTGGCTGTGTCATCCGCAGCTTGCACTTTGGGCGTGGCAGAGCGGGCACCCGGAATCAAGCGCGGTACCGGCACAGCAGACGCAACCATCTTCTGCGCCTGCATCCGCATCCACTTCGCTGCCCGATGTTCCCGATGCAGACGAGCTGCCCAGGCTTGCGCCGGTTCCCGGACCCGGCAAGACCCTAATCCCCGTTCACATTACAGCGAACACCCAGCGAAAGGACGGTTCTGTCTACACGCTGCTGGGCGACGTCGAGATTCTCTACAAGGGCTATGTGCTCCACGCCGACAAGATGAATTACAACGAAGACACCGGCGAAGCGCGCGCGGAAGGCCATGTGGAACTCGACGGCGGCTCGGCCGACGAGCATATCCTCGCCGACCACGCCACCCTGAACCTTGATCTCGATACCGGCCGCTTCTACAACGTGACCGGCAGCGTGGGTGTGCTCCAGAACGTAAGTCGCAAGAAGACCATCTACACCACCACCAACCCGTTCCTCTTCACCGGTCGCGTCGTCATCAAGAACGGTCCCGAGGAGTTTCGGGTGATCGACGGAACGATGACCTCCTGCCGGCTGCCTCACCCGGACTGGGTCATTGCCGCGGGACGCATCGATATGGCCGATGGGCAGGCAAGCGCCCGCAACGCGCTCTTCCGTGTGCTCAACATCCCCATCGTCTATCTGCCCTACTTCACCCATCCGGTTATGTCGAACGATCGGCAATCCGGGTTCCTGATCCCCGTCTACTCGCAGTCCAACACCAAGGGCAGCGTCTTTGGCGAGCAATACTACCTCGCGCTGAACCGCAGCATGGATCTGACCCTGGGCACCGATTACTTCTCTAAGCGAGGCTGGGCTCCCAGCGGCGAATTCCGCTATCGGGGACACGGGGACGACTTTGCGGACATCCGATTCACTGCGCTCTTTGACCGCGGTATTGTGTTGGGTACTCCACCGAAGCTCACCGATCAGGGAGGGCAGGACATTCTGCTCAACGGCCGGTATGGCCTCGGCCCCCATACACGCCTGGTCAGCAATGCCGAATACCTGAGCTCGATCATCTATCGCGAGGCCTTCGCGGAAAGCTTCTCCCAGGCTACAGCGACGCAGGTGAACTCAAATATCTACCTCACCCACAACAGCAACGGCGTTTCGGAGACGGGCAGCTTCAATCGCTATATCAACTACGCGCAGGTGAGTCCGGTCAAGGATGTGGTGATCGCGCACCTGCCCTCCGTCGATGCCGTGTCACTGGAGCGCCCTCTCGGCGGTACGCCCATAGTTTGGAGTGCGGATGGCAGCGTCGCCGGACTCAATCGCCACGAGCCGGGCTTCGAGACCGCTCACGAAGTCGGTCGTATCGATGTCCATCCGGATCTATCCGCGCCGTTCCACTTCGGCGGTTTCGCCATCCGCCCGTCGGTGGCGGTGCGCGAAACGTTCTACACCAAGAGCCAGGCTCCCACCTTCGTTCTCGATCCCGGGTCGGGCTCGTTCGTCCCCGTTTACCGTTCGGCCAGTCTGGACCGCAAGGCGATAGAGGCCGCGCTTGAGCTGCGTGCTCCGGTGATGGAGCGCGACTTTGCGCCCGCATGGCTTGCGCACTATGGCCGCGTCCTGCGCCACACCATCGAGCCCGAGGCGCACTATCAGTTCGTCTCCGGCATCGACAACTTCCGCAACATCCTGCGCTTCGATCCCACGGACCTGGCCAGCGACACCAACGAAGTCGAATACTCCGTAACCCAGCGGTTCTATCTCAAGAAACTGCACCCGCAGCCCTGCGCCAATCCGCCATTGCCGCGTGAAGGCTACGGCCGCGTGTATCTGCCCATCGACTATCACGACTGTTCCAGCACCGATACCAGTGAATCGCTCACCTGGACGCTGGCGCAGAAACACTACTTCGATCCGAACTTCGGCGGCGCCGTCTTCGATGATCGGCGTAATGTGCTGACGACCACGCTCGACCTGACGGGCATCGCGTTCCTGGCGGGGCCGCGTGATTATTCCCCTCTGATCTCGCGCCTGGCGCTGCGCACCAACCAGACCCTGAGTTTTGGCTGGGATCTGGACTACGATTCTCGCGCAGGCCGCATCAATGCCAGCAATGTTTATGCGGACGTTCGCCATGCCGGCTTCTTCGGCTCGATCAGCCATGCCCGTCTGGATTCCTTGAATCCGAGCACACTGCCCACACCCGTCACCAACTATGAGCAGCTCCGCGCGACCTTTGGCTATGGCGCGGGCACCAAACCCGGCTTCAGCGGCGGCATCAACCTTGGCTACGATCTCAATCAGTCGCAATTCCAGTACGGAGGCGTGCAGACCAGCTACAACTGGAACTGTTGCGGCCTCACCGTGGAATATCGCCGTCTCGCCCTGGGTACGGAACGCAACGAAAACTACGAGAGCTTTAACTTCACCCTGGCTGGTATCGGCACCGCCGGGAACATCAATCGCTCGCAGTTGATCTATTAGTGTCGCTCTCTGTATCGTGGTGCCGCCGCCGGTCCGATCATGCCTTGGCATGGAACGGCGCAAGGGTTCCGTATGCATCTCGTGAACGCAGTGATCGCTCTCATCGGTCTGACACTCTGGATACTTCCTGCCGCTGCCCAGGCCACCGGCTTACCGACCAGTTCACCACTCGCCGCGTGCGGCGATGACCGCACCATGTTCGATGTTTCCCGCGGCGAGATAAAGGACCGGCTCGACCCACCGGTGTCCGGCAAAGCTACGCTCTACATCGTCGAATTCTATGGTCTCGGCGACACTGGCCGAATGAATCGCCCTCTGCTCAAACATGGGTTGGACGGCGAATGGATCGGAGCGACCCAGGGCATTACTTACGTGAGCGTGTCGATCGCACCGGGCGAACACCACCTATGCTCCATGTGGCAAGAGCACGGCAATCCATGGCACAACACCTCGCTCTATAACTTTCACGCCGATGCCGGCAAACGCTACTACTTCCGCGCGCAAATCGACGACAAGGCATATTACGTCGATTTACAACCTGTCTCCGACGACGAGGGGCGCCTTTTGGTCAGTCAAGCCACCCGCAGCATAAGCCGGCCCAAACATTGAAATTTCGCCATTCGCCCGTCTTCCCCACGCCCTGCGATAATGGGAAAAGCTTGTTGTCCCGCGGTGAAAGGCGGTTTGTTTGTTCCGTTCCCGATTTGTCCTCATCTGTTCCTTTGCAGCGATCGCCATCCTTGGCTGCCGGGCGCAGACCACTCCTCCGAACGCATCGGTGGAGCGCCGTATCGAAGTGCTGGTGCGCTCGCAGTTCAATGTTCCCTCGAACTACGACGTCTCTCTGGGCGGCAAGACGAAAAGCGATATCCCGGGCTATGACAACCTTCCTGTCACCTTCTCACACAACGGCAAGCAGACCACCGTCACATTCCTGATCTCCAAGGACGGCAACACCCTGGCGCGGCTGGAGAAGTTCGACATCAGCAAGGATCCGCAGTCCATCTACTCGCTCGACCATCGGCCGATCCGTGGCGATGCAAGTGCCAAGGTGACCGTCGTCAACTACGATGACCTCGAGTGCCCCTATTGCGCGCGCATGCACGAGGAACTCTTTCCCACCACACTCGATCATTACAAGGGCATGGTGCGCTTCGTCTACAAGGACTTTCCGCTGGTCGAAATCCACCCCTGGGCGATGCACGCCGCGGTGGATGCCAACTGCCTCGCGGATCAGAACAACGATGCCTACTGGACATTCGTCGACTACGTGCACAGCCACGGCCACGAGATCGACGGCAATCGCGACAACCCGAAGCAGTCCTTCGCCACGCTGGACGAACAGGCCCGCGCCATCGGCAAAAAGGTCAATGTGAATGCGGCAAAACTGGATGCGTGTATCGCCAAACAGGACGAATCCGCCGTCCGAGCCTCCATGCGTGAGGGAGAAAAGCTTGGCATCGATGGCACGCCGCAGGTTTTTGTGGATGGCGAGCGCATCGCCGCAGGTGCCCAGCCCACTTCGGCGATTTGGGATTCCATCGATCGCGCGCTGAAGGCCAATGGCATCACCCCGCCGGAACGGACCGATACAGCACCGGCCCCGGCGGCGCCGCCGACTACCCCCGCGCCGTCACGGTAGGGCTGCTCCCCTTCCGTTCGGAAAGCTGGCGTCCCGTCTGTAGCGACCCGCAGTGGGAAGACGCACGGGGAATATACGATAAGCTTTGTGAACCGGCGCCGGTGCCTCCTCCGAGCCGGTGAGATGTGTTCCGTAACTGAGGCATATCTCGAAGGAGACAGAGTGCCAGAAGTTCCGCTGACTGCATCCAGCCCTGCCCTATACTCCCCATTCCACCGTCCCGCCTTCTGGCTCACCCTTGGTCTTCTTCCCCTCATCGCTGGGCTCGGTTGCAACCGCCCGCACCAGCCCGACGTGGTGGCCACCGTCAATGGCCATTCCATTGATCAGGCCACGCTGGAACGCTACTACCGCAGCAATATCGGTAACGGCCCGCAACAACCCTCGCTCGTACAGTCCGAGATCGCGCACTTGGAGATACTCCGCCATCTCATCGACGATGAAATCCAGCAGCAACGCGCTGCCAAACTCAACCTCGTCGCAACCGACGAGGAGGTCGACGCCAAGCTCGCCGAAATCAAGGCCCCCTTCACTCAGGAGGAGTTCAACCGTCAGCTCAAGGCAAAGAACATGACGCTCGACGATCTGAAGCGGCAAATCCGCCGCGGCCTTACCAGCGAAAAGCTGATCAACAGAGAAATCAACTCCAAGATCAACATCACGGATGCCGATATCCAGGAGTACTACAACACCAACAAATCCCTCTTTAACCTGGTTGAGCCGGAGTTTCACATAGCAGAGATCGTCGTCTCCGCTCTTCCGCAGCAGAAGCCCGGCACCATGCAAAGCGTCGGGGGCAACACCGACGCGGAGGCAAGGAAGAAGATTGAGGCGCTGCATACCCGACTGGAGAGCGGCGATGACTTTGGAGCCCTGGCCACGCAATACAGTCAGGACACGTCCAACGCCAGCAGCGGCGGCGACATGGGGCGGCTCAAGGAGTCGGAGCTACGCTCGAACAGCGCTGTCTTTGCCGCGATCACCGCGCTCCGCCCCGGCCAGATCACCGGCGTCATCCCTCTCTACGATCAGAACCACAAAGCGATTGGCTATGCGATCTACAAGCTGCTCGACAAGGAAGCCGCCGGCCAATATGAGCTGAACGATCCGCGCGTCCAGCAAACCATCCGCGCCCAGTTGCGGGAAAGCCGCGCGCAGCTCCTTCGCAACGCTTACGATGAGATGTTGCGCGACCAGGCGCACGTGGAGAATTACTACGCCGAGGACATCTTCAGGAAAGGCGCGCAATAGAGCATTTTTCTGATGCTGCTGAGCCAACGCAGGTCGTCTGCTGGCTGGTCTCCACCTAAAACAAAATGCTTTTCGCGGCTACTTCCTGAGCCGTTGCTACACTGAGTCACCTTTTTCGGAGGCTGCACGTGTCCCATCGCCCGTCGTGGCTGTTATCACTCTGCGTCCTTACCCTTCCCGCCATCTGCTTCACGCAAACTCAGCCCCCGGCAACGCGCACGCTGGTGCGCGCCGCGCATCTGGTGGATGTCCACGCAGGCCGCCTGCTGGATGCGCAGACGCTGGTCGTCTCCGGCGATCGCATCGTCGCGGTTGAGCCCACCGCACAGGTACAGCCGCAGCCGGGCGATAGAGTCATCGACCTCGTAGACGCCACCCTGCTCCCTGGCATGATTGACGTGCACACCCACCTCACTATGGATCCAAACTTCGATCCCTATCATGAGCTTTCCACCACCGTGGCCAAGAGCGCGTTGATCGGTGCACGCAACGCCCGGGTGACACTCGACGCTGGCATCACCACCGTCCGCAATGTAGGGGCCAGCGGCTTTGCTGATGTCGATTTGCGCGACGCCATCAACGAAGGACTCATCGAAGGACCACACATGCAGGTCAGCGGTCCCCCGCTCGGCATCACCGGCGGCCATATGGACGAAAACCTGCTGCCGGAGTCCTATCACGTCACCGGCGATGGCGTGGCCGACGGCATCCCGGCAGTGCAGCACAAGGTGCGCGAGAACATCAAATACGGCGCGGACCTGATCAAGATCGGCGCCACCGGCGGCGTGCTCTCCAAGGGTGATGACCCGCAGGCAAGCCAGTACACGCTGGAGGAGATGCAGGCCATTGTGGCCGATGCTCATCGCCTCGGCCGCAAAGTTGCCGCACACGCACACGGAGCCCAGGGGATCCTGTGGGCCAGCGAGGCCGGCGTCGACTCCATCGAACACGGCACCTACATGAACGACGAAGACATCAAGATGATGAAGGCCCACGGTACGTATTTCGTGCCAACCGCTTATCTCGTCGACTGGATGCGCGAGAACGGCCACCTGCCCGCCTTCTACCTGAAGAAAATGCAGGACGTGAGTGCCGTTGAAAAGGTCAACGCAAAGCATGCCATCGCCGCCGGTGTGAAGGTCGCGATGGGAACCGACGCGGCCGTCTATCCGCACGGGCTCAATGCGCACGAGTTCGAAGTCTACGTGCGTGATTTCGGCATGACGCCGCTGGATGCGCTGCGCACCGGCACCGTGAATGCCGCCGATCTTATGGGCTGGAGCGACCGCGCCGGCTCACTCGATCCCGGCAAGTGGGCAGACGCCGTGGCCGTCAAGGGAGACCCCCTGAAGGACATCACCGTGCTGCAACATCCCGTCTTTGTCATGAAGAGCGGCGTGGTATACCGCAATGACCTTAGTTCCCACTGAAGGTTCTCTCGCTTAGCATGAACAATATGGTTCGCTACGGCATCCTCGGCTTCGGCCATCACGGAGAACGCCGTCTCGCGCCCGCCTTCGAGCAGGCGCAGAATTCGCGGCTCACCGGTATCTGGCGCCGCAATCAGGATCGCGCTCGAGAGAATGCGCAGCACTTCCATATTGAGAATGTGTTCGCTTCGCCGGAGGAGCTGTGCGCGTCACCCGCTATTGACGTGGTATTCGTCGCCAGCCCGGATGCACTGCACTGCGAGCACACACTGCTGGCGCTGCGCCACGGCAAGGCGGTGTTGTGTGAGAAACCGCTAGCCATGAATGCCGGGGAGGCGATCCGCATGGCAACTGCTGCGCGCGCTGCTGGCCGGCCCTTTGGCGTGGCGCAGAATTTTCGCTACAACACCTCGCTCATGCGCATGCGTGCACTCATTGCCGAGGGCGCCATCGGCGCGCCGGTCTTCGCCTCCGCGCACTTCAGCTTTCAGAGCCGCAACAGCCCGCGCATGTGGATCAACGACGGCAGCATGGCCTGCGGCGGTCCCATCGGCGATGTCGGCATCCACGCCATCGATGCGCTGCGCTTCCTCCTCGAGCAGGAGGTCGTCACCGTCAGCACGCTTGCTCGCGCCGACACATCGACGCCCGCAATGCCGGATCGTGAGCTGGAAGAGAGCGCGGCCATCACGCTGGAGTTCAGCCGCGGAGCGCTGGCCAATGTGCAGGTCAGCTTTCGCGCCGTCTATCGCACACGCGTCGAGATTGTGGGCCAGGATGGCGTCCTCGCCGCGGAATGCGGCCTGAACGTGGACCGGCCCGTCACCATCGTCCACCATGTCGCGTGCAAGACTGTCGCCGAGGAAGAGGTATCGAATAGTGACGCGTATAGCCACATGTTCGATGCCTTCTCCGCCACAGTGGAGGGCGCAGGAACCTTCGCCAGCACCGGCGAGGACGGCGTTCAGAACCAGCGCATTCTCGATGCCGCCTTCCGCAGTTGGCACAGCGGCTGCCGGGAGCGCATCCGCTGAGATGCTCTTCACGCATTCGTCAGCTGTGGCTCATGTATTGGGTGGCGGATCGCATCGGTTACAACGGGAAGCGCGACGTTCTATGGACGAGCGCGGCTAGCCGTGAAATCGCCTTCGCATGATGCTACTCTCGTGACGCTGCTTCTGCTTTCCTATGAGTGAAAAACAGCGCCCCCGTCACGTCCGCGCTCTTGATGGCATCCGCGGCTTAGCCCGGATTTCTCACGAGGAGATTGGATAGAGCGAAAACGGGGCTGATAAAAAGATTTGGAAAGGCCTTCAATCCATGGCATAACTGCGTTGTCGAAGCGTAGTTATCGCCGTGGCAAGGAGGCCTTTCTGATGACAGAGTGTAATCAAGAAACGTTCGCATTTGCAGCT
>Ga0193743_1000014_pt1 | contig 115930 bp, 145 predicted proteins | sample L2c2metaG_FD_143038 | JGI IMG/M metagenome (GOLD analysis project Ga0193743, IMG submission 143038) | Soil microbial communities from a riparian zone of the East river system, Colorado, United States - L2c2 | ecosystem: Environmental > Terrestrial > Soil > Riparian zone | place: USA: East... | reverse complement strand
GGGGTGGGGGGCAATGAGTGGGGTGAAAAGTGAACCCCAGAGGAATTGTCTGACCTCTACCATTCACCATGTTGAGAGTCTGTTGAGGGCCTCTATCAATTTGAGTGAGAAATATGATAACCAAAACATTCAAGGCAAAAGAAGGAACAAACCAATGATAGTTGCGCCTGCCTTGCGACATTGTTCCACAATGGTTGCAACATTGAGTCCGTATTGACACTACTAAAATTTGAGGAGACAGAGGTATCCCATCATCATGCAAAGTATGCAGCTTCCAGCGTCATATCTTCGTTAAGTTTGCGCGTTTGTCAAGCTCTTGTGCACCATGCGATTACAGCTTAGACTATACATGAGTCATTGACTTTCATTTACATAATTCGCGCAAGGTAAACCTGAACACATTTCTGTTACTAACGGAAACCCAACCTAACACTCACCTTTGCTAATTCTTCCCCGGTGAAAAGGTGTTGAGTTTGAGCTCAGCTAGAAATTTGGTCACGGAGTCCCAGTCGTCGTGGTTGTTCATTAACGTTTGTTCAAGCCACGGTTGCGAACCTGTGATTGATGAATCAACCAAGGCGCAAGAAGCAACGAATAGACACTAATCAAAAAGAAAAGGCCCAACGTTGGCCGGAATACTTTCATTCAGTACGTACACCCATCCATACCTGAAGCTCGCATTGAATCTGAGTCTTCCAAAGCTATTCAGGGTTAGTCAGTACAATCTACTAACTTCAAGTGCTATTTTCACCCACCACCTCATCTAGATATTCAAAGTTAGTTCTACTTGGCTAGTTCAACTGTGCTTACTTTACCGTCTGCATCTAGGCCGTCAACACAGTTCTTGCTTTCATCACGTCCAAGCGGCATCTAGCAACATCTTTCCCTGCTATTCGCTCATCAGTTGAAGGTCTCCTGAAACAGTACATCTTATTAACTTCAGTTACTGTTGTATTTCTGACACTCTTTTCAAGTCCATTAGAGATTGTAAAAATCGCCGAAATCAAGTCTGTTCTCTTCATTGAGATAATCTTTGTCACGCTAAATTTGCAGTACCCAGAGCATTGCTTCCCGATCTCATCAAGTTCTCTTACATACCCCGAGCTGAATTCCAAGTACACGAAGAATTTAAGACCACAAACGGTCGATCAGTTGACTATTCAATAGGTCCCAGCTCTGAGCAGCAAGGGCAAGTTCTTGTGCTAGAGTTTACAGATGGCAAAGCGCATGGAAATTCACGGTGAGGAATCACATCCCATATCTCTTCAATCGCTATCTCATCCCGTCCTGCATTTGGTCTAGCCCACCCAACATGTATGGGGCTCCGCCCTCATTGTCTCCTGCAGCAGTTAAGAAATTGATTGAATCAAGGAACGCTAGATTTGAACAAGCTGTCGACGAGTAAGATTGTCTTCTTTTTACCACGTAATACATGGCAGCATTTTAATTAAGATTTTGAAAGGCTTCTAATCGCTACCCCTCGTGGAGACGATCCTGTAACTATCTTGGTAGCAGCAGCTACAAACTTTGTGCCAGCTAATCAAGAAATACAATGTCTAAATAAAGACTTGAAGATCATACTTCAACCAAGCGAACGTCCTTCAATAGATCAAGTCATCTCGGAAATCGAAACATCTAATTGGTATGTTGATCAAATCGTAGTTCGGCGTACAATAGAGGCAAAGGAAGCTCAAACAGGTATTGTACCAAAATATTAACAGCCAACCCCGACATATCTAATCTTGTTTCCAGGATCTCTACAACCCCCTATGTCGCAAATGATATCGAACGCTGTTTTACATTCACGCGATATACACTCGTTGTATTCCCACCAAGTAGCTGCTATTGAATCAATACGGCAGGGAAAACATGTTGTTGTCTCTACAAGTACTGCCTCTGGCAAGAGTGTTATATATCAGGTCAGCAAATTTCTTATTCCAACCCTGAACCCTATTCAAAACGACTGTGCCTAGGTTCCGTTGCTCACATTCATTGAGGAGAACCCGGATGCAACTGCCATACTAGTGTTTCCAACTAAAGTTTGTCTATTTTTGTGTCCAGGCAGGGCGCAGACAGTTGACTTCGGCGCGTAGGCATTGGCTCAAGACCAAAAGGCCTCGTTAGATCTGCTTTTGCAAATGTGTCCCAAACTAAAGCATCTCAAGGTCCAAAGCACAATATTCAGGATGGATGCACAAACATATTGACTTACTATCAGGTTGCAACCTACGATGGTGATACCCCTCGTGAATTGAGAACTGGTAAGTTTACGCTTTGGACTGCTTAGTATCACCAGTGTTTCAATGCTATTATCTTCAGAAGTCCGAGAAACGGCATCTGTGATCTTGACTAACTTTGTGCTTGTGGTTTGAAAATTTCTCCTCCTCTCTTTTGACGTTCTTTGCTTCAGGACACTATCCATGCGTCTATCCTTCCTTCTGAGGAGTCTTGGCGAGGGTAAACTTCTTTGTTTTTCAATAACATTTGTCACTAATGGCTACTTCCTGCAGTTTTCTGAAAAGACTGAAGGTACCTTTCAAGCTGTCAGTCGTAATAAGGTCATCTCACTCTGCCATCAGATATTGGTGGTAGACGAGCTGCATTACTACACAGGACTTTTAGGAAGGTAAGCTATGTGGGAAGGTCGTGACATGTTTCCAATTGTTATTTTTAGCCACGTGGCATACATTCTGCGCCGATTCCGGCGAGTTTGTGCAGCAATCGGAAGTACGTGTCTCCCTCCTAAGGTGGTTTTTTCAAGCCTCTTCAACGTTGTCCATGTATATATCAGATCAACGTATTCGGTTTATTTCCTGCAGTGCAACGCTCGCTAATCCAGCACAACACATGAGCACGATATTCTGTCTGGATGTTTCCGAACTAGATATTGTGTCAAACGACGGCGCTCCGTCAGGCAGGAAAGAATATATAATTTGGAATCCACCACCGATAGATGCCGAGGACCCTGCGTTAGGCAGACGGTCCTCCATTTCTGAAGCTTCCCAATTAATGAGGTTTTTGATGAAGAGAGGGATTAGGGTGATCCTTTTTTGCAAGGTAACGATGCGATGATTCTCTCAATTCCACCGTTTTTCAATGATTTACTGTCATTAGATTCGGAAAGTCTGTGAGCTGGTATTACATAGTTTTTTACTGTTCGATTCTAGCTATGGTATACTAATTCTAAAGTAGGTCATGAAAACAGTTAAAGCCGATTTAAGTGACGAAGGTCGCCAGGACATTTTAGAGAGAGTGCGATCCTACCGTGGAGGTGCGTCTTTTTGCAAGTCAGATTGGCATAAGTACTTGCTCATCTCCTGCCGTTAGGTTATACCCCCGAGGTCAGATCTGGAGAGCATGTTATCAAGTCAACACTGAAAAATATAGTAATCTAGGACCGTCGAAAAATAGAAAATCAAGCTTTCTCTGGTCAACTGCTTGGTATCATTGCAACCAATGCCTTGGAATTAGGTATCGATATCGGGGCGTTGGATGCAGTATTAATGCTCGGATTTCCCAATTCAATATCCAACTTCGTGAGCTCTTCCTTCTCTTACCATACGTTTTGTCCCAATAATTATCTGGGGGACTACATAGAAACAACAAGCTGGGAGAGCTGGCCGTCGATCCGATGACTCACTAGCAATCATGATAGCAGATCCATTTCCAATCGATCAATACTATGTAGCGCATCCAGCTGAATTGTTTGAAAGTTCTCTGGACGACTTGGTTATAAATGTGGACAACGATGTCGTACTGGAAGGTATGGGAAGTGAATCTATTTTGTTATCTTCGGCTTATCTGTGCAACTAGTTCACCTGCAGTGCGCTGCGTATGAGGTTCCTTTGACTTCTGGCGATCAGAAATGGTTTGGTGTGTCCATGATTGACATCTGCGAGAAAAATCTGACAAAGGATCGTGATGGCTGGCGAGTGTTCCAAACCTTGTTACATTTTTTGATTATCCTCATCATTGAAGCAGGTATCATACGCACCCCAAATATCTGCCCTTCCCTGCTACACATGTGTCCATTCGTAAGCTGGCTCGACTATTTTTTAGAGGGGTTTAGGAAGTCATGTAAAATTTCAGGTGGTGCTAGGCAAGAGTTATACATGGTTTTGGAAATGAACGGTCCTCAACTACAATCCGCAAATATGTTGGAAGAAGTTGAATTTTATCGAGCGTTGTTTGAACTGTACGAGGGTGGTGTGGTATGTCCAAATACTTAGGTCCAACGGATTTGCACTGCTCACACTTCGATATAGTTCATGCATCAAGGAATGACTTTCATTGTGGGCAATTCTAATTATATCCCTGTAACTCGTCGATGACAATGCATCACAGGTTAAAGAAGTCAATCATGATGCGAAAACTGCAAAAGTTATTTGTGCCGACGTCAATTACATCACATCGCCAAGGTAAAGCATTCAAATTACACCTGGTTATTTCGTCTTTCGTTGATCTTTCCTCCCAGGGATACAACGTCGGTCAATCCAATATTGCTCTAATAAATATACTGATAGTCTCCGCAAGACGCATTGAACCTCTCCAGACATATCGTATCCAAGAATTTAAGCAGATGATCGTGAATTTTGGCAGTACGTTCTCAATCACAGCTGGAGCTACCCACAATCTTATCGTTAACCAGGAATCAAAGTTTGTATCAAAGTTTTCGGTAAGTTTTATATAGAGATCATGGGCAGATGCTGACTATAGTCCGGCTTAGGGTTTTTCAAAATCAGGTTAGTTGCAGTATCTTTCAGATACCCCCAAGCATTGAACACGCTATATCTGACAGACACAAGACCATACTGGACGCAGTTGATTTACTAACACCACCATGGGACCGCGAGACTACTGGTCTCTGGATAGATTTACCGACCCCAGTCTTGGACGCTCTGCGACTGAGTGGCATCGACGGCGCAGAAGCAATTCATGCTGCTGAACATGCCTTTCTGAACCAGTTTCCTCTTTCTGAAGACCTCAAGACTGATTGTCGAGTGGTACAGGAGGACAACAAGGATTCTCAAGTAAGACAATATCCCAGGTATGATTTTATCTTGTACAAAGCGATGATCCTTTGAAACTCATTGGGCTCAAGACTTGTATTCTATGATTTCGTGGGAAAGACTGGAGGCCTTGCTACAAGAGCTTTCGAGCATGGTACGTTATTCACCCTTTCTTTGAGGAGACGGAACCTAAGCACTCAGATACCTTTCGAATTTAGTGCAAGCCATTCTGACTAAAGCCCGCACAACCGTCGAAAATTGCAAATGTAATGATGGCTGCACATTGTGTAAGTTTATCATGTTTAAATGTTATTTCCATGTACCTGAATAACCCCTTTGTCCCATGATGTAGGTGTGCAAAGTACCGCTTGCAAAGACGCAAACCTTGTATCCTCCAAACTTGGAGCAAGCATCATTCTGACGGGCCTACTGGGTTCGGATTGAATAAACATCCGAATTGAAAATTGTTGCCAGGAGGTTGGAAACATAATGATGCATGCCATCAGCCCTTAATTGAGTGACTCAAGTGCTGACGGAATGGGGTGGAGAGGAAGAACGATACAAGAGAGGTCACGGTCAGATTATGAAAGTGGATCAAAGTCACCCCAGTCGTCCTTAGATAATACATGCGATGACGTGCTCGTTGAGGAAAAGTTCACTGGTTTCGAAGGAACCAATAATCCACCCAGTGGGGTAGGAATTGAAGGGGCCGTGCTAAATTGTAGTGGCAAGGAAGGTGAAATATTGGATACGGGGAATGGCGAGGTAGCGGGTATGGGGTTTGGAGGCGAAGAATATATATTGTAGTTCGGCGAAGGATATGAAGGTTGGGCAGATTTCGATTGACTAGGTGTCACGTTGGATTTTAGCTGCATTCCTGGTGGCGGTGGGAATGGGTTCTGAGGAAAAGTGGAATGTGACAGTTCGGAGCCATATGTATCTGACACTATCGAGTCCTGTCTTCGCGACTTTGGAGGATTCATAGTGCCCATAGACACTGGTGTAACACTTAATTTGCTGGATTGCACTTGGTATGTCGGTCGAGATGAGATAGTAGGAGAAATTGGTTGTACCGGTGCAAGTGACATAGGCTGAGATTGTGTGACTGGTGATGCCAAAGGTTGGGTTGTGGAAGGCTGTTACGATAACGTCAACAACTCCCATGTCGAGGTCAATCAAAACTAAACCTACCGTGCTACTGTTGAATATGCTACCCCACACATCGTCGTTCCAGGATGTATTTATATCCATGACTGTATCCACCTTGACAGTAACACCATTCGCTCTTCCCACCAGACTCTCGAAATCGACGCTTACTGTGTTACCATTAGAGCCAAGTCTACCATCCGTCGCGACAGTTGAGCGATCTTCTAATCGCTGAGAATCTCGTAGAAACTGGTCATGTTCTTTCTCAACCCGTTGTCCTAATTTTCGAATGACTTCCATGAATCGTTGAAACTGACCCATGCTTAGCACTACATAAATTGTTGGACAGTGGAAGAGAAGTGTAGGACATACATGACTCACAAGGGCCCATTGACATTGCCCATAGCTGGGGCAGGACTAAGGTAGCGACGGCTTCCCGATCTACCTTAAAACCCATCGCTTCTTGCACGGAAAGCGTTGACATCTATAGGGATGGTCAGACATAAAAGGTTATCTAGCATGTAGACTGACCATGACGGCAGGTTCCTTTGTTCGGATTTTGGATAGGAGAGGGACGAGCTTTTGGGTCAAGCTGGACTGGATAAAGTATCTCGTTCAAAAGTCGCTAAAACGCATGCTGAACACACTTACTTGGTCAAGGGTCTTCACCATTGCTAGAAAAGTGACAAGCGTCGCGACTTTGACCGTTAATATACGAGTTTTGGTGAAAACTAGCTAAAGAAAGCATTGTTATTTTGGACTTGAAAAGATAGAGGGGAAACATACTGCTACACGCGGGAAGAGAACGCCTTGAACCTCTGCATAGTCAATGGTTTCGCAGAGGCCTGGAACAACTTTCAGTGCGCGTTCTTGAACCTGAAGAACATTCTTTACTGTGCAAGAAAAATCATGAAGGACAGAGGTACATACAATAGCATGTTCCGATTCCAAAGCGTTATATACCAAAGGCAGAACATCTGCAAACATGTAGTTTAACCATTGGGAAAAACTGGAACGATTTACCTACGTTCTCTGAAGACAGTCTTGTCAGTCTTGTCTTGTAACATTGTAAGGTTGTCCAACAATGTTAACATATTCTGCGGAGGCTCTCGTACGACGAAAAGCGGCTTAAGACTCGGCAAAACGATGGACGCAAACTGACTAGCCGACAGCGCGTTTGATATGGAAAAAACGTTGGGTAGGATGTAGGGTAACAAATTAGTATCTTTCATCTGTAGTCGCACTCATTGATCAATAGTGAATTCAGTGACAATCTTGAAACTTACTTCCTCGACCAGAGATGGTAAGATCTTTCGGGTTCGAAGTCCATCAGAAAATTTGTCCAGAACTCCTGTTAGTCCTTTCATGAACGAGATTTTCTCCTCTCGTGTTTTTGCAGTGAAGTTGGAGCGATCCAGGAAGTTCAAAGTGGAAATAGGGAGAGAAGAAAAGAAGGAATGTGATGGGAGAGTTTCAGGTGTGGGTCGAGAATTAGGATGTCGGGTAATCAACGAGCGAAGAAGCCCTGAGCATTGATGCAGTGAGCATGAAAGCTTGGAGGATAAGTGGAGTAAACACCTACCTTGTAGATCAATGTCGAGTCTCTCCACCCCAGGAAGAGGTTTAGAGGAATTGTCTCGCAATCCGCCAAGACTACCATGGTTTTTGAAAGGTGCATTTCCTTTGCAATGTACAGCGTATACGAGGCAACCAAGTGAATACATGTCAGAAGAAGTCATTAATTGCTCGTCCAAAGCATACTCAGGAGCTACCGTTTGCTTTAAGCAAGTGAATTTCAGTAGTGAGCGAGGCTAGCTTACCCATGTAATCAAATGACCGTTGAATATAAGATGGTGACCTCCCGTCAAATGCCGGGAATTCCCAGCGCGAAGGGCTTCCGTTGGGCGCTAGAAGTGGTAAGGTCAAGCCTAAACCGGAGACTTTCCAATCCCCCTAGAAAAAGGATAGAGTGCGTTTAGTTTATTGGCATTACGGCGATATATTACATGACTGACTGCATTATTTATGATCACACTCTCCAGACATAGGTTGGAGTGTATCAGTTTAGCAGATGTATGGAGGAAAGCCAGCCCTTTGCATATTTGAAGGATTCCTTTCTGAATCTGAATGAATGAATGAAGTCAACAGATACCTGGAAAAATGTGACCATCAAACCTCGATTTCATCCAACTCGACCAAGGATGACCTTCCAGAATCTGGAATGGCAAGTGCAAGAGATGATAACACAGGTTCTGTGGCGAACATAAGTTCAGTCCTAGTTTCCTCCAGAGGTTCCACCATCTCTTTGGGTCATAACAAACACATAAGCATGAATGGTGACATGTATACAGCTAGAAATTAATTCACCCAGTATAGAAGGGTGTCGTAGTCTCCCAAGAGCTGAAGCCTGTAAGCCAGGTTTTAGATGCACCTTGAATGACGATGATTCGAACAACTATTAACCTCAGCTTTCAGCACTTCAATAGTCCGCTCCTTCCCCTGCGAACCCAATCGCTCTACCTCCGATCCTCTTTTATCGAAAGTCCACACGGAGACGCGTTTATTGGTGACTTTATGCGATGCTGATTGTACTTTCCATAGTCCAACGAAGAAAGTAGGAGTAGACGGCACTGGGGCAGCGGGTACACCGTTTGTGCATGGTGTTGATGGCCTACTTGCATGAGAAGGAGTTCCGATATTATATGACTGGTTTATAGCAGTTCGAGCGAAGAAAGATGTTGCTGCAGCAAGCATTCTGCCTTGGGGTTGTGGTCGTCTGAGTCTAGTCCCTGATGCAGTATTGTTGGTCAGCTTCCAACTTGGTTCACTGCCAGCCACCACAATGGTACAAACCCATAAAACAGGGTTCCTTAGGTTTATTCCTTCTTTTAAAAAATCATCATGAGAATTTTCAAGGCATTTAATCTTCTCCATCGTCGCACGAAGTCTACTACATTCGTCTCTGGTTCTTCTCTCGAATCTGCCACAACGGACTCGGAACCGCCTATTAGACGATCATCTGTTCCTGTTTCTCTCTTTGACTTGGTTGCTTCTCAAATACCTGCCAACTTCAAGCACCTCAGTGATCGTGGATCTGGAGGTAGTGCCAGTGTAGCGCTCCCAGTCTTCGGCCCGGAGAAAGAATTGAATGCACGCCTTATAGATGCTAATAATCGTTGGGCCAAGGAGTATGCGTACCTTCAATGTCAACTCGAAGAGTGCCACGAGGAACTGCATAGTGAGAGAGGCAAAGTTCAATATCTTCAGCACAAACTCGAGGAGGTCATACTTGATCTACGCATGTCATCGGGACGTGACTTCGAAGGACTTCTCAGCGTATCTAATCATGTTGCCACTGCAGATAGGTTGCAGTCAACTATCTCCGGCGGAACCGGGATGCTGTCGAATCCACCCACCATGCCAAATATTATAATGGGTAGTTTCACCAATGTCATGAACATACGGACTATGGACGAATATTCATCTGCTCTTCGAATGACTCTAGCTACTCGGAAGGAACTCCGTGATCAAAAAAAGGTGGCTTTATTTTGGAAACGAAAGGCGCTCGATAGCAACCAATTACAAAGTGCCATCACGCCCTCTGTGTCCACTATCTCCTCCATACACGATCCTCTTCCCTTAGGCCGCCAGATTGCCCTTGACGCCTTGATATCTCGCCGTGGCTTGGATTCTACATTGCGGGGTCAGATGGGATGGAAGGATATTTCTTCTGGTCCTCCAAAGACGCTCGTTCCTAAGCCATCGACTTACCAAATGGCGGATGAAGTTGGTGGTGGTGGCCCAATTACTATCGCGCGACTCCCTTCCATGTCTTCTGAGAATTCCCGCTCCTATTGCCTTGGACCTCTCGCCAGTGAATCTATAAAGGCTGAAATCAGCTCAATGTTTGGTTCTCCCGAAAATATAAAGCACCTGCCATCTCGAAATCGTCGCGAACCAAGCCATCCCCCGTCTCTCATTGGGAGGTTAACCAAGTTTACATTTGCGCCATCAACTTCTTCGAAAACAGACTTGACCCTTAATGTTGAATCATTCAGTGACTTGCACACCATTTTTGCGGTGCGTCACCATCATCATGTGGACAGTAAAGTACTCTGGCTTACGGTCATCCATCAGACTACGTTTGGAGTGGACAAGCTTCTCGTGAAGGAGAGAAACGGAGCTTTGAATCGGATCGATATGGAAGATGATATACCTATTCCAATGACGTCTATTCTGCCACCACCAACTTCTGTCTCCATATCTTCAGGTCCACCAATTGGATCTGTGTCCAAGAATTCAAATATACCTACACGTAGAGGGGCTGTCACATCTGCGGGAAGCCATAATGGAGTCACTGCCAACAAGTGTCGCCCCTGGAAAGGCTACAAAGCTCCGCCTGCGGCTAGTATTAAAGAACAGATGGTTTTAGAGGGAAGGGTGCCTCCAAAGTGTGCACAAAGTTCACAGAAACTAGAAAGGGGCAAGGAAAACAGTTTCGCAAGAGCCATCCCTATGTTCAAACGAAAAAACTCGACAAAGAATAATAGTTGAATTCAATGGAAATCATGATCATATATGTATTATACCAATTACAAGTTAAGGTTTCGTGTTTGGTGGGTATAGGTGTAAACACACGGTACAGTAGAGCGACATCAACTAGGCCTGTGCGCTTCTTTTCCAGTTTCACGACGAGCGCCAGTTCCTCGAGCGCCATCTCCTCTGCCTCGACCTCTGCCTCTGCCTCTACCCCTACCGCCTCTATCATTACCTCGGTTGTTCGAGGACTGATAACTCCCTGTCTGGGTCCCAGTCTGACTAGCAAACTGATCCGGAGTAGACCAGTCACTATAATTTTGGGGAGTATCTCCTGTCAACCATGCGCTGTGATCTGATTTGTCTTGAGCTGCAGGTGAGAAGGCGTCTGTGAACGCCTCTCTTGGAACTGAACTGTCTGCTGATGTGAGCCATGCGCTGTAGTCGTTGTTTTCTTGGTCAGCAAGGGAAAAGATGTCTGCAGAAACGGGAATTTCTGGAATTTCTGGAGGACCTGAGTCTGGCAAAGGTTCATTGGGAGTGGGTTCGTTGGCAGGGGTTTCAATGACAGGGGGTTGATTGGAAGTAAATTTACTTGAAGCTGGTTTACTGGACGTAGGTTTCGTAGAATTAGATTGCCTAGAAGCGGGTTGATTGGAAGCAGATTGAGATCTGTTGTGATTGTCGTTTTTTTTTGGAGGTGGCCCACGACGCTCCCCTGATCCTTTCCCTGAATCCCATTCACGATTTTGGACCTTGTCCATTTTTCTTTTGGCGTTTTGATCACGAGCACGATCGATTTCGGCCTGGATTTTACGGCTCTCAGCTTGTTTAGCTCGTTCAGCTTCTTGCATTTTTCGGAAAGCATCTTCGTCTGCTTGAACATCCTAATAAGTGGGAGGTGAGGAGTAAGTAAAATAAACTTGAAATGAGGGTGGATAATTTACTAATCGTCTCTGTTTTATTTTTTCATTTTGTTCTCGAATACGGGCCATTCTTTCCTGAAGAGCCTCTTCACTCAACTTGTCCTATATAGAGGATATCTAAGTAAAAAAAAAATAAGAAATGAAAGAGAAAGTACGCGTTGAGTGCCGCCTGTTTTCACACGTTCAGGATTGACATAAGGTTTCTCTTTCTCTTTTTTTACAGTGTTGAGGTCAGGGGAAGGCTCTAAAGGTGGGTGTGGTTCTGATTTGTCTGATTTGTCTGCAAAGTCGAGGCCGAGGGCATTGTTGGACGTGTCCTCAGGCATGATGGTGGTGCCAGTGAAGACAGAGTGATGGGTGATTTACGATGTAACCCTATTAGGTAGGTGGTCAATATTTGATCTCCGAGTTAATTTCAGGGCAGCCGATAAACATGTGTGCACCTTTCGGAGTTTCAAATGCGTTGGCTCTTCGCTCTTGTCAGGCCGACGTAGGCAGACGTAGGCTCGTGACCAGCCATTACCTTTCGAACTCCGCTGAGCATCTCCTTCTTTTCACGCTCCGCCATATGTTTGCCACGACAACAATACCACAATAAATGATAAACAACTGCCACGCGTGATCACCACCTAAGGACTGGTCCTCCCTTATGAGCACTCAGCGCAGTCTGGTAAATCAAACGGAGACTCAAAAAAAAAAAACTTATGTAACCCATCAAATGCGAAATGAATGCGGAATGCGGCCAACCGTTATTGTGACCGACTCGGAGTATCTCAATTCTCATCCACCATGTCTCTTTCAAACAAATTATCTATCACAGACCTTGACCTCAAAGGAAAGAGGGTTCTCATCCGTGTAGACTTCAATGTCCCCTTACAGGATGGCACAATCACTAACCCTGCCGTATGTCTTTCCTATTCATCTGTCTCCCTCCTGAATCCCATCCTTGTAGCGAATCGTTGCAGCAATCCCAACCATTAAATATGCCCTGGATAGTGGTCTGTTATCTTTTGTCTCATGCTTCGATATCTTACTTATTCTACTACAATTATCAGGCGCCTCATCCGTCATTCTCATGTCTCATCTCGGTCGGCCCGACGGCAAAGTTATCGACAAGTTCTCCTTGAAACCTGTTGCGTCAGAAGTAGAGAGACAACTGGGAAAACCAGTCATCTTCCTCACAGACTGTGTTGGTCCCGATGTAGGAAAAGCGGTCAACTCAGCTCCTCAGGGCTCCGTTATCTTGCTCGAAAATCTTCGCTTCCATATCGAAGAGGAAGGTTCAGTCAAAAACAAAGACGGAACGAAGACGAGGGCAGATCCCGCTAGTGTCACTAATTTTAGGGAAAATCTCACTAAACTTGGCGATGTTTATATCAACGATGCCTTTGGTACTGCCCATCGTGCCCATTCCAGCATGGTTGGAGTAAAACTCCCTCAGAGAGCAGCCGGTTTCCTCATGAAAAAAGAACTCGAATACTTTGCAAAGGCCCTTGAAAGTCCTGAGAAGCCGTTCCTCGCCATTCTCGGTGGTGCCAAGGTATCTGATAAGATTCAATTGATTGAAAACTTGTTGGACAAGGTTAGGCATATTCCCTCTTTGTCTTTCATTCTATTTACATGATTTTTAGGTTAACTCTTTGATCATCTGCGGAGGGATGGCCTTCACCTTTAAAAAGACGCTCGAAAATGTCTCTGCAAGTGTCTTCTTCACATCTTTTGATCAATCGATCAATGACATCTGCTCAGATCGGCAATTCCCTATTTGATCAACCGGGATCTGAAAAAGTTGCCTCTTTGGTCGAAAAGGCAAACAAGAACAACGTCAAATTAGTCTTGCCCATCGACTATATCACTGGCGACAAATTCGCAAAAGATGCAAAAATAGGAGCAGCTACTGACGAGGAAGGCATTCCCGATGGTTGGATGGGCTTGGACGCAGGCCCAAAGAGTCGCGAACTTTTCCGTTCAACTGTCCTGCAAGCCAAAACTATTCTTTGGAACGGGCAAGTTATTCATCAGGTCTGAATGTCAATCGATATAGTGATGCCCGTTCTTTCCAGTCCTCCCGGCGTCTTTGAGTTTCCCATCTTCGCAGGAGGTTCTTCCTCCCTCCTTGAAGCCACTATTGATGCTGTCAAAACTGGCGCCGTTGTCATCGTTGGTGGTGGTGATACTGCCACCCTGGTCGCTCAGCATGGTGATGAGGATAAACTCAACCATGTCAGCACCGGCGGTGGAGCTAGTCTTGAACTTCTCGAAGGCAAGGTAAATGTCCATCATTCATAATTGTTTCGTCTCCCAGCTTAGGCTTCTTTCTAGACACTCCCAGGAGTTGCTGAACTCAGTGAAAAGTAAAAGTGACTTGAGGGTCGTCTCTGACTTCTGAATGTGAACTAGATAGAAAGACGCCACTGTAAAACGCTTGTATCAATTAAACCAACTAGATGACATCTGCCGAGATGCTGGCTTTGAAAAAAATAAAACTACGACTCGAGAAGAATCAACCAATGACGCATTCATCTTTAGCCTGCTGTCGTGTGGGTCGACCGATATTCGCTCTCTTGTTGCCCATTCGTTTCATTTCTGTCAGTCGGTTCATGGCTCGCTTGTTACCCTGAGCTAATAGTTCAAAGATGTGTTAGATAAAGGATGCCTCAGTATGAATTAAATAGACAAGTACCAGCAGCTCGCATATACCATCGTTTCGCAAACTCGATATCCTGCTTGATGCCAATGCCAACCTCAGCATAATATCCGACGGCGTATTCTGCCTTACTTAATCCCTTGTTAGCAGCCCGACGTGCCCAAAGGTATGCCTCCGAATCGCTTTGTTTCAGAACACCTTCACTGCCTGTCAAGTACCACCCACTTAATGCGAGTTCTGCTTCAGAATCCCCCTTCTCCGCAGCCTTTGTATACCATGCTATGGACCTTCTTGGATCTACAGGAAAAGTCAGTGATCCGTATTCGTAACATTGTCCCATTTTATATTGTGAGGGCGTGTATGCGAGCTGTGCTGCTTGAGTTAGCAGATTCTTCGCATATGCGGGGTCGTAGGGCACCAAAGTCCCAGATTGTTGCTCATACAGGAGAGCCAGTTCATGTAAGGCATGTGGGTTATCTTCATCAGCCTGTTCCGCCGCTCGTTTGAGCCAACTGATTGCTTCGCGAGGATTCTTTTGTTCGCCGAGAGCACCGTTGAGTAGGATCATGCCTAATTTGTACATGGCCGGTGTGTCGCCTAGAGAGGCTGCTTTACGATAGAAAGCAGCCGCCCTAGGCAATTCCTTCTTGGTACCGGCACCGATTTCGTTGCAAACAGCAACTCGATAAGAGGCAGCCGCGTGATTCTGTTTTGCAGCCTGCAGATAGAGGTGATAGGCACGCTCGTGATCTACTTGAAGACCAAGAGCGCCTGTTCCGTAGCAATTTGCCAAGAAGAATTGGGCTTCGTCGTAAGCTTCACCTTGAGTTGCTAGACGTCGAATGACCTTTAGAGATTCGCTAACAAGGATTTCTGTGTACTTCTTCGCGGCCCGTTGATCCTTATGGGCGGTTCTTATGTATTTCGCAGCATCAATGAGGTATTTGGCGTACAAAAAATGAGCCTCGGGGTCAGGATCAGCTTTGATACGTTGGCGATATTGATCAATGTATTCCTTCGTGAAAGGGGGTGCGCTGAGGTCAACGGCTTTGCTCTTAGTTGAGGATGGGGTGACAGAAGTGGATGTCTCGGCACGTGAATAAGCAGGACGAGGTTCGAAGTCAGAGTAGGGATCCACTGGTTGCTGAAACTGTCCAGAATTACTTGAGTGGCCTGAGGATACCGATGCAGCATACCTACTACGATCAGGGGGGAAGATGGGAGTCGTATGTGGATGTGGGCCGACAGAATGGGCCAATGAATTTGGTGGTGGTGGTGGGGCCAGTCCAAGAACATCTGAGGCAGCTACAAGGAGAGGATTATACCCACCGGTAGCTGGGGGTTGCCATGGATGTTGAGGTGGGTAAGGTTGATGTTGAGGTGACATGGAACCGAAGCTATCTGGCGATAGGTAGTTGATAGACTGGTCATCATGGGAATAGTAACTTCTCTGATCTACGTCGTAGTCGTCGTATGGGCGATATCCGTCGTTTGGGTATTGAGGTGGCGGGGGGTAAGGAGGGTGGGCAGGGGGAGGCAGTGTCATGGCATGCCTAGGAGGTTGGCGTTGTTGGATGGACATCGCAGACATGGCACGAGGGATGGGATCCGAAGGATGACCACCAATGTGCAGTTCAGCAAAAGAATCAAGGACTTGGTCTGTCATTTTTGCAAGTTGTTACTAGCTTGCAATTGGAGTGGAACACAAATTCCCCCCGAATTCTCTCACAGTATTACATACAATGAAATATTATTATTTAAATAATTTATTCCCCCCATGTCCACTCTTCAATGGTACGTTCTATTCGTTGTCGTTCCAGACCTTTCATAGTCCGTCGTACCTTGGTAACCACCTCTCGACAACTTTCAACAGTAGCTTCATCGTCCTCACCTTCTACCTCCACTTCTGTAACCCACTGCGACGTCCATTCATCGCCTTCACCAGGTCGTGGAGCCTTGGAGGCACGAGTCTTATTCACCTCTTTTTTAACTGCTACCACTGCATCCCAGGGCTTGGGCTTGAAATTCCTAAAATGTGCAATCTCATCGTGGTCTTCGACACGTTTGCGTTTAGACCCAATTGGGGGCGTTACAGACTTCTTTGCCTTCCGTGTCCCTCCAGAGCCTTCATCATCACTCGAGTATCCAAAGGCCAACCTCGCCCTCCATCTAAGTTCCCTCGCTGCTGCAGGTGCGTCTTTAACGCGGTCGACAGGTATCTGTTCCCTAACTTCTTTCTTTGCTTGTTCCGTACCACTTTCAAGTATCCGGACCTCAGACACAAGAAAATCGGCAAGACTCAGAATTCCAGATAAAATTCGTGGCGGCAATGATGCCCCAGACGCCGATTTGAAATCACGCAAGTACTTGTCGCCTACATACCAACAAAGCCTGTAAAAGAATCAATATGATTTTAATTATTATAATCACAACAGAATAAATGACCAACTTAGAAAACATAGGGAATCTAAATTTCTTTGGTACCTGAGTCGTGATTTCGATATTACGCACACGAATCTCTTCAAAAGCAATGATGATGTGAGAAAAACCGTTGGACAGATGAACCGCACATACGTGTTTCGACACCATATGAATGTAAGAAGTTGCCGCCGAAAACCAAGGTGTCAATTGGAGTATACTATTCAAATTATAGGCAAAATAGAACCAAGGAAAAAGAAGAAAGTGCTCACAACAGCATGAATCCATCCGCTTGGGATGATCATAGTGTTTCCTTGGACCAATTCAACTTTGAAAACTTCATCAACCATATCTCCTAGCCATGTTTGATACTGAAGTTCGCTTCCTGACCATCTCTCATATGCAGCGAGGTTTGCTGGCGTGGGTCTGATGAAATAAAATACCTGAAATAAGACCATAAGAAATTGCCAAACAGGTTGAATGATAAAGATACCTTTGAACCACTGAGGATGTGATAATACACTGAGGATCCTGCAAAGTCAATGTGCCAGTCCTATAGAGATTTATGACACTGAGTCGGGCAAAATGAAATTGGAGATAGAACACACCGTCCAAGCATTGGCGACGCCCATCAGACAATACAGTTGCACTTTCGGATAGACTTGACCTTTTCCCTTTTTTGTGCTAGGCCAAAAGTTTTCGACCCAGTCTAAATCTCTGACGATTTTTGGTGGTAAAATCATATCAGAGAGCTTGGTGCCGGAAATTTCCAATGATATAACATTCAAAATCTTATCTCGCTTGGACGGTTCCAGGTCGAAGTAGGTTGCCCATTTTCCCAGATCCCAGCCAGGGGACGTCGACTGGGAAGCAACGTCTACCGAAGTAATTAGAATATAAGCAAGCAAAGAAGTATTAAAGACAAATATGTCACCTATAACCTCGACTGGCGTTCCTTCACCAATCATTTCGGCCACATCTTCAACAGTAAGAGTGTTAGGAGGCATGGTCATGCCCAGACCTTCGGGGTTTTCAATAACAATTGGCTCCAGCAAAGCATTGTCGTCTCGCTCTAGCCATTCCTCCAATTCACTTCCTTTGAATCGTTTAAAAAGATCCTTCTTAATTTCTTTGGTTTCGAGCATTCGAATCCAGCGGTTAGAGTCAGAGCCCAATCCAGAATTAAGATTTGCATAATCTCGTTGCGTACGTTTACGAGAAGATTTACGAGCGGGAGTTTTGAGAGTCATGATGCGTGTGGAATCAGCACATGTCTCGCAATACCTAAAAGAGCATTGTGATATGTAGAGTCTAGACATTTGGGGCTATTCGATATCCATAGGCTTCACTCACCATTTTGCAATATTTTCGACATCTTCTCCATTTCCTGCACAACGCCAGTGATACCAAGTATTGCAATTGTCGCATTCTATCCAATTCTCTTTCCGAGAACCGTTCATCAACTCTTTCGTCTCTGTGGTACATGACGGACAACTGTCATCACTGCCATGTTGAGGTTCCATTGTTTCTGGAGACTCTGAGGGAGTAGGTACTGGGGACATCTCTGGAGATCTGGGAGCATTGCGCGTTGAACGTCGCCTACTGGGAGCCATCTACAAGGCTGTACAGGGATAACCAAACCACCTATGATTAGCCGGTGACTAATTGGCCATCATGTGACAATCTGAACGATGGCCTTGAAGCGGATTATACTCACCTCTCGTTCTCGCAATGGCCAATAGTGCAGGTATCTACAACAAACACATAATACCACACCAGCTCTTCTCATCAGACTTTCAGGGTCTTCCATGAAACGATCGCTATCTGTCGATGAACCGGAAACATCATATAAGATTCAGAAAAGTAATATTTATCCACCTGCCCTGACTGACGCGCAGTATTTAATCACATTATGAACGCAGTTCATCCCTTCTTTGGAAAACCTCAAGACCAGAAACAGGATACAACTTTTCAATGGTTGAAGCCATTGGGTACAGCTGAGACCTGTCTACACGGCATCAACCTACAACCCAAAGCCACGACAAAAGTGGCAGCTCTCGATTTAGATGGCACGGTCATCAAGTCTGATCTCAAATCCTCGGTCATCGCCAGTGGAAAGCCTACATTCGAGTGGTGGAGGTCCTTCATTCCAGATAAACTACACGAACTGCACCAATCAGGGTACGGCCGCCTGATTCTGACGCGTTACCTGTTTGACTAGCAAAAATCATCAGCTATTCTCTCCTCATAATTTCCAATCAAGGCATCAAGCCAGCCGCCTTGAAAGTCTGGAAAGAGAAGATACCACTAATAGGAGAGGCAGTAAGCGCTGTCATGGTTTGTGCTTGGAAACCCCAGCCATATGTTTACAAAGCTGCCTCTAGTTAAACGATATACCTTTTCGACTATTGGCTGCAACGCGAAAGGATCAATACCGAAAGCCGATGCCCGGTATGTGGAATGAGATAGAAAAGATATATCTGGAAGAAGGGGTACAAATAGGTGATTTGGAGGGCTTCCGATAACATAGCATGGACCTGTGCTCATGAATTCAACCCAGACAAAGCAGGATCATTTTTCGTGGGCGATGCGGCCGGCCGTCAGTATACGAAAGCAAAAGCAGATTTCGCAAGCACCGACCGCAAATGGGCTCAAAATGTAGGTCTCACGTTTTGGACTCCAGAGGTACGTACATTCAGTTCCAGACATGGACACAGACCTTTTCTCATCAAAATTTGTTGAAAGGAATTTTTCCTCAAACTTCCTCGGCATGAAAATTATACGATGCCGGGCTTTCAAGTCTCATCATTGCCAGACTGTAACTACTTTCCTTGGAAATCTATCCAAAAAAAAAATTTACAGTCTGAACAGTGCCACTTGTGACTCCAACGTCATCACCTATAATACCTACCCCTCGAAAACAAGATGTAGTCTTATTTGTTGGATACCCATGTTTAGGGAAATCCACCTTCTTCAAGCGATATTTCCGGTCTGAAAACTATCTTCACATAAATCAAGATACCCTGAAGTCGCGCGATAAATGTGTAAAAGGTGTCAAGAACGCTCTCGAGTCTGGACAGAATTGCGTCATAGGTTATTCCATTCGATCAGTTCGTTGTCCGTCCTCTGAGCAATTCCATTACAGACAATACGAATCGTGATGCTGCTACGCGCAAAGCCTACCTCGACCTTTGCCGCACTCACAACGTCTCATCTAGGTATATTTCGTGTTCACAGGGAAATGCAAGATCTCATCGTTCATCACATTTGCTCTAGATGTTTTATATTCACAGGATCCATCGAGCTCGCATGGCACAATAATTTATATCGAGCGTTCAATTTACCACCCTCAGTCACTGCAAATGAAGTAAGTATTGCAGATTAGGTATCTAGATTATTGTCTTTGATTTTTCTTGAACCAGCCTGAACGCACCCTACTTCCTTATTCTGCTTTCACCGGTTTTCGGGACGCATATAAAGAACCTGAGATGAGTGAGGGATTTTCTGAGATTAAAAGAGTGAATTGGGTGTTTGCGGGGACTGAGGAAGAGAAAAGATGTTGGTCGATGTGGTTGCAGATCGATGGCAAATGATAATCTCGAATCTTTTGGATAAAGTTTATTTAAACGGTATAACGACGTGTTTATTTATTTAAGCATAAAAGTATGTGTTACCCAAAAACCCTATGCGAGTTCAGTATAATGGACGTCGCTGCATTGCCGCAGCCGTGCAGCTGCTTGCTCGGGGGTCAAGTCTCGCTGAGCTTCAGCCATTAATTCGTACCTGCTTGGGTCAACAAATTTTACTCGAGAGAATTGAAGATACGACTCACCCAACTAGAAACTTTCTGACAGCAGAACTCCTCAATAGAGGTGGTTGAAAATGAAGGTGGAGATGAGCAAAATTATTCTCATAATCTTGTCCATCTACATCTCCGGGTACTGGTCTTTGATGTATACCCATTGAATATGCAAAGGAACAAGAGAAGAGATTATCGTAGCGTCGGGTTATTCTCGCAAGTATGTCGGCAAATGATGCCTTTTCGTCTTCATTGAGCTGGCTGATCGAGTTGATATGGCGGCGATAAGGAAGGACTGGTAGTCATTTGGTATTTGATCGTCGCTTGATTGAAAGAATACTTACGAAGGATCTCGAAGGGCCAAGTCGCCCACCAAGGTACAAGGGCAACCCAATCCTGATTAGAAACCACCACGCGACCTTGGTCTTGCGATTGGGCGAGTTCAGTGTGCGCGTATTCACAGAGCATACAGGGTCGACCTGACTATTCGGTTAAATGGTGTGTTGATATGATGCAGCTATCACTGGATTAACCTTCTAATCCTCTTGGAGCAGAGCTTAGTAAAGTAGGGGTTGTCAATGAGTACTCCTTCAAGGAAGCCAGCTCTTGTATAGGAATTGTAGGAACCACCGACAATGACCATATCTGTCCATGTGGGTGAGGGTTTGAACAGCCCATCATGGCGCCTTTATTCTGATTGGATTGCGATGATGAGATAAACTCAAGATGATTACAGAAGGCCAAACCTCGAAGATCTGTACATATTGAATGCCAGGCTGAACCCCTCTTGATTCATATAATCGTATCCATTCGTTAATGATTCGCTTAATATTGTTTTGCGACATGAGTGCCATCGTCAGATCATGTCTAGGATGAAATGTCAGGACATCACAGGCTCCGTGTACAGGCTGAACCGTCATCAAGGGATGGACGGGAAGCGGAGCCGACGGTATCGGCGGGTGTAGAATGGCAGCGAAATCGTTCTCAAATGTAAATGTTTCCTTGTAGTCAGGATTCTTCTGACCACCTGAGCGAGAATTTCCAGGGCAGAGATAACAATTGGGATCATAACTGGGAAGATCGGCAGATTGTGGAGGCTCCGTCTGACCTAACCATGGCCGTTTCGTCCGATGAGGAGAAACAAGAATATAATCCTTGGTCAAAGGGTTGACTTATTACAGAATGAGCATTGGCCTTGATCAATGAAGGCTGGATGATATCTGCTCACAGCGACGGTGTGGATGTGTGGCCGGGTCAAAATGCATGGTGATGGTCTGAAGTCAAGTTTGTATCTAAGATCTATTGTAGTGGCTTTGTTCTACTCTTTCCACTGAAGACTTGAAATTGCGGACTTGACTCCAGCAATCTAACGGCGTCGTTGTATTGTTTCTGAACATGAATGAGAAAGTTGGTGGTCTGGGAATGATATAAACCCCTTACCTGTAGCATTCAAGGACAGCATCACCCTCTGCTTCCACTTCGACATTCTTTCTTCTTGAACTATACTTCTCGAGTCGAACCCGTATCTCGTCCATGTCCCCCAGTAGAATAGAACTACTCGCCCCATCACCATCGCTCGCCATAGATTTCTCGCGGTCCAAATTTTCTTTCTCCAGTGCACGTTCAATTTCCCCCCGTACATCTTCTTCATCTTTCTTCAAATGTTCTAGTTCATCTCTAATACGAGCCCGGATGTGAGAATCCAATATTAATTGCCGTTCAGGTGTCGTTTCAGAAATCTCGAGACGGTCAGAGAGCTGGTTGACTACATCTGGCGAAAACTAATGTCTATTAGTCACACCACTTTCGGGAGTGCAGCAACCAGAAATCGTACAGAAATGGGAACCTCGTTTTGGAAAACCTTTTCGTCAGGCCCTACAGATTTAGAATTGTTGGCACCCATCTGGATGAATATTCATGAACGACGGAAGACTCGAGAGGCTCCCGATGTTATGTAGGTCAAAGTAATAATAAAGACAAATAATTTTATAAATAAATAAATTGGATGTAGCAGGTACTACAGCATATTTTTCATTATTAAACACAAAAATACGCAGGTGGTAGATGCATCCATTTCACGGGGCCTTCTCGTGGTAACTATGACCGTGTTCCAGAAGCCTTTCAAAATCAATGAGCTCTTGGTAGGTTGATAATATGTATATCCAACTTACCAGTCAGGTTCTATTTCAGTAAGAATGCGAATTCTAACGTACAAACCATTGAGTCGCGGTTGTGTTGAAGGAATAAATAAACTTACTGCGTTTTTTTGGTCTCCTCCATTTCATGATAAATTACCCATCCTGTCCTAGGTTTCCGTGTGAACAGCACAGATGTAGGATGAACAGATAAAGCCTAGAATGATGGATAAGAGCAATGACCAATTATGAGCAAATAGTGCACCAACGATATTTCCTCTAACAGAACGATATGTCCCATCAGCAGTCCACTTGGCACCATTACGCCAATAACCACTGACAAGACATCTAGCTAACCTTTTGGAATCTCCTTCACAACTCTCCAACGGTAAACCAAACCGCTGCATATACTTTTTTAGTTGAGAGCGAATAGAAACAGCTCGGGACATTGCCCTAAAAGATAGAGCATGCGATTTGCACCACCCAGACGAACGACCGTACTTTGTGAAGGCATTGTAAGCTTTGAGAAACTTGCTCAATATGGGCAAGAAGATGTGGGAACTAGTAGTTACCATTCAACAACGTGAAGTGGTCCTAGAAGAAATTAGTATGTGTCAGCAGATTATAGACTGCGGCGCACCCCTTCTTCAGCAGTAAACTTTCTTCGTTCCAATTCAGCCAGTGCTCCCGGTGCGCCGTCTGGGATTACAAAAACATCCTAAAACAAATCTTTTGAGTCAAGATCAACGAACTTAAAAAACATAAGAAAAAGAACCTGGACAGTAGTCATGGCCGCGATGGTAAGTATTTCCTCGCCGCATTTATATTCTTTGGAACGAAAGAGCTAGAAGGGTTTCGTTCAATGCTTCGCCGATTGACGAGGAGTCGTATTTACCATTCGTGCAATTCCTACTTCAACGGGGCATTCTGATACCTGTGCACCGATTACTGTCAACTTGCCTTGTTCATCGACCATACCTGCGGCGTATAAACCTTCCAATGCTCTCAGTACACTTTCTGCGGGGGGAGCTGATACCCATTCAAATTTCATGAGATCATTGATACCAAGCGATTTCAATTGAAGGATGGGGGTGGTCATATCGGTACGAGTGATTTCGGGGGAGGTTGTTAATGGAAGAATATTGAAAGTCGACATCGTGTATAGCCTATGGCATACACCAGCCGATGTGCGTCCGGCTCGTCCGGCTCGTTGAGTGGCAGACGCTGCTGACGTTGGAACAGTCGCAAGCGATGCAAGTGCCGTTGATGGATTATATACCCGGATCTAAACCAGATGCACAATTATTAAGGCATTGCAGATGGACTAGAGATATTCACTTTGACAAATCCACAGTCGACGACAAACTTGACACCGTCAACAGTAACGCTGGCCTAAGATGCGGCAGATATATTTAGGAGATGCCATGAGAACGAGATATACTCACTTCTGCTATGTTGGTGGAAATGATGATTTTTCGCGTGCCAGTTCCCGGTGGTTGAAAGATCTGTAACTGTTCCTCTGTACTTAGACCAGCATGGAGAGGAAGGAGTTTCAGCCGTGGCGTATTGGAAGGTAGCCTAATCAGATATCAGCGTTGAAAACTGCATGCTAACCTATGACGAACGTGGGAAGAAGGTCTTGCAAATCCTGGAGGCATCTTTCGATCTCTTCTCGTCCAGTCAAAAATATAAGAATGTCGCCAGGGCCTTGCTGACTTTTCGTCAGAATATGAAAGGATCACGCAGTTGGCCGGGACATACTTTCAGATTGATATTCCAAGCAACTTCAGCCGCCTTTTGAACATAATCGTGCGTTGGTTCCCGGAGATATGCAACCTCCACTGGATACATACGTCCCTCCAGGCTAACAATCGTTGCTCCGTGGGATATACCATTGGAGAAGTAATCAAGGAACTTTGTGGCGTTCAAAGTGGCTGAAGACACGATAATTCGAAGGGAGGGTCTTTTTTTCATTATTCTGGGTGAAGAGCGTGAGCAGATAGATGGATGACTTTTAGTGACTCTCTTTGAATACTTTTTCAGTATCCCCAGCAGAAGATCGGTATAAACACTGCGTTCATGAGCTTCGTCAATCTGTCATAAGATTAGCGATGGACCTTCGATTCTAGAAGTGACCCATACCATGATGACGCTATATCGAGATAGAAGGGGATCTACGAGTGTCTCTCGAAAAAGCATTCCATCAGTCATGTAGAGGATACGGGTTCTGTCCTTATCGCTAACGTCTTCGAAGCGAATTGTATATCCAACCTAAGAAAATCTATAGACAATCAACAAGGACTACTGAGGCTTTACGACCTACCTCATCACCAAGCTTGGTTCCAACCTCATTCGAAACACGGGCAGCCACTGAAGTTGCAGCAACACGGCGAGGCTGCGTACATGCAATGACCCGTCCGTCAGCGGCCCAACCAGTTTCGAGAAGATACTGGGGGAGCTCTACTGATCACTCCTAATACTGCCTTCACAAAATCAGGGTCGGACTTACGGGTAGTTTTTCCACATCCAGTCTGGCCAACCATTATGACGACTCCATGAATTTCGATGGAGTAGAGTAGTTTTTGTCCTGCGCATTGAGTTTATTCATTGAACACCTGAAAAAGATTTCAAGTAGTTGTCCCCTTACGATGTTTGAAGATGGGCAATCGCTCCCGCTGGCTCCGGATGGATGAAAAAGAATCTGCAAGTGCATAAGGGACTATGTTTTCTTCCGTTTCTGAAGATCTGTCGAGAGTACTTCCAGGCCCCGTTGTGCCAGGTTTCCAGAACGTTAAGGACATGCTGGTTAGAAGAAAGTATTACGTTTTTATGTAATACCGAAAATGGTTATGAGTACCTAACCAGCTATTAATCACTAGGCTTGATCGTTAGGAATACCCTCCACTGAGGTCTCCAACATGCAAACTCGACGACTGTAAGGATGCAGCGATAGTGAGAAAGCATCCTCCGTCGATTTAAAATTAGATCAAAGTATTACAAGCTCTTTGAAAAAGTGCCGGTTTCTATTAAGTATCCCATCTTCGCCTCATTGTTTCATTCCCCCAATTGTCGGAATTTATCTTGAATTTCAGCGTATAGTCCGTCGAGTTTCTGTTTGATAGGTTCCTTCCCTTGAGATGGCGACTAGATGCTTGTTAGTCAAAGTGCGTAATTCAACAGGCCCGAATATGACATACTTCAAATTTCATTTGAGAAAGTTTGAACATGATATCTCCAGCTGAATCCTTGACTTTTGCGAAAGTCAAGTCGTTTTGTGTGACTGCCTTGATCGCAGCGTCGTGGAATCCAACAAAGTTTCGGAGCATGGCGCTAGTCTTGTAGAAGGGACAATAACGATCATATTCGCTCATTCCGTTCTGCTGCAGGAAGTCGTCCTTCAACATGCGCGCCACCTCAAGCGTGATCTTATCATTCTCGCCCAAGGCACTCTTCCCCACCAATTGCACAATTTCCGCCAGATCTTCCTCTTTCTGAAGAATTTCCTTCGTTTTCATTCGTAATTCAATGAATCCAGGTTCAGTGCTTTCATAATAAGGTTCCAGGACTTTGGTATACTTGGAATACGAAAGTGACCAGTTGACGGAGGGAAAGTGTTTCCGTTGTGCGAGTTTTTTGTCGAGACCCCAGAACACTTGTACAATACTTAGAGTCGCAGAAGTTACAGGATCGGAGAAATCTCCACCCGGTGGTGATACCCTGTATATGATTGTGAAACCAAGTCCAGTCAAAAAAAATATACGACACTACTCACGCGCCAACGATTGAGACCGTCCCTTGTCGATGAGGATTTCCAATACAAACTACTTTTCCAGCACGTTCATAGAAACTAGCCAATTTTGTTCCTAGATACGCAGGGTATCCCGAATCTGCCGGCATTTCAGCTAGACGTCCGGAGATTTCGCGCAGGGCCTCTGCCCAACGAGATGTGGAATCAGCCATCATGGCCACGTTGGAGCCTTGGTCACGGAAATACTCCGATAGAGTGATCCCGGTGTAGATAGAAGCTTCACGCGCAGCTACAGGCATGTTAGATGTATTGGCAACCAGTGTGGTACGCTTCATGATCGGTTCTTGTCGGTCGCCTATCTCCATAGTCAGTTCAGGGAACTCAATTGGCGGAAGTCAGCAGAATTTTTGTCTTGATATGAATAAGTTTACCTCCATCAGGACCTCAGCCATCTGTGATGAGGATAGGTATGAAATAGGTTGTAAATATCAAAAAATGATAGACACACTTCATTTCCACGCTCTCCGCAGCCCACGTAGATAATGATATCGCTGTTTGAAAATTTCGAAAGGGCCTGCGAGATTACCGTTTTTCCACAACCAAAGGCCCCTGGTATCGCTGTTGTACCGCCTTGGACGCAACTATACATGTCGTATCCGTTTCAGAGTTATGTAATGTATCACCTCAAAAAACACTGACGGGAATAAGGCATCCAAGATACGTTGACCGGTCAAAAGTGGGTGGTCCGCCGTCTGTTTCTCGGCCACAGGACGAGGTGCACGTACAGGCCAAAGCTGCATCATGGTATGTTTGGAAGTTTTCCCCTCGAATTCGGTTTCCAGCACGATGTCCTGTAGGAGAGAACACAAGATCAAAAAGGTTATCTAAGGTTTGCGAGCAGAACATTCACATCTACGGCATAACTGCCTTTCTCTGCGATATGGGTGATCGTTCCAAGGGCGCGCGGTGACAACATGATTTTATGTTTGTCGACTAGCGAGTTTTCATAGACACGTCCAAATATATCACCGCCAGTGATGTGGTCCCCGACCTGTGATAGAAATTTGTAATTGTATTATTCAAATCTAGTTTGTGTATGTACGCACCTTGAAGGTGGTGGGGCTGAAATCCCAGCGAATTGTTCTGTCAAGCGCATCGGTATTGATTCCGCGGGGGATGTATATAGATTTCGAGAGTTCTTGAATTGACTGCGCTAACGATTAGTAGATATATAAGGATGCGCAGCTCCACTAACTCGCAAAGGTCGCTGAATTCCATCAACAATATTACCCATAAGACCTTATCCCAACTATTAGCAAGCAAATAGGATTTTATAACAAGAAGCCGCACCTGGCCCAAGCTCAACGCTGAGTGGCTTTCCCGTGCGTAAGACAGGATCGCCAACGGTTACACCAGATGTTTCCTCGTATACTTGGATTGTAGCCTTGTCTCCCTCAATTCGTATAACCTCTAAATAAGTGAACACAACTCTTAGATAACTAATCTTTTGCGAATATTGAACATTGACTGACCGCCTACCAGTTCATCGTGGCCTACACGGACGAGCTCGTACATCGCAGCTCCGATCATGTTTTCCGCGATGACGACAGGACCTGAGACGCCAAAGACCTGACCAAATCTACTTTCGCGGTCCTCGTCTCTGATCTTCGCGAGATCTCTTTTCGCATTCTGCAGAGCACCTGCCATTATAAGGAGAACTTGGATTCAAGTTGTAACTGAAAGAGACTGCACCGCAGGAGTCCTTTGGTAATGTCAATCACGTGATGTGAGGACGCGTATGCCAGTTCAATGTCCAGAAAGTGACCATTACTCTACCGCGACCACCACCACCTCCAAACGAAATATGCCGCCGAAGGCGTAAGTAGATTACTTAACTCTCGCTGATATCATCTCATTCTTGATTCTTTTCAGCGATTGGGAGAAATGTATGTATTCATTTATATATCTACAATTATTTGCTCATCGGGCGTCAAGACGGGAAGAAGGTCGACAGCAAGGACGACGAGAAAATCGTAGGTTCGTGTATTCGGTTCAAATATGTGAACTCCGATTTATTGTCACTGGATAGCACTCGACGATAGTGACATTCAGATCATAAAAACTTACGCAAGTCTTGGAGTCCCGATACATCAATGAACTTATACTCATCTTGCGTTTACAGGGACAAGGACCTTACGGGAGAAAACTGAAAGGCGTTGAGAAAGACATCAAAGACGTTCAGACACGGATAAACGAGATAATTGGTAGGTGTTCATTGTACCTTCCTATTTTTCTAGTATTTATCGCACTCTAGGTGTCAAGGAATCGGATACGGGTCTCGCGTCTCCAAATCTCTGGGACCTTGCTGCTGATAGGCAACGGATGGGAGAGGAACATCCCTTGCAGGTCGCGCGTTGTACCAAGATTATTCCCAAGGATCCTAAACTTGCGGAGGCAGCAAAAGCACTCAATCCACAAGGCGCTGCGCAAGGTCAGAAAGGTGCCGACGAACAAGACAAATATGTCATCAACATAAAGCAAATTGCCAAATTTGTTGTTGGACTCGGGGATCGTGTTGCTGCCACGGATATCGAGGAAGGAATGCGCGTTGGGTTGGTGATTTTACTTGTGACTACTAGAAACTTGCCTAATATTCCATAGGGTGGATCGTACTAAATATCAGATTCAAATCCCTTTGCCACCCAAGATTGACGCTTCAGTCACGATGATGCAGGTTGAGGAGAAACCAGACGTTACCTATTCAGACGTCGGCGGCTGTAAAGAGCAAATCGAGAAACTGCGTGAAGTAGTGGAAACTCCTCTACTTTCAGTAAGTCACTTTGGCATTATTTTTTATCTGCTGACACCTTTTCAGCCAGAACGCTTTGTCAATCTTGGCATCGATCCACCGAAAGGTGTCCTTCTCTTTGGCCCTCCAGGAACTGGGAAGACGCTGTGCGCCCGTGCAGTTGCAAACCGAACAGATGCTACTTTCATTCGAGTAATTGGATCTGAGCTGGTGCAAAAGTATGTCGGTGAAGGTGCACGAATGGTTCGAGAGCTGTTCGAAATGGCCAGGAGTAAAAAGGCTTGTATTATATTTTTTGATGAAGTTGACGCAATTGGTGGTGCGAGGTTTGACGATGGTGCTGGTGGTGATAACGAAGTGCAAAGGACCATGTTGGAGTTGATTAACCAGCTCGACGGGTTTGATCCACGAGGAAATATCAAGGTTCTGATGGCTACGAATCGGTGAGTTAGTCCACTTTGTTTATTAGCATCCTTTATATTCATATCCTTCATTTTGTACAGGCCAGATACCCTTGATCCTGCACTACTACGACCCGGGCGTCTTGATCGACGTGTTGAATTTTCATTGCCAGATAATGAGGGTCGCGCTCACATCCTTCGTATACATGCACGGAGGTTAGATGTCAAGAATAATTTTCATCCCATGAGATGCTGACAATGATATGTAGCATGAGTGTTGAACGGGACATCCGGTTCGATCTTATTGCAAGATTGTGCCCGAATACAACTGGAGCAGAGCTAAGGTCTGTTGCCACAGAGGTATGTTAATTATCTTGGTATCTTGGTCTTTTCTCATTCTAGTTAAACAGGCTGGCATGTTTGCAATTCGAGCGCGAAGGAAGGTAGCGTCCGAGCGTGATTTCTTAGATGCCGTAGAGAAGGTTGTGAGACAAGGAACGAAGTTTTCAAGCACGTACGTTACTTCACTTGTTTTTTTTTTGTTTTATAATAAAATGACTGATCATGTATTTCCTGACTCAGGCCCTTGTATCAAGTATACAACTAGATCTGTACCATTCATATTACATACACTACCATATGATCATACATTTCAAATTTGATTCTGAGAAAAATTGATGGGATTATATTTCCGTCTTTGTCCCTGAACCACTAATGTCTTCTGTTCTTGTCTCGAGGAGAGCAATGGCAGCGCCTTTGGCCAGCCTTCCACGAGGATCCTGCTACCATCGCCGTGCCCCTAAACCTTCGTCCTCAGAAATGACTGACCTTTTAGCAAGATATGACTCAACCCTTCCTTTCTCTCTGAACCTTGCTCAACTATTGTCTGTTGGACATCCTGTTAGTACAGATTCGCTTCTATCTTCGGTATCATACGCGTTGTCAGAGCTGCCTCGAAGGCTAGCAACACGCGTTCGCTCTCTGGAAGCCCTTCCGTTCATAGTAGGAACCAATCCCTACGTTACGAAGACTTTGGATGCTTACAAAGAAAGCTTTCAATGGCTTGCGACCCATCCTCCAGTTACGAACCTTCAGGAAAATGAGCAATTTGTGGAACAATTAGCGGATTTAGTTCAAAGGCATGCGAATGATGTGCCAACCATGGCAAAGGGGTGTGTGGTCATTACTTGGACGATCTCTGGTCAAAGGACGTTGTGTTGAAACTGTTTAGGTTTCAGGAGTGCTCCCGCTATATGTCACCCACAGAAATTAGCGATTTCTTGGATGGTGTCATTCGAAATCGAATATCGGTGCGACTCATTGCAGAGCAACATATAGCAGTTTCGCAAGCGCTAAATCACCCAAATGATTCAGCTGCGTGCGTGGGCGTTGTTGATATGAAATGCTCTCCGACAGCTATGATCCGAATGTGTGGATCATTTGTCACCGAGCTTTGTGAGGCGACACTTGGCTCAAGTCCATCCATTATCATTGACGGGCAGACAGACGCAACATTTGCGTAGGTTTTTTCTTCATGTTTCATAGGCAACGTGAAATTGAAACCCAATGTGGTTTTTTCAGCTATGTTCCAGTGCATCTTGAATATATATTGACAGAAATTCTCAAAAATTCATTTCGTGCAACTGTTGAACAACATACGAGGCTTCAGAGCGCACGCCCACTGTCTTTACCGCCAGTCGTCATTACAATTTCTCCTCCTCCAGAACATAGAGAAAACACTTCTAAAACTGAATCTGCCTTCCTTTCTATCCGGATAAGGGATCAGGGTGGAGGCGTCCTGCCGTCCAATATGGCACGTATATTCTCTTATGCATTTACTACGGCTGGTAGGGGCGCTGAAACAGACCTCGGAGATGCTGGCGGGCCATATGCTGCGCAACATGTTGGTGGTGGTGCAGCTGTGGGCGGGGGAGATACCGGTTTATTCGGTGAAATCGCTGGCAAGGGTTTGCAAACTGGCCTAGGAACAATAGCAGGTCTTGGATATGGTCTGCCCATGAGCAAGTTATATGCAAAGTAAGCGAACATATATTGTCAGGCTCAACACAAACCAATCGCGTTGTTCCTGCGTTAGATACTTCGGAGGTTGTCTTGATTTTTTCTCCCTTGAAGGCTGGGGTAAGTACCTCACACTATCGTTTCCCCTTCGAAACACCTATATTTGACATTACAGGAAGCGATGTCTATCTGAAATTGAGATGCTTGGATGAAGCTGGTGACTCCAAGATCTAATTGCTCACATACTAAATAATGATTGAATCTCATACCTTATGAGAGCAAGTATACTACAGGGAAAATCTCTCATCGAAGAGGTCTAATAATAATTCCTGAAATGCAAGTATATATCACGGAAAACAATGCAAATGTACTGGACAAACAATGACACGAAGAACTAGAATGATATACAGCAGGAGGCCACACCAGGGACAACATGCTTAATATAAGCCCAAGAATGAAAATGTAATCATTTAGCCGAACTTGACTGGAAACATTGAAAAGATGAGTGGGAGCACCAGGGAAGGATAGAATATCACTTACAGCATACCCACTCAATGTTCGACTGGAGTTGAAATTGGAGAGACTTTGAGATTGTGAGGAGCGATACGATCTAGAAGTATGAGATGATCCCGAAGCTATAGGCTGTGATTGAGTGTTATTTGGTGTAGTGGGACCGCCATTTGTAGTTGTACGGGATAACCGTGCAGTGAGTGGCGTCGGTGCGCTGATTAGTGACTTTTTAGGTGTGTCTGTGACTTGCTTATTCCTGCTCAAGCTCGACAATGAAGATGTAGACTTTGTACTGCTCGACGGAGGCTTCAATCTTCGCCCAGAGGTTACGAACGGATGCCTCATCGCCGCTTGAGGCTTCATTCTCCGTTCAGGATCCCAAACAAGACATTTAGCAACGAAATCCACAAATTCCTCGTCATTGCACCGAAGGACCTGAGATAGAGTCTTTGATCCAGGTCTGCGCCTTCGACCTTTGGAATTTACTACAGTTCTTGGAGTGCCATTGGTGTCTAGATAGCATGAAGATAAACAATATCACTGGGTTTGACGATTAAAGACTTACCAAAAAATAGCTTTCGACGCGGACTGCGATTGATGAACTCCTTGTCCGGCACGCCAAGAACTTCCATGATACACGACAGCTGTTCTTGTTCATTTTCTCCAGGGAAGATCGGGAATCCCGTGTATAGTTCGGCTAAAATACAACCAAGGCTCCACATGTCGATGGCCATGCTGTAATCCATTCCAAGGATGACTTCGGGAGAACGATAAAACCGACTTTGAATGTAAGTGTAAACTGATACAATGATTGAGTATTAGGCAGTTGGACAAGTATAAATGACTGACTTTTATCGGGTTCAATACAACTACTGCCAAAGTCAATAACTTTGATTGCGCTCTTGGCTGGGTGGCGTAGTAACACGTTCTGGAAAGAAAATGAGCTCAATACAGAAGAGAAACTTCTATCAATTGATACTTGCCTCAGGTTTAAGGTCACAATGAACGATGCGGTGGTGCCGCATGAGGGAGAGAGACATCAACATTTGGCTTGTAAATCGACGGATTAAGGCAGTCGTAAAGCCTACAAATCCGTTTGCCTTGATAAGCTCGTAGAGATTGATGCTCAGAAGTTCCATAGCAATGCAGAGATGATTTCTGAAGTAAAAGTGTTCCGTCATCTTGATAACGTGATGTTTTTCATCCGCATCCTACGATAGTTCAATCAATCATATCTAACAGGAAAAAAAAGAGAAAACATACCCATCTACGCAGATTGTCAAGAATCTTGATTTCAACTAGGGCCTGATGGTGAAACCGCTTCTTGTTCCTGATGATCTTGATCGCCGTTGATTCCCCAGTACAATGATCTCGACAATGCAACACTTGACCGAAGGACCCTTTGCCAAGCGTGTCCATAACTTCATACCGATAGGCAAGATGATCATGATTGACGACGAGATAGTCACCCCGTTCATCGTCGTAACCGTAGTTGTTCGCCGAATTATCAGGGACAGCAAGTTTCTTTCTGCTGTTCACACCAAAGCAATAAACAGAAGGATAATCCAGAATTTCCTTACGCTCAAATTCTGACAGAGACTGGGCGTGACTACTTTGTAAGATATCTATACTGACCGTTAGACCGATGTTTTCAAGGTAAAATCGTAATGTAGACTTACTTGCTGGGGAGGAAGGATTGCCGGGTGGCAAAGGCTCTGGGAATTTAAGCATATCATCGAGTTCTTCTTGCGTTGCACCTGATGCCAACTTCTTGGCATGTTGTCGTCGAATATAATGCAACATTTCTTCGTCCCCAAGCAACTCTTCTTCATCAATGGAGCTCGGAACAGGCGAAGGGGTTGAAAGGGATTGTCGACCAGAAGGGGGTGACCCCTGATGAACAATACCCGAGGTGGAAGCCCTGACACTACTTTTGGGTGCCAAAAGTTTTAAACCTTTAGAAGGAGAAAGCATTGAGAATCGGTGATGTGAAGATTCATTGGATGCCGCGGGCGTGGACAATGAAGCAATAGAATTAGCGGAAGATTTGCGCAATCCAATGATAGAAATAGACTCTCGATTACTCCTTCGTTGAGCACTCGACGTCGTTGGTGCGGCCACAGATGATTGACGAGGGACACGGGATGTTGAAGTCGAGGGAGAACCACGTACGGAAGGCTGCCTGACTTTCGGAGTCGTACCATCTTCGCTCTCCATCACACCAAACTCGCTGGCGGTGTAATTAGTGGGAGAAGCATTCGCTGAAGGTACGAGAGTGCTAGCCCGCCGTGCTGAAAGGGACGTGGAGTACTTCAACGGAGGAGAGCCTACAGCTGATGTTCGACTTGAAATGCGAGGAATCTTGGTCGGCGTGTCCTTTGAAAGTGCAGACGCCGAACCCACCAAGGACGATGAGGGCGGGTCTCTGCTGTCCTGTGTACTATTTGCGGCGGTATTTCCTACAGAGGGCGATCCGGCGATGGTTGGCAACTGGTTGCGACTCCGAAGAGAAGAGTCAGACTGTTTCTGCATAGAGCTGCCCGTCTGTAACGTTACTCTAGAAGAAGATATTGAGGCCCGGTTGGACAATGATGTAGTTGCCGTGGCAGCTGAAGTGGACTTCAGCTTTGCCACACGTTGGGCAGTCATTGGCTCGAGAGCAGAGATCTGCATGGGAGGCAGATTAACCGGAGATTTAGGTTTCCTTGGGTCAGTGGAAGACAAAGTCTGGAAATGATAATATGGCGTCAATGATGTTATCAACTCAAAGAAAACCAATATGTTAACATACCTTGCCCCTTTTTCTGTTCATGATCAAGGAGATTCGACTTTCACTGCGCTCTTTGTCTTCCTTCTTCTGCCGTTCTTTTTCAAGTTTGTTCCTCCCCTTCTCCAACTCACGAGCAGCATCCTTTGCTTTCTGAGCTTCCTTAGCAGCGTCCTTTGCATCGGAATGAAGGCTTCTTCTTGAAGAAGATTTGAGTAGGGAAGGCAAACCCAAACTCAATACCGAAGATTTCTTGTGGCTTGTACCAGGCGTGGAAAGTGACGCTGAGCTATAATCAAGGGACGGAGAAGTCCTTTGTTTCGACCCAGACTGGGAGGTCGATAGCATGCCAAGTAGAGTCGGTGACGAGGCGGAGATCGCTCCATTGGGCGGTGGTAGTGGTAGTTGCATAGATTGTGATGAGGAACGGCGGAAAAAGGGGATTGAAGAAGGGGTCAGACGTTTTGACTGAGTACGGCGGATAGATGATGTTGGGCTCAGGGGTCCTGGAGGCGCCGCAAGGGCCGAAGTTGTATGATTAGTGCTCGCGCTTGACCCTGTGCCTGGGCGGCTGGATACCGCGTTACGTTCAGGTGTCTTTGAAAAACTGGCGGTTTGAGCTGGCGTTTTAACCGACCCGATAGAAGAAAGCGATACTAGCGAGCCCGCAGAGCCCATGGCATCTGGTTGTTTGGGGGACCAGGGCCCTTTACTGGATGACGAGGACAATGGTTTATCTTTCGAGGTCGATTTGCGAAGCTGCTGACCAAAGGTGACTGAGCGTGGACTCAAAGGAAAGGAAGATTTTTGGCTTGATGCCGACGAAGGCGAGCTTGATGATTTGAGATTCAAAGCGCTTGAAAAACTCCACTTTTTTGAGGGTGTTTTGAGAACTATAGGGACTGGCTCGTTGGCCGAGTTTAACGAATAGTGTTGGCTTTCTCGACGCCCAGAGGAAGCTGGTGGAGGGGAAATTATAGGGCTAAAATGGTTTGGAACCTCTAATGAGATAGTTCGATTTAGTTGATTGTCATGATTTCCTACTTTGTCGTCAAGTGGTATAGATGGAAAAGCAAGTGCTGATGATGTAGCAGGAGGAGAACGATATGTAGACAAGTCCTTTGGCAAAGGCGGAACAGGGGGCACATCGCCATCTTCGACCGGATCTCCATTAACGGCGAGGAACGCGACACGATCTTTCAGATGAGCAGCCTCGGTAGAATGAACACTGGATATGTCGCTACTGGCACTGTTCCGCCTACCTTTGGACGATGAATGGCGACCTGAAGCCGCTGACATGGACGTGACACTAGTAGCAGCAGACATAAACGCAGAGTCTCGAGAACTCGGCGTACTTGTATAAGTAGTTGATGAGGTTGACCCACGTTTGGGTGTAAAGCTCAACCGAGCGCTAGCTGCGTTGGACTTCTTGGGTGTCTTGTCAGGAACAAGTGAGTGGGGCTGTTGCTCATCACTACTAGGTGCCGTCCATCCAGATGGTTCTTCCGAGCCCAGAGACTCAGAAGTGACTGGGACAGTTACGGCCCGGCCGTGCTCCATCTTGTCCTTGATAGAGGTGTTGTCTTTAGCATTCCCACTAGCACGTTTCGATTTCCCCGAATCGGACGTGCTGAGACCTTCCCATTGACTCCCAGACTTGCTTGCTGGCGTTCCAGGTCGACTGGAGCTGGATGGACGACCAAAACTGCCAACACTTGCCCGTGCACGAGCTCCCTTACCCGTCAGTCCATCTAATTTACGCAAGGCCTCTGCGGTGGCCTCGTCGTCAAGAGCAGACCATCCTTCTTGAGTACCGCGGAGTAGAGAATGGGCAACACTAGGGGGAGGATGATTTTGCAAATTATCCTTTGATGACGAGTGCGGTAAGGATGGCTGAGAGGGAGCTGTACCACCTGAATGACGCAAAAAATGCTGGATGGACGAAGATGAAGGAGAAGGCGGAAGATGCGAATAGTCTGCTGTGTGACCACGTCGTGGATGATGACTGTCAGCAACATTTGAAGAGGTTGAACCAGCGGAAGGCTGTCTGGCATCTTTCTCAAGTGTCTTCCCTCCAGTTGAGGAGGTTTTAACGTTGCTGGTTATCGTTAAACTAGCGCTGTCACGACGACGATCTTTCCCTTTGATATCTTTCGCAGAAGAGATACTGGCATTAAGACTGCGATGTTTGCGAGTTACCATCTTGTCATCCTTCGCCTTGTCCTTGCCTGTAGAAGATGACCTGGCAGATTTAGACACCAAAGACCCAGTCTGGTCGAACTCGAACTCATCCGAAGTACGTTTTTTCGCCCTCCGAGGAGTCTGAATGAAAGCACTGGGGGGCGATAATGAAAGGTCAGAGTTCGGTGGGGGAGGAGGATCCGGTAGGCGAGCGACTTTCGGGGTCTGTTCATCTGGATCGAGCTTGAGAGAAGATAGGTCGGGTAAAGGGCCGTTGGTGTTTCGCGGATATAATATTTCCTCTCCTCCACTCTCGTCCGCAATAGAGGGCCGTGGACGAAGTCTCCGAGGTTGAGGTTCCATGTTTGGAACCTTGTAATATGACAATAAGTATCTGTCTAGACAAAGGATAAGGGAAATAATACCTCTTCTTTTTCTGATGACTCCCCATCGACAGCCTCGATTGTCCATGGACTATCAGGCTGATCTTCTTCAACATCATCTGATACAATGACATCGTACCCGTCAAGCTCGCCTTCCTGTGACGGTAGGTCAGGTTCGTTCTCTGCTTCCGCTCGCGCCCAACGAGGGGTGGTCAGTTCACCGACACCAACGAGGCCACGCCTATCGATCATTGCTGGATTTCGAACGGGAGTTACAGGCTCATTGGGAACAGAGTGGTCGGGAGTTGTGCTGCTCAAATACATTGAGGGCGGTGGGGGCAGGGGAGCGAGAGGTGATTCTGATTCTGATTGTATACCAAAATAGTAAGGATCAAGTGAAGATGTTGCAGAGGCAGAACGCGAAATTGGATGGTCAGGCTCCTCGGAAGCAGAGACATCTAAGTTAAGGGGCTAGAGTCGATGAGAATATAGAGCCAGTCACTCTAGAAAGTGAGATTACCTGTTCGAGGCTTTTGTGGTCATCAGAGAGTTCGCGTTCATGACGAAGCTGTGGGTCTGAGAGAGGCACCTGGCCGTTCTCCAAATGAATATCTGGAGAAGAGTGGGCCGACATTAAAGGTTTGAAAGAAAAGGAAAAGAAAAGGAAAAGAAAAAGAGGGGAGAGCGCCTGTGATGGTCAATTACTGAGGACTGTCCCCTCATGTTTGGTATTTACATTTGTTTGCTCATGTATTAAACTATGCTACGAAAAGGTAATCAGGCACTACACAGGTCTGAATATCCTCCATCAAGTACTCCGGCCTAAATACAAAAGCTTTTAGCAACGCTTCACTGAACATGGATCAATCAACGTACAGTCCGTGTGTCGAAACAGGTGTCGGAGGCATATACTCCGTCTTAGTACGTCGATGTCGTTCTTTATCTCGCGCACTTTGTTCAGCCCGTCGGCGCATCTGAGCTTCGTGCTGTTAATCTTGTTAATACCGTTTTTAAAACAATAACAGGCCACACCCACTTTTTTCCTTGAAAGTTCATCAACGTCCTTGACAACTGTCTTCTGTGCAACCTTTCAGGGAATGTTTTACTTTCACAAAAGTTAAAATTTACCAATGCAGCTGGCGGTGGTATCCTCGTCACCGGTTTCGAGCTACCGGGACCATCCTTCACATACCGCTGGTCCTGAGATCGCTGTGCTTGCTTGGCTTTTCGTTTTTCCTTCATTTTCGCTCGGCGAGGGGCTTTCCGCTCTTCATTATTGATCGTCGTCGGGCCAGAAAGCGGCGGTGGTACGTGTGATATGACGGGCATAGTTCTGGTGAACGGTTTGATTTTTGCCTTTGAGACCTTCTCTCGGTCTAACCTCTCTCGTTCCAATCTCTCTTGCTCTAGCCTCTCCCGCTCTAGCCTCTCTTGCTCCAGCCTCTCTCGTTCTAGTCGTGCCCGAGTCTCTCTCTTTTCACGAATTAGCTTCTCTTCTAGTAATTGTGCCTCTCTCTTTTCCCGAACCAACTTCTCGAGTGCTCGAGCCTCAGCCACTTGACGCTCTTGTAACGCTCGCTCATGAGTTTTTCTTTCCTCTTCTACTCTACGGAGCTCTTCCAAACGCTGACGTTCTGTGGATTCTGCCTTGCGTCTTGCTTCTTCCTCCGCCAACTTGACCGCCACTTCCTCTTCAGCGCGTTTCACGGCCCATTCTTCCTTTTTCCGACGATTGTTTGCAGCACGTTCACGCTCTTCCGCAATCCGACCCTCTTTCATGACTGCCAATTCCTGCTGACGTCGAAGCTTTTTCGAGACAGGGGGTGAGGAACTCGACGCAATCACTTGCTCAGGTATCACAAAACCTTTCTGTTAATCAAGGCGGTTTGGTTAATTTCACAAAACTAGGGCAGATAAATACTTCTCCACCTTCATTCGTAAGACATTCCTAATTTCATCAGTCATGGATTCAGTCTTCCAACACCGCTCGACATCATGTGTTGTTGCGTCCTTGATGAAAAGTTCAACCATGGCAGTCGCTCCACTTGCTATCGCTAATTGTAAAGGCGTACGCCCCGAGGGAGCTGCTTTCGACGGATGGTATCCATCAAATGACTTCCCTCGTCGTTCCATAATGAAACGAACAACAGGGGTGTTTCCCGCAAAAATTGCTGCATGAAAAGGAGAGAGCTGCTGCTTATTCAAGGTTGATGGTTTGGCGCCTATGATAAAATCATGATTTTTAAAAATGGATATGATGGATGTAGGTATTCACCTCGTTCAACAAGAAACATGACTAGCGTCTCATCGCAATAGCTTGCAGCGGCGTGTAACAGGGTCTCCTGTTGCACGTTGTCTTCTTGCTTTCGAGACTGCTTGGTTTGTTTGACACGTTTTCTTGGCGCGTTGACATCTAGATCAAATTCAAGAACATTTTTTTGGACAGAAGACGAATCCCTTAGAAAGGCAGCCTGGTAAGGATATATGAGTCGGGCAGAGATAGCACAAGAAGATAGAAATCACTTGAAATGCATGTTCCATAGCCGATGCACGACGTTCTTCGTCTACTTTCCTTTTCTTCTCCGTCCTCTCAAGTTCACGTGCTTCTTCTTCAACCTCACGTTCTGGAACATGCAGTGCATGAGTCAAAGGAGGTATGCATGAAATATGAATCTACCTAGGTCTCTCAAGCGTCTCTCGTAAGCCTCTTTTTCCTTTCTCTGACGGTCGGCATTAAACGCTTGACGTCGTTGTGAGGTCGCGAAGTCGCCGGAGAATGCGTAAAGCCCTGTACCGGCTGAACCAGAACGTTCATAACGGTAACCTATGCAAGATGTGACATTTAGACATGTGAAAAAAAAGGGTACACTCACGTTGTCCTTTTGCACGGGAGTATCGATCGAATAAGGTTTCAGCAAACATGAACCTTGAAAGAAGAAAACAATTTGATTTTTTAAAAAAACAGGTGGTGTACGCATGTCAACCCACATGTAAAATTCATGTAAGAGTTCCTCGTCCAATGGAATATCATCGTCTGTATTGAAGTGGTGGGTATGAGCTGAGCTCGCTGAAGACTGACTCCATGCCGGATTGTCGAAATGTCTTTGGCAGATGTTCCACGCGGCGCCGATCTGCAGGGTTGACGTTGTGAGAAAAGGAAAAAAAGTAGGCCCGTTGTGGGTTATTATGGCAGAGACAGAACCTGCTGAAAACGCAGAGTGGCAGTAGAATCTCCGTGATTGCGGTCGGGATGGTGGATAAGAGCCAGACGTCTATAAACCCTTGTAGCTGTTACACGGTCTGCATCGACTGAGATGCCTAAACTTTCAAAAGCTTCAACGACCTCCTGTTTGAGGACCATGGCAAGAGACAAGGAAGCGCCGAATACTCAGAAAGAGAGGAAATGATAGCGGAGTTTCGGAGTTGATCGGAGATTGATAGCAGATGGGGAGGTTGAACTCAGCGGCGACGATGGACGTACCTGTGTCGGAGATGCTGTTATGATTGTTGTATTTTTGTAGGATGATGCATAAGGATGCCATTGTGTTCCCAAAGACCAGCATTGTTGAGGAAATGGCTGTGGTCTGAAAGTCCAGGGGAGGGTTATGTCAGCCATCTGAGCTTCGTGCGTGCAGGCCTGCAGCCTTCTTCCCTGCCATGCCTGCCGTCGACGACAAAAGCCTCGATGGCGAGGATCCTCTCGAGCCACCCTCAACTAAACAAAGCACTGCTCTTCATTCCGTTGCTTTATCAGGAATGCCGATGCACATTTACCCCTACCCTCCTGCCACCCAACAGCCAATTAGGTCAAAACGCCGTCAGGTCAAAAACGCATGCACAAATTGCCAGAAGGCTTGCAAGAAATGTGACGATGCTCGACCTTGTCTTCGCTGCGTAAAGTACGGCATATCCGAAGAATGTGTTGATTCCCAAAGGAAGGAACGGCAGAAAGGGATTAAAAGGGGTCCTTACAAGAAGCGCGATGGAAAAGGTGTGTCTCTTTCACTTCGGCGTCCTCTTTTCTCCATCGTGGCGCGTGGAATGACTTGAATCGTCTCTGAATTTCTTGAGATCGCGCAGCCAGCAACGTCGAACACTCCGACGTGCCCCCACAGGGCGTGCCTGTCTCAAACAGTGTTCCGCCACAAGGTGGTTCACAAATCACGGGTTCATTCATGCCACTAGGCTACCCCCCCGGTTTTTATGGCCAGTATTCACCACTGGTCTCGAAACCAGGCGATGGTCTGTCCATGTACCCAAACCCACCATACTTTCTGGCTTCAGTTCCCCATGTCCAACCTCAAATGCACGGAGCCCCAGAGGGTGATAGTAATGGTTATCCGACTCAGGGCTTCTATCCAGCTCCTGTTTTTGCTCCTGTGGCATACCATCATCCTCAATATGTCTCCAGGTCAGATGGTCAGGGTCCCATACCCACTCACTACTCTGTTTACGGAACACCAGTCTACTCAAAGCATTCTTCAGGGGCCGGACAAGGTGAGATACAACATGGTGGGAGTGCCAGAAATGAGGAGCGGGACAGGGTCTCAAATAAAGCAGATTGAACCAATGATCAGAAATCAGAACAATATAACATCAAAGTCTATGCAATTTTTCCCTTTCCTAGTTGTCCCGTTCTGTTGACTAACGTTTGTTGAAAACATATTCTGTACATGTGAAAGTCAAAAAAAAGAAAAGTTTGCCCGACACCGGGTAAATAATATTAAGAGTCCTTATCAAGTCGAGGAGCCAAACCCCACCAACCAAACTATCATCAGGAGGCCTCTACTTTATACGAGTCATAAGTAATCAGCGTTTCAAAATCAAAACAATCACAAAACATCGAACCTTGTGGACGTTAGAACAAAATCATGCCACTAGGTTCATATCCACCATACGGGAGGCTACCTGTGCCATAGAGGGACGGGAGTGAGCATCTTTATGCCAACATCTCTGCATTAAACTCCACAACCCATCCGAGAGCCACAAGGATGCACTATCATCGACGGGGCGAGGCGGCGTCTGCTTTTGCACCATAATGCTGAAGATCACTTGAGCATCCCGTTTATGGTCCGCAAAAGGGTGCTTCCCAGTCAACAACTCGAGAATGGCCATTGCATATGAATATGTGTCAGCTGCCATGGTAGGAGATGACACCTTGCCTTCAATCACTTCGGGAGCCAACCATCGTGCACTACCGCTTGTTGTTAAAGTAGCAGACGCACTTGTTTCGGTGACCTCTTCAATGAGTTTGGACATTCCAAAGTCACAAATGCAGGCATCTCCCTGTTAAATAGTCAGCTTGTCAATTAGAATTATTTGCACTCCCCTCACTTTGGCGGAAACCAGGATGTTTGCCTTCATAGAATTTAGCATTACATTATCATACGAAGAATTAAAAGGTAAGCTACACATTTCACTGGTTAATAGAAAATAATCAGTGGGCGTTTACAGAAAGCGGTGTTAGTAACGGCTCACTATTGCCATGGATGATGTTACGAGAGTGGAGGTACTGTAGACCTTGTGCGGCGCCAGCGATCTAAAGAGGATTTAGAGCACTGTTAGGTACCCGATAAAAGAAATTCTTACAAGGCGTGAGCGGTCTGTCTCATCACGAGCCTTGACATAGCTGATGACTGCATGCTCAGAAGAAAGGTTTAAGCCCAGTCTGAAGGGCGTACTCGAGAACGTTTCCGTTTGTCTGCCAAGGAGACACCTTTGTATAATTGCGATGAAAATGACTAATGGTTTAGACTTGTGAAAGTATTACATACCATATGTATCTGCTGGCCGAGGTCCGTTACTATCCCATAGAATGGTAGGATGTGGTTATTTTTCAAATTAGCCCAAAGATTTATCTCGTTTTCAAAACGCTAAACATGAAAGTAAGTATGGCAATACATAATAGAGAGTTGAGTATACATACCTTTTTCGCTTTGGGGTCAGAAGCTTTGACGTTTCTCAAGGACTTCAGCGCAACCTGGCGCAACACAAAACCGATAAACAAGTAAATCAAGAATCACCAAACAAACTACCTTTTCTTCTCCAAGCCACATACCTACCCAGATATCACTGTAAGTTCCACCTGCAACCGCCAGTTCGCCCACCTTGGTGACCTCGCCATCCAGGACCTTGATTGTGGGCGGTATTCCTGTCTCACGGTGAAGATTGATTAAACCGCGTTGGTACTGAAGATATCTCTGACTATCGCGAGGTCGAGGTGGTGATAAATTCGAGGTTGCACCGGCGTTGCTTGTGCTGGAATGACTCTGGCGAAGAAGTAATAATTCCTAGTAGACGCAGTAGACGGGTCACATATCTGACGAATGCGATTATTTCACTGCTAGCTCACTCTCTGGCCTGCCTCCATAAATCTTTCTGCCACATGTTCCCCAGCGTTTTGCATTTCAACAATTTGTTGAGTTTCGGATTTGATGGTCAGTGCTTGAATCAAAAGATCCCGCAATTCAGCAGTATTGCTTTTCATAGTCTCAATCATGTCCCGTTGCCCTGATTGCAGGACGGTATTGGAGCTGTCCATGGTAATCTAAATATATGCTTCTAATCAATGGGAGATAATGGCGTACTTGATCTACGGCGATTGAGCTTGTAAGTTCTGAAAAAGAGAGAAGATGTTTACCTGGAATAGATTCATGGCAGTATCTAGTTCTCGTTCACAGCTATCAAGACCATCCTTTATATCGCTATTCTTTACTGAGTAGAGAAGTAATTAGCTTTGATAGATATAGTGTTGGTAGGGCGGGAACACACGGAACGTCATCACCGAATTATAATTTGACCACCGCCTGGTGCGTGTTTGTATTCTTTCCAGTACCCTATGAAAATTGGGTGAATCCATGTCGGAATGATGATTTTAAAATAGCTACATCACGATCTGGTCTGTGAGCTGCTGCAATTCCGATCCTTCAAGGTTGGGCGCTTGATCATTTAGCGCGTTCAGAAGCTGTACAGATCTATTTGACAGTTGTCTTGACTTTTTCTGAAAGCAAGCCAGATTAAGCAGGTTTTGAAGAAGGACGAAAACGCACCTTTTGTGTCTTGACCTCGTCGCAAGCTTGCACTATGTCGTTTACTATGATAGCGGCGGCCCCAACAAAAGGAACCCCGCAGAGAGAACCTGCAATGTTGAGTGCACTTGTCGAGGTATCAAGAACCCTTCGCATGGTCGAGGGTCGGGAGTACAGTACTTATCACATCTTTTCGGAGAGATGTTTACACTTATTGCACGTGAGATTCTTCACGCTCTTACTAAGATTACTTTGTATGCCTCCTCGAAAACGCAAACGCGACCAGGCATTTATTGATGAAGTAGAACCAGAGATCAACGAGATCAACGTTTCTCTGAACGAAGAGCAACGAGCAGAGAAGGAACAAGAGATATGGGACGCGATCAGAGAAACGCACTATGAAGGCAAGTACATAAGACGATCACTTGTTACATAAAAATATCGACAGTACACATTTTGAATAGCTATTGAGCAGCTTCCATTGACTTTGCATAGGCAGCTTTCACTTATGCGACAGTTGGATGAACAATCTCTCAGTGAGTGTAGCCAATTCTTCATAAAGTCTCCTCTAGATGACGAACATGAGAAACAGATTACACTAACAGACTACTTCCATGCCTCCACAAGTATATCCAATACCGCCAAGCCATGGATAGTGCTACTACAACCCAACCAGCTAAAGATGTACTGGTCATAAGGCCGGGAAGACAATTCAATCAATCAATCAGCCAACAAGACGAACTGCCGAATACAGACCTTGGTGCCGATAGTACTCTGGTGTCACCAATGAAGGGCTTGCGTTCAGTGGACACACAATCGTTGACACCTCCACTAGGAATACCTCCTGGGCATCGAAAGCCACCGAAGACAAATCGAGAACTTCTCTCCTATGTTGCCTGGCTTTCAGAGGAACTTCTACGTGCAGCGCAAGAAAAAGTATGCCTTGCTCAAGCAGCCAATGACTCCGTACGACGATAACCCTTCTGAAGGCATGAGTACATATCAAACATGACGTTGTTTGTAGGTCCAGAGGCATATTCGGCTATTAGATCAAGCTATCAATGAGCAGGAAGCCGCTCTTTCCGTGAGTTCGTCAAATGGTAACTCTATCCATTTGCCAGACTTGGTTATTCCAAGTCGAAATCGAAATGCTCGGGTGCGAACTGTTTTGGACGCCCAAAACGTCTCAATAAACGTCGTTGACACTTCCTTTGATATTGGTGAAACCGAAAAGGAATCGCAACAAATGACGATGAAAGGAGGGAAGGATTATCGCGAGATGTCTGGAAACCGAAACGGAGGAAGCGCTAACCTAGGAAAAGACTCTGCGGCATTGACAATCACTTTACCAGCGACCCAACCCAGTGAAGAATTGTACTGTTATTGTAATCGTGTTTCTTTCGGAAAGGTGAGCTATCAGACAACTTCCCAGCTGTCATTCACAGTCTTTCCTTTAGATGATCGCGTGTGATAACGAGTCGTGTGAGCATGAATGGGTTCGTCATCGTGGCCTCTCTTCTAGCTTTTCTTGCTAAATCTGTAACTAGTTCCACCTTGGCTGTGTTGGTTTGATGGAAATTCCAAAGGGACAGTGGTTTTGTGAATATTGTAGAGTTAACGATGATCTTTAAGGTATGCAAATAGAAATAAATTAGCTAGAAATACACGGTATCCTAGGCAGACCTATAGGTAATAACAAGATTACGAGTTCGGTACATGTAACAAGGTACCTGAACTTATTCTGATATAACTCGCATGTTCAACTTGTTTGCCAACGTTTCCATATATACATCTCAAACAGCACAGTTTAATTCCAGCTTGTAAAGCAGCGAAGACAATAAAGATTTACCTGTCTCATGCCGTAGCTTCCAGTATTCTGCAAGTAGTTCGTTGAGTTCTGCCTGACTCTTTTTAAGATGTTCGTTGATCTAGGAAGATATGTGCATCTAAATTTTTAACAGCTGGGGGTCGGATAGCGTACCTTGGCTTCCACTTGGTTTCCTTCATCCCGCATTTCCTCGATCTGCTTATCATTTTCTCTTCTCTCGACAACCATCTCATCGTATTCAAGCTGGAAGCGTTCAATTGTCCGCTGGCTTGCCAACTTCTTAGCCTCAGCATGTTTTTGTGCCCTTTCCAGCTTGACTTCTGCATTGGCAAGCTGGTCACCGACACGCTGTTAAACAGCCTTAGAATGTTGACTGTTTAGAGAAACGTAAGAACACCTTACTTGCTGTCGTAGTAAAAGTTCGTTTTTTTCGATAACCTTTCCTTCTAAATCATTCTGTTGTTTGGCTAAATCTTTCTGCGACCGTTGTAAATTTTGAACCTCTGTATCTATCGTTTGAAGCTGCTCGATACATCCTCTGGCGTCCTGCGCATTTTTAGATGGGAGAGTAAGAAACACTCGAATGACTGGCCTTTTCGATGTTGTGCAATGCATTAATCTTTGCTTGGAGATTTCGCGCTTTTGTGTCATGCATTACAACCGCTCTCTTCTCTTCAACCGCGGTGGCAGACATGCTAGAAATTGACCTCTTGATCCGTTCTGGAGACTGAACAATCCGCGAACGAGTTCTTGCGATGTTTGCATCAACAACTTTGAGTTCTCCGTTGAGAGCTTCCTATCAATCAGAATAAGAATCCTCTTAATATCGGCCTGCGAACTGAAGCCACACCTTGCGTTTCGTAAGCGAGTTTCTCTCAGTCTTGTATTGCTCCACATCTTGCACTGCTTTTATCTGAGCGTCCTTGGTTAGTAACATAGTGTTTTTCAAAGCGACGTTCTCCGTTTCAAGTTGTTCACAGATAGGTTCATCTTGAACAATTTTGGCTCTAAGTGACAACATCAGTAACATAGCTGGCATCTGTGGAAAAGGAAGACAAGCCTCACTTTAACTCGTCTATTTTATCTTGAGTTCCATTCAATTCGACTGTAGCATCCTCCCGCCGGACGACGAGAGTATCAGACCGGTCCCTCAGATCCTTTAAAAAGGTGTCACAATACTGTTCTGTGAACTTGACGAAATTTATGAAGGCAGAGAGCAGGATGAGAGTACGCTCTCTTTCTGGGCTGTAAATGTCTCTCGAGTTGAAATCTTCAACCCTCGCAGCCTTCGAAAAGCGTATTCTATGAAATGTATGAGATCAGCGAAATTTTTGGTTCACAGTTCCCATACAGGTGGTACAACACAATGTTGGTGGTCATAGGGGACGCATAAAGGTCCTGGGATGATAATACCTGGATTCAGTGTGCAATAATAGGAGATACAGTGCTCAACAGACCTTATCCTCCACCTGGGAGGCTGCCAATGCATTTTGCACTGGATACTGAAGAGAGTCGTGACTGAGATCGGTGACCTGCTGTAGGCAAGCACAATAGACAGCCTCGACGAATTCTGAATTGGGTGACTTGAGTTGGTCTGGACTAACAGAAATCCCCCAGCCTGCTAGTGCATTTATGATATCGGGTATACTCATTTGGGGAAAAATACCCTTCGCCATGGCTGTGGAAGGAGGTAGGTCACGTTTAATCCTTGACTATGTCACATCGTTTTCAAAGGAACGCGTCTGCCACGTGACTTTCGCGTCTGTGACAGCGCTACCTGGACTTGTGTTAGTCTATCCCACCACAGACATTGAATATTGAGGGCTGGTTTTGGCCTTCCAAAATACTACTTCTTCAGGACTCGCATGTTCGACACGGAAGCCTCCCTCACTACTTCTGCCCCAGTCAAGGTAAGTTAGCACAGAGCCATCTTTTTTGCTATGCCACTGAGCTTACTCTTATAGCCATCCAAATTTAAACCATCGTTTGCTGCTTCCTCCAGTAGTGAACAATGTTTGTATTTACCAAACCTCCCAGATTTCAATGCTAAACTCCCATATTACAGCACGTAAGGCAGCTCTGACACCCTTCTGTACTCCAGGGTTTCAAAGCGCGAAATCTGCTCCGACTTCTCGACCAAGGCCAAAATATGATCAGGTTGTATACGTCTCGAGTGACTCCACGTCGTCTAGTCCCGGTCGCAGTGCACTTAAACGAGACTCCTCAGACATCTCGATAGCTGCCGAAATATCCCCTCCCGTGTCCAAAAAACAGAGGAAGGTGCCTATCGAAGAGAAGGAGAACGCGTTACCCATCCCCTCTAAGATTAACTACAGTGCTTTGCCGGCTCAGACTATACCCCGTCCGAATGATAAAGAGAGGAAATATGCCGACCTGTCTTCTGTAAGCAGCTACACGGCCGACGGTTCCTTCATTTGCTTATCCTCTAGTAGAAATCATTAGAAATCCTCAACAAGCTTCTAATTTACGGTCTTCACATGAAGAATCTCTTTGCTGATGAGTGCCTCGACTATCATAGTCGGACGAATACAGATAAAGACATCATACTGGTAGAAGAAATTAGGTGCAAACTTCATTGTTTGTTTCGTCTTTCTAGCTGATTTAATTGTAATAGAGAGATCATCCATAGCCGTGTTGATGCCATTGTCAGCACAAAAACAGGCCTTGAAACCGGCGGTCAAGACACCGGGCCTCTCAAACCCAGCACCTTGCCAAATTTGTTGAAGGTCCCTCACATTGCAGCATCGACATATTCCACCTTTACTGAAGCGCCTCTAAGAACTGCAACCCCCGCGGTCACAGCCGCCCCTTCAGCTGACCTAGCCATTGAGCCTGGGCCCTCTTATCATGTGCCCACCAAGAACAACCAAGAGGATGATCTCGCAAGTGATGATGGTTATTGGGAGGGCATGGAAGACATATCTATGCATGATCCCCAGGAGATCTCGGAGTGTCCATCTTCACTCCTGACAATTGGAATGCAAAGTGGAACATCTTCTCTCGAATCGAGCCCATACTATCTAGAGGTTAAACGGCGGCTCGGAGAAACTTTTGGTCTCACAGCATTTCGTAAAAACCAGTTGGAGGCTATAATTGCCGCGATGCGCGGCAGAGACGTCTTCGTTCTTATGCCCACTGGTGGCGGGAAGAGTCTTTGCTATCAGCTGCCCGCCATCTGCACGACAGGCGAAACGATGGGTGTAACCGTAGTTATTTCACCTCTCCTTGCATTGATGAAGGACCAGGTGGACAGTTTAATCAGAAAGAATGTCGACGCCTTGCTATCAAACTCGGAGACCTTTGGAGAGGATTGGCAGCGTTTGGTTACAAACGTTGACAAACCCAACCTATGGTATATTACACCAGAGAAGCTGAAAGACAGCGGGAAAGTCAACGACATACTTTCTTATTTATATCAGAAAGAACGCCTCGCACGGTTTGTAATCGATGAGGCGCATTGTATTTCAACTTGGGGTCAAGACTTCAGAGAAGCCGTGAGACGTTTCCTTCTCGTCGCTAATTTATATGGATTGACATTTGTTCTTCCTCCTTGACAGTACAAATTCCTAGGCTCCCTTCGAGAACGTTTCCCATCGGTACCCATAATGGCGCTCACTGCCACTGCAAATCAGCGGACGGTTGCCGACATTCTCTCACAACTCAAACTGACAGATCTCGCAATGTTTACACAATCATTCAATCGAGTTAACCTTAAGTATATAGTTCAGAAAAAGAAGAAGAGCCATTTGAACGACATCATCTCCTTCATTCAAACGAGACATAGCGGCAAGGCAGGTATAATCTACTGCAATACAAGGGCAAGATGCGAGAAAGTTGCTGCAGAATTGCGCGAAAACGGAGTGAATGCCGCCCATTTTCACGCCGGAATGGATACAACGTCCAAGGACCAGGTAGTTCATGATTGGCAGTCTGGTAGAGTTCCAGTCATCGTTGCGACGGTAGTTCTTCTTTTATGTGGGAACTACTCCTGTGAATGCTAAGTCGTATTTGTTGTAGATCGCTTTCGGTATGGGCATCGATAAGGCAGATGGTTAGAACTTCCTTTTTCTACTCTTTTTTCCTCTCAACTCTTAGACATGCAGTTCGATTTGTAATTCATCACGATATGCCCAAGTCTCTGTCGGGGTATGCGGTTTCACTTCTTTTACTCTCTGTGGCTCATCCTTGTACCAGTTACTATCAAGAAACCGGTCGTGCTGGTCGTGACGGCAAGCCTGCGGAATGCGTCCTTTGTATGTTTGACTGAAAACGTTTGCTGATCCTCGTACTGACGCCACAAAAGACTATTCGTTTCAGGATCTCAACAATCTTCTCATGCAATTTAAGAAGGATCAAGCAGCGACCCTCGATACTATTCGAAGACAATCAAGTACAGCAAGGGATGTCTATCAGTATTGTGACAATACCTCGGAGTGCAGACGCGTCCAACTACTGCAACATTTCGACGAAAAGTTCGACAAGAAAAACTGTCATCAAGGTTGCGATACATGTGAAGAGGATCGAGAGCCTGTTCTAAAGGATGTCACAACTCATACCAGAGGCATAATTGAGCTGGTGAAAACCCTTGTTCAAGAACGCAAAGAGAAAATCACCATAAACCAACTTTCCTCCATTTTGAGGGGAGCCAATTTGGCCGACATCCGTGCTAAGCAGCATGACAAGTTACCAGAATACGGTTCTTGCTCGAAAATGCCGAAGGAGCTTCTCGAGCTAATGCTGCAACGACTTCTTTATCTTGAGGTCCTCGTCAAGGTCTCACATCGAAACGGTGGAGGTTTTCACACTGAGTATCTCAATGTACACAAACATTTATGATACTGTGGCTGATTCTGACAACTTTTCATTCAGATCGGTTCAGCAGGCGACGCATTTATTGCACAGGATGAGAGACTTGTCCTAAATTGGCATCCGAAGGTTGACAAACCTTTGAAACCGCGGAAAGCTATGGCTCAATCAATCAGTGCACCTCCACGATCTCGGAAGGGAAAAGAGAAGGCGGTGGATGATGACCCAATCGAGCTTTACGACGATGACTCTCTTTTCCTGGACACTTTCGACAGGTTTGATACACCCCTACAAGATGATGTGCCCGATGTTGCCATAGTACGGACAGAATCTTCAATCGCTCATCCCGAGTCATCCTCGACTGTGGAGCAATCAGCGGAAACCTTGTACAAGAAAATGCTTGCTCTTCGTACCAATGTCAGTCAGTGATGTTGACATATTTCTTTTATTTATTTTACACTTGTTCCAGATCATGGCTCAAGAGCAGATTGAAGACGAGACGGAAGTTTTCGATGATATGCTACTGCAATACCTTAGCGCTATCTGTCCTAGCGGTATGTATAATCATTCTTCCCACAATTTATTCAAATCAACTGTCCCTAGATTACCGATCTTTCAAGAAAGAAGTGATAGATGGCCTGGATATGGATGAGCCACATTCAACTAATATTGCCCAGCAGAAGTGGGATCAATATGGACAAAAGTTTCTCCAGCTCTGCATAGAACACAAGACAGGTTCCCTGAAGTTCGTCGTCCAATCTCTTTGGTGATCTTATTTGATCTTATTATATTCCACGATCACAGGAGCAAGCCCCTTGAAGCAGGATTTAGTCCAGCTCTGCTACATTCGCGGTATGAATACAAATCCGCAGGCCCGAGTTCGAAAACGACACCTCAGTCCTCGGGTATAGGAAAGTCGAAATTCAAACCTGTATTAAAGATGTGATCTATCATACTTGATGATAAACGGGACTTAATATCCTTATGTACATAACACTATTCGTTTTTGGCTACTAAATTGTCCTTATAAATACTTTTATTGTCAAATAGTCACTGTAGGCATTTCTAATCTGTGTTTTAACTGGCTCTCGAGCGCTTTGGCGTGTTCCCAATTGTCAATGGTAACTTCCATTTGATGCAGAGAAAGCGCGACTAGTCTGGATGAAGCCGGAGTTCTTAGTACTTATCGGTGTGAGTTATTAATATCCTTACCTTGCCACAAAGATCCGCTGTATGAGATCTTCAGCGGTAAATGCCTTGTCAGTCTTTATGCTTTCATTTTTGAAAGTAGCACGTTCCCGAACAAAATCATCCTCGATATACTATGAAAGCTTGTTCAATGCAGCCGTTAATCTTCGTTGCCGAATGACCTCACCTTGGCTAGATCTGGACCAATTGTCACCTCTCCAATCTTCGAACCTCCTAGAAACTGTCGATACTTTTGGAGTTCATCCATGGGCGGAATACGGATGTCCTCTGCAACCTTATTAAGGCTTTGCTTTACATTGGCTGAAGTACTTGGTTGAAGGGGAACAGTAACAATGGTCTGTTATAAAGGTATCAACTTTTGTGCTCTGCATAAAACAAACGACCTGCCTCGAAAAAGGTACTTTGCTTGCCTTCTGTCGTTATTAGAAAACAAACGTCTGTTTCAAACTTGTAGCCACTGAATGGGAAGACATATTCTAATGTCTGCCCTTTCATCATTTCCTGAGCTGATCGAATATTCATGACACCTTTCATATATCAGTTGTTGCAGATGCTTGACGACATAGCAGAACAGAACAATGCCTTTTTGAACAATGATACCTTCACTGACGCCTCCCTCTGTGCAAATAATAACAGAGCCTTTAGGATGTTGTAGCCAGCCACTATGTAGATCTTCGTCCTTCGATTCGGGGAAGAAGGATGTATCATTTAACATATTTAAAGAGAGCGGGAGGACGGAAACCATAGGTAAAATCTGCGATAAAACATGGAAAAGCGCCAGCGTCGATGTTTGCTCGTTTGACACAGAAGGGAAGTTGGAGATTGTTAATGAAAGGGGATACACTGGGGGAACTCTCGATTGCCTACGAACAATGTGGGTGATGAATAGAATTGGTGTGCAGACATTGACAAGGACATACACTCTAGCAATTATACAGAGTAAAATCCATTCAGCTGCGATGCGATCTCCTGCAAGTCCCTCGTTGGCAATCCATGTTATCAACCCTTCTCGAAGAGTTGTAATGGACGGAAGAAGTGAGGGATCGGGAAAAACTCTCGAATGTATTGTGATTGGTATCGACTTCGAAGAGAGGACGTGTAGGGTTGGAACATTTATTCCAGAAGGTAAATCGAGGTTTGTAGTGAGACTAAAGGGTGAAACAATGATATCGAATATGAGACGCAAAATTTACAAGCACATACGACTCTGAAGACAATATGCCGACGAAGGACATCAAGTCGGTTACTCTAATATTTTTTGCTTGGTTCTCATGATAAACCTGAGGACATGATGAATTTGGTGCACTAGGGTTCAATAGAGGCTATCGTACTTTCACTTGGACGCCGATATGGGATCTGTGAGGGATGGGGTACTTGTGCGATTGTGGCGACGAATGGCCAGCAAAATGGTCGGTAGATTCAGTCTCCGTTGTAGACCATGTGCTCTGTCCTGGGATAGATACTACCCAAAAAACATTGCATTGCTTTAGAATGTCGTTGCCCTCTCTGTTTACAAGATATAATTCAGGTGAAATGGAAGTATCCTGAACCATTCCATTGAATGTGACTAGTGCGCCAAGTGAGAAAGACTCTGGTGGATGTTGCACGTCAACAACAGGTATCTGCGCTGGGTCTGACACAACATTTTGGTTTTGAAAGAGGTCTAATATTGTTGCTGGCAGGAGAGACATATTTGCTTACGTACACCGAAGTAGCACAGGATTTGGCTCACAGGCTCTGCATCGAACCGTCATGGGTCTCTTCAACAGAAAGAAAAGGCAAGACTCGGATTCTGCAGACTCTTCAGAGAACAAGAAGGAGAAGGGCAGCTGGAAACGCCCTGCTAGTTTGTCGTTATCACCTTGCCTTTTCGCTCAATTGTCTGACACAACTTGTAGATACTGCGTTCAAACAGCAGAGGCTTAAAGCATGGCAGCCCATACTTACCCCCAAAACAGTTCTACCAACGCTCTTCATCATTGGTATTATTTTTGCACCAATTGGTGGCCTACTCATATGGGGGTCGTCCCTTGTTTCCGAGTTATCATTTGACTACACCGATTGCGAGAATCTCACACCGTCTACCGCAAACGATTCTCTAACATTTACGGACTTTCCATCAAACAAGTTCTCATATCGACTCCGTGCTGCAGATTCAAAGGTCGCTGCGCCGAAATCCCCGCGCTTCGCCTTCCTTGATAATACCAACAACAGCACTGTTACTGACGTCTCCGCAAAGAAACAATGTGTCGTCGAATTCGATCTCCCGGCAGACCTTGAAGCATCTGTCCTCTTTTACTACAAGCTTACCAATTTTTTCCAAAACCATCGACGTTATGTCAAGAGTCTCAATTCCAATCAGCTAAAGGGCAAGTTCGTCAACACTAACACTCTTGACAAGAGCGATTGCAAACCACTTGCCACACTCGGCGGAAAGGCCATTTATCCCTGCGGTCTCATTGCTAACTCCTTGTTCAACGGTTGAGTTTATCTACTCTTCTGAACAATCTTCCCTGTCTAAATTTTTTTACAGATACTTTCTCCACTCCCATTTTACTGAATCCCTCCAGTTCATCCGACTCTTCACAGCCCTATGTATTTTCCTCGACAGGTATTGCATGGCCGGGAGAAGCCAAGAAATACACCGCATCTCCCATTGACCAGGGCGGTTATCCGGACCTCTCCTCAATCGTTCCGCCCCCTAATTGGCAACTAAGATTCCCTGATAACTACACAGACCAAAATCCACCTCCAAATCTAAGCACCGACGAACATTTTCAGAACTGGATGCGCACAGCTGGTTTACCAACGTTTACAAAACTCTATGGGAGAAACGACACCGATACAATGCACAAAGGCACATACAGGATAATCATTGGCCTAAGTGAGTTTTTTTTTCTCCTGCTCCTTGTCTATTTTCTGATCCAATGAACAGATTTCCCAGTTCTTCCCTACAAAGGAACGAAGTCTTTCGTTATTTCGACTGTTTCTTGGATCGGTGGAAAGAATCCTTTCTTAGGCTGGGCATATGTTGCTGCAGCCAGTGTGTTTGTCCTTCTTGCCATCCTGGGCACGGCACGGCATCTTATCAAGCCAAGGTTTGCCTATCTCCTCTCCTCGCTTCTAGGCAACTATCTGACAGATGTTGTAGACGGTTGGGTGATATGTCTCTGCTTTCCTGGAACAGATAGTAATTTGGTACTGAACACACTGTATTTATCCATTGGTACGCAAATAACGACTTGTAACCCGAGTCCTTAAGACAAGTATTACTGGAGCGTTTGCATTCCCGAACCATCCCTAGATCTAATGATATGTACTATAATTTCAATGCAAGTTCTTCAAACAGGAGTGTCCGCTGGTGCTGTATAACCAACGCCTTGGCAACGAATGACGACTGTACCAGATGGTTCATTTTCAATTTCAAACTTGGCATCTGTCAGTTCTTGCGCAAGCCATATCGCCGTCCTAGTTGATGAAACAATAAGAAACTTCCAAAAAGGAGTGGTTACCGCTCACCGAGTATGAAGAGTCAGCCCGCCAGTTCCGCACCGAACCTCTGACTTGCCATCGGCCAGAGCCATGAAGATGATGATTTGGTCTTGTAACCACTATGTAACAGGTGCCAACGATGTCAATGTTTATTCCGGGATCACAAGGCTCCAAGTAGTGCATTACCTCGTCAACGCACCCTCCCTCGTTCAAGCCTCTGACTAGTTCATCGGCAGCTTGTTCGCCTGTTTTTTCCGGGTCGAGGCTTTTAGATCCAACGGCACTGCCTCCGATGATACCCCCGCCATCAAGCTCAGCCCAGAGTACGATTCCGCTTCCCGCACCCCTCGTCAGCTGAGGAGGTTCCCTCATGCGAGAAATCTGAATTGGAACATCTCTATTTTCCACCAATAGATCTGGAGTATAGGCTGCACTTATGGATTCGTCTCCACCAATATAGCCAGCCGCTGCCAGTTTCCTCTTCGTGCCTCTAATAATCCCTTCTGCCACAATGTTGGGCAAGCCAGTAAAATGTGTGATGCCAGCTATCCGTTTGACTTTCCCTCGGTCCATCAAGCTGAAACCTCGCAATTTTTGGGTGCTGCAGAGAGGAGTAACATTCAGCAAAACCTTTCCGCCACCTTTGGGAAAGTAACCTCTTTTTGCGATATGTAATGAAACGTCGTCCACTCCAAAGTGTTTACGGATGAAGGGCAGAAAGATGTGCTTGGTGTAGTCGACTTGGGGCGCTAGTGACGCATTCGTGCCTCCATGAAGTGTTAGTGTCGAAGCAGGGACTGGTAAATGTGAAAACAAGAGCAATGGTAGAGCAACTTGTAATAATAGGGTTATAGATCCGGCAGTAACAGTATCAGCGCTATAGTGGTTTGGCAAGCAGATGCGACCAGGAATGAAGTTGATTTCCTGAGATTGGTTTTGTGCTCCAGTGAGATGAGCAGATGCGATTGTTGCTGCTAGTTCCAGGCCTGTAGGGCTGTGAGAGACGTCAAAAGGATTTTTCTGAACGAGAAAAACCTGTGCGATGCTGGTTTTTTAGACCAGGAGGAGTGCGATTGTTTCTGATTTTATGTATTGAGACTGGTTTCGAGAGCAAAGCTGAAAGAGAGACCGAGTTGCGCAATATTTGACCTCCACCTTCCAGAAAACTGCCGTCGATGAGGGTATGAACCATGGCCGCAATGGACATATGAGTCACAGTTTGGAATTGCAAATATAAATGTAGATGTGTGGTGTATTATCAAAAGTACATATTGTGAAGGAATTGAATCTGTTAACTAATAGCCACGGCCTCCGACCTCAGTCTGAACAGCATGAGGGTTCTGAGGAAAGTAGAGTAAGGTTTTATAAATTAGAAAATGGAATGAGAGCAAACACACCTTATTTCGTTGAATACCGAGAAAACTTGTTTTCTCCGTTCGTAATGGAGCACGGAGATGCTGTCGCACATTTTTCATGCCGATACTGTGTATGGTACTCAGCAAGAGTTCTTGTTCACGGCGATATCTCGCTTCAAAATCTCGCATCTCTTGCTGCAAAATAGTCGTATATCAGACAAAAAGATAAAACATTAATTAAGGTCATGCGAACCTTCAGCCGATCCCGCTCTTCCTCGAGAATTTTGATTTGCACACGGAAACTAGCTTCGGCCTCCTCAAAGTTGCCTTGCTAGGGGATGTTACTTGAGTAACTATTAATAGGATTAGTGAGTAGCGAACACTCACAGAAATAGTGGCAACGTCCGTTGCATGTTGTTCTTTAAAGAGTTTGTCTTGAGATTTTATAAACTACATCCTCGGTCAGTAAGAACAAGTGAGGAGAAACAAAGGCTAGTTACCTGTTTCGCCTTGTTCAGTTTATCTATGAGCGTCTTGTATGATTCCTTCAAATTCAGGTTCTCCTCATGCATAGAAAGCAAGCGTTGCTTAATATCTTCTGGCAAGTCCTTTCCTGCGATGGTTGCTCGGAGGTCACTGTATGATTACTTTGAGATTTGTTCATGGGGTTGATGAAGAGAAAACCGACCCAAAGTCACGCTCTCGCTGAAGCAGCTTTTCTCGATGGCCAATTCCTTCACTTTGAAGAGTCACCTTTTCCAAGAGCAAAGCGTTGACTTGCTCCAACTGCATACGGTTCTTTTCGCTCAACTCTTTATTTTGCTTTCGGAATCTTTCAAGGTCGGCTTCTAGACCAATCTTGTCTTCATTCACAGATTCTCGTAGACTTGCCAGTATGTCAAGTTGGTCCTTGTTAACGAGGGTCACTTGGTACGGGGGTTCTCAGTTATCGATCGGGAAGATAAAGGGAGAATGAGCACATACAGTCCGATTTGGCGATGGTGAGTTCGCGATTGAGTGAGTCAAACTTGACTTCCAGTTCTGTATGTTCCTTGCGCAATATTTCAAATTGTTCAACAGTCTCATTCAGACGCTGTCGCAATGCGATAGCAGCTTCGGCCCTATTTGTTTCAATCATTAAGGTTTAACAGAAGCTGTGAGAGAAGAACCCACCCATCACCCAACGATTTGCCGCTCCTGATTTCCTCCAGATCCCGCTGCAATATCAATTTCTCTCGATGCGCCACCAGATAGTCACTTTCATACCTCGCCTTCATGCGATTGGCGTCCTCTAGCAAGTTCTCCAGAACTAGCAAGCGACTGGCATCTGCCTCGTTCTTCCTTACAGCCTCAAGCTCGCGCTTGAGCCTCCGCACCTGGATTTTAAGATCCGTCATAGTTGTGCCCGCAATGGCATCGTCCAATTCTCCACCCAGGCCTTGTGCATGATGATCAGCCCCATCTATGTCCGTAGGCGAATTTGTCCCTTGATTGTCTTCATCATTCAACTCAGAAGAATCTCGCTTCTCATGGCGTGGAAATTGCCCTCCCAACCCAGCGCTTCTGGTAGATGAAATGAGCTCGAGCTCGCGCACACGCTCCTGATAAAGTTCGAGTGTCTCAGCGTCCTTTGTGCGCTCGGCAAGGGCGATTTTGAGCTTGGTTCGATTTTGCTCCATTTCGAAATTCAAATTTTCTATCTCCTGATTTTTGGAAGAGTTTTTTGTTTCAAGATCGATGATTTGAGCCTTGTAAGACTCCATGAGTGGCTTAAAGGCGGCGACCTTGCGATATTCTTCTTCTATGGAGGCATTCTTGTCAACGAGATCGGCGTTTTGTCTCTCTAGAGCCTTTACAGAAACCTCTTGATGCATGTTTTGGTGCAAATAATGGATAGGTACTTACCTTGACGTGCTGCCGAAGGTCAGCACCTTCTTGTAGCTTTTTCTTGTATTTTTCCATGACATTCTCCGTTTTCTGCAGTTTGTCCGCGGCATGACGATATCTGTACCATAATTAGTCAAATATATTGAGGAGGAAAGCAGGATTACGCACTCATCGACTTGGTCTTTCAGTCTAGCAGCCTTATCGGCTTCGACCTGCAGCTCATCGACTTTACGAGTGAGGTCTGTAATGAGGGTTGTCTGCTTATCGAGTTCCGTTTCCGCCATGGCAAGATTATCTTCGCTTTTCTGCCTTCACATGCTCCTCATGAGTCAGATAACGGAGGAGAGCCAAGTCAATGATAGGCACTCACAGCTCTAATCGAATACGATCCATCTCGGAACGCAACATGACATCGGCTTTCTCATTTCGTCGGGTGTCAGCTTCGCGACGGAGTTGCCTGAGTTGTGCCTGAGCGTCATCCTTTTCAGAAAGGACATCATCATGGACTGTCTGAAGTGTACGGTGTTCTTCGAGGAGAGCTTGGTAAACCTTTTCAAGAGTTTCTTTCTCTGAAAATATGTGGCTACGCTCTGATTGGATTCGGTAATAATGATCATCTCTTGGGACAAAAGGTCAGGATAGTCATGTAGGAGAGGAAAGCTAGAGACGCACTCGGTCATGTTGGCTTCGGAGATATCTAGAGCACCAGGGGCGGCCGCGATCTTTGCCATAACCTAGGAATCGTCACAGTTAGTATTGGATGGGTCAGAAGAAGGGACGATTTACTTGTTCAATAGCCTTCATTATATAATGTTGATCTGTCTCATTTAAAGCCTGAATCTTGTCGATAAACTCCTTATTTTTCTCGCACTGAACTCCAATGACGATGGTGAGACGACACATGGTGAGGGTTGCAGATAGATTGTGATCCTTTGCGATTAACTGAAGGTCAGGTACATCGAGGTTACTGGTAGATTTTTGGAGAACATCCGCAAAGTATTGTGTCATGAGACGATATAGACGCTTTAGGGAGCTAAAGCGCAAGACCCAGTTCTCTGAAGGCTGGGCAGATGATCTGGCGGGTTGACGGAAATAACTCTGATCACTGTTATGGGGAACGGTGAGGACTGCACAAAATATTGTGAATAAGGACCTTACACAAGAGAAAGGACTTGAAATAAGGCTGCGCCATCTGCAAGGTCAGAGACGGATGATACTGGACGGGCGAGATTAAAAGTTGCAAAAAAGTTGAAAAAGGCTTCAATCTCTCGACGCTGCTGTGACAGCTCAGACATAAGCCAGTAGTGATTATGTAATCTAATTGTCTCCCTTTCCAAGTACTTTCTTCAATCCTTTGTTTGTTTTCTCAAGTCTCTCCACTTTCCGCTGCTCGTTGACCATTTTCTCTCCGATATATCGTGCTCGTTCAGCACATGTGCTCCTCCTCAAAATAAACCTTTCCTTCGACATCGTGTCCACCAGCAAAGCCAGCTCCTCTTCATACCCCTTTATCTTGCCCTCGGCTTGTGCTATCTCTTTTTCATTGTATCCTAGCTCTTGTGTAGCTCGGAATATGGGATCTACGTCTTACGTTAGTAATTACCCCTTATAATTGGATACCACTAACCGTTGACAAGCTTTTCAAATACCCAGCGAAACACAGGTCTACCAGGTCGTATCGTCGACGGTCGCCCTATTCATGTCAGCGATGAGTGACGCGTCGTTGCTTAGTACTTAAGCACATACCATCTTTCGTAGCAATGGCAATCAGTTCTGCGTGTTCCATATTCCTCAAGGCGCCTTCGTCTCCTTTGAACGGAAATTCGACCAACATATCATAATACGGTACTTCCTGTAATTGGGAAAGCATTTTGATAACTTTCCAGGCCTGTTCTCGCATCCATGTCAGGCCTTTGGCGTCATCTATGTCATCTCCGAATGCATTTTTCCGTAATTCTATGACACCATGAGCAATGATATCCTCTACTGCTTCTTCCACGCTCATCCCATTTCGGACTTTATGGACTAGCTACAAGGCTGGTCAGTAATCGAAGATAAGAGGAACAGGGAGATCCGGGGGCTCACGCTTTCAAGATCGCTTGCCCGTCCACCTAGTCGCTCTACATATGCCGTCTGTCCGGCAAAAATCTCGACGTCAATGCCGCGGTCGAGTAGCTTTTGCATCACAAATGACAGTGAGCTTTCAGGGTCTGCGTCCGACAATGGAATGAAATTAATCGGCTTTGCTGGAAGGGCTAGAGGCCAAAAAAATCGAACTTCAAGTCCGTAATACATTCGTGTATGCAAATCGCACCTTTGGCCAGCCTTTTTGCGTTTTCGCGATTGTCACTGAGCACAATGACATGGGCGATCTGTTGATTTTACTTTATAAACTATATAGCTATCAGTTTAATTCTTTTGCTCACCTGATTCTCAATTAATGTTGCCGCCCACTGAGCCAACGCCTCCAACAAAGCTTCTTTGGTTGGAGACCCGAAATTCGCAGCATAATTTCTGATGACTACAATGGGCAACGAATTGATTATATCCGTGGAATTCTGTGCTTTCTGCTTTCTGAAAGCCTTTTCGTTTTCTGCTATCATAACTTCCTCTTCATCCGGTGATATGGTGTTACTGAAATTGGCAATTTCAAAACACTCATCCCCCACGCCGAGTTCACTCATGATTCCATTACCTGCGACACAATCAAGTCGGCCGTCGTGCCATCTCCCATTAATGATAGCCTGACGTTTGTGATCTTCTTGAATCCGTCGTTCTTCGAGGTGCTTTTGGTGTTTGATTTGACACCGAATTTCGGATCGATGAGAGGAACTGACGCCTTTTAGAGCAAGCGTGACAACGGCGAGTATTTGATCGAGTTGTTCGGGTAATGAACTGCTGACGCCCGCTGGAAGAGGGTCAGGAGATGCAAGGTAGTTAAAAATGGGCGCACGTACCTTTCTGACCAATGAGACCCACGCTTGCTAGATCTATGAGACCGCCTATAGAGTTCAAGAAAGTAAAAAGAGGCCAGTAGCCTGTCTGAGCTGCTAATGCGGAGACGAGTTGTGAGTCGGAAGTGGTATTATGGAGTTCTCGACAGCTAATGATGAGTCTCTTCCTGCGGAGTAATAAATTTAGTGGCCTAGTAGATGTAGTTTGAATGGTTGGAATACCTGTCTGATTGCTTGAGAACAGTGTCAAGCATGGCTGTTTTGCCACTTCCTTGAGGACCATGGACGAATGTAATTGTGGCTATTTTTAGAGGTAAGATGAGCAATGGGTTAGTGATGGATGCCATTAAAAGAAACACACTCGGCGACTCGGCAAGGTAGGCGTTGATGGCTGCCTCTGCATCTTTCCGTTCCTTCCACCCATTTTCGGTTGCACGAGGGCCAGCAGTATTAGGAGATTGGGGGCTTCTCAGTAGACCCAAACTGTTCACTTTCAGCCAGTGATAGACCTTGAATTTTCGAAAGTCAAACCAATCCAGCATCTTACTTTCTACCATCAATACACGAATAGGGTCAAATATCTAAGTGGTCATTAGAAAATCATGACTGATAAGAAGTATGGACACAAATACCGTATATGTTACTGTCCCAAAGAAAAAGACGAGCAGAGGCAGCACTATCTTGGGGTGGCTCGACATCCAGTCCCGGATGGCGTGAACTTGTAAGGGCCGCTGATACCCAACACGTAGCCGGGTCTTGACTGGTGATGTTGAGCTGGACGGAGAAGAAAGGTCAAAACCATGAATAACGTTCCGTGCAATGGTTGCAGAATAGATGCGTTGGTAAGTGACTGTAGCTGACCGGGGTGCGCCTGCGGGAACTGTTGAGGGCATAGTGAGGTCAGTAATACGCCCATATGGCTTTTTCGATACATATATTAGGTATGTTCAGTTGAGAGAGAGAAAAAAGGAAAACGCACACGACATAGTTCGTAAAGTAACTGCTCTGGGACGTCTGGACCATCAAATGTAATTTTGAGGATTTGAGATGCAAAGCGGTCCATGTCCTTCCAGAGTGTCATACCATTCATTGAGTTAAGAAGAGAGTGAGATAGATATGTTATCACCTCTTTCCATGGTGAGCCTTTGACAAGCCAAATTGTACCGCGACCAAGGCCTAGCCATGAAGGGAGAGCACGTTTTGCCAACTCCTCCCGCAAAGAACTCTCGATCTCGGAAAGTTGTTCGCCCTCTGGCATATCGGAAGGAGCATAAGAGAATCGAACGAAGACTCCCCCATCTTTACGCTGAGGTTGAAACTCGATTGGGTGAAAGTTGTGGAAGGAGGACAGATGATCAAGACGGGATTGAAGCGCGGTGAGGAGACGTTCTTGAAGAAGAATACCAATATAATGTCGTAGGCTGATTGGATGTATAAGAACATAGTGAATGAGCAGATGAAAATACGTACTCCCATCGGGCAATTTGTATTGGAAATACGGAGTCGATGTAAAGCCAGGCTGCCCGGTGTGTCGAGTAGGTCCTCCGATGTGTTGAGCAAAGTAACTTCAAGTTTGAGCGGAACATATGTGACTCATGTGACTTTTTTTAGTCACTTGTTGTTGTTGACACTTACAACTTTGCTCGTCGTCGATGGCGTCCTCCTCGAGCAGCGAGTGTCGTCCAGCAAAACTAGCTCGCCACAACTCTTCTTTCCTTGGTACTATTAAGAATTTAGTCACTGCCCCTTTGACATGGTTCGGAAACCAAGATGACGAGCTCACCAGTGGAAAGCGCAGGAGACCTCTGCAGCAGGCGCCTACTGAGCCTGTGTTGTCTACCGACGAGGAGACACGACGATCAAAGCGCATGAGACTACACAGTCCACCTCAGCCTGCGAGGAGAACGTCTGTCATCCCTCGTGCATCCTCGGCTGTCCTTCCTTCCCGTGTACACCGCTCCACGCTCTCTCCAATGCGCCACCTCTCCATTTCCCGCACAATGTCTATCGATCCCCCAACTCGCGAGAATTCGTTCACCTTTGTTAATGATATGGACGTTTCTATGGACACTATTTGTGATCCTTCTCCCCTTTCTCCAAAACCTTCATTTCGTATGCGTTCATCGTTGACACCGCAGCCACAACTTAAATCCCGTCATATCTCGGAACCGCCGCCACTCAACGCTCTCATTTCTTCTCATCCTGTCTTTCTTCACCCTCCTTCTGTCTCTCACGACCCATCTCCGGCTCCCACTCTTGGTTCACTCGTAGAATCAGTTCGATCCGTCAGCGTCCATTTCATCGTCTTTTCTTTCTTCATATTGATCCTTCCTATAGACACGTTCCCCTCTTCGACAACAACATGCTGCCCTTCTTGTATCTGACAGAAATTTAACTGATAATGAAAGTGATGGTGAGTGTTGTGTCTGGAACGTTTCACACCATTTAATATTTGCCTCCTCAGCTCCCGCTGAACGGGCATTGCACCAACTCGATGTTTACAAAACTCCACTCCTCCCAACTCGCATGCGTTCTTCTAATCTACCCGCATCCATCACCACTACAACTACCCCAGATATGTTCAAATCTCGCCGTCCCTCTCATCTCATCCTCATGCAAGATGAGAAGGATCGGCTTGGAAGGAAAACGGGAAAAAGCCCCGTTGTTAATGAGACGAAGCCCTATGCAGGTGAGGGCGGTATGAAAAAGCTTCTTGCCCGGCGTAAGCTAGAAGAAGACCTCGAACCTGAGAACGATCCCAAGAATAAGACAGATCACAAGGATAAGGATAGCCAGAATGATCAAGTAGATCAGATGGCTAAGGAAGCTGACTCAATGGATGACAACACCTCTCATTATAATTTGCCTCCTTTACCTGCTGCCTCGTTGTCTGGGAACAAATCGAGGCCCGATTGGTTCGCGACTGCCTCTGGTTCTTCAACATCTATTTCGGGCTCTTCTCTTCGTGTAGGACGCGCTAAGACTTCACGAAATCATATTCAGCGACCGTCAACGGCGAGGTTCTCTGCTGTGTACGAGGATGACGGGGATGATAATACCGAAAACGATGGAAATAAACGGGGTGAACGCGAGGAACTTGAGGAAGCGGCTCGCAGAGCACCGGTGTTTAGAATTCCTCAAGGTTTCTCCTTTGCCAATGACAGAAGCGTATGTTAGTTCTTTTCCCCACTGTTATACACACTGATTTTTGGTAGGCCCCCACAATCATTCCTGACGATTTGGAAAATGCAAAGGAACCACCGATCCCGGCCTTGCCTTTCTCCTTCGCGAAATCGACTACTAAGCCTGCGCCAGTTCCCGCTCACCCGTTCTTCGGAGCCGCACAAATAGGTGGCACCCCGAACCCATCAAACCAAGGAAGTACCCCATCTGAGCCTCCGGCGCCTGTAGCCCGACCTATGCCTATATCAGAACCCAAGCCTACTCCAGCCCCATTCATTCTCCCGATGTCTGTGCCCACCTCAAGTGGCAATGGCGGTATCCCTAATTTTTTTGCATCCTCTCAGTTTCTGGCAGAAACTGCTCCTGCACCGCCTGTCCTTCCTCCTGTGTTGAATATTATTACGTCGCCTATACCTATAGAACCAGTGCCTTCGGCCCCAACCCAGCTCGTCAAAGATGCTGAGAACCCTTTTTGGGACGGGGAGAAGGACTGCAAGGGCGCCGAAGACAAGTCCGCACAGAATATACTTCCCGCACCTGAGAAGACTACTACAGGTACACCGTCATCCTCTTCAGGTTCTGCCTTTGCACCAGTATTATTGTCTTCCGCATCCGTAGTAGATGCAACTCCCTCTGCTGCGCTACATTTCTCTTTCAATAAACTTACGGAAACTAGGCCGGAAGCATTAAATTTTGGATCTACAACCACGGTAGAGCCAAAGCAACCTTTTGCATTCCAGGCCCCAAGGAAACTGGACAGTTTAGATGATGCAGCCTCCAAATCGTCATCAGGAGAAAATGTACCATCTCCAATCTCGCCCAGGAAACTGGGCGAAGCAACTCTACTACTTGAGAAACCCGCAAACATCAGCAGCGCTTTTGGACAAGTACTACCCCCCCAGTCTTCTCCGTCACCTCTGCCCTTCACCTTTGGATCACAAAGCCTTTCCAAAACTGAACCTGAGACCACCTTTGTTGGCGGTGATGCCACACCAGATGTAGCAACTACGCGCTCGTCGACTATAGAAGCACCCAAACCTTCCTTTGGGGGGATTAGCGGTGGCAAGGCGTTTTCCTTTGACCAAGCTCCTGCCAGAAGTACAGAACAAGACTCCACAAAACCTGCTCCTTTTCCCTTTGGTGCAACTTCTCTTGCTCCAGTCGTGGAACCCAAGCCTGTAGTAAAACCTTCGCCTATCTTTTCTTTCGGTCAACCATCGGGTACAACTGCTAGTGCTGCCGCTTCTCCACCCATCGCGTTCAGTTTTAGTGGAGGTGGAAGTACGTCGGCGGATATATCAACTAGACAGCCATTCATGTTTGGCCAGCATAACGCAGGTGCACCGACGGAAAGACCCGTCACTCCGCCTAGAAATCCTGATAATGAGTTTAGGATGGAGGAGAGTCCCACAAGGGAGATTCAACGATCCAATGGAACTAACAAACTTGCACTTACTTTGGGGAGTGGGTTTTCATTTAATACTTCTGCTTCTAATGGAACGCCATTGTTTGGGGGAGGATCACAGAATACAACTTCCCCATTACCAACCACTTCGCCATTTTCGTTTGGTAGTTCATCACCATCAAATCCATTTGCGCCTAAGGATAAGGTTGATGAGCCTAATACATTTGGAGGGTTTGGACAGACAAGCGCAGCGCCCTCAAATCCTTTTGCACCCAAAGATAAGACTGATGACCCTAAGCCATTCGGAACATTTGAAAAGACAAGTGCAGTAGCCTCTGCGTCTACTGGATTTTCTTTCGGCCAACCAACGAAGGCTACGGAGGAAACACAGAGACCGTCAACGACGGGTTCTTTCTCCTTTAACACTACTCCAACTTCTGCTACAACTTCCTCTCCATTTTCCTTTGGCACACCACAGAATGCGAATCCATTTGGGCAGACGACATCGGGCTCTGCACCGAGCAGCCCGTCTACTTTCAGCCAACCCTCGCCTTTTGCTTTTGGAGTAGCACCAGCACCGTCTACAAACGCTCCATTTGGTTTTGGCTCACAACCTGCCTCTCCTGCCGGAGGCGCTAACTTGAGCCTTCCCCAGCCTGCAAGTTCTGGCGGGTTTGCGTTTGGCCAACGGGCACAGCAGCCGTCCTCGCCGTTTGGTGCTCCTATACCTCTTGCACCCTCTACGTCCTCTGGAGGATCTCTATTTACCATTGGAGCGGCGCCTGCGCCCGCCACTCCGCCAGGCGGTGCGAGGCAAATCAGGAAATTACCGAACCGAAGGGGGGGCGTCAAACGATAACGACGGCCCGAGTTGACGTTCTGTTGCACCGTCACACGTCAAAAATAATAAAAAAGAATGCACACTGAAATCGGTGTTGTTCTACCGTGCTTCTCCCTCTTTCAAACCAAGGTATCATCTTCCTCAACAACATGGACTCCAACTCGAGCTCTGTTCTTTCTCGTCTCTGTTTTTTCTTTTTTGTCCGCCATCATCGACCAAGTGCCATTTGTTTTAAAAAGTCAGGTTTTTGTCTATCCTGATGAATTTTCTGGTCCGGGTTCCTGCGGCGACAATGGCGAGCAAGTATCTCTCTCATACCTATGAGCATTATATACATCTCCAACAGGTTATGGTCCACTGTATTTACGTAGTCATTCTCGCCGAAACATCGGATGGAGAAATATCCCTCTGCTCAACCTATCGGCTCAAGGCTGACTTGAATCACAGTATACATGTAGTCCATACTTGATGTACTTCGAGAAAGCCTATCATATTAATGTTGTTTGTGTGCACAGCTAGTGTACATACTTATTCATTATTCAGCGACTGGCCTCTGCTCTCCACCATGGCTGCAATTGATGGGCCACAGGCTCATATGCTCTCCCTCAAGGTTATGCGCGTTTCGGTTGGTATCTATCCATCATAGAGTTGCTGCATGCTGAAAGTTTACAGCGTCCTGAACTATCGGGTGCATGGCAACCATTTTATTCCAGTTCTCCTTCTTTCTCTGTAAGTATTTTGGTCGTCCATTCACCCCGAAGGTTGATCAATGCTTTGTATCAAAAGGCCCATTCTTCCGCTGCAGTATCCTCATTACAGGGTTCCACACCTCTCCTTGGTCATCCAAAGACTCTTCGAGATTTAACGCACGCCTCGGAACTTCTCACTCTACCATCCTCTTTCGGTTCCATTCAGCTCGGCGAAACCTTTTCTAGTTGTCTCTGTGTTAACAATGAAAAACAAATAGAGATTGAAGTGGTTCAATTTAAAGTAGAAATGCAGACGGTTACGGCCAAAGCCATCCTCCATGAAATGGACAGCTCAGGTAATCACCTAGCCCCAGGCGACACTATGGAACATATCGTGCATCACGAAATCAAGGAACTTGGTCAACATGTTCTTGCTTGTGCTGTTACTTATCGTCTACCCCCCAATGCTCGCTCAATTCAAGGGGCTTCAGAAGACACGATCGATCCCAGCCTTCAAACTTTCAGAAAATTTTATAAATTTGCAGTGGGTGGACAGGCAGACACAAAACAGTTTTTCGCACTAATATTTGAGCGGTGCTTGGTGCATTTTATAATAGGTTACAAATCCTCTGTCGGTGAAAACTAAGGTCCATTCGCCCAAGTCACCCTCCGCATTGTTATCAACTGTTGAACGAGAGAAGATTTTTTTGGAGGTTCATATCCAGAATTTGACTCAAGATGCAATATGTTTTGAACGTATGCGCCTGGAATGCACAGATGGGTGGGCCGTGGTAGATGGAAATATGTTGCATGCTGGAGACGATGAACAAAGTATATTCTCAGGTTCTATGGCCCTCATGCAGCCTCAAGACATCAGACAGTATATCTATATTTTAACGCCTATATCTATCGAGCTTTTGCCAACCGTTTACATTCCAGGAAGCGTCATCCCTCTGGGTCGGTTGGATATCGCTTGGAAGTCCTCTTTTGGGGAACCAGGTCGATTGTTAACTTCCATGCTTTCTCGAAGAATACCCCTGCTTCCTGCTCCCCAACCCGCATCAGCACTCCCGCCATATTTGAAGCGTTCTTTCACAAGCTCGACTCCTTCTCGACCACACTCCCCGCAGCTGTTAACCCAGTCTCGTCCAGGGACGCCGCCAGGCCAGAGACCTGGCTCTCCAATGAGTGGCTGGCCAACTCCAACAACCGCCACGATGCCGCAATCGCCTTTACAGACGCCAATAATCCCTCTCATAGCACATGATCTCAAAGTCCAATTATTTGTCCGTCAGTCACCGGGGAAGAGTGTGCTCATAGAAAGACCATTCTCTATATCATTTGGTGTCGCTCTGTCGACCACGATCCCCCCCGGAAGGGAAGGTCTTAGAAGAAAGGTTGCTTTAGCAATTCAGTATGTCAGACCACATGCCCTGCCTGTGCTTGGAGTCCCCGCTGTAAATATTGAAGCTGTCACCCCAAATATATTATCACCTGGCGTTCCAACACCTTCATCAGCTGCACCCACTTTCAACTACATTTTGGCACATCAGAAAATATTGGCAGCATCACCTCGACCACTCATCACAGAGGCTGTAAATCAGGACACCAATAATACAGGCAACTCTCAGGCTGTTTTTCCTCCGCCATATTTTGAACAAGAGGTGAACGGAGTTTTTTCATCAAGTGCGGTGGTTCCTGTTGGACCATCCCTTCTGTTCCTCCCCTCTGTTGAGCTGGGCTTGTCGAGCCATCAAAAGGAAGGGCTATCGAAGGGGCAGCTTATTCAAGAGTTTGAGATGACTTTTGTAGCCTTGCAAAGGGGATTCTCGGCGGTGGGCGGTATCCGAATCTTTGTGGTGGATAATGACCTGGACGAGGGAGAAAACAAGAGGATGAAATCACAAACGCGAACCCGTATTTTGAAGGAATACGATGTAGTTGGCGAACTGTGGGTATCTGCATCATAACCGTCCTCATAATCGGTACCTATCGACTGTGAGGCACGATTTGTTTTGGCATCATTAATAGCAATATAAAATACATAGTCAATCGTTGATAATTCTAACAGTGTGATTCATGGTATTGTAGAGTCCATTTGATTCTACACTCGTGGTGATTCAAATTGTCACCCATGGCTGGCTTACGAGTTGTTGGACGGAAAGGAGGGCACGATAGCGGACATTTGAATCGGGATGCGTCATTAGCTCCATCGCTCTTGCCTTTCCACCAAGTTCCGCAATAGGTCTGAAAATAGAGTGAATAACAAACATATATCATTGTCATTATGAGCCTTACTTTTTACCCCGTTCATAGTGTTTGACGTACTGGCCAATGTCATGTACAGCGACTGCGAGAACTGTAGGATCTGCAGATTCATACAATAGCTTTATGAGAATCCTGCTCAAGACACTCTTCAGAAATAATCAACAACGGTTGAGCGGATGGTTCTTATCACCTCAATTGTTCATAATCTTTGTCGTTCAACTTGATGGCATTTTCCTTCCAGAAGTCATCGGACTCATGGACGGGGGTCCAGGATAAGTGACCTGACGCCAGTTCTGATGCGTATTCGTCGTACGTTCTAGCATAGACGGTCAGAGTAAAACTATTTGAACCACGGAATAGAGCTTACGTCAAACTCTGGAATCTGATGTTTAATTCTTCTTTCAGATACTGTACATCTTCGAGGATATCTTCGTCTGACCACTTGCGAGCAGCCAAGTTTTTTGCGAATGGAAGAAGCTGAGAAACAAGCATGGCTGGCAAATTTGCAGCGGGCGCTTTTGTCACCAGATTCTATGGTACATGAATTTAATGTTGATAAGAGTCAGAAGGAACGAGGTCGTTACCCGAAACGTCGCCACAATCACCCGGATAACCTTCTCTTTAACAGCGTTTTGTGCAACCTCTACCAGAGTTGGTATAATATCGTATTGCCTATATGATCGTCAAGAAAGATATGCAAAAATGGAAGGAAAGGATGTACTTGTTGATTTGTTCTGCGATATTCTGCTCAAATGAAAGTAGCCATATGCAGAATGCAACCTGATAGCTCATCTGGGGACCAGAGTTATGTTTCAGAATTTCTACAAAACTATGGTTTATCAGACACTTCGACGGACACTATGCTCCAGGAGGAAGTTTACCCTGAGATGATCCCAGAAAATCTCCAGACTTCTTGTCGATAGTCTGGTCGTGAAAGTAGAGATTCAAGGCATTGCACTGCGACGTCACGCTTGTTCGTAGATGATCCCTGGACAGATGCTGAGAGAACACTGAGAAAAGCTTGTATCTGTTGTGGGCGCAGGGGTGTAGATTCTGCGCTAATGATAGAGTGAGAAGATACAAGAATGACCTGGATTGGAGAAGGACCTCAGGAGAACGGTCAAAATTTGCGCAGTTTTGAGCTGAACAAATTCATCTTGTACGTCAAGTGTCCTACGAGGACGCGTTAGATATGTATTGAACTGATAGGCTGCTAATCGATGAGCGCAGAGACGTACCGAAGTAGGGGGGCATACGGGAGATCTGGGTCAACTTCGGCAGTGTTTATGAATAAGGATATCCGTTCCTCATGATCTAAGTACGACGTGTTGGTAAACGAAATGGGTGGACAAGGTGGGATGCCGAACCTAACAGAGCATCTGTGATGAGGACAAGAAGACACTGCATGGTGTCAACCCTTTGGAGTTTCTTGAGGAGACTGAGGTAAAGAAATGCATATGTTCTGCCTTCCGAGAGCAGGACTGATTCCATTTTAGCCTTGGATTGCCGGTCAACTTTCTTGATGAGGCTCAGTTCCTCAAAGGTGATGAGGTCTGCTCGCTGATAACCCTACAGAGAGAATGAACAAGAGCGAAGCTCAAAAAGGATAATATAATGACCTCCCAGGGTACTGGTTTGCCTCTTGTCCTAGCCAGAGCTTCATCCAGATAGGCGTTAGATAGTAAAGATATCGACATGGTGGTCCTAGAGAGAGAGCCGGGAGTATCACATGACCTGCATATTTCACCGTCAAAGTGATTTTATTCTTTCTTTGAAATGTTCTCGTTAAAAAGCCAGTGTTCCTTAGGCATTCAAGTTCCTAGATTCCAGTCGCGACGTACACTCGCAACGGTGTCACCGCGTTCTCCCTACCACATCTCAACGGCAATCGTTCTCAACCGTTCACCCATCCTTACACGCACACCAACTCAATTTGAACAAGCTTACTATGCCTACCAAGCCCGGATACGGCGTTCTTTGCATAATCCCTTCCCATTTGACTTTTATTTCAAGCAAGGCTCGTTGCTTGAGACTCGCTTCAATCTAGAAGAACGAAAGCGCGAACGCTTGGCGTTTGGTCCTGCTTTCCTTGAAGAAGATAGTATCAGCGAGGACAAGAAGGCCGCTGACAAGGCGGCTGTTGAACAGCTTTCACTGCAAGAGGGTGAAGGCGAAGACTTGATGCCAAGAATCCATCCAGCAGATGTCAACAACGATGTGAAAAGCCTGGATAGAAGAGGAAAACGAAATCTGTACCTCCTACTCCTGACACCGCAAGACGGCAAAGATGTATGGCGGTTTCCTCAAGGTGATGTAGAAAAAGGCCAACTGCTGCATCAAGTGCGTTGCCACTCTAAACAATTTGTAATTTCCAACCTCTGTATCTGTTATTTAGGCCGCGCAACAAGATCTCTATGCTGAATGCGGTGATCATATCGATACTTGGATCGTGGCTCGTACCCCCATTGGGGTCTACACCCCACCAAAAGCTCAGGACGCTGAGCAGGAACAGCCCGAGGTAAGGATTTATGCCCTATTTAATTCTTGATAACTCTTCCTGACATATACTTTATCTAGCGTGTCGTATTCTTCTTCAAGGCTCACATCATGGCTGGGCAAGTGAAACCGCGAGGAAAATCAGTGAAGGATTTTGGTTGGTTCACCAAGGAAGAGATTGAGAAACAGGTGGAGGAGCATTACTGGAACGGCATCAAAGACATTCTCTCAGACTATTAATCTAATTTACTGTTAATCTAATTTGAAGCCCAATCCGTCTCAAGTGTAAATTTGCCTCAGGGTAGGTAAACTATTTTGGAGCAGCAATTGCTCTGTATCCCTTCTTTTGAGCGTCGTCGAATCTACGAACGATCACGTCACATTTTGTCGTCTGGCAGATGTGTTTCGAGCCTGCTTTTACAGCTTCCGAAAACAAGGAGAGCCCAGCAGCCCGTTCAACAGCATCCACTAAAGACACTGCTTCAGTGACGTTTCCTGGCTTTGAAATAATTGCTTACCAGGCACGATGAAACTCTCGAGAGGTGTATCATCCCGAATGATGGCGTTGGGTAGAACAAAAGCGCCAGTGGATAACTCCAAAATGTCGGGGTTTGAAGGGGAGGATGGTTTACATGCCAAAACCACTTTCGCGAAATGGGTTGGCACAGACACATTGGGTGGGGAGCCAATAACCTCATGAGTCTACAAAGATGAAAATTCAAGAAGAGTCGCTTCAGGGATTGTTGCTGCATCGGCTTACCACTCGCCACTTGCCATCAGCTTCTTGTCGAGGTAGGTATAGTGGTACAGTGAACACATAAACGTCCTTGAAGGATCCTGTAAGACGGCGGCACCAATCTTCTAGATAAGCCCAATCTAAAGACATAAATGTCTTAGTAAAACAATTTGGTGGTAAAATGGTATGGGATAAACGACTAACAGTGTCTATTGAATCCGTCTCCGACTTGAGGTGCGATATTAGAAAGGAAAAAAGTTTCATCCATTGCCTCCTGATGATCTTTGAAATCTAATGAAGCATTACAATAAGCAAATCATACCCACCTGAGAAAATTTAGCATCTGCTGCTGGTACCCTAGAAGTCGAACACTCATGCATAAGTTGCTCTGCAGAAAAAAATAATACTGACATATGTCCGCGATCATATCCACTCCTAAAGTAGTCTTGCAATCGGGCACGGAACGACACAGGCAGAGACACGTCTTCTACAAATTTGGAATTTGAGCGGTCTCCAGATGGTCCTGTACCAGGGAGGAGTGAATCGCGTGTAAGGTGCTCCGCAGTCTAATGGACAATGCTGTCAGCTCTGGTATTCGATTTTCGGCAAGTTACAGCTGACCCATGCTGGATGACGGAGGCGCCTATCGTATGCGGCGACGTAAGCTTTTCGGACCAAGGTATCAGATATGGGTCCTAGGTGGATATTGAAACCCAGTTTATAAATGCTCAGAAATTGCTTGCAAGACACGACTCGCCTGGATTCCCGTATTTTAGCACGGGAAGTAGATTTGAGGTTATGCTCAATTCAGTGGATATTGTTGTTTTTCCTGTTGCATCGAGCCCTACGACAGGCACGGCTTTTGGGATGGGTTGGGTCACCGGCGAAATCACTGGTCTATTTCGATTGTTGGACACAGCGGCAGCGGCACACCCGCCGACAATGGCCCCAGCAGTGAAAATTGCAGCACGAACAATAATAGAACTAGACATTAGTTTGTAGAGAAACGTCAAGGTATAATAACAAGGTAGATTGTGGAGAAAGAAGGGTTATTCGCAAGTAGAAAGGACAATGTGAGAACGATTTTTCCCCATTTCGCTGAGAAGGCACGTCGACAAATGGTTTATGTACAAGAAATTTTGAAGATCTAGTCATCGTACATACTGTATGTAGACTGGTTAATATAGCAACCAGAAAGAGATTGAATGAACTTGAAAGAATCATAGATTTAAAGGCAAGTGGGAGTACGATAGATAGCGACTGTAAGGACGGAAAGAATTGCTTATAAGGTGGTTCCATATGCTTTTTTTTCTTCGCCAAAAATGTAAGGAAAGTAGACCTGTGGCAGAGTATACAGAATATACGAGAACGATGAGATCGAGGGTGGCAGAACAAGGAATTTATACAACAGTCTGGCTTTGTGACATCAGAGGCCAGTACGTCCATCATCTTATCCGAGCAGACTTATTTGATTCATCAGATTTCCAGGGGTTCGTAAGTTTGAGCATCGAGTGCACCTCTGTTGGAAATATGGCCTTCACTAGCGCCTACTCTGCTATCACGTCTGCTGAAGCCACCAATTCCAGGTCCACGTGGCTGGCGCATAACGCCGCTTCCAGGGCTATCATGTCCACCATTCAAGGTTGCGGATCCCAGAGCCGATGGTAAACTTGGGACAGGGGGGACTACGCCACCGCCAAATGTGCTACCGTTGGAGAAGAGAGAGCCAAAGCCAGCCGACACTCGACGAGAAGAAGCGATGGTCGCGTAACCTTCACGTATATTCCCGTTGGACGAACGAGAGGTGAGTCGAGGAGCTTGCTGATGCAACGTCTTCATGTCGGGCATCGATTTCTTGATGCGAAGAGTGCTAGGCGGCGCCGTGCTGATAGGGGATAGATAGGCAGAAGGTGCACGAGAAAGAGTGTGTAGAGGCTGTCGCTGTGTCTGTTGTTGCTGCTGTCGGAAAGATCAGGACTACACAGCATCATACACAAAAACCACAAACCCTTTGAGGATCAATTCGTGTAACTACTGCGTATCGTTCATCGCCTTCTCCAACCGAATAATGGAAGACACCAAGTTTCTGTGCTATAAGATGGACCACCCGCCTCTGCTTAGGGGAAAGGGTGCGGGAGAAGGCCAATTCGTCTCTCATTCTATCATCCTTGAAAAGTAAAATTCTGGAATAAATTTCCAGAGTAGATGGATCGTTCAAGTCCAACTCGTTCGCAGAAGATTTTTCCGAGATGCTCGGGGTGGTAGACTGCGGAGGTTGAGGAGCTGTTGGGACTGGTGTAAGAGGCATAGCATAAGTGGAAGTAGTCATGGCAGGTGGTGAGTATTGTGACTGTGATTGATAGGCTGAACCCGAAGAAAACGAGCGTTGAGGTGTGAAAGCCGAGGAGAGGACCGTTCCATAATCTTCGTAGAGCTGATTAACATTGCTTTGCTCTTTCTCGAGCTGCATTGAACGCATTCTGCGGATAGCTTTTTCCCTTTCGATACGTTCTTTTTCACCTGCTTGAAGAACCTTTTTGTATTCGACACGTAATTTACGCCCCTGAACGTCGAAACCATTGAGAGCAGCTACGACTGCGTCGGCATCGGCGGCATGGCGGAAATTGGCAAATGCCAAACCACGAAAAGATCCTTGCTGGTCGAGATGATAGTTGAACGCATACGGTGTCGGTATGGACAATGAAGCCTATGGGAAAGAGTGAGAGACTGTGGTAAAAATTTGAAGAATGAATACGGACAATTATATCGAGTAGGGTTTCACGTTTAACGTTAAATGGTATATTTTTTATGACAATGGCTGTAGGAATGATATCGTCGTCTGGATTGGCGCCGCCAGGTGTAACAGGGACGGGTGGCGCGTTAATATGACCCATAGGAGGGGAACCGCCAGCGGAAGAAAAATCTGAGTTGTTGTGGGGAGAGAGCGATCGACTGTCTGAAGAAGTGTTGTCAAGCCATTGCTAAGAAGATGGAGGGTGAGGAGGGTAATCGAGGACGATCCAAGCAGAAAAACGAACTGTAGGGATAGCACTGCGAACGGGCTTATTCTTGATAGGAGACTGAGTAATACTTGTGAGAGGGTTGTAAGGAGACTGTGGTAGGCCTTGAGAAGTAGCAAAGTGAAATGGGGACCTGTTGGCTGAATTTGCATCGTAATCGTAAGTGTCATGAAGACGTTGCTGAGACGGTCTTGAGGAAAGAGAGAGGGACGAGATATCTGGCGGAGAGTTGGACATGATGAACGTAGAGAGGAAAGCCCTAAAATTTAATTTCAAAAATCTAAACATCAACCCTAATATCATTGTTGTTCTCTATTTACTCGGCTACATAATACATTCGCTGTCAGGTCGGTAATGCTTCATCAACTGTACCTTGAATGCTACCGAATAGTTAGTATATTTCGCTAATAAAAACAAATTCATCCTTTTTACCACTGGGATTGCTCCATAGTGCAGCCGCGTCTGCGTTCAGAGGAGAAGCATTGTTTGGTTCTGTATATCTCACACTCAATAAACCATCAATCAATTAGGAAGATAACAGTTCATACCCCCAAGCAACGATTGCAGCGAAAGTAGAATGGTTTGCACACTGTAAACAGCTGACCATTTATCCTACATGTCCTTTCTGTCAGTCTCAATATCCGTTGACACAATACTTTAACGACTGAACCTGAAGGATGTCAAGACAAATAGCGCCACCCGTTATGTCAACATTTGGGTGATAGCATGGCGTGTCGAATTTAATGGTCGGTGCCACATATGGGTAATTTGAGGGAAATGAAATCGATATCTTGTAGGTCAACCCAGCATAGACCTTTGACAGGACAAGTAAGTCGTTGGTCTCGACTAACAGAAAACAGGATCGTACTGTTTCGGCTGGACCTTCTATCGTTCCAACCCATTCGAAAAGGTTGCCGTCATGTTTAGGAAAGGCAGACTGACGGTGAATGTAAATCGCGATCGGATGTCACATATGAGAAGCTTACTATGCCCGGTGAAGATGACATCTGAAGAGGAATCAGACCGACATAATTGTAAACGATATGGCGGCGACGTACCATAAGAGTCATGAGTTCATTACTGAGTCTAGAATTTGCGTTAGAACGCGCCTGGAGGAATGCAACAAAAAAAAAAGTACCGTTTGGCGACACTACCTGCTACTTGTTGACTAGAAGACGCTACATTTGATTTTGGAGAAGCGCGAGGGGGAGCCAAAGAAGAGGTGAGTTGTTCCATGATATAAAGAAAGAGTGTGTCCTTTGCCAGCAACTTTAAAGTCACATGATATAACCATCGTGTGAATATCCTGTCATCCGGCTCACACTGGTACTCAGCCTCCTGGTCGCGTCCCACTCTATCTATAAGGCAATCATGTCCTCAGTCTTCTCCCCGACACAAGCAGAACTTGCAATTGTCTCTCAGATCTTCTCCCAGGCAGACTCCCAAAAGACTGGTGTTCTCACCGGCGAAGTTGCCGTCAGGGTATTCAGCGGTGCCAAACTGCCCCCTACTACTCTCGGAACAATTTGGAATATCTCAGATGAGGACGACAAAGGCTGGTTACCCAAGAGGGGTGTGGCTATTGCCGTCCGCTTGATAGGCTGGGCGCAGAAGGGAGAGAAGATCACCAAGGACTTGGTCAAGAAACGTAACTGCCTCTTCATATATCCCACCAAACCGTTTGCCTCATTACATTCTTTACTTAGCTGGACCTTTGGCAGTAATTGAAGGAATAAATACGATTTCTCAGCAGAACACGGGAATGACATTGCCCAAGTCACCCCCTCCGGGCCCTCCCACACCCTTTCCTCCACTCGCCACCCAGGATAAAGCAAGATTCCACGGCATGTTCATGAAATATAATCCTGTAAATGGACTTCTGAGTGGTTCGTGCTTACCTTTTCTCTTGATATTCCATAGTTTAGGCATTTATTCTCTTGGATCAGGCGAAAAGGCTCGTGATATCTTCGTCAAATCCAAGCTTTCAAACGAGCAACTCATGAAGATTTGGTGCGCAACTAGCAACTTATCCTCACTGTCAACATAAATTGACTGCTGAGTTCAGGAATTTGGCCGATACCCAGGATCGAGGTGCACTTGACTCAACAGATTTTGCGATTGGCATGTATTTCATTCAGGGCATAATGGGCAACAAAATCTCCTTCATCCCTACATCACTTCCACCGGGTCTATATCACCAAGCCGGCGGAGGCCAGGAGCATTCTGGCCCTGTGAGGTCTCATATGTCTGGCAATAGTGGCTCGTTCAGTCCTGTTGCTGGCTCTTTCCCTCCCCAGCATACGGGTCAAAATCAAATTTTGCAGCTTGACATGACGGGGGCTTCCAGTAAACTCAAAGCGCCCGCAGTACCAGCGCGTTCGTTTACTCATAGCAATGGGTATGGCCCTCCTTGGGATGTATCACCCACCGAAAAAGCCTCTACTGACCGACTTTTTGACTCTCTCGACCCGCAAAAACGAGGCTACATTGAAGGAGAAGTCGCCGTTCCCTTTATGCTTGAATCTAAGCTACCAGGAGAGGTTTTGGCTCAAGTCTGGTGGGTGAACCAGTATCATTAGTCTCTGTTAGGCTTACCGGGAAATGTATCAGGGATCTTGCCGATCTCAATGGCGATGGCCGTTTGACCAGAGACGGGTTTGCTGTAGCTATGCATCTCATTCAGAAGAAATTGGCTGGACAAGACATTCCGGCTAAATTGCCACCATCATTGATACCACCGTCAGCGCGCGTTTCCGCCCTCGGACCATCTCCCTTCTCTCCGGCGAATGCTCAGACTCATCAAGAACCTGAGCCAGCAACGGATCTGTTTTCGTTTGATGACACTCCGCCTTCTTCAGCTCTCTTCCAACCCTTGAACGACTTTGGCGGTGTCCGAGCACAAACAACAGGGTCCAGCTCAAGTGCATTTGCGGTTTCAAAACCAAACGTGGACACTGATCCATTTTCTTCATCTCACCATGCCTGTGCGTCTGACAACATGTTAAATTCAACATTTTCATTCATCTACCATTCTGATCTATAGCATCCCCCCAAGATTTACTCAGTGATGATGACACCCATGACACAGTCTCTCCTCCTCTACATGATCAATCGGCCGAAATAGGTAATTTGAAGAACCAGTTGCAGTCGACTAATCGCTCGTTGGCTGCCGCCAAGGATGAGCGTTCAACATTTGAACAAAGTCTAGCAGATCAAGCATCTCAGCTGTCCTCTATACAGACTCAACTTTCTTCAGCAAAAGCGGCTTACGAAACAGAAATTAGCCTGCTCGCGACACTCAAAGAAAGACACTCTACCCAGGTCACAGAAATTCAGAACACCCGAAAGGAGCTCATTGGAGCTGAGAGTGACCTCAGTGCTATACGTGTCGACAAGGCAGAAATCGAGGGTGCCTTCTTACGTGACAAAGAGGAGGCCAGAGAACTACATAAACAAATGATTGAAACGGGCCAGAAGGCTGAGGCGTTGAAAGCTGATGTCGAGAAGTTGAAGAAGGAAGCAAAGCAACAAAAAGGCTTATTGGCGATCGCAAGGAAACAACTCAGCACAAAAGAGAGCGAGAAAGCTAAAGCTGAAAGGGAACATACAGAGGCCGTTGAAGAGCTGTCCTCTATCACCCGCGATAAGGATGCTCTCGATGCAGAACTTGCAATCATCATGCCATCTTCAGAGCCCAAAGTTGCCGAACGCACTTTGTCCTCTTCTGACTCCTTGAATTTCGCGGCCTCTCAGCCAATTCCCATGACGCCAGATTTATCACCATCACCACCAATCAAGAGTAATAATCCGTTCGAAAGATTAGCCATGCAGCGTTCGCCATCTCCCTTTTCAATTCAAGGCAATCCACTTTCGCCTCCATCGCTTTTTTCGACAGAGCCAACTTCCTTACCTCCTAGCACTAGCAATGAAGTTTCTTTGGAATTACCCAAACCTGATTTACTGGCGGCTGGTAGCACTTCTGCTTCATTTTCTGCAGTTCAAATTCCTGCCAGCTCCGAGCCTTCACAGCTCGGTAATGACCTGCATCCCGAATCAGTTTTGTCTCCAGCCACAGCTAACGGCACCGATTACTTCATTACCCCACCCACCAGTGCAAAACATGACTCTGACGCTTCACTTACCAATTCCAAAGAAAGATTTCCATCATTGGACGATCTTCCAAACCCCATTCCAACCATTGCAACGGATTCTTTACGGCCAAAACTTCTGCCTACTGGGCATGTTGACACTGATCTGAACGCCCGTCTGAAGGAGCTTGATATTGAAGAATCTGACTCTGATAGCGACACCAACGATGAGAAGCCTTTGGCTGAACTAGCAGCAAATATTAGCAAGCAGTTAACAACGTCACCTTCGCCATCTCATGGAATAAATACCAACGATTCAGCTCCAGCTCTAGCGCCAATCCCCGAATTTGACGAAGTCTTTGGGCCAGACAATGCAGATGGGGTGCAGACGCACTTACCCGCAACTGCAAAGCCAATATCTTCGAATATGTCTATTGCGCCTGAACATGCTGAAGATACTATTCATAATTCGACCGGAGCTTTCAATGTCGCTGGCGTTAATGAATTCGATGAAACCATGGGCAAAATGCCCACATCAGTTACACCAGCCAATTTTTCCTTCGATCCAGGATTCGATGATAACTTTGATTTTGCGTCTGCTTCCAAGACCCTTGAAGAACCTCAAACCGAAATACACGATCCAAAGAAAACAACTCAGAAAGTCGAATTTGACGATATCTTTAGGAACGATGACGTACCTCCAGCTGCTGGATCGTCTACCTATCCACCTCCTGATAAGGTCACGAAACCTGGAACCTTTGATGTTGTCTTTGCTGGTTTTGAACCTAGTCCTGTCCCCAAAGTGGAAGACAAACCAGTTGTCAATAGTCCACCCGTACTATTGAGATCTGATGAACCTTCAATGCCAGGGTCTTTTCCTCCACCAGCTACCCTGGCGACTCCTACCCGAACCACTGTCGCATCACCTCATCCTTCAGATGTCAAACCAATTCCCCCTTTGAGAGAACGATCCCCGCCTCGTATGCTATCCCCTAAACCTCGCTTGTCTTCCTCGTCATCGAAGGACAATCATGACAAGCCTAAAGAACCCCAAACCCGTCACTCCAAGTTAAGCGTAAGTCCGACATGATTCCTCCCTTATTAAAAACTTTCTAACGAGCCCGTGACGATCTGTAGATACGACTTCCTTTTGGAAAAAAGAAGAAACAACAAGAGCCAATGTTACCATCTACCACTCAACGTCTCACTGCCCCAATGGAAGAACCTCGCCGGATATTCACACCTGTAGGAGATGATGATGTGGAATCGGTCAAGCAACTAACAGCGATGGGGTTTAGTCGTACCCAAGCCGTTGATGCCCTCGAGAGATATGGATATGATGTCCAAAAGGCACTCAACAGTCTCTTGGGCGTTCCATAATTGTCCAAATACCTTCTTTTTTCTTTGCCATACTGTTATGGATCTTATGCCATATCCCCCACATTCCCTCTGCCTCATAGACAATCTAACTAGGATATTTATTTTCTTTGTTCCAAAATAAATTGGGGCTTGTCTTTATGCTTAAATAGCAATTCACTCTAATTTTACTGCCGTTTGCATAATTCTGGGAACCGTAGTAGCCTCGCCACTGTAACATGTCTACCACAGGGTAATCCACTGGCCGTAACAACACTAGCTGCTGTTAACTCGATACCCCTACCCTGGACATAGAATTGATCTTGTGAGCGGTTGGTAGCAAAAATGAAGATAGACCATTGTTCAATGCAAAGCAACCGCAGTCGTGCTCAAGTTTCATGAATGAGTTTCAACGGAATATCGAAAGGCCTTGACATGTGACGAACCCACTCTTGCCATTCCTTGTCCCGAAGTCGCCTTCCGTTGACTTCCTGAAGCTGTGCTTGAGTCGGGCGATGTGAGTGGAGCACAAAAATATACTGGCTCATATCCGTAGTTTGATTGAGCTTGATCGCGTTTTTCCCAGCAAACAAAAACTGGGAAAGGTCCACAAAGCCGTCCGGGGTAACCTGGGGGTGTTGTTGTGCTGGAGAATTTGTTTAACAAACAGGAAATTTTGTGCTCACCTGGCAAGGAGGAGACAAAGGGAGATCCTCTCGTCCATTCTTGAATTGTACATTCATACTTAGACCACCTCTCTGTGGCCAATACGACCGCGCTACAGACGTTTGCTGTTCCAGCGTGGTGCATTTGTTCTTTGTCGACTTTTCCTGCAAGTCTGTGATTGAATAGCATCCAAGCGATAAGCAGAGACTCTGTTCAATATTTCTGTAGGATGGCAAAATCGTTAAGCCGGCGGAAGGCTGAGATTGGCAAACGTACAATGAGAAAATATTCCGATTGAGCCAAGCTGACACCTTCGGGAACAGAGAGCTTGAAATGGTGCATGTGAATGTCATCGTGCACTCTTTGCTCAATCCTTTTCCCACTGCGACAATACGCATCTCTTGCCCAAATTTCCCTTCACAAACTTGAATAGGTCAACAACTAAACATGTGATAAAGAACATGATATCTCACCTAGTATTGGACTGCGAGGTGAACCTTTGACCAAATTGTCTGCAGAAGCAAGCGGGATTAAGGGTCGAACCTCTTGGACAGGCGAAAAGAGATTCCCTAAGTGGTCGCTTGGGACCGGAGGGGTTATATTTCTGGCTTTACTTTGCGGAGATGGCTGCAGAGGGGTAGTAACAGATTCTTTGCTAATTAGCATCGTCGATGTTTCTTGAGTTTCGATGGCTGCACTCGTGTTTTGAGAAGGGCCAGAATCCTCTGAATCTCCGGCCGCTATCTCTCGCCTCTCTTTCTCCTCAGTAGCGGGTTGCAAAAATGAACCTTGAGGCTCGGCAGCTACACCCGCATCTTCGGAGGGTAGGGGGGCATCGACGGTGTCAGTAACTTCCATCTCTTGATCTTCGGTAACACTCTGCAAAGCGTAGCCTTGAGGTTCAATCATTTTTTGGAGGGCCGAAACATCTCTAACTGAATCGGGAGGTGCCATTTCTCGATCCTCAGTGACGGCCTGCGAAGTCCCTTGAGATTCAGCGACTGCACTCGTACCCTGGGACAGTAGAGGTTGTGTGATTTGATCAGGGGCAGACATTGTCTGATCCTCACAGACAGGCGGGGAAGTTCCTTGAGCTTCGGTGGCTGCACTCGTATCCTGGGACGGTAAAGACTCTGTGAATTGATCAGGAGCGGCCATTTTCAGATCTTCACAGGCAGGCGGGGAAGTTCCTTGAGTTTGGGTGGCTGCACTAGTATCCTGGGATGGTAGAGACTCTGTCATTTGATCAGGAGTAGCTATTTTCTGATCTTCACAGACAACTTGGGCGGAAATATCTCGAGATTCAACGACTGGACTTGCTTTCTCGGACGGTGGAGGGTCTTCGGTGACATGTTGCGAAGAATATCCTAGATGCGAGTAAATGCTTATTTTGAAATCGACGCGCTCTAATGGCGAGCTTGAGTACCTTGATTTCCTTGTTTTTCCAAAAGTGCCTTGATGTCTCGTTGAACAAGAAGACCAAAATCGACTGCTTTCCTTTTTTTCGCTTTGACTTGGGCTTTCGCAGGAATAATTGGAGCAGGGGAGGTCGTTGTCTATTGGTATAAATGAGTGCTAGCAATGAATGAATATCAGAAACTTACACTTGGTGTTGGTTTAGTGATTTTTGCTAAAACACGGTGAGCAGATAAGCCTTCTGCAGATCTGAAACAAACCAAGCACTTTCGGAAACGTGACTAGGCAACGATGTTTCTGAGACATGGGGGTGAGTTTGAATGTCGGATTGGAAGCTGTAGATGACGAAGGTCTAGATGTTGATTTTGTGTCCATTTCCAAGAAAGGGAGAAACGGCATACTGCGTTATTGATTGCTGAGCACCGCCAGATGCATGGGGTGGCGAAACTGAGGCCAAAAGTGATCGAACGTGGGCTGTGTTGAGGGGTCAGCGTACAATATAGCACTGTCATGAATATCGAATATTGAGCCCTTAAGAATGACTGACCCAAGAGACCAGGTTCAGTGAAATAATTTTCAAAAGGCTCCACGGTCTTCACCAATTTAATATACGATTTTGCCATAGGGTATTCTGAGTACTCCGAGATGTTGAAAGGTGAATTTAAGTGCTCCGCGAGTCCCAAGGCTCTTCGAAGGGTCATTTGCGCGATCTTGTGAATAATTATTGAGAAGAAGAGTACGAGATGGCATTTGACTTGCCAATAGTAATTTCACAATCTTTCTGGGCGTTAATTAAGGACGTAAATGGTCGGATGAACACGAACCTCTGGTCTTGCTGTGGGGTAATAGGCCTTGAAATCGTTGAGCCAAAGAGACAATTTTTCTGCATGAGATATATAGATATGAGGGTCGCTAAGAGAAAACATTTTTGCATAGCGACGAAAGAGCTTTTGATTATTTTCTGCTGCCTGTGAAGTAGACATCATATGTTATGATATAACTAGTATTTCAAGGAAACCTTTATATTAATCACGTGATTAGATAATCTTGAAATTGGATTATTGTCAATTTTGTATCTATACTTGCCACATGCTTCCAAGTCCAGTGTCCTTCCTCAACCCATCAGTCACCTTTGACGTCGTCGTTGTGGGCTCTGGAGGAGGTCCGGACGAAACAAATCTATCTGCGTCGGTATACTTCTGACATTTAATTTCAAAATTCACAACTCAACTTGGGCTGTTAGTTACCTAGTTAAATCCCATACTAGAGACTGGGAGGATGGGATCCTTGCCCTGGAAGCAGGTCAGTCTAAAATTTAACATATCTAAAATACTAATCCGATAACCTTTCCAGGATCAGGCCAAGGCACTCTTGCTCAATTACTGCGCAATGACCCACTCATCTTCCAAAACAAAGTGTATTCTGCCCCTGAAATCTACTCTTTCGTGCAGTTCGTGTTGAATCTCTACCACAATATTTTGAATATATCTTCAACATACCTGTTTAACTCGCAGATGCTTTCTCCTGACACATGCACATCTGGATCACATCAACAGCCTGGTTGTTTCCGCAGGTTCATTACGAGGGCCTCGAAAGCGCGTATTTGCGCTTAAACAGACTCTTAAAGACTTAGAGCTGGTTTTCTCAGACCGCATATGGCCCAATTTGGCTTCATGGCAGGAAGACGATGACCAGGTGAAGTTGTTGTACTCCCTGTGGGCATTCTTTTCTCTTTTTCTTCCCGTCTCTTACTAACACTATGTCCATTAGGTTATCCCCTGATGGAAGGTACAAGGTCGTCTTCCCCGAAGTTGCCGTTCGAACTATGCTTTTAAACCATGGCCACAATGCCCTTGGTCACTATGCATCCGCCGCCTTTTTTATTCGACACGAACCCTCTCTACGTGAATTCCTATTCTTTGGAGATGTTGAGCCTGATTCTATTGCCGATAAGCCTCTGAGCATTAATGTTTGGCGTGTAGCGGCGGCAAAATTTCCAGAATCCCTCTCCACGATATTTATAGAGTGCTCTTACCCGTCAGGACGGAAGGACGACCTCCTGTTTGGCCACCTTACTCCTGAGCACCTAGTGACAGAACTCTCTGTTTTTGCCATGGAGGTTGTCAAATACAATCGGGATGATCAACAACTTGAAACCCGAAAACGTCCAGTGCGAAAGAAGCAGAAACGAAACTCTCTTTCTGCTGAAGATCTAAGAGGAGCTTTAACTGGTCTGCGGGTCTTCATCACTCACTGTAAAGATGATATGACTAGGAGTTCCAGTCCACCCATACGGGAAACCATCACCGAACAAGTTCGTTCAATCGTCAACGAAAAAGGTTTGGGAGCAAAGATTTTGGTCGCAGAACAGGGGATGCGAATCGGTGCGTCAATGTTTTCCAATGCCATCTGGACGATTGGAATGTTCATGTCGGATGTTATAGAGATATGATCATTATTAAATTAATTGTCCATTTGTTGTATCTCAGGTTTACTTGTGTATATCATCTAGTCACGGTTATATTAAAGTGTAGCTTTAGTCGCATCACAGGTCGAATATATATTACTGTCATGACATTAACTCCTGTCGTCATGAGTGCAACAAACCTTTTGGGTAGGTACCAAGGCTTATCGTCCTTCGATTAACAAGGGGTAAGATATGGCAGTGGTTGTCATCAACTTACGTAAAACAGATAAACAATGCAGAGAAGAAAAAAGAATTTCAGTCCCTTAAAACTATGGTATTTAAAAAGGAAGAACATCCTCAACCGGGGAATCATTATGATGAAGCATACAATTTAACAACTCCGTCGGCACCGCCGCTCGCCATAAATGGTAGCGATGGGTGGAACTCCACATCCAGAACACCTTCTCTAGCCTTTTCTCGATGCGTAGTAAGTTCCTGTACACATGATCGAGATCCCAGCAAATCCCAAAAGCGGACTGAACAATCGTGACTTCCAGACACAAGCGAGAAACCAGCAGCATCGATAGACAATGACGTGACGCCATCCAGGTGGGCTAACATGGAATGTGTACATTGGCCTGAGCAATAGGTCAGTTGGAGGTTAGCTTTTCAGATAAACATGTTTCGTACCTGTAGCAATATCGAAGATTCTGATATATTTGTCTTCATGAGCACTTACAAGAATCGACATCGTGGGATGAGATACAATTCGATTAATCTGCGTAGCAGGTGTGCCATCTGCGAATAAACATAATGGATGAATCTTTGAAAAAGGAGACAAAATGCGGAAACTAACTGTAGGTGATGTCACTATCCAATCGCGACAACTCTTTCCCGCTTTCAATGTCAAAGATTTTCACAACCGCATTTTGATAGGCGACCGCGACTCTTTTGAGATCAGACTTGAGCGCTTCAACTGCCGTGGCCCCAGGTGTGTCCAGTTCCTCGTGCGTCCCGTCTTCGCCTTCTAAACCAAACCAACCCCATGTTAGTCTGAGCGAGCCTCCTCCTGAGGGTCCGCTGACGTCCCATACTTTGACTGTGCCTTCTGCGCCACAACTTATGAGCGTACCCTCATCTCTAACCAATGCCAAGTCCCACACAGCATCGGTATGACCTACAAGCTCTCCGCGAGAGCGAGTTTCGTCATAAGGTGCATACGTCGTGTGCTCTTGAGACGGAAGGGCCCAAATCCTAATTGATGAGTCGAGGGAGGCAGAGTAAAGCAGTTGCTTGGAAGGCGAGTGTATGAGACGTGTGATGGCCGCTGAGTGTCCACGAAGCGTAAGCTGAGGCTCAACCTCTGTTGTGGGTCGTGCGCTGGGACAAGAAAGTATATGAATAAGTGGATGGACGAAGATGGCTAGATGAACCTACGCAGAAGAAGCCAAACTAGACACATCCATGCGCCAAATCTTGACCGTACAATCATCTCCGCCAGTTGCCAAACAAAGCTCCGTGGGATGGAAAGCGAGCGCTCGAACTGCATCCAGATGGCTGTATATCGTGGTAAATTCTCATTTACTTGCAACTAAGCAAATTTAGGAGATACTAACTTTCTTAGCGTTCTTTTAGCTTTCCACAATTTGGTCCCTTCACCATCACCAGCTAAGTTCGCTTCTTCATCTTCCACTTCACCTTCGTCTTCTTTGACCTCGTCTTCTTCTTCTCCATGTCTGTCCCATATGCCGGGATCCGAGGATGTTCCTGTCTGGAACTCCCTTGCAAGCCTGGCCTTTTCAGAAGCTTCATGAGCTAGTCGAAGCTTTTCTTTCCATTCTCCTGCGTCATCAGGTCTAAAGATCGCTGTTTGACGATTTTCTAACTGGTAATCTCTGTCTTTGTCGTCCTGGCTATTGGAGGAAGACGCTTGAGTTGAGGTTTGCGACGACAACTGCGACAAAGGGGGTTGTTGTTGGACCATTACAGAGGCCAAAGGATTGCTACGCTCAATAGTGGAAAGTTGTGATCCTGTGGGTAGTGGAGAGGATATCGATCCTGACATGGAGCTGATCCCATTTAACAATGGGAACTCTTTGTTAGCTTCTGGCAACACCTTGCGCGGTCGACCGTTATACGGGATCTGATCGAATGAGGGAATGTTGGGCAGAGATAGGGGCGCAGGAGGATTATTAAGTAATGGTCGATTGGGCAGAGGATTCATAGCTTGAGGAGAGGTAAGATAGTTTATTTCCTGAAGGCATCTAGTACAATGGATGGTCGGGGGTGGGAATATTAGAAGCAGGGACTACGTACTGCTTCAAGTAATCGCGGCTTCGGGCTCTGCTTTTTGGGTCCCTTCCTAAAGGCGGCTTACCGAGACCAGCAATTGTACCACCTGCTTGAAGATTCGACCAGTTGGTGGATCCCCAGTAACTTGGTCTACCAGAGGGTCCGTTTAATGAGCCACCGTTGGGAAGTCTGCCGTCAGGGAGAGGGGAGTCTAGGAGTGAAGAAGGTAAGATGAAGTAATTGGAAAGACCTTAGAAGTGATTACAAAGAAACCTACCTTCACTCCTTGGTGAGCTGCCACCACTTTCTTCTTTTTGACTATGTGAGTCATCTTTTTGAGATAAAGGAGCTGCATTTGCTTGAATGGTGAGGAACTTTGTGGAAGGAGTAGAGTTGGAGGTTGGTTGAGTAAGTTGCTTGGATCTTTAAATAATTGTGAGGTGAGAAGTCATGTAAAAAGAATGAGTAAACAGACCTCTCCATACGAAGGGCGTATTCAAGCATCTTAATGCGCCTCATGAGGTCGAGCTTTACGTTTTCGAAAGACCGGCGCTCGCCCTCTAGTAGAGCGATACGTGCCTGCCAGATGGCAATGAATAACCAAGAAAAAAGGGTCAATGGGGCAAGAGAAAGACGAACCCGCATCTCTGCACGTTCAATCTCCCATTCATTTCTGTCGCGTTCGTAGCGCCTCCATTCTGTTTGCAAGTAATGAAGTACGGATGAAAGAGTGAAATCCTGTCCGTTCTGGGGTGGTGGAGGCGGAATTTGGCCCTGCTGGGGTTGCTGATGCTGTTGCTGGGGTTGTTGATGCTGCTGATGGTTTTGCTGCTGATGATTGTTGGGTTGGAGAGTGCCCAACATGAGTACGGAGCGAGAATGAGGTCGACGAGCAAGGCTTGTTCAAACTTATTACTACAATAATATAAACACAAGCAAATTCAAATTCAACAAGCCCACTGCTAATACTACTTCTTGCCAGACCTACAAGAATACTATATAAGCTACTGCAAAATTCCCTGGCACAAATTCATATACTTACTTCTTGATTCCACCACCAATGAGGGGACCACCTATACAATAAATATATATATTATTACAGGAGGATTCGATTCATTAAAAACCACCTACTTTTGCCCTTTGCTATTGACTTTCTTTTTCAGTGTCTTATGACTCTTTCCTTTGTAACTAAACAAACTCACCTTTGTCTTGCGCGTCCTTCAGTGCTGCCTTTTCTGCTTTCGCTTTCTCCTTAAATGCCCTCTCTTCCTCAGTTTCCTCACTTTTCTCCTTCTTGGGAGCCTAATACAGTCGTCAATTTGTTTTCTCTAGTCTTCTACTATTGAAATCACCTTCAATGGCTTGAGTTTGCCGCCTTGTCTGCTTGACATATTGAAGTGGTTGCGGTTAACGAGGTATTTGTTCCGACAACACAATCCTCTTCCTTTTATAGCATTTCCCCAATGTCTACCTCATGGCGGGTCGAAATAGCTAACCTCTGGGACGTGAGTCATTCCCATAAGCATTCTCCTCACCAAGTACTTACTTCTTAATCTAGGTCCTTGGTCCATTCCCAATTCATGCTCGAGAGCAGCATTTTCTTTCACCGGCTTTTCCTTTGAATAGTAATCTTCTCGCAATCCATCCTACTATTCCCAATGTTGATCATTGATCACAGTCTCAGAACCTATTGATTACACCAAAATTTGGCCATCTGCTTATGCTGATGACGGGTGCGTCAAATGGGGCACCTCTATATCAGACGATCAAGGGAATATCAACATATCTTTCCCTCAAATAAGGCAAGCATGGTCGTAAGCTAATTTTCTCAATGGTCATTTCATCACTCACTCAGGTGGAAGGATCTTCGTAAAACAGAAGGATGGGCTGCTTTGCAACACCATGCCATCCTTCGAACAACCTTGACTTTGTTCCCCCAAGTCGACAACAATTCCCAAATGACTCAGAGTCCCCGTCTACTCGTTGAACTCAAGCAAGGATCTTACTTTACTCTCCGGCCACGAACTCGGCCACTCTCCTCATTCGTTCCGGAATGGTATGCAGGGAATATATACGATATGGAACGGGCACAATCCCGCGTTGTTCTTTTACCTGAGACTCCATCCTTGCTGGAGCCTACATCATACGATGTATTCATAAGTGGGGACTACGAGGTTTCTTCAAGTTTATGTCCTAATATCCGCTATCATTAAGTTTGTTAGATCAGGCTCTTTGGCGACCCAGAGGCGCGGAAATCTGAAACTCCAGTTCAAATACTAAGCTTCCGTGTCCAAGTCCAGTCGGACGATGTTTTCTTTGCGTATCATCCCTCACAAACTGTAGTCTGTGATTTCATCGACGGTTTTTCCTTTGGAGAAGCAATGGGTATCGGAATTCAAAGTATCGCGGGGTGGTGGACAATCACAGACGTCGTCCTACAGAACGACTCAAAGGTCCTTCTTCTATCCAATTTACCTTGTACTAGCTGACGGAACCGGAAGGAAATGAACCTGCGACTTCGTGACAGGTTCACCATCGCGCCTTCGCAGACACGGGTCATTCCAATCGTCATTGAACAGACTGCTCCGTTTAAAGATGACAGTATTCAATTGCATCTTTTGCTTACTTCAGGCCAAATTTCACGAAAGCTTTCGCTTATTATCCCAGTCATTCATAAAAACTGGGGTTCATCGGAGCGTCAGGCGCTGAAAGGAACCTTTTTTTTTACGTCAAACCCTAGCGCGTTCATCGCTGTTCCTCCGATGTTGGAACCCCCGCGACAACAGCTGCCAATTCTGGCTCTGCGTTGGTTATTTTATTGCGTGTCTCTTACAATATCTGATTCCAAGCGGTTCCATCTCAGATGGCGCAGGTGTTGATATCTTTAGACAGCACTTTTGGCTGAACTCTCTTCCAAAGGCCAAGTTCAGTTGGGTGATTATACTCACCGGTCGTACATCTTGGGTAAAAAACTTTCTTTCAACTCAAATCTGGCACAGAGATCTGAGGTAGAAAACAGGGGCTTGACTGGCATGGACCCAGTGCCAAAGATGTATGGTCGACTCTAGAAGCTTTGGTTTCAATTCTCCATAGAAATTCATGGAGACTCTCGGCTTCTTGGCTCATCTCGGCAAATTCGTCTGTAGTCGTTGTCGGACATTCGAATGGGGGACAAGGTACCTGGTATCTGGCATCTCACTTCCCTGACAGAGTTGTTGCAGGTAGGGAATGTCGTTAACATTGCATTTTGGAAGGCGTTGATACATTCTCTGCTTAGCCGTGCCAGCGGCTGCCTACATCAAGTCACAATCATATGTCCCTCTAACACTTGCTAGGTAATGTTTGTCGGGTGAATTTCAAAAGTATTGTCATATTTATCAACTCCACATCATGTAGGAGCGGCCATTTCATTGATCCTAGCCTGCGTGGAATCTTGGAATCATCATTCACACCAGATGACAACGACCTGCACATTTCGAACCTCGCCGACACGCCTATATTAGCTGTGCACGGGTGAGACCTTCGACGCTATCATGTATATATACCAGTGAGTAACACTCTCGTCAAGGGGCGAAGATGAAAATGTCCCCGTGTGGCATACTCGAGAGCTTATGGATATTCTTCGTGCTTGGAATCCAGCTGCAAATGCCAGGTGAGTTCCTTCGTCTAACAATAGAAGACCTTTCCTGCATTGTTTGAAATTCAGAATGCGTGAAGACCCTGGTAAAGGCCACTGGTATTCTAGCATTCTTAATAATTCAGAAGTGGAATCCTTTGTCAATGAAATGACAATACCTGGGGATCGACGAGTCCAGTCTGATGACTTTACATTGACTGTTACCATTCCAGCAGAAAGTGGACCCCTTCATGGCTGGAGTATACAACAACTCAAGATACCAGGCAGGTGTGTCACGGTTGGTTCGATTTTCTCCAGCGCCTGACTCGACATATAAATCTCTAGAGTTAGCAGGTTGCATGTTTGTGCCATAAGCGACACGAGAATTAGAGTTGAAACCTGTAACGTACAAAGTTTCCAGCTGTCTGTCTCGGTTCTAAAGAAGCCTTATGGCTCTTACGAACTCTATGTGGACGATTCTGTGTTAATCATACCCTTAGTCGACGATGTAGCTCGATTTTATACCGCCGAGCCTGGAAAATGGCAGGTCAGTGACCATTATGTGGATTGCACCCCATGCTCACGGGATAGCATAGTTGACAACTGACAATCTGACAATTACGCACCCACCGAGTCGTATCCAAACTATTCTAACCTCTGCAGCTTCTATAACTTTGCTGGTTGCCAATGAGATGATTGCAGAAAACTTGTCTGTGGCTTTACGCATCGCGCATGATCTGCACCTTCATCACAAATTAGACTCAGAGATCATTACGGAGTCTGTTGCATTACATCGAAGCCAACATGGGTCTTGGCCCGCAGGAAATGTGGTTTTTATAGGCACTGCGTCCTCGCAGTTTGCGAATTTGATCCTTCAGGAACGCAAAACTTCATTTCAAATTGTTGGTTCACATATAGACTTTAATCACAAACGTCTCAATAAGCCTGGAGAAGGTTTGGACTTCTAGGCTCTAGCTACTTTTTTTTCACGTTTGGCTTACAACATATTTTCCAGCGGTTTTGTTCACACATCCCCATCCGGCAGGAGGGCAAGGATGCATGCTGTTCATTATGCATAACGATAAAGATGGACTGGAAAGAGCTTCGCGGCTGTTTCCTATTCGCACAGGCGTGGCAGTTCCAGATTGGCTGATAGTTGGGAATAAAATGGACAACTTTGGCGCAGGAGGAATTAAGGGTGCTGGGTGAGCAATGCTTAATCGTCGTCTTTGGGACTTGCTAATTTTGTTGGTTAGTGTCTGGGGATCAGACTGGAAGTTGAGCGTGTCGATGAGCTGGCAGGATTGGTGATCTCAATATACCGAAGTCGGGCACTATATTTAGTCAAGGTCCTCGTCAAGCCAAGCTTGGACCATATTGCAAGAACGTGGACGGAGCGCATGCAGAGGCTCATTCTTGTGTTGACTCAAGAACTCTCACTTCCTTCTTTATTGGATCGACTTTAGATGCACCTTTGAAGCCTTAAAGCTTTACGACTCATATGATCTATGCATTAACAAGTTCCATATATTTAAGCTGCAAAAATATAGCACTTAAAAGTCACCCCTCTACTCCGGGTCCGAACAGGTTAAAATCCGGTTCACCTTTGCATCTAAGACCTTTATGTCTGAATTTTATTTCTCTGCTGATTGTGAAAATACCCACCGAATATACAAATGCGTTTCCAAAGCCATTGCTACATTAATGTAAATTTTTGGTTTTTGGACGCTTGCTTGTCGTCTTTGGAGCCTGCTAATCTCGTTGGCTAGTTACTAGTCTGGGGCTTGGACTGGAAGTTGAGTGTTTCGATGAGCTGGCTGGATTCGATCCCAACATGCAGCTGCGGAAATTGGTTGATATGACAGATGATACCAGAAAGTTTGTGAATTTCTAACTCTAACCATCCTTGATAAATTCAAGATCCTAATCACAACAGTGAACAACATTCAGCTCATGACAGTCAAGAAGAGAAATACGGCACAAAACAACAGTGAAAATTGTACAGGTTGGTGTACCAGACCCATATCAGTGACCCGCCGTCTGCGGCAACTACCGAATCGCAGAGTCTAGATCCTTCTAACTTGTCACCAGGGATGAGAATGGTAAGAACACCGCCTTTAGTATATTGAGCGACAAGCATTCCTCCAGAGCCTACAACCCATTGTTGGCAATCGAGAATGCTGATAGAGAGTCATATTAACAGACATTTAAAATCCTAGGTTTGGGAAAAGCAATGTGGTATCGGCAGGGTATGGCAAGCGGACTGAAATGTATGTGCCATTTTGGACCTACATAGAAGAGACTTCAGCAGAGGGACCCTGAAGATATAAAATAGCTTAGGAACGAGATCTGGTGTTGGTTACAATAGATACAATAGATTCTTTGATAACAGATCCTTTGATGATGGTCATCCCTTGTGGGCTCGTAGTTAATATTTGAGTCTCTTGCTTCGGCCAATCGGTGGTATTGACAAGGAAGTTGCGGAACTGAAGGGATGTTCAACATACAAAACAACGAAAATTGTAAGAATTATATTTGAATTGAGCGTCGCTTTAAAAATGTATGTGGGAGTTTTTTTGATGGCCAGAGGGGTTCTCGGTTATACTATATAGTGGGTGGGTGAGTCAGATCGATGGACCTTGAAAAGGGGTTGCTTTCACTAACAGGGTCCGCATATGCATTAAAACCCTGTTCTTGTCCATAGTATACAACAGGAATGCCGTCTGACGTAACGTTCAAAGCGAGGGCATTGCTAGTTGTCAAAAAAATAAAATATTCTAGCACATGTTTAGAGCAAGCCAGTTTCGACGCATACCCGAAGAAACACCCCTTGAACAAAGCTAAATTTGATTGCGAAAATACATCTGCAACCTTCAGAACCGGTTCGAGGGCCTGTTAAGGCCTTGATTAGCCTTTTTGATGTATCAGCAAAACACGTTAAAATTCATCAGAGTAAATTAATCGATGTCTGAACCGCCAAATACTTCTCCCATACAGAAAACGCCAGCGCCAGTGGAGAGTTGAGGCCAGAAATCCATTTGCACGTGTCTTAAAGACATATGTCAAGATTTTGATTATGACCTGACGATGGAGGGAGGAATAATCTATCAATGGAGCACTCCTGGACCAGGCCAGCGATCCATGTCAAGGTCAGGTAAAGGAACTTTTTCATGTGAGGATGTCAGGAATGGCTTCAAGGCTAAGCTAGGTACGCGCAGCTTCTTTGAATAAAAATATTTGGAGAAGTCTGGTGTGATGGATGTGACCACGACATCCTTCAAAACGATGTTCCAACCATGATGTACTTGTAAAAGGAGTGTGAGACCAATTTCTGTTAGTGAATACGACGACAAAGCGCTCTGCTCTAAGAGGTTTGAGATCATCTGATGTACCAAAATCTACTTAGACCTGTGACAGTCATATAAACACGAGTCTAATCTACTAACTATCCAGTTACTAGCCATGGTCAGCATCGCCGTATGGGACTGGACCAATGGTTAGAGGAGCATCGTAAAATGCGGGGAAGCGCACATCGCTGCTGTCGGAAATTGCCGTTCTCTACTTACCTTATGACTTCCTTCACACTTTATGGTTGGGTTGTTTGTTCTTGGGCTTTGATCATTGCTTTTCAGGTAACCTTGTCCCATTCATCGCTAATACACAGCTGCTCACTTGAGATAGTATGGCTACCATATTTCAGCACTCAATCAGATACAGGCCGTCCTCACATGCAAAACATCGTCTCCTCGCACAACTTGCATTCCTATGTCTGATTTTACCTTCTCCTTTGTCACTTCCATCTTCACCGTAGGTGGTCTCGTCGGTAGTTTGTTTGCCAACCTCATCATGGACAAATGGGGTCGTCGAGGAGCTCACCGGATATGTGCTGTTCCTATTGCGTTTGGTACAGCCTTCATGGGTCTCAGTAACTCTGTTTCCTGGCTCTTAGTCGGTAGGTAAGTGGATATTCCACAATACCATCCTTATCAACCTTGAAGCACTGTTCTAGATTCTTGATAGGCATCGGATCTGGTCTTGGTTTATGCGTCGGTCCAATATATCTTGCCGAAATTGCACCTTCAAGTATCAGAGGAGCTGTTGGTCAGTCTGCATTTATCACAGATGTAGTACCCATTTTCAATCGAGGAGCATTAGGGATTCTTACTCAACTCGCAGTGGTCTTTGGTATCATGCTCACACAAGTAGCGGGTATTACACTGGCTACTCCCGCCACCTGGCGTTTTGTGTTCTTCCTTTCGTTTATAGTTTCCGTCCTTCAATTGCTTTTCAGCTCCATGATAGTCGAGTCACCTGTCTGGCTATTCAACCAAAACCGTCTGGAAGAGCATAAACGCGCCGTAACAAGGTTATGGGGCAATGTCGCTTGTAAGACAACTTATTATATTATATCAAATTGCTACACTCACCCTTCTTCTTATCAAGCGGAAGAGCCTCTTTTGAACCAGATCGAACAGACCCGCGAAGTATTACCTCAAGATAATCTTACTATTTTCCAGGTATACGCTACTAGTGGCCTTAGGAAACCTCTTATGATTGTCACTCTGGTAATGCTATCACAGCAATTGTCTGGTAAATAGCATTTCAGCTCTCCGGTTTAGCCCAGTCTCACTCCGAATAAATCAAAGGCATCAACGCAGGTGAAGACGTTTCGTCATTACAATCACGACTTCTTGATAATTTCCTTTCAACATAGTTCTTTATTATAGCAATGATATCCTCGCAAAATCGCTTCCTCATTTTGGGCCATATATATCATTGGGTATCACAGTCATCAATGTGATCATGACCTTTCCTCCAATTATACTGATCGAAGTACTACAATCTATTCAAAATCATGTATTTTTCCTTACCCTCCTGGACAGCGTTTGGGCAGAAAACCACTTCTCAAGATTTCCACGTTGGGAGCTCTGGTTTCGCTTCTTGCTGTGGGTTGGGGGCTAAACTCAGGGGCCTCCGTGCTACCAAGTGTTGCCATCGTCACCTTTGTGATGTAGGTTTATGGTCATCTTTATCAGTTGTTGACTCCGAATGGAACTTTCATGTAGGTCTTTTGCGGTGGGTCTAGGGCCTATACCCTTTGTGATGATTCCAGAAGTATCACCTGCCTATGTGAGCTCAATAGAGCAACCAAAACATATCGGGCAACTTATTTCTACTGCAGGCTGTCTCATCCCTGTCATCTGTGGCTCTTTCGGTCCATTGTAAGCATGCATCCTTATAGCAGTCGAAACCATGGGCTGATGTGAACCACAGGGATAGCAAATTTCTTTGTAGGGCTTATTTTCCTTCCGATACGCAATTTTCTTTCAGGCGGCGACATGTTGAAGGAGGGCAGAATATTTTACATTTTCGTCGTTGTGCTCTCGTTGCCGATGTTGTTCCTGTTCAGAATCTACAAATAGTCGGAAGTTTAAATTTCAATCGGAGATTATATTGAGCTGCCAAGCGCGGACAAGACGCTGAACGATGTTTGCTGCCACTCTACTCAACGACCCTGTGTATAAGAGGTGGCCTTCGTTCCAATTTCACGTTTACCCTCAAAACAATTATTCAAAACGGCGACAGGTCCTGGAAGCGCTGCCCGGCGCTCGGTGACCCCCTCCAGGTCGTCCCACATGGACAACCCGCCGGCAACAAACATACACGCCATTGTCAAGACTCAGATCGTTTTCTTGCTTTCCACTCTCACGGAGGATAATTTCGAGAGAAATCAGATGGAAATACGATCTGTATGTCCAATTTACCCTTTATAGAGAGTTGAAACAGCCAGTATTGACCCCTCCTCACCAAGCTGGCGGAACAGCATGGAATAGACACATATCTGCATTTCATTCGTCGAATCATTGGATACTCTCATGCGCGACTCCTTCCAACCTTGACTCCTGCAGCATTTGATGAATCTACGTCATTGACTTTCAGACTGCTGGTTCAAGAAACCCAACGTCTTGCTCGTGACCCGTTTCTTGCGGACAGGTTTCGTGATGGCGTTGGTGGTGGCGAAGGGGAGACATTCAAGCAATTTGACTTTGCCCGATTCCTAGATCGCTTATGCCTTCATGCCCTTGAACGCCTTGTCCTTGCCGCAGCCATTGTTGCTGGCCCAACACGAAAGGAGTTGATGAGCCAGGCAATAAATATCATTGGCCAGGAATTTGATAATGGAGTCCTGGAGTTATGCCAAACGCCGCCACTGGAACACGCGGATTTCTCATCCAACCAAGTCACGAAACTCATGTCCAATCTTCTCTCCGACCTTCCGCAAGAGGTTCCAGTGCTTGATGCTACTCAACGGCAGGCTTTAATTGCTGCTGCGCAAGCTAGGCTTGGAAAAGAAGCCATGGGCCCTATCCTTCACCGAATATTCTTGAAACTCAGGTTTGTTTTTCTCCTCGTTCTTTCATTCGACTGACACCCGGCCTTGGCAGTCTTCCACCCCACACATCGCTTGTACAAGTTTTAATTCAATTAGGCCCAGACATAACAAGTGACTCAGACGCAGTGCGGGGATTACTAGAACGCTTTGGTATCATAGCAGCAAGTCCCCCTCGCGATGCCCAAGTTACCGAGGTTATCTCAGCTTTGGCTCGGTTTGCTGCCGAAGGTGCTGTTATATGTGATGTTGGATCGTTGGTCCGGGCCTTTGCCAGCTATGTATGTCTTTAAAGTGATCTCGTGTCATCATTTGATTCATTCTACCCCAATTCTGTTCTTTTGTTAGCATGTCAGCTTAAACTGGCCCAGCACCATCAAATCGTTCGATTGGAGCGATAGGCACGGTGTCGATACCGCAACTCTCAAAATGTTGATAGCCATTCTTCTTAACTCACCTCGCGAGGCTGAGCCACATGCAGTCACCGGATTTTGGCAAACATGGTCTAATCCATTGTATCAATTGCGCCTCCTCGATGCGCTACTTTCTCTTCCCGCTGATACATTCAATTTTGTTCAGTTGCCCGGGCGTAGAATCGTTACCGTCGACGATGTTTCAATCGCTAGTCCCACCATCAAATCTCTTGCAGCCAATGTTCAAGGGCAGACTTGGAATTCTTTGGAGTTGTTTCAAGTTCTGGTGCGCCTCGCCGGTTCGGATGGAATAGAAATACGAAATTGTGTGCGCGAAATGTTGGACAAGGCCATTAAAATCAGTGCGGAGATTGTACATATGGGACTGCTTCAAGTGCCTGTAGGTCATAATCCCTTGTTCCCACTGAGCAGATTTTGACCACTATTCAGGATCTTCCATGGAATGACATTCGTTTGGAATATTCAAGAAAGTTGCTTGCTATGTTTCTGGCTGGTCATCCCAATCACCAGCTGGTGTTCATGAGGATATGGCAGATTGAGCCTTCATACCTTACGAATGCTTTCCGTGATTTCTATGAAGAAAACCCTCTCAATATTACTCGAATTCTGGATGTCGCTCAGGACCTGAAGGTAAAGTTTTCTCTCCTTTTTACATCTAGCTGAGACTCACTTATGACAAAGATTCTTGAATCTCTTCTTGAAGTCCGTCCATTTACATTTGCTCTTGATGTAGCGGCTTTGGCTTCGAGACGTGAATACCTCAATCTTGATAAATGGCTAGCCGACAACGTCGCGAATTATGGGGCTGAATTCCTTGGTTCTCTTATCCACTTTTTGGAGCAAAAAATGGACAATGAAAAGACTTGTCGTTTATCTGATCCTGCTGGGGAAAGTCGAACAATGTCTTTGAACCCTTCTACCATCACAATCATGCTGCGTGTGTTGAGAAATCAGTGAGTTTGTTTTTCATTTATTCACGTTCTTCCTGATCTGAATATCGATCGATATAGTGGTTCCTCTGTTGATCCTAGCGACGTGGACGCATGCGTCGAAGTTAGAAATACTTGTCTTCAAGTTCATCCTAGGCTCATGAGTCTAATACCCAATTCCGACGTCGAACCTGGCCTGACAGTCGTCACATATTCCAACGAGATCGAAACTGAGGTTGATGGAATTTATAAGCAAATGTACGACGAAAACACGACGATTGATGAAGTCATTGCATTGTTGCAACGATACAAAGAATCCAACAACCCCCGCGATCACGAAGTCTTTTCATGCATGATCCATTTCCTCTTTGACGAATATAAATTCTTCCAGTCCTACTACCCTCCCCGTGAGTTGGCTATGACTGGTTACCTTTTTGGCTCCCTCATCCGTCATTCCCTTATCGACTATCTTCCCCTTGGAATAGCGATGCGCTATATTATCGACGCCCTTAATTGTCCCCCTGACACCAATCTTTTCAAATTTGGCACGCAAGCGCTAAGTCGATTCGAATTTAGACTAGGTGAATGGCGACCTCTATCGGAAGCATTGATCAGGATACCTCATCTCCTTGAGGCTCGTCCGGATTTAATGCCTAGTATTCAACGAGCTTTGGGTGCCACTGTACCCGGAGACAACAATTCTGATTCACACTTTATCCCGACGAACCCTTCTCACGAACCGGCTACTCCTTTCACCGCCATTCAACCCGATGCTATCTCGGATCACCTGGATGAACCACCCGAAGACTTATCCGATCGAATTTTGTTTATTGTCAACAACCTTGCGCCAAGCAATTTTGAAGACAAAGTGAAAGAAATGCAAGAGCAATTTGTCGACCGATACGCTCGATGGTTCGCCAATTATCTCGTGGACCAGCGAATCAGTACTGAACCAAATAACCACCCACTGTATCTGCGTTTCCTCGATGCACTTGATCGACAACCGTTGTCGAAACTTATCTTACAAGAAACCTTCGTTAAAGCTGCGAAATTGCTGAATTCCGAAAGGAGTATATCCGGCTCGGACCGCACTGCTCTCAAGAATGTTGGTACATGGCTTGGAACCATCACCCTGGCTCGAGACCAACCGATCAAGCATAAAAATCTCTCCTTCAAAGATCTTCTCATCGAAGGTTATGACAGTGGCCGCCTCATTGTCGCTATTCCATTTGTCTGCAAAACCCTTGAACCATGCGTCAAATCAAAAGTTTTCAAACCACCCAATCCATGGCTTATGGCTGTCGCTAGTCTGCTAGCAGAATTGTACCACTTCGCTGAACTCAAACTGAATCTCAAGTTTGACATCGAGATTCTTTGCAAAAGTCTAGAGCTAGATCTGGATTCTGTAGAACCCACAACCGTTTTACGAAACCGACCTTTGGAATCTTTAGCTGGGTTGCCCCTCCCTGACTACCCAGAAGACATAGGTTTGTTGCCAATCGGAGGTGAAACCCCTGTTGGCCAAATTGGAGGTTCTCAAGTATTAGCAATTGGCGGACCAAGCTCTCCCGAAACTCACCGGGCCCTTGGAGCTCATATAGAAGCCATTCTAGCCAACCTCATCCAGCTCGCCCACATCAACCCTCAACTTGCCCCCCTCCATGTGAATCCCACGTTCAAGCGTGCTGTACAGCTTGCTACGGATCGAGCGGTCCGAGAGGTAAAAAAGAATCTCTCAATAAATATCGTTATGAGATCTCACATTTCCATGCAGATCATTCTCCCCGTTGTTGAACGTTCTGTTACCATAGCTGGCATCTCAACTAGGGAACTTGTGGCGAAAGATTTTGCAACGGAACCTCATGAAGAGAAATTGCGCCGAGCAGGGCATTTGATGGCACAGAAGTTAGCTGGCAGCCTTGCCCTTGTTACCTGTAAGGAGCCATTGAAGAGCAACCTTGCCACCCATCTACGACAACAGTTGACGGACCACGGCTTCAATGATGTTAGTTCTCATTCAATCTCATTCGTGTCTACACTAATTAGACATTCTGCCCTCCAGCAAGTGGTTTCTGAACAAGTCATATCCTTACTTGTTCATGATAATCTTGATATCGCTTGTTCTGCTATTGAGAAGGCAGCGATGGAGCGTGCGGTCACCGACGTCGACGAAGGCTTTGCGGCCTCTTATGAGGTCCGCAGACGTCATCGAGAGGTTAAATATCTTACGTTTTGGCTAAGTCTTCTTGTGTTGATGAAATTTAATGATCTAGCTTCGAAGTACGCAGCCATTTTGGGACCCATCCGCTCCGCACTCGAATTTTATTGCGACTATGCCTGATCCCCTCCGAATCAAACCTAGCGGAATCCAGCCTCACCAAGCTGCTGTTTATGAAGACTTTGGTATGGCTTTTCGTTGCATTGCGCTTATCGATATTGAATAATAGCGTATCAGACCCCAACCGCAGATCTGAAAGCCGGCCGGCATCAGTCACTTCATTCAATGCTTCTGCTCTCTACACGCCTGGATCCTCGCTGGACCGTCCGCTCAACCAGAACCTTCACAGTCACCAAGAGGCGATGGAACGCTTCCTAGTAGGTCTATGCTTGGACTGATTAAACTCCCTCCTGATGTTTTCTAGATCTTTACTCGTGATTTGGAAGCAGTAATGGTTCAATACCCTAATCAAACCCTTGCCACGCTGCCTCCTAACCATGATATACGACATCTAGTTCGACAGACTATGCTCTTGGCAGAGGAAGCAGTCGATCGGGAACGTACACCTCTAATGATGTCCCAGAAAATTGTTCAATTGTTGTATAAAACAACTTCGTCTCTTGGGCGCGAAGTTTATGTAGCTCTTTTGGATCAACTCTGTCATTCGTTCGAGGACGTCGCAAAGGAGGCTATCACATGGTTGTTGTATGCCGACGACGAGGTATGTTATCTATAAGTCGTAATTTGTATCTTCGCTCAAGATTTCCTCAGCGAAAATATAACGTTGCTGTCACCGTTGTTCTTCTAAGGAGTGGACTTATAAACATTAATTTACAAGACCAGCAACTAGCGAAATTGCTTTTTGAAGATCCTCGGCCAACCTTGCTCAGCTTTGCAGCTAATCTGATTCGAGAATGTTTGTCATCAGACCCACCTGTCGCTATACAAGGCCAATTTGTTTACACAATCGATGTTCTCACCTCGCTCGCTCAATCTGCCAAGGCAAACGAAGAGTAAGTTGCCCGTTCAGACTTGAAAAACTGAGTAAACCAAACACTTGTTTATTAGGGTCGGTCGCCTTTTGGGTGACCTTCGAGGCATCCGACGATCTTCTCCACTTTTATCGGGTACTTCATATGTTCTCCAACCGCCCGTGAAGCCAGAAACTGATGAACTTCGTGAAAAACTTTTCGTTTGGTTCCAACAATGGGTCAACATCTTTCAACGATCTCATTCGCCGGAGAAAAATTTCGTGCCATTTATCACCCAATTGACAAAGCAGGGAATCTTGAAGATGGAGGAGACATCATCCTTCTTTTTCCGGGTTTGTGCTGAATCCAGTGTGGAAAGCTACATCAAATGCATGACTTCCGGCGACTATGACTACGCATTCCAAGCTTTAGATGCCATGTCGAGACTTATTGTCTATATCATCAAATACCATGGAGATGCCTCTGGTGTTAACAACGATCAAGCGAAGGTTCACTATTTGACAAAAATTTTGTCAATCTTTATCCTCGTTCTCGCGAATTTTCATGAAGACCAAGGATCCAATTTTCAACAAAAGCCCTTCTTCCGTTTTTTTTCCAGCCTGGTCAATGACCTTCACACCCTTGAAAGCCACTTGGGGCCTGTGTATTTCCAACTACTGATTGCGATCAGGTGATTGATTTAATTTTTATACTCCAGCCTTGCTCCTTTCTCACTATTTTCAACAGCGACACTTACAGTTCATTGCAGCCCACCTACTTCCCGGGCTTTGCGTTTTCTTGGATGTGCCTCGTCTCTCATCGGTTGTTCATGCCCAAGCTGTTGCTTTCCGAAAATCGCGAGGTTTGTGATACTGTTGTTTATGGGTTTCTGAATGGTAGTCCTGACCTTATGCTAGGGGTGGTCAGCGTTCCACAAACTTCTCCTGTCTATGTTCAAGTTCCTTGCTCCATTTTTGAAAGACAGCGATCTTCAGGTGGCAGCATGTGATTTATATCGTGGTACTCTCCGTCTTCTTCTCGTTCTTCTTCACGATTTCCCCGACTTCCTCAGCGAATATTACTTTACCCTATGCGACGCAATACCCCCACGGTGCATCCAGTTGCGCAACATCATTCTCAGTGCTTTTCCACCATCAATCATTCTTCCTGATCCTCATCTTCGCAATGTCAAGTATGAATCGATACCAGAAATGGGGCCAATACCGCCCATTTTGTCAGACTTTACATCTGCATTGAAGAGTGGTGATCTCCGCGGCTACTTGGACCAGTATTTGCTCAACAGGGGCACGCCATCGTTTCTGCCTTCCCTGAAGGACCGTTTGAAGTTCAAGGGAAATGACTTGGACGAAGCATACAATTTGTCGTTGATTAACTCTCTCGTCATGTTCATTGGTGTTTCCTCTGTCGCACAAGCAAAAGCCAGGAGTGGTTCTTCTCTCTTCATATCTAGTGACCCAGGTGCGGTTGCCCTTCAATACTTGGCTATCAACCTTGACGTAGAAGGTTAGTGACATTTCTATATATCGAATTCATCCCGTACTAAAATCATCCATTAGGTCAACATCACCTTTTAAGTTCAATGGTACTTCACTTGAGATATCCCAACGCCCATACGCATTGGTTTAGTTCCCTTCTTCTTCATCTCTTCTTGGAAGTGAAGGATGACCGCTTTTGTGAAGTCATGACGAAAGTGCTTTTGGAACGCTTCATTGCCCATCGGCCGCATCCGTGGGGTGCTCTGGTGACATTCATTGAACTACTCCGTAATACAAAATACAACTTCTGGAGCAAGGATTTTATTCGGATCGCTCCGGAGGTCACAATGCTGCTTGAAAATGTGAGCATGATGATCTTTGTTTATAATGCAAAACTGAAAGACTTGAGATAGGTGGCACGATCAATTTTCCAACCGTAGATTAATACTCTCGCTATCTTTGCACAATATCTGCCATTTCATTTCTTATCTGGGCCTATCACCTGCATACTGTATTGTATCACCACTTGTTCTTGACTTTCAAAATGAAAACATGACTGCGTGACATTGTCCCTGTGACGTTGTCCCCGTGAATGTGTGACAGACGTATTGAGTGTCCTTACTGGAAGCGCTTGCCATGCCCCGCGAGATAGTTACGGTACAGCTTGGACAATGTGGCAACCAAAGTATACTTCATAGAAGCTGCATCTATCATACAAGCTGATCTTCTGACTTAGTGGGCGCCGTCTTCTGGCAACGTCTATGTGCAGAACATGGAATTAGTAAAGATGGTATTCTTGAGGAGTGGGCAACTGAAGGTGGTGACCGTAAGGACGTCTTCTTTTATCAGGCAGATGATGAGCATTATATCCCGCGTGCAATTCTTGTTGATCTGGAGCCAAGAGTGCGTGAATTGTTGTTACAATGAGACCTCGATTATTATCATTGTCAGGTTATCAATAACATCCTCGCGTCGTCGTATGCGAACCTTTACAATCCAGAGAATATTTTTGTTTCTAAAGATGGTGGCGGAGCGGGGAATAATTGGGCCCAAGGATACTCTGCTGGAGAACGAATTTATGAAGAGGTTATGGAAATGATCGACCGCGAAGCTGAAGGGAGTGATTCTCTTGAGGTGGGAAATAGACATGTTGGTTTCTTGGAGCGTACTAACTCTGCTGTAATTACAGGGATTTATGCTCATGCACTCGATAGCAGGCGGCACGGGCTCAGGTCTTGGATCCTTTTTACTTGAACGTCTAAACGACAAGTTTCCGAAAAAGCTTATACAAACGTACAGCGTATTTCCAAATGCTCAGGAGGGCGATGTCGTTGTTCAACCGTATAACTCACTGCTCACTCTCAAACGCCTGGTGAACCACGCAGACTCGGTTGTAGTGCTGGATAACGGTGCTTTGGCTCGTATTTCTGCAGACCGGTTGCATGTACAGACACCTTCCTTTGACCAAACTAATCAACTCGTGAGCATGTCGAGCTGGGCCTTGTTGTGCATACACGCGCTGACATATTGCTAGGTGTCCACCGTCATGGCAGCAAGTACTCAGACTCTTCGTTATCCAGGATATATGAATAACGATCTTGTTGGAATTATTGCATCACTGATACCCACACCTCGATGCCATTTCTTGATGACCTCTTACACACCATTCACAAGCGACCAAATTGACAAGGTACCTGGTCTCATTATATTACATGCTTCGTGTAAATACCAAAGTGATTTAGGCGAAACCCATTCGAAGAACTACAGTACTTGATGTTATGCGACGGTTGCTCCAACCTAAAAATCGCATGGTTTCCACGACTCCTAGCAAAACTGCTTGCTATATTTCCATTCTGAATATCATCCAAGGAGATGTGGATCCGACAGACGTTGGTGACCCATACCTTATGTCCTGATCCAAACGTCATGATCCAATTTAGGTTCACCAATCTCTCCTACGAATACGCGAGCGGCAGCTTGCGAATTTCATACCTTGGGGCCCGGCATCTATACAAGTAGCTTTGACTCGAAAGTCGCCATACATCGCCACCAATCATCGCGTCAGTGGTTTGATGCTTGCCAATCACACAAGCATCGCATCTGTGTGTTATAACCATACTTCTTTCTCTACTTTTCTTCTATGATTTCTTGCGACAGCTCTTCAAACGCATGTTAGACCAGTTCAATCAACTCAAGAGACGAAACGCTTTTCTGGAGCAATACAAGAAGGAAAAATTGTTTGAAAATGGTCTGGAGGAATTTGATGATGCAAGGTATGTTCTGCTTAAATCATTTTATTCATCTATTACATCTCCAATTAGGGCTACTTGCGAAGAGCTTTTGAGGGAATACAAAGCCTGCGAAAGTCCTGAATACATCACATATGTACGCTACACTGACCCTCCGTTATTGATCTGCAATACTAATATTATTGGCACAGAATGCTGACACCGAGCAAGCACCATAATGGCTCAAAATATTTGCAGCGCTGTCTTGACAAGGCTTTAAATTTGGAGGCTGTGTTGCTACACAGCCTGACGTTCTGTAACGCTCGAAGGGCCTGACCCTGCATTCACGCTTCACATCTTCAGAAGAAATCATGGTTTTTTCTAGTTATAAAAATGCGACAATGTCCTGGATACAATGAAGAAACCAATATAGCCTATCTAAAATGGTCTAGAGGATATATTCAAAGGGTAAAGGGTGATAGAATCAAGAAGATAAGAGTATCATGTCTTCTTTGGTCCCTCCAACTTTTTGCCAATATCAGCACCTGTTTGGCCAATCATTCAGAGGTGCTTTGAATGGTCACGACTGATTGATCTTACCACGAAGCTTGACACCTAATGTACGCTCAAGCTTGCCGAGAATTTGTGGATTGGGAATAGCTTTACTTGACTCGTAGTCTTGAATTACAGAAGGTTTCTCGTTAACTTTTTGAGCGACGTCCTTCTGAGATAATTTGAGCTCGAGACGAGCGGTTTGCATAGCCTTGAAACAATGAGCTAACATGTGTAGTTTAGTTTAAACATGGCCTACCCGCCCAACTGAAGGCGCAATCTTTGCAGGTGGTGCGACTTCATTCTCTCTGTCTAACTTGGCGATGCGCTGATGGTCAGTCCCTGAGAGTGAATGAGATATCTGAGAGGATGAATTCCATAGAGGTTGGACGCTACCTTGATGGGCTTTGTTTCCTCCTGCAGTAATCTTCTTGTCTGTAGCAACAACAGCTCCAGACCGACGAGCCTTGGTGCAAATGCATGAGGTGGTGAATGAAGGTGTGGCATAACTGTACTTACAGCTAGAGACGAAGTCAGTGCTAGTGTATGGAGAAGGGGAAGGAAACATACCATTCAGGTCAGATTCCTTCTTGGCTGTCTTTGCTTTCGCTTTCTTGAAGCCAATGACAGTTTTGCTATCCCAATCGTCGTTCATGATGGTAGTGTAATGAGTCAAGTAGTGATATTTGATTACAAATAACAGTTTGTTTGTACTATGTACATAAGGAAAGGGACCTCCGTAGCCTTGACACTTCATCTTTGCTTGCTTCCCCCCTCTTCTTAGGACCTTATAGCGCTAGCGCATAAGACGTTGATCGTCTTTTTTTGTTCTTCTTCAACGTCTTTGTACAGCGCCCGCATTCTCTTTGATAGAGAGATTTCATCAATTTGTGCGTTGCAATCCATCTCCAAATAAAATGTCATCTCAACTATCATTATAAGCATTCATTTTTTGCTCGATATCTTACAACAATGGTTTCGAAGACGCTGATGGGTGCCTGGGTTGCCCTTGACATTCTCCTCCTCGCCGCCAGTGTCCTTACATTAGCACTCTCGATTGTTTGGCGTGCCCCGAACATCCTCATGAATATGGTTCTGTCTACCGCTGATCTGACGGGTACAATATTATCCCTTAACCCGACTTCTAAAAGCTAAACTTTACCACAGCTGGCACTATCTTGGGGGTTGCGTTATTGACCACTTTCATGATCTCCGTTGGTGCCATCATACAGCGGAACCATGTTACAATCGGTCTTGTACTGCTGAACTATGCCCTCCTAGTCGATGCTATTGGCATCCTGGTCATCGGTACATTCATTTGGTTCTCTACTTTACAAGAAAGGATAAATTTCCATAAGTTGTGGGCGGATGCAAGTCCCGCAGTAAGGATTGCACTTCAGGATGAGGTAGGCTCCTGTTCCCTAATATGCTCTCAGCGTATCTAAAAGATTCAAAAGTTTAAGTGTTGCGGGTTTTTCAGCGGGACAGATCTAGCAGAAGTCGGAGGATCTTTTTGTCAGTCCCAGAGTTTCATCTCCGGCCTTGCGTCGGACGTGTCAAGTAACTTCTGCGTTTCACCGATAACCGACTTTGCCGACGTGACACTGAACAACGTTTTTTCGTGAGTCTATGGATCTATTAAACTCGCAGCTGTATTTTTATAACAATACCCTTTCCTCCTTTAGAACGGTACTGAAGTTGAATCTAGTTTGATCGTTGATTTGTCTGACCTGTTTGTAGATTTATGGTTATATGGCTATTGTACTATGTCTTCTACTCGCGTCGCTTTGTGTGATCAACAAGGTATGCCATTTCACCCACTTTACTGGTCTGCAATTAATGAATGTTCTTGACAGCGGCAAGAAGCTGAGAGATTCAAGAAGATTGATGCTAAACGGGGTGGAAGAGGTTTTGTGTAATTAGGTTCTGTACAATATACATTGCTCGATTTGTGACCCATACGTAATCGATGTGACACTGACCAAAGAAGAAGAACGAGTCCTTTTGACTCGGACCGCCAACATATGGAATCAACTAAACGTCGACGCGTCCGTTCCCCTTCACCAGTCTATCAACTTGACTACCAAGATGACTCTTACGAGCCATATGTTCCAATAGCAAAACGCCGGCAAGAGAAATTAGCTAAACTCTCATCTTGGGGAACAAATGCAGCAAAACCAAAGACCAAGAAACAACAAGAAGAAGCCGATGAACGGGAGGATGCCTTGAAGGAAGAAGAGCTCAGGAGGGAAAAGGCACGAAAAGAGCGAACTTTGCTGATAGAAGCGCAGGAGGTTCATCTACAGAAAGCTGCTCAAGGTTCGCTGTGTTCGTGCATATCAACGGCGTATCGTAGTCCTTACACCACCCTCAGATTCCAAGAAAACTGCGGGGGAAAAGGCACAGGAAGCAGATGCAGAAATACTGGAAGCCATCAAGAGCCGGAGGAAGCTAGCCTCAGATATGGAACTGGCGAAAGGCATCCAGTACACTGAACCCTTAAACTCAAGGTATGCCTTTCGTCTACTTCTGTCCCTTCACTTAATACTTTAGCAAAGCTGGTCGCCCCCACAATATATCCTTGAGCGTACAATGGAACAGAATCAGAAACTTCGTAATAAATATCATATCCTCGTCGAAGGCGACAACATTCCTGCACCAATTGAACACTTCACTGTGAGTAATGGGCGGTGCATGGCATTTACTTGGCTGATTCGCGTTAGGATATGAAAATTCCCGAACCTATATTGGAATATTTACGATCAAAACGCATCGTTAATCCAACTCCCATCCAATTGCAAGGCATCCCAATAGCGTATGTCATCTTATTAACTCTATGTGAATGTTTTGATGTATTCCTTAGCTTCTCAGGACGTGATATCATTGGGATAGCCTTCACTGGCTCTGGAAAAACACTGGCTTTCTGTCTTCCACTTATCATGATGGCCCTTGAAGAGGAGACCAAGCTACCATTTATACGCGGAGAAGGACCTGTAGGGATCATACTCTGTCCGTCGCGTGAGCTTGCAAACCAAACTTTTGACAACGTCGTAACTTGGTGTGGGGCGCTTGCCAAGGAAGGTAAGTACCCGCAACTTAACACTCTGCTCTGCATTGGCGGTATCTCGATGAACGAGCAGAGCCATGCCATGAGTAAAGGTCTCCATATCGTCGTCGCCACCCCTGGGCGTCTGATCGATATGTTGGAGAAGAAACGCTTCACGTTCAATAATTGCAAGTACTTGTGCATGGATGAAGCTGATAGAATGATCGATTTGGGTTTTGAGGACGATGTTCGAAATATTATGAGTTTTTTTAAAGTGAGTTATTATAGCTTTTCTGGGTGATCGACTTTTAATCATTGTTTAGAACCAAAGGCAGACTTTGTTATTCTCTGCGACCATGCCCAAGAAAATTCAAGATTTTGCTCGGGATTCTCTTATCAAACCAGTATTGGTTAATGTTGGTCGTGCTGGTGCCGCTAATCTAGATGTACTTCAAGTGGTTGAATACGTCAAGCAAGAAGCAAAGATGGTTTACCTCCTGGAGTGCCTTCAGAAAACTCCCCCACCGGTGATCATCTTCAGTGAGAATAAGAACGAAGTTGATGGTTCGCTTCTATGCGTTAAATAGCATATATTCATCCCTCTAACTAATCATCAGATATCCAAGAATATCTTTTATTGAAGGGTGTTGAAGCCGTTGCTATTCATGGTTCAAAAAGTAGGGTGCAATGCATGTCACTTGTTTCATCCTTGTTCAATTCCTCTTATTGCCTCAAGGTCAAGAAGAGCGGCAGTACGCCATCAAATCATTTAAATCGGGGGCGAAGGATGTCATGGTAGCATCTGGAGTCGCATCGAAAGGTCTCGATTTCAATGACATCCAGCATGTCATCATTTTCTCTATGCCCAAAGAAATCGAGGATTATGTTCATCAGATCGGACGTACAGGAAGAAGTGGAAAGACGGGAATTGCTACGACATTCGTCAACATGAACACGCCGGAACAGACACTTCTGGATCTCAAATACCTTTTGATGGAAGCAGGCCAAAAGTTAGTGATCAATTAATTATCTCGTCCTGTCTGGAATTTAACCTTTTCCTCAGGGTACCACCCTTCTTGTCAACAATCGACGATCCTCGAGCTATACAGGGAGGTTCTTTTACAGGCTGTCCTGTCTGTGGTGGTAAGTTTTGGTTCCCTTTGCTATTAGTTTTTTGTTCTCACGGTGCCCCAGGTCTTGGACATGGTATCTCCAATTGTCCCAAACTTGAAGATGCTCAACGGCGACAAATGGCATCACACCGCACGACTGACGAGGGTGGAGGATATTGATTTGTCAAGTAATAAGGTCCTGGTGAATTTGAGCCACCCAACTTGAGGCTTGTCCGTTGTCCAACTTACCCCAAGCGAACTGGCTTGCCAGGACGTATCTCTTATCACTGATCCAGTAAAACAAATGCAGTTTATCGGTGCTGTGGATACAAAGACACTCGATGGATTGTGGTAGTTGAAATCATACTAAACGAGTCTGATATGGAACGCGAAACAAATCCAGGCGAAAGCGTTTCTTGATTCCGCTAATGATCCTATGTCAGTGGATGCATCTTTTGTCCAGTTTTACAAAACCCACACCAGGCTAGAGTGATGCAAGGTTGTGCTTGTTGACTTGTATCCAATTTTCAGCGATATCAAGGGTCGCTTTATGGAGAAAAGACTTCACAACCTGAGGATCTCCTCCGCTGCCTTCTAAGTAGTATTTAATCTAGTGACCAGAACAAACATGTTAAAAAAAAGAGTTAGAATTACGATATCACTCGCCTTTGGCTCGGTTCCACTGGTCCTATGGGCGGAAGAAGTTATATCACTATTCATATTGATAAGAATCTAACTTACCGCAATGTCAGCACTAGTGTCACGTCCTTGCTTCCGGCTCGTAACTGTATCATGTGCCCGGAGGAAATCGGCAGAGCAGGTTGCCAGCTTGGAGGGTTGCCACTGTCATACCCGACGGTGAGGTCAATTACCCTTTTGATTTCAAGACCTGCCAGGGTTTGGGGATAGATCCTGTTAGAATTCGCAGACGACTAAGGAAATGTGGAATTGAAAGACTATCAAAAGGAATAACAGGCAGCAGTGGGTGATAGCAGACCCCGTAATTCCGAATACGTGAAAAGATATCGTCAGTGATCTTCGGATGATTGCAAATGAAGTAGCTATTATTTGTCTGCGGCTGTCAGACAGCATCAAGAGAAGGAAATGGCAATCATTACCTCGAAATGACCATATCTGTTCAGATCCCATCAAAAAAACGATGTATAACTTTAAGGAGGACGACCTAACCTCGAATATAATTCCTGGAGATGTTCCTTGACACTCTTCCCCATAGCACGGAGAGAGACAGCAAGCTCTGCGAATAACACCTGAATATCCAGACTTCAGTTGCTAATTTATAAATTGAGCCCAAACTTAAACAATCATCACCATTGCCGCAATGCCATCCTTGTCTCTGATGTCGGGACCAAACATGAAGCCAATTGCCTCCTCATAACCGAATGGCACTTCGAAACCTTCTTCGATGAGGGCCAGAGCAGTGTTCCCGATAAACTTAAAACCTTGAGAGAACATATTCAATGTACAATTGTTCATAAAACAAATTCGTAACATACCAGTCAAACACTCCACGAACCTAAAACCCTCTGCCTTTGCCATGGTTTCAAGCATTTTGGAACTAACGGTGGATGCAACCATTGCTAATTTTTCCACTGGATGGGCACCTGACGACTTGTAAGACTGTAAAATTTTATCTGCGAAGAGACTGCCAAGCTGATCCCCAGTGAAAATGGTCCAATTCCCCGTCGGGCTGGACATGGACAAATCGATGAGTATTACAGAACAACAAACCTAATCCAGTAAGGTCATACCCTCTTTCCGCAGCGATAAACCTATCAGCATCTGGATCTTGTGCTAATACATAATCGGCCCCCTCGTGTTCCGCTGTTCTCAAGGCTAAATCCTTGAAAGAGATTCATTACTAAATCAATGGGAGAAATAGATAAATCCTACAAGCGCCCCTGGAAGACATGAAACCCAGCCAAGTATGAAGATTAATATCTACTTACCTTTCTCTTCTGGGTTTGGAAAACGGACTGTTGGGAACTCTGGATCCGGGAATTGCTGTTCCTTTACAGGTATATACGGACGAAATCCAAAAATTGTGAAGGCCTGCATCGCGAATGAATCACTAATGCCATGCATAGAAGTATTAACAAATTTAATGGTAGATCGTTGATTGAGTTTACTGGTCAACATCATGAATGTGAGCGTCACATTCACGAGGGAAGTCAAATCAAAGACGCACTGAGTGAGGTTGTTTTTTTTCAAAGACTCAAAGTAACTCTTTCGCAGTTCCTGTGTAAAATCTACACAGAGTTTCGACTCGAATAAATTGACCGCTGAGTATCCTTTGGGTTGGAGGTTTAATTGAATTGTTTTCGATATGCCTTCGTCATGCGGCGCAATAATCTACATATGATTGTATTACCACTCAACCAGGCTCGGGAAGGACTTACCTGGACTGCGTTTTCCCAATAAACCTAGATTGATCAGAAGGGATCATTCCCAGTAACGAGGTAGAAAGAAGGCACCTTGTACCCATTATCATGCTAGAAATGTGTAATATCAATTAGATTTTCAAGCCTGATTTATCCCGAGACAATTTTACCTTGGGATTGTGGCTAGCTACAGAGGATGATATATGAGGATCTAAAGAAATAAAAAGTATAGAATAACATACCGGTGATCATCACTCCACATGCTGCTCTCAAGTGATTCACGCTGAAGGGTATCCTTTTTTCAATGATTAAGCGTCACATCGATAGATACTACGCCAACTCACAAAGGTGTATGAACATTGCCTTGCAGAAGATGAACACGAAATCCCTTCGCGATAAATACCTGCGCCGTCAGGCGAGCCCAATGCTCGGAATTATGCCTATGGTCATGTCCAACTACGAGTCCACGGTTGCGCGCCTCACGAACATGTACTGAAACATATTCAGCAAGTCCCTAGATGGGAAGCATTTGATGAAACGATATAATTTGGCGCAAATTCATCGCACCTGCGATGTCTGCAAGATAATCAAATCTTATCGGAAAATGTATATCATGTGAGACCAGAGTTGTCAAAACGTCTCGAAACACACTAACCATTAATCCGAGACCAGCCAGCTTCCATTCTACCGCGAAGACCTAGATTTGATGAAATGAAAGACTGTTCGAGCAACTTTCCTGGCAAAATTTACGTACCAGCAGTTCCGAATTCAATCCGTGTTCTATTTGAGCGAGCATGAGCTGTGTACCAAGGTTGCGTAAAAATAGTACCTCAGACGTCGTTCCAACTCCAAATTATCGGCTTTATCCCAGAGTTGTTGTATCTCATTACGAGTTTCGGGATTCTACGACTGTAAGTATTTTATTCTGAGAGTATGAGAAAGTATAGCTAACTGGATCCAAGTGCAACCATTCATCGACAAGACTTTTCAAATTTACAGGGTCAAGCATTATGACAAGCAAGGCTTCCTTTGCAACTGCAATACTTATTAATATGACTAGGTTCGGAGCAAGCCCACGTGCTCCGGCCGCTTGCGGCGCCTTCGCCGAAGGTCCTGCGGAGCCTCAAATCTCTTACAGCTACAGTAGGACCCCTGAAAGTGCCCTCAGATGCCGTTCCCGGATCCGGATAGAAATTGACGAATTTTTTGAAATCCCATAGCACTGTCCAGATAAAAATTTCTACAATTTGGCAAAATTCTGGAGGAGTTTTTCTGGATAGAAATTGGGCCGCATGACCTGACCCCGAGCCGAGTCCGGATTAAAAATGGCCCAGATCATGGGATTTTGGAAGTTGGCTACATGAGGGACTGCAGGCGTCAGGCCTGTTATGAACGATAACAGATGAATGGAACACGAATCATTTTACTTAACCCAGGTCACCCCCGATCAATTCCTCTCTTGGATCCGCCGGTCGAGTGACAATGTATTACCCGATTCTATTCCACACTTTGCTTAGTAATCCCCTTTGACTCATTTCCATTCCCGAACACTGCCTCCTTTTGTGACTCATACTATTCCATGACTCCTATTCTGACTCATACTACTAAACCCTTGACCCTGGACACTGCCTTGTAGTTACCTATATAAAGAGCCCGTACTT
>Ga0193743_1000013_pt1 | contig 116317 bp, 131 predicted proteins | sample L2c2metaG_FD_143038 | JGI IMG/M metagenome (GOLD analysis project Ga0193743, IMG submission 143038) | Soil microbial communities from a riparian zone of the East river system, Colorado, United States - L2c2 | ecosystem: Environmental > Terrestrial > Soil > Riparian zone | place: USA: East... | reverse complement strand
CCTCACACCCTTCTTCATAAACTAGCTTGTAACTCGGAAAACTGACTCGGATCTTTGTCCGCTCATCCTTAACGAGGGCTGCAGCTTCATTCACACATCTATAAATAAAACTCAATCAACACTTGAAACACAAAAAAAATAGAGGTTGGCTCACCTTCGTAAAAACACCGCCCCACTTCTCTTCTGTGTATCTGGTAGCCATTCCGTCGGATAGCTCATCACATATGTATTCACATATCCTCGCCATCGACTCATCGACGAACCATCCGTCTCTACACTCGGTTCTTCGGAACTACAAAGTGCGATGCGTATACATCGCGACTCACGCACCTGCCAGACCATCGGAAAAAAATAATAATCATAATTTGAAACAACGTTCAACACAAATATAAAAACCTACCCATTGTAGCCGGTATAGATGGTCATCTGGCCCAACGTGCCTTTCTGCCTCCCTTCGATATCTTATTATATCTTGACTGCTAATACTTTTGCAGCTCTGTACGCTCTTTAATAACGACCATAGTTCCTGACATTTGTTATCTGACAAGATCGTTTGCACCTGTTGTTCCCATAAAAAATGAGACCACTCTCTCTCTCACCCCATGTAAAGGACGTTGCTTACCTGCTTAACTAAAGCAATGATTAATTTATCCACCGTAAATAAGTGATAAGCCTAATTGTATCATCAGATTCCCGCATTTAAGTATGCAGCCCCGGTAAAAACATAGCGGACATAAAACCCACCTTGTTCCCAAAGAACCAATGCATGTGTTCCTCAAATGTCGCCAAATCCAATTCGTTGTCGAAGAATTTGTCGCAGGCACTAAGCAAGTACATGTACACCAAGTTGGCGTTTTCAGCAGCAGGCTTGCCAAGAATATCCATCGTCTGGGCAAGCACAGAGGAAGGCCCATTTGGATCATCTAATCCTAAATCCACCGCAACTGGATTGGACAGAAGCGGAGCATGCTTTTGCGCAGCAAATTGAGCACCAATATCGTAGCACATCAAAAGACGAGAATAGAGCAACTATAATGATAGTCAATATTAAAAAACAAAAAGCTACAGTCTGAATTACTCACCTCCAAAAGACGCAGTAAGGTGTAGAACGTTGTGTTCGTAAAAAAAGGACGTTCTTTTTCGGAACTTCCCCCTGAAGCGAATGATTCTGACGACAAATTTATACCTGCTTCCTTAATCCAAATATCGTGTGGCTCAACATCATCGTCTGCTCTTGTTAGGGAAATGCGAGGAGATCGACGCTCAGATGAAGGTGATACAGCCCGAGATCCTACCCCAGATGAGGAACTATGAATGTCTTTCTTAGAAGCCTTTTCTTGTGCCGTCTTGAGTAGCTTCTTCCTCAAATCGTTCGGCGGTATTCCTCCAGACTGCGTTGAGTACGGGCTCCCGATGGACCTTCTTCCACTGCGTGACCCTTCCATATGTCCATGGGTATCATGTCCTGAATCCTCATCGGCTGTAACTTCTGTGGTTGCGGCGAATTCGGCCACTGGGTGCATTCCAAGTGTCGAGGTGAATGCTCGTAAAAACTTTTCAACGCCCCGGCGTTCGTGTGGACTATACTGACCGTGTGATCGTTCCAAGAATGAATAAACCATCTTGAGTGAATCCTGAAGAACAGTGGTGTTCTTGAAACTGTATTCCAGTTGATGTCCAACAGAACCACAGCTCCAAGTGTTTATGTCTTGCAGTTCCCATTTCTCCAACTGTTGACTTTTAATGGTTTCGATGTCGGCAACAAAGTGCTTCGCAGTGATGTGTTTCTTGTCGTTTTGTCGGAAATTGATGCCTTGGTGATCGAGGGATTTGTAGAAATTCCTAGAGTCCACTTCTTTCCAATTCCTACTCCACTCCCGTTGCCCACGTCTCCATTCCTCGTCTTTGTGCTTCAGACGAGCGAGCGCAACAGGAACAGCGACGCTAGGACACTCCTGTAAAGCTTGAATAACTTCCATCCCGATATCTCGCCCATAAACCTTTTTAATAGTTCGATGGTAGATAGCCATGCCTGACCCTCCAAAGTCGGGTTTGAGCCTAAAGTTTGACCTTTCTTCGTTCGTCATCTCATCAATCCGTGCATGAATGGGCTCCAAGACGGCAATCGTTCGCGTTAAGGCTTCAATTTGAACATGATATTCATGCCGTTCCTCCTCGCTCCTATGAATTGCGTCTTCATATTGGTTCTTCTTGTGTGTGACGAAGCCAGATTCCTCCGAAGCCCACGTGGGATGTGAAACCCATTCGTCGTTGAGCACCGAACGACATAGCTCATCTCTACCCGAGCATGCCAATTTGGTTTCCTTCATAATTCATAGTTCAGAATTCGGAGCCACAAGAAAAGATAGAGACGCACACTAGGAGGAAGTTTCCTATAACTTGGTCCCTCTCCACAGTCAGGCGGCAAAGCAGAGGGAAGCTCCGGAGGCGCAGTCCTGATACTTCCAGGTGGGCCTTTCTCCAATTTGTCTCTATCATCCCAACCTATCAAATCTTTGAACTCGACCATAAGATCACCCTCTCCCAAAAACACCCGGGCACGCTCTACAAGAGTCTGAGCATCAACAATGTCCTTCGAGAACAGATTGAGCAATTTGAGAAATTCTTCATAAACCTCTCTGTGCTCCAGAGATTTCTTGGCTCTATCAAAAAATAACAGCTTTCCAGCAGATGTACTGCCTGTGTAATCTGGAAGGTGGTGAATGGAATGTTGCGTTATGTGAGAATGCGGTGGAAGAGGACCTTGACCGCTTGAGAAAACATGAGTTTGAGGAGGAGAGTAAGGAATTACGTATGGAGAGAATGATGGAGATTCGTTCTCGGCGTTGTGATGATGCTTCACCTTCTTAGTTTGCTTGATAAAAAGAGATACGAAAAGAGTTTAATAACCACAACACACGCTATCATGAAATACATACCCGTGATGGTACAGGTTTCACAGGAAGTACAGGTGTTGGATCCTTTTCTGGTACTCGTTTTCTATTGCGTTTGGATGTCTGTGTAGATTTCTTTGCTGGAACATTAGGTGGACTTGATTCCCAAGGTCCTCCGGTGGGCGGAGGCATGATAGGCAATCCACCAGGACCAATGTTCGCTGGAACGGCATCCGGTAGGAAATCCTTAAACTCTGAAAGGAGGTCGGGTGCATCTTTGAACAAGATCTGAACCTGGACGTAGACTTGTGACTAAAGCACAAAAAAAAAGTCAACTACATGGTACCGTAGTGAACACAAGATAAACTCACATCTTGGACATGCTTCTGTTCCTTCTGGTACGTCTGTAGGATATCCAGGAACTGCTTGTATACATTCGGTTCGTCTGAGTAACGTGCTTTGATTTTATTGAGATAGAGAATAGCATGATTGAACTCTTCTCCAGGGGGTTGCTTTTCAACGGTATTCTTGTTATTGTTGAGGTTGTTCAAAAAAGAGGCAGCGGCAGTGGTTTGTGGGTGATGAAGTCCTGGCGAAGGCATGGCTTCGGACAGGGGCTGTCCGTGTCCTGGTTGGAACCCATGAGGCGTCATGGAGCGGGAACCTGGCCCACCAACATGAGGCACGCCCCCGGGATGGAGAGATGCATTGGGAGGAGGTGGGAATCCCGTTCGCGCCACACTGGCATTAGTGGTTTGAGTTGTTGTTCCCATTGGCGTTGTGACTGTGATAGTGTTTGGGTCTAATGGGTCGACAGAAATATCTATGCGATACCCGACGGGAAGAAATGTGTTGAAACCTTGAATGAGGTAGGGATTTCCGTGGAATAGACGCGAGACACGTTGAATGACACCAGGCGTGTCTATCCTGAAGAGAGAGAGTAGTTAGTCGCGCAGGACAATATGTAGACGCCTCTGCCTTGCAGTTGTGGCTCACTCACACCTGGCTTTTAAAGTCCTTCATGATATCCAAGAACTGGTTGTATACTTCCGGGTTGTCTTGGAATTGATTCCTAACTGCGTCCAGATAACTCAGAGCATCCGTTACATTCAAGGGTCGACCCATCTCTGGAGAATGCTGCTGGCCGGAGGAACCGGTGGAAGAGTCATCAGTCTGTGGCCTTGGTGTGGAAGGCTTAGGCGTCCTGGTGTTCATGTCGAACGTTCCAGGGGGTGAAATTGCATGAAGAAGGATGGAAGGGCCAGAGTCAAGAGAGATATGGGATGTCAAAGAAGCTGAGGTTGTTGTTGTCGACTCCACCGCGCTTTCAGACAGGTGTGCAGGGGCCAAAATAGATCTAGTCTCCGAAGATCTGTTTGCTAAGTCGGTTAGTCGATTGTCAAGCTCAGGGTAGCCAATTTCTCCTGAGCGTCCAAAAGTCAACAGACTCGACATTGGAATCATTTCAGCCATGCCTTCAAATCTGTTTATTGTCGTCCGCTCAGGTAGAACGGTGAAGAAGAGATCACTCGGAGGCAAATCAATGCAAAATCAGCGTGAGAATGCAAAAAAAATGGGTAATCTTATCAGATAATCTATCCGAAATTTGAATGTGATATGAATGTAATATATACCAAATCTTGAACACCACGTCCTGATTATCAAAAAGATCTATAAACGGTTTTGGAACGAAGTAAAAGAGTGTTATGCGGTCTATGTGTTGTCTTGTCCAGTATTCGCGTCAGAGTTGTACTTCGCTATCATGGTCGGGTCTTGCCTGAGGCCGCGATCGGGAATAGGTAGGGGTGGCGTACAGAAGTATGGCGCTCCATACGGTTGTGTTCGCAGAGGGAGAGATTTTTTCTTCTCAGTTTTACGAAGGAATAATGCGTCAAACTTCATCGTGAAAGCTGCAGCAAACGGCGTCAGGTTCAACTCGTGTTATGGTCAGTGCGATACGAACTCTCTTGATTAAGGTCGGCAGCGCTTGGAGTTTTGCGTGATATCTTGATAGAACTTGATTTCGACTCTTTCCTCCATGAGACCAATAATGAACCACTGTGCGAAGAGGGCACAGGAGGAGATGTGGCGCGAGAGAGTACAAGAGGAGAAGAGCTTCGCCGTTTGATCCTAGGTCTGCACATAGTCGACAAATCCATAGCAGTACCATCCGTATTTACAGGATTCGGTAGCGAGGTTTCAATGGGTAGAATCGGTTTGGCCAAAAAATTGTGAAAGTCAGGAGAATTGGTGGTTCCAAAATGGTCGATCGTAATCACAGGAATAAGTGACTTAGAACGACGGCGAAGAGACTTGACATCATGTGTGCATTCCTTTTCAACGAAGGGGAGGTGTTCAGGTAGCTTGGACACTGTGACTTTCTTAGACTGATCAGAAAAGGACCTAACAGTACGTGGTCCACGTAGTTTCCGAGATAAATGGAGCCGTGGATGAGGTGACCGTGCTCGAAGGGGATTGATAAAATGATTGAATAGACCAAAGAGTGCGGCAAGCACGCTCTATTTGACGGTCAGGACTTTCTTGAAACTTTTAACTTGATCAAATTACAGAAGACTGACCAAGGAGAAACCTAGAGAGGCATATAAAAGTCCAACTGTATTGATAAATACACCATGGGTTCGGGTGGCCATCGGGGACTCTTGAACTGGTGGTCTGGCTAGGCACTGCTATTGAAAACAGTGTTTTTTTTTTTTAAGGCAGCAATCAGGCGCTCCGGCGCAGCGACATACAGTAGAGCGTAATGATTATTCGGCAGCTGCCAAGTGAATATATTATAACCGGGTAACTTGCCAACATGTTGCTTGGGTCGTATACTTATATTACATATTGATGTACTGTAAGTGACTAAAAATTTTGATCTAATCACGTCGGACCCCGCACTCACAAACCTCCTCCTCCATCAACCTCCTCCTTCAATTGCATCTTCCATCTTATAACCCGGAAATACTTATTCAGCTTCTTATCCCTTCTCGACCATATATCTCCGACGTTACAAATTGTGTCCGACATAGAGTTTATTGGAATCTTCCTATGACTCTGGTCCAGACACCAAGCCTGTTCTTCCTATCTACCAAGATTGAACAGCATCTCTGTGTGCAAGAGACAGTATCACTTATTTCTTGCCTTGACTGGAAGGGAGTTTGCGATGAATTGAGGCAAGCGTTTGCTCGCACTTTTAGGTCACCCCTGGTCACCGAAATCAAAATTGCTTACATCCACAATCTTTCACTCTCGATATTTGTCGGATGCCGCTCTTTGAAGCATCTATCGCTCGACATGGTGTCATCGAGAATATCAAGACCCTCCCAGAAAGATATCGTCTCAGGCTGAAGTTCCTCATTCTTCGACACTCATTTACAAAACGAACATCCCAAAGGAATCTCCCAGCTTAGCAAGTTTATCTTTTCCGCAGTAGGAAGTCACACAGATCCTGCTCACATTCTTTTGGTCTGCTTGGAATCTATTAAATCATTGGAGCTGAAACTGGACACTACCGGTAGGTTTGCTTGACTTTCTTCGCTGCAGCTTTGCTTACTCCACGTTGCTTTCACAGTGAGAGGAATATATAGCATCATCCCTTCCACTGATCATTCAACACCCTCGCCCATCGATCTTGATATTCTTTCCAATCTGACAAAATTAACCAGTTTTGCAAAACTGACAACCCTAGGCTATCGAACTAGAGGCATTTCATACAACAGTCCTTCCATGGCTTGTCGCTCGTCTCGAAGCGCTTACTCCAGGATCCAACTTGTCCGAAATCATTCTGCGTTGATCCTCTCAATTACGGATACCATTTTGACCGCCATCGACTGGGCTGATCTCACCCGTATCTTGTCATCCAGGAATCTAAACCTGGTGACGCTGAAAGTGTCGGGCCAACACACCCCTTTGTCACCTGTGCAGTGGGCTGTGTTGAGGCATAATCGGGCGCTCTCGCCGCTGGTAGACGACGGCCGGCTGATTCTGGTAAATAGCAGCCCCACTTAGTTACCTTTTTCTTTGAATCTGCATATCATTAATGCTTGCGAGAAACCTGGATGGATTGGTAGTTTTGAATTTAGTTTGCTTGAACAGATTGGTGGTGCGCAAACTGCTGTGTGAAACTAGCGTGAGAAATTGAAATTACGGCGGCAAGGCAGTGACGACCGATTTTGGTTACAAAAAGGAAGGCTCCTTTTCTACGTTCCACTTTCATATCTGCCTGCCAATGGGTTGTATTCGTCCTGCAACACCTGGCTTTCTCGTCACACTCACTGCTACCATACTTCTCGCAATCGTCTCGTTCTGTGTCCCATTCATCAAGTCGGTCTTCTTCCTCAGAGCTTCAATCACTCAAGGCGGATTCAGCGGATCCATAATATTTGGAACGTTAGGCTATTGTCTCGAGTTGTCTAATGGTACAACATGTTCAAAACCCTCGATTGGATACCAGCTTGGTCAGTTTCTCCTTTTCTTTTGATAACAAGTTCTCAACTCCTGAAAGATGTTAACGGGCTCGTTGGCAACAAATTACCCGTCCAAATTCCTCAAGTCGCGATCAAATGGATCACCTATGCTTTAGTGCTCCATATCGTCGCACTTGTAGCAGCAGCAGGATCTGCTCTCTTTGGTCTTCTTGCACACGTCCGTGAGATGTCAATGGCATGTTGCAGCACCTGCGTTTCTGGACTTGCAGCTGTGGTTGCCATGTTGGCATTTATATTCGATCTCGTCCTCTTCTTTGTTGCAAAGGCCAGGATCAATTCGGTCGGTTCGGCTCAGATGGGTTCAGCAATTTGGTTGACCCTTGCAGCTTGGGTCCTACTTTTCTTCAGCGGATGTTTCTATAGCTTTGGCAGATGTTGCATCAGCAATCGATCAAGCAACCGGAGTAACAACGACGGAGGGAACTGGAAAGCAAGGGGTGATACAGAGTTGGGCCCCAGCAACAAGACCGACTTCACCGACCAAAGGCATTTGGACGTTGTCAAGGCAGAAGCAGATCGCAAGGCGCACCAAAAACAAGTCGAAGGCGGTCTTCCAGAATTTCCCGAGACTCAGCCCCTGACTGCTACTGTATATGGCGATCAAGTATACCTTGATGATCACCCTGACGAACACCAAGCCACCGTTCTGTCTTCTGTTGCATCGGTTGGACGTCAAAATGCTTATCCTGGTGGAGGATATGCGCAGGGAGCGCCTGGTACTCGTGCAATGGATGATTATTACGGAACGACACAAACATCTTCAATTAACACTTATCCACCTCAGCGACAGACCAGCTCATATGCACCGTCAAATTACACCTCCAGCAACAGTGTCCCGCAAAGTCCCACTCGACAACATGCAATACCACTGGCTACTGGTTATGCGTCATCCCCTTACGGTTACACTACAACACCATCTCCTGGTCCCGTCCAGATGCCTGCACTTCCAAACCAATACCTCCAAGATCCCTACGGCAACGCCGATTCCTGTGAGCGCACCTGTATTCCCAGTGAACACAATCTGAGCTGATTATTTTACTTATCCAGACTTCGCAACCTCTGGCCACGAGCAGCAGACTTCAACTTACTCGCAGTACAATTCTCCCTATGGCGAAGCTAAATCCCAATCCCATCTAGTCAAATTATCTTACAATCCAGACCCGTATAACAACAATTCTCTTGTAAATCCACCGATGCCGTCCACGACAAACTACGCGAATGTACCCACTCCAAATCCCTACCTCATTCCGTCGACATCGCCTCCTCCGCAGCAAAGTCATCAGCCCGAGTATAGTTATACACTTGGAGGAGATAGCTATGGGGCTAGCTCTCAGCCTCCGCTGCAGGAGCACAACACCCCTGGTTATTATGGATATAACGAAGGTCCATCGAGGCAGCTCCTTAGCTCTCCACCGCCCATTAACACCAACACTGGATACTTACAAACTGGGCCAGCCAGTCCCGTGAAAGGACCTCGGACGCAACCGGTGGTCGCACCAACGACTCAGAACGACTCGCCACCAGGCTACGAGACTGGTACCAGCGGAATCACCGGTAACTGGGGCAAGGGCCAACGGCAATGATCAAATACCTTCGTCTACCATATTTATTGCAGATATCACGTATACCATGCGATGCTCTGTTTTTTAGTTTGACTTATGTACAAAAAAGCACATTGAGTTGGCCTCCTGTCATAGACTTTCGTACTTATTTATGTACTTTATCCGTAACTGGCGACCAAGCATTGGATGCCCATCATATTAATCTACGTACAGTTGCAACAAGTCCTAAAGAGCGCCTTTCAAGGCCGCACATTTATGGCCATCTTCTTTGGTATTGCATGTTTTCTTCCGACAATGGATAACTTCCTATGAATCTTTGAGCCCAAGGCATCCTGAAAGGAACCAACTGTTAAGCAGCGATTTTAGGCTTCCGGTGAGATGGCTGCTTGGGCGGTTCCTTTGCCAAGAACATTGAAAGGAAGTCATGGACAAAATCAGCGGCAGCAATGCCAGTGATTTCAGCTAAAAGGAACAATCAAGACTTCTTTCAGAAAGTGGACACCGAGTCTGCTCACCGTTATCGTAGGCAGGTGCAACCTCGACAATATCAGCACCTCTTTGAAATTATCTTCAGTAGTCTATCGACAAAATTGTGATAGTACCACATACACAAAATTCAGGCCTGCAAGGCCTCTAATAATTCGTTTCAGTTCTCTTGTTGTCCAACCGCCGGCTTCTGGTGTACCGGCTACATATTTGTAAGAGATATGCAGTATACAAGGTGAAAAAGAGTTAGCTTACTCGCAGGAGCAAGACCAGGATCTTGGCAAAGTCAACCGCATTCCAGAAACTCGAAAGAAAGATGTCGCACCTATCACGTCTATATCAAGGCTATACTCCGAGTAAATATCATTGAACCCCTCAACAAGAGTGTTGAAAATGGGTTTTTGCACATACCTTAGATAGACCGGACTTTTGCCAACTCGTTGTCTAATTTGAGCGATAATGGCTGGTATACCAAGGTCATCGATGTCATCTGTCGAGATGAGTTGAAACCCGACTGATTCGTCGTTTTCTATATCGTCCATGCCCTTTGCAAGATAACATGGGTGCTAAATCAATGGTGGAATGTTTGATATGCCTACCGCAAGTTTGCAACGAATCCCAGCGTGGATACTAGTGTTCGAGAGCAGACCTTCTTCTCGAGCAATGTAGAAAAAGGTCCCATGAGTAATGCGAGCTTGGTCAGTTGTTGAACCTGGGTAGGCAGGCCAGGTGTCCTTTAATCCCCCAATTCGTAAAAGTGTTCAAATACTTGAGCCGAAGAAGAGGCTTACTAAATGCGCGTCAAAGTGGATGACTGAGATCGGGCCATAAACTTTATGGAGAGAACGCAGGATGGGAAGCACCTGAACGAGTTCAGCCAGAAGATACAGCCAGAATCAATAATAAGGAACCTACGATGGTATGGTCACCTCCAAGGCTGGTACATCGTTGTTAGTATACGGTTTCTATTGTTATAATTCCCTGCCAAGGATTCCTTACCTGACAATGCGAGGATGCTCTGTACCATCATTAGCAATCGAACTGGTGACAGAGTCGTTATCTCTTCGCGTAGGAGGCCTTGCAAGCAGCGTCGAATAGGCAACCTCGATTTGATCCATTGCCAGAGCATTATCGAAAGGATTAATGGGAACCTATTCATGACCATAGTCATTTTGTGGTGCTACTAATAAGGCATTAGCGCTCACGTCTCCGCAGTCGATGATCTTTTGACCGAACGTGTATGGATTGTTTCCCCAGTTGAGAGAGTACCCTCTCATATCTCTCTGTCGGCGACTTCCAGACCGAATTGCATAGGGTCCAAATCGCGCACTAAAGATGGTGTTGCGAACAGATCACTCACAAGTCCAGACACGAGTTAGTTGAATTATTTACCCAGGTCTATGAGATACTCCAGTGTCGAATGGTAAGCCAAGAATGGCGATATCAAAATCGGTACTTTCTTCCTGTAAACAACGGACATAGGGAAGGTGCGAAAAAGACAGAGGGCCCGAGAATGTCAGGTCGATTTGTGGACCGTATTTTTCGATCCAGGTTTGTCCTGTGTTAGCACCGGAATGATCACTTTCGAAATGAACTTGGTTGTGATCACTATGAGCAAAGGAGGTTGATAAAAGGCACGTTGCGACTGTAAAGAGCTGTAGAGCCTTATTCAGATTGTTCAGGCGCATTTGAAGAAAAAGTATGCGATAAGGGTCAAAAGGCCCGATTGAGTACATGTGTATGGTGAGATACTTTTCAAATTTCTGCTGACAGTGGTGGGTACAAGGTTGGAAAAACGGTGCGGTAACGAGCACACCGATAAACCGTTTCCTCTCACCTTGAGCTTTCGTCACGGTTCTCTCTGGCCCCGGAGAGCACAAACGGCGAAACCTGCAACAACATCTTTGACTAATAATAGGCAAACCAACCGTGACCGTACCTTTTCGATAAATTTGCCGTAACCGTCAACAGATTTTGCCACAGCGGGTGTTTAAAACACTACTGGACGCAGATCTGGGAAACGCAGCAAGCACGCAATTCACTCTGCAAAATCGAGGATGAAGATAGTCCTCGTCGAATTTCTCAGCGGACACAACATGGTATATCTTACTCCTATAAATAAAAAAGCTATCCAATGCCTACCGTTAGTAGACCGTAGTTAGCCCTATTCAACCGTATTCAGCCGTGTTGACGACCGCACCGTACCTTTTTCACTTCAAAAGATTGCCTACGGTTACGGATTATCCGTAGCCGTATGGCACCCGTAGCCGCCGTTAACCGCTACGGTTCGGTGCGCAGCCCTATTGACATAATGCACCCCAATGATATATATGTTGCTATCTGCCCATAGCTATTCTCATAATCTGTAGACATTTTAAAAAATTTCGCATTGTGCGCCTTTGTTTGTGTATAAACACCCAAAAATAGCAGGCAGTGGCTGGCCACTGGCGGCCCCTGTACTCCTCCAAGCTCCTCGTTCTAGCCTCGTTCTAGAATATTTCTCCTCGTCCCTACATAACCTACATAACAGTGTTCAAAATTTGGTCTACGACCAAATTTTAACTTCATTGCAAACATCACCATATATATGCATACGATGCTCTTTTTTTTAGTCTCACTTAGTACATATGTACAAAAAAGCACATTGAGTTGGCCTCGTGTCATAGACTTTCGTACTTATTTATGTACTTTATCCCTAACTGGCGACCAAGCATTTGGATGCTGATATTAATTACGTACAGTTCCAACAAAACTCGCGCCTTCAAGGCTGCATATTTGTGGCCATCTTCTTTAGTATGCATGCTTTCTTCCGACAATGGATAACTTCCTATGAATCTTTGAGCCGAAAGGCATCTTCAAAAGAACCAACTCTAAACGGCACTGTTAAGCAGCGATTGCAGGCTTCCGGTGAGATGGCTGTTTGGGCGGTTCCTTTGCCAGGAACATTGAAAGGAAATCATGGACAAGATCAGCGGCAGCAATGCCAGTGATTTCAGCTAAAGGAACAATCAAGACTTCTTTCAGAAAGCGGATACTGAGTCTGCTCACCTTTATCGTAGGCAGGTGAAACTTCAACAATATCAGCACCTCTTTAAAGGTACCTTCAGTAGTCTATCGACAAGATTGTGACAGTAGCACATACACAAAGTTCAGGCCTGCAAGGCCTCTAATAATTCGTTTCAGTTCTCTTGTTGTCCAACCGCCGGCTTCTGGTGTACCGGCTACATATTTGTAAGAGATATGCAGTATACAAGGTGAAAAAGAGTTAGCTTACTCGCAGGAGCAAGACCAGGATCTTGGCAAAGTCAACCGCATTCCAGAAACTCGAAAGAAAGATGTCGCACCTATCACGTCTATATCAAGGCTATACTCCGAGTAAATATCATTGAACCCCTCAACAAGAGTGTTGAAAATGGGTTTTTGCACATACCTTAGATAGACCGGACTTTTGCCAACTCGTTGTCTAATTTGAGCGATAATGGCTGGTATACCAAGGTCATCGATGTCATCTGTCGAGATGAGTTGAAACCCGACTGATTCGTCAATTTTGATATCGTCCATACCCTTGCAAGGTAACATGGGTGCTAAACCAATGGTGGAATGTTTGATATGCCTACCGCAAGTTTGCAACGAATCCCAGCGTGGATACTAGTGTTCGAGAGCAGGCCTTCTTCCCGAGCAATGAAGAAATAGGTCCCATGAGTAATGCGAGCTTGCTCAGTTAGTGAACCTGGCAAGAGAGGCCAGGTATCCTTTAATCCTTTAATTCGTAAAAGGGTTCGAATACTTGAGCCGAAGAAGAGGCTCACTAAATGTGCGTCAAAGTGGATGACTGAGATCGGGCCATAAACTTTATGGAGAGAACGCAGGATGGGAAGCACCTGAACGAGTTCAGCCAGAAGATACAGCCAGAATCAATAAAAGGAACCTACGATGGTATGGTCACCTCCAAGGCTAGATCGCTGTAAGTAGGCTTCTATTTTTGTAAGCCCTGCCAAGGATTCCTCACCTGACAATGCGAGGATGCTCTGTACCATCATTAGCAATCGAACTGGTGACGCATTCGTTTTCTCTTCGCGCAGGAGGCCTTGCAAGCAGTGTCGAATAGGCAACCTCGATTTGATCCATTGCCAGAGCATTATCGAAAGGACTAATGGGAACCTATCCATGACCGCAGTTATTTTGTGATGCTACTAATAAGGCATTAGCGCTCACGTCTCCGCAGTCGATGATCTTTTGACCGAACGTGTATGGATTGTTTCCCCAGTTGAGAGTATACCCTACCGTCCCTCCCTGCCGGCGACTCCCAGACCGAATTGCGTAGGGTCCAAATCGCGCGCTGAAGACGGTGTTGCGAATAGATCATTGATTCACGAGTCCAGACACGAGTTAGTTGAATTATTTACCCAGGTCTGTAAGACACTCCAGTGTCGAAGGGTAAGCCAAGAATAGCGATATCAAAATCCGTGCTTTCTTCCTGCAAACAACGGACATAGGGAAGGTGCGAAAAAGACAGAAGGCCCGAGAATGTCAGGTCAATTTGTGGACCGTATTTTTCGACCCAGGTTTGTCCTGTATTAACACCAGTATGAGCAAAAGAGGTCGATAAAAGGCACGTTGTGAGTATAAAGAGTTGTAGAGCCTCATTCAGATTGTTCAGACGCATTTGAAGAGAAGGTATCTGGGTCAAAAGGTCTTCAGAGGGCCATATATAAGTATCGATTGATATCGATTGCGGATCGATAGTCCCACTTTGCGAAAGCAGCTCTGAGTGCGTTTGTGGAACGAGGACAACCAAAACTAGCCAAATTAATTGGTAGACATCTCACATCATGTTCAACTTGAGATTGCACAGCTCTTTCAGAGAACTGGGAAACGAAGTTTCCAGCATCTAGAAATGAGAGAAAATACATACTCTCTCGAAGGTACAAGTACAGCCATGGATGTTGGAGGTAGATCGTGGTGAACAATAGGGAGATGGGTCATCGATAGGTGATTGTCAGCGTTCAGGTCAACAATTCACGGGCGAGTTGACCACCCAAATATGGTTAGGCTCGCTCCACTAGCTAAAGTAGTCATCGCGAAGAAGTATATATGTGTATGTGAGGCTGTCAGAACTGCAGAGCCTAACCTCTTCACGGCCGCCTCCAAGAAGTTCGACATTCGTTACGGAACCTCAATACTTATCGCTACGAAAATAGGCACACAATGATAGATGAGAAGCTCTTCGAAGAAGGACTGGAGAAGGTCGTGACTCGACCTGGTATTTTCGACCTTTGAGCACCGGGAAGATTCCGCTCTCATCTGTATTTCATTTTCAAATAAATAAAGTTGATATTCGGGTAAAATACAGACTTATACACATTCTGGTAAATTTTGAGGGACGGAGAGTGAATGGATGTGGAGAACTATGGCCATCTGAAAAATATTTTCAAAATATTGATTGAATACATGTGGTGGGAAAACGGTACAGCAGCGAGCATGCCAATGAACCGTTTCCCTCTTTAGAACAACGGCCTTGATTAACGACAGGTAACGGCTACTTATGCCAACACTACGCACCCGATGATAGCTGCTATCTAATCTAGAGAACGAGAAAAGGCGGGTTTGAACCAACATTATAAGCACATCCCTAAGGCCCACTGTTATCAACCTCTGTCTGTGAAGACGGAGACATTTTTTCGATGCAGTTGTCTGGCTAACATATATTTATAGCTATAATGCATCATATCACCTTTTCTTTCAAGCTTTTCCATTTTTACAAGGTTCCTCCTCAACAGATTTCAACTTGGGCTTCTCAGCGCCTTACTCGACCTCATCATGATATCATCCTCCCATACATTCTAGAACCTCATTTCTATGCCCAGATGATGCGAACTTCACACTCTGGAGAGATCTCAGTCAGCCTTGCGCTCTCTGTCTCATTGAAACCCTAGACTTTTGCGGTTCATTCTGGTATATTCGTGTCGTCACCTTTTTCATAGGTAGTCGTCATGAGGAACCGCTTGAACTCTTAGTCGAGAACGGAAAGCTGATGGGCTGTCAATTTATTTCGGGATCCTTGGTGCAGCCTCCGAATGCAAGGCTTGCTTGGAACTTTGGTCCATTCAACAAACAGCATCTTTCGCCGCTGTATCCACTATAAATTTGTAAAAATTGGATAAAGGGGCAGAGCGGGGGAGGGCAGATAGGTCGAAATGGGTTGAATGTATGTCCGTGGAACAATCGCGAGACACAGTTGGGTCTATCCTGAAGAGGAGACAAACAGTTAGCCGCGCAGGACACTATACAATAGGTTTGCCTGTACACGCTTGATACCTCTGAAAATCATTCATAATGATTGTTCAAAAATTTGTCGTAGACTACTAGTTCGTTCGCGTCATGAATTGTTACCTTTATTGCACCCAGATACTATATCTGCATCTGGAGAGCACTGGTTGGGACTGGTCAGGACCTAGTGGTAAATCTAAAAAATTCACCATGAAATCGGTGTAAAATTTTATCCAAAAATCTCCTAATTCTCTACAGTCAACTAATTTATAGACTAACAGCTACATATTCTAGGAAGTACGAAAGTTACATACGAAATAGAATTTCCTGTGGCAGGTGGTACTAGTTAGGATCTAAATGTGTTACAGAAGATTGAAGCTGTTAAATATAACAAGTGGCAGTTACATGTAGCAAGTAGCAAGTAGTAGCGGTACGTTGGGTCGTGGTATACAAAGAATATTGCAAAACAATAGGTAAGAAGATAAAATAAGCCTGAAAGACTGTGTGGGGGGTCAAAGGGGGAATCGCATAAAAAAAAGATCGGTCGTAGTAGATAGTATGGATGTGGTATCCATGATGGCGATGGTCGGAGGCGTCTAGAATTACAAGTGTTGGTCCCTTTGGATAAAATGTAGATGATGTTGAATCCTGAGAGAATGTCGATTGAGAAAACGTGAAGAGGATGCGAGGCAAGGTAGTGATTGGAGAAAGAAAAAAAAAAAGGAAAGGAGAGTGACAAGCAACTTGAAGCTTGAAAGGGGGGCGTGAATCACAACAAGAAAAGAAAAGAAAAGTACAAAGAGCGTGTCGTGTGCTGGAGAATGCGATAAGAAACATGAATACAGAAAGGGCAAAGTGAAAATGAAAAGCAAGTGCCAGTATTGAAGGCAGCTATGATGTCGGCGTTGTCTTTTGATGAAACAACAACGAAGCCAACGACCGATCATCTGATTTCGTGGCTTCAAACACCCGAATGGTGCGTATATGCGTCAGTTCTTCTCCACGGTGAAGACCGTTATACGAAGCGTCCGAACTAATCTTGTTTGACTGTAATCCAGATTTAGATTTGAGAAGTGGAGGAGCGAAGAGGGGAGTGGACGGCACTGCGGTGGGTTCATCGTCATAAGGATCCGGAATTTCGGAAGGCCAGTTGAAACGAGAACGACGGAAACTGGAAGAACAGGTGACGATTTGTGTTAGTAAATACTTGCAAAACGATAAAAGACAGCATACCACTCATATTTCCACACGACCTCATGGAATTCATCATCATCAACAAATCTTGTGCCATCCACGTCAACAAACTGAGCTATAAACTCTGCCAGGGCGGGTTTACATCCTAGCAGCGTATGCACATATTTATTAGCGTGCATCTCGAGCTCAGTAGATGTTAAAGGGATATAGGTCGAAGGCCACACAATGAGACCTGGCGATTGCACTAGAGAGGGCGAAGGAGATGGATCTGATCGTCGATGCGTCGAAGCAGCGGTTGCGGAAGCAAGGTCGGAATAAGATATTCCAAGTCGACCGGCAGCTTTAGCACTGTAAACGGGTGCTTGAGTTTGATCTAGTTGTACTGGGAGTGGGAGAGGTGAAGGCGCTTTTTCCTTTGGAGAGGAAGAAGCAAAGTCTATGCCTAACCGTCCAGCAGCTTTCATGCTCGTAGAAGATGGCATAGGGGTTGGAATGAAGGTTGAAGGACAAGGGATGGAGATGGAATTTTCCAAACTTGAACGTTCGCTTGAGCTGCCGCTGCCACTTCCAGTGCTAGTGTCAGCTTGGGAGGTAGTGTTGTCCTTATTGACCTTCTTCAGCTTCTTTTCTTTCTTCTTCGGGGCTTTGTCTCGGTCCACCCCCATCCAAGCTTTCTTTTTCATCATCCCATTACTCTTCGGATTCACAGTTTCTTCCCCATCAGCTTTGTCTTGCCCGGAACCTACATCGGTTGAATCGACAGGCGCTAGCTTAATATGGTAGCTCCTGGTTTTCCCAGCCGCATCCCTCCCAAACGCAGACTCCATCCGGTTCAAAACGAAGTCGGATGGTCGTGGAAATATTTTGTATTTTTGTTTGAGCATGATCTCGAAAATGGATTCGAGTTCTCGGGAAGCGGTGGCGTGACTGTGCCAAGAGATGTGTCGAGATTCTATATCGAGCGCAAGGTCTGCGGCCGACCATGTTCTTTGGACAGGCGTGGGAGCTTGGTACGAAGCAATCGGGCGCAGAGTAGGTGACTCCACGATGTGATCCGGTCTTTCTTCGCAAAAGGAGTTTGAACGTTCGCCGGTATTGAGAGTGGACCCGGTGTCACTCCCAGAGCCCTGTAGTGTTTCTTTGTCTTTGTCGAAATCGGCGTCGTCAAACATGTCTCGCGACCAATAAGGGCAAGCCAGTTTTGGGGCAGGGGCGTATGGAAAAAAGATTTGGTCATCAATCAGCTCCAACCTTCCGTTAACGGTCAAGACGCGGCGGACTTGAGTAAGTATACAATCCCATTTTTCATATGGAATACAGAGGACAAGGTTTGCCATCCTGACATAGTCGAAAGCGTTGTCTGGGAAGGGCAATTCGAAAGCAACACTATGGAGTTGACGACAAAAAGTCAGCGTGAGGAAAAGATTAAGATAAATGAGGCCTACAAATTCCCTAGGACGAAATGGGCATTCTCGGTGGTTTCAAAACCCGGCAAAGTGACGTCGACTAGGTCCAGTCCAGTGACTTGGGACGACTTCCAAACACTGGCAGCATGAAGTACCCAATGGCCAGGACCACAACCCAAATCCAAAGCCGTAGCGGGTGGTCTCTTCCCATAATCATGGAAGGAAGGCGAGCCATGAGTGAGACGCTGCAAAAGCAAGTCTGAATAACGATCGCTGGAGAACAACAAGGATAGTTAGGAAACCTCGTTTGTCGAAGAATGATAAAAGAAAATTACTTTTCCAAAAGAATAGGGTCGTATGCCTGCATGTAGGGAACCTCATGATGGTATGGATGTAATTTCATATTGTGTCGTTTTGCCCATATGCTCATCGGGACAAACTTTTCGGATGAATCATGGTCATCCGAATGTTGATCCAAGAATCGCGTCCTTTTACTGAAGGATGCGCTAATGCTGTTCGTAATAGACAAATCTTCAGACTGTGGCGGAGACAGCAGAGAATGAGGGCCTGGTAAAGGTGGAACCGAGCCGAAAGCGGAGGAAGGAGAAGGGTCGATTGCTGTGAAGAGAGATACCATGGACCTCTTTTTCTTTACACGATGAAGAGTTGGGGTAGGGTTGATGGCTCCCAAAGAGGTGGTTGGCCTTTGAAGTACATTATGATGTGGAGGTGGAAACCGAGGAGGAGTGGAGGGATTAATTTCAATAAGATCAGGGACCTGAAGAGGGGGTGAAAGGTTCTTTTTGGCCTTTGCCTTATCCTTGAAACCAATGCCCATGTGAGTAAAAGCCTGCAAGCCACCAAGCGAAGAATGTCGTTTGAGAAGACCGGGGGATTTGTCCCGGATTTCAATGTAAGGTGATTGTGTATATAAAGTGGAGAATGGGCGATAATGACCACTTCGTGCGGAAGTCGGTGTTGAGGATTGCGGTACAGTGATAGGTGGAGGGTCGTAGTCCAAAGACTGGAGCAAAGGGCTGACTATTAGTAGGGAGCCCATTTTATGTGAAAGCGGGCTGGGTGGCCTCTCGACAAAGAGGGCCACCGTTTGTTCAGACAATGAAGGTGGTGATGGTGGCCTTCTGCAAGAGACGGTCGTCACTGTCTCCGGCCATCTTATCACTTCCGGTGCTGCCGACGCTCTCAAGTTCACACAGCTTCAATTGCCGAAAGCCTTACTGTTACTATAGTATATAAATAAATTTTGTACAACCCAATTTTAATCATCGTCCTTCTTGGGTGGCGGTCCGCACGGTTGGAGCATACGCTAGCAGTGTATGAAAATCAGTCCAAAAGCAACAAAATAAATCCACACAATCTATATACCTCCGTCATTTCAAATTTTACTCTTCCAATAGCCTCACCATCTGCAATAGCAAGATATGAAGTCAGTGTGGAATGTCCCACAATTGACGACAACGTATCGCGGTGTTGGTGCGTGAGCCAGTCACTTAAGAAAGTGGTTCAATAATCAATAGCAAGCATGTCCTCCAACCTCACGTACTATTTGGATAAATCAGCATGTCCTACATAAAAATTGTATATCAGCTTGTCAAGTTAGACTTTACAAGAAACTCACTCACCTGTGCCTGTGTAACGCGCATGTACTGTCGAGACACGAAAATCAAATTATTTTGAAGATAACACAGAAAAGCAGCTCACAGTGTTCTAATTGCGTGTTGGCCGTATACCTGAGCTCTGAAGACTACACAGCATTTGTTAACAGATAACATCTCAATGTATACTGGAGAATGACTGACCATGTCCAAAGTGTTTATTGACTGTTATTGATTGATCTCGCTCGCTGTCTTTGAAGCTTCCAATCGCCAGTACTCATAAAAATGACAGCCGAAACGTCCAAGATAAAATCTAAACTAGCAGCCCTCTCAGCCTCCTTCGACGACCTGGAAGCCCGATTAGAACCTCTATTCTCACAAACTCTTCCAGAAACTATCATTGCGCTTGAACCCCTACAGCAAGCAAAGCTCCAAACCCTTTTACCATACCTCGTCTATGATCTTATTTTCAGTTGAGTCCCAAATATAAAGTCCCTGTACTCGCTCTGATACCTTACCATATAACAGTTTACTTGAAAACCCGAGGTATAGATCCTAAAACACATCCTGTAGTACCTGAACTAGTTGGTATAATTTCCATGTCACATATTTCATTTGACTTACTTTTTTTTTGCAAATTTATAAGGACAGAATTCGAGAATATTTCGAAAAGATAAATCTTGCAGAGAATCCACCAGCCAGTACGCAATTTTTAAAATTTTATCCATCCACCCCTCATACTTGTGTTGTCATTCTTTCATGCTCTTCTTTTCATCAGAACGCACCGAAATAGATAAAGCAGCTGCAACACGCTTTATTAAAAACGCTATTGAACAAGCACAGTGGAAGAAGACAGCTGCTGAAGCTGATGGCGAAGATGACAATAATGTCACTTCTGATAATAACACCCGACAAGCCGTTTCGAGCCCATCTCATATTCCCCTGAAAATGACGACTAAGATGATCCAACGGGCTGCATATGAGAAAGAAATAAAAGAACAAGATAAGATGGAGACTGAGGAAGATGGGCTAGAGGTTTTTAAAGGAGATGATGAAGCGCTTTCAACAAGAATAGAAGGCGGTGAAAACGAGCATGATACAAAAGGCAAGGGTAAGGAAACCGCACCACCAGCCACCGTCGACGAAGACACCCATATAAACCGCAACAAGAGAAGAAGACCGGTGGTAGATCCTTTTGCAGGTACGTTTAACCCTCCGTTCCACATGACACGCCCTGCGTTATTGACTATGGTGACAAACAGGATATGGCGATGACCTTGTATCTCCCAATCGTTCTACAGCCAAAAAAGTAAAACCTTCCTCAGAAGATTCACCACAACCAAACCCATCAGAATTGGATCCTATGACTTCAGCAGTCGGCACACGGACATCTTCGGACGGTAAAAAACAATCTAGATCAGAAAAAAAAGCGAAGAAAAAGACGAAAGGACTCGCAACGTCTACATCATTGAGGTAGCTTGTTAGCAAATGGACGATGTAACATCTCTACTTTAAAAAACATTTATTTAATACACATTTGTCACGACCGAATCTCTGAAACCATGTTCATGGAAGAACTGAGGGAAAAAAAAAGATAGGTAGGAAAGATATACAAAAGGAAAGATGTCGTTTACAGTGGTAGAGTTTAAGGCAGTTAAGGAAGCAAAAAGTGCATTGGGGCAGGCGATTGAGATAAGTTAATGTCGTTAGGTCCGTTGCAAGCACGAGTGACTAAACCATCAGAAGAAGAATGCTAGAAGAAAGAAAAGATAACCTTGACATAAGTACACAGAAACACAGATACAGTTCGAGAAAACAAAAAAACCCTGAAAACAGTCCTACATCGTTCTACATCCATCATTATTTAGATCAGGAAGGATAGGTGCTGGCGACGTTCGTCCAGAACCTCCAGTCCTCATCGCCCTCCTTCCGCCAGGGGACCACCACCTCGTGGTCATCCGTCCCGACTCGGTAGCTTCAAGTTCACCTGTCGATGAATCACTCCCAGTCTTCCTCGACGTAGACTTCTTTCGTTTCTCCCTGGCTGCCTTCACCGCATCCACAGTCTGCCAGGAATAGAACGACTTGAGCACAACACGATATTCATCGCATTCGTCCTGCCCGATCTTCAAATCCTCCTCAATGCCATCCCTGGCATCGAGGTACAAAAGCTTGCGAGCACCATAAGCACGCCAGCCTAACCGAGGCCTAGTCATCGGTGACAACTCTTTGACAAAACTCTCACTGATCCCTCGACAGTCAACAGCAACGATTTTGGCATTGATAGCCTTTCTTTGACGACTGAGATGGACGAATTCCTTCAAAACGATGCTGCCCATCCGTGTACTATCTGCTTCGAGCACTGTCAGGCGGGGGCAGTTGCGGATGAGAGCAAGGAAAGCACTATCGCTGATGTTGGTTGCAAATGAGATGATGAGTTGTTGCAAAACATGTCCAGGCTGCTTGCCTGCCTTGGCCTCCACTGCGCCAATGTAAGGCGTGATGGTGGTAAGAACGTCATCAGTGATGCCAATCGCGTCCTCAAGGTCAAGACGACGGATATATGGAGTGTTAGATAACAGACGAACAAGACCATCATCCTTCAGCCCAGCTCCCATCCCAGCCAACTCCAAGAATTCAAGTTTTGGCACGGAAAAGGCCAAGTTCGAACACGCCATATCAGTCAAGAGAAGACAGGACGACAACACCAAATGTCGCAACTGAGTCACCCGTCTCTTCAATTTTCCAGCATCATTCGACTCCCGGCCAAGATCGCGGGATGCTACTGTCACCGTCTCTACATCGTCTTCGTATTCATCGCAGGCAACGAACGCCTCTAAAGCTGAATTATGCAGCTGGCGAGCATAACTCAAGTCTAAAACTTCCAGGTAAAGAGCGGCTTTCCCAAGAGCCGCCATCATGGAATCAGTAACCATTTTAAGTCCTGACAATCGTAGTTCCTTCAAAAGCAGATGCTCCCGGCGATTGATAGCTGCGACTGCTAATGCTTGTATCCCACTGGCATCCATATTACTGCATCTACTCATGTTGAGAACCACAATCTGGGGACAAAAGTTGGAGATGATGTCACAGGTTGTGTTCGTGACGGCTACTAGACCTCTGACTGAAAGGATTTGGAGCGACCTGGAGCGGACAAGCAGATGGTGCAAATTCCGGGTTGTCAATCCAGTGCAACCTTGAAGGTTTATCGACGTGAGCTGTGTGTAAGACAGCGGGACATGAGGGCTGGTGAGAGAGAGATCATTGATAATCTCTGTCATATCCTCCGGGACAAGTTGAACATGGCCTGCAAAATTCAACGACTGGATGAACGTTCCTGCTGATTTGGTCAAACGAACGATGAGAGCTGAAGGTAGGCCAGGGAAAGAGTGAAGGTCGAGGTCGGCCCACAGCTGTCCATCAAATACGAGCTCCTGCCACGACTTAGAGACCTACAAGAACACAAAATCAGTGATCTGCGTTATGTCCAGATATCCTCTGAAGCATACTCTGCTCAATTTGAACAGCTCTCGAATCCCTTTATCTCGGCCAACCCATCGGCTTCTGCAAGATGAGGCCTTTGCTGCCGTCAAACGGCCGCTGTTGACTGATCGTATATAGTCATTCTCATGTACGTGAACAAGAGCACGAAAAATCTGGAGCCGAAGTTCTTCGGGAAGCCATAAATCAAAGTAGTTCTGGATGACAATTGGAAAAGATTGAAATATATCCGTGGAGGCGATGGGTACAAAGTCTAGAGCCGAAAGAGGATATGGCGATGACATGGAACGAGATTTCCCTTTGAGTAGCATACGGGTTGAAGAGTTGAGGAGCAAATGCCCCGGTAGTGATGGAATGGCTGAGGGTTGAGTCTGGATAATGGGTGATCCACATGGCCTTGAGACTGTGTACCATGAAGCAGCAGAGTAATCCCCCAACTCCGCGTCATTTATTACTGGAGTCAATGTCGAAGTCGTTGTAGTCGGTGCTTCGATAGGCTTATCAGAAAACTTGGAGGTTGAAGGGTCACTATCCCTTTGCTCGAATATAAGAGATAGGTTACTGGGAATTCGCGAAGGTCCAACCGTTGAAGGTCGATCAAGTGTTGAAGAGGCATCAGGTGAAACAGATATTTGTTGGGATAAATTAGAAAATGACTGAGACCGAGATACGGGATGCTTCGTGACTTCTTGTGGGTCTTGCTGGTTAAGTTTAGATGAAAAGGTTTCCGTTAGAGATAAACTGGGAAGAACTTGATCAGCTGAATTTAATAGAGGGGAGTGACTGTCATTCCTAGGTGGTGGACTGTACACTCTATCATTAGGCGATTGACATGGCGTTGGTAGGCCGCCATGGTCAGGATTCAGCTGGATCAGTGAGAATGTCAAAGGAGGCAAGAAAGGGAACCCTTCCCTTTCCTTGCCCTTTGGGGAGGGAGGAGAATCGAGAGATGAAGATTCAATGTCTGAAGCATCGAGTTGCTCCATGCTGTCAACAGATGGACTGCGCTGGTCATATCTACTATCATCAAGTCCGGGGGATGAAAAAGTAAAGGACGACGGGCTGAAAGCGGTCGATGAAGACGAGCTTGCATAGGCTCGAAAACTTGACGTCGAGGCTACGCTTGGAGGGGAAGAAGAGTCGAAGAGATCATATACAATCGATGAGGCACGGATGGCCATAGGCTTCGTTCTTTCTTCACCTTTGGCAATAGTTGGTTGGACGAGAATTTCAAGCCCGAGGTCCAGCTCCCCAGACGTGGATGATTCATCATGAGAAGACATGGGTGGGGCAATGTCTTGAGCGGCAGACTCTGACTCAGATTTAAGTTGCATACCAGGGGATGCGATAAAGGTGGCTCCGGAAGCAAGACCATCATATGGGTCAAACTGAAAGAGCGTCTCGTCGGCATCGATATCAGGTGGTATGCTCATGATAACCCAATAATGTAGTTGACTACATGTCTGCCAGGAGCCCAAGTCCTCCATTTCTAGATATCCGTGATGTGACATGAGGCACACGATCACAACGTATGTCATCATCACTTCGGTGAAAATTATGTAACTATGCTAGATTTGATTCAGGTATATAAAACTGCACAAGGAGTGTATCATAGTTATACGTAATAAAAAGACGACAGCAACCCCCCAAGTGGGGACAAATGTTAACGACAGCAAAGGCGCTAATAGCACATCGAAACTAATATAAAATATCAAGTACATGCTAAGAGTTGGCGAATGGATATACTAGACCAAGAATTGATACTCCACATTGGAGGTCGACGACGGTTTAAGATGCCTTGGGATTCTCCCTGGCAGTCTTCCAGTTTGAGGTCGCGAGTTTGAATCTATCGTTAAAGTAGATTTCACTGGTACTGGTCGCCAAAATGCATGACGTGACGAACCTGTCCTTATGCTGCATATCAGGTTCATCTTCCTTGAGGCGTGCCATTTCGGTTTGCTACAGTGACAGGGTCAGAACATCAATGACAACGGTGCTCCCAGGAAAAGAACCAACAGACATACCATAAACTTGTTAAAGGCGGTAAGTTTCTTCTTAGCACCACCACTTCCAGATGATTTCGCTGTAAGACGGGTCCGTCCAATAAGCACCCGGGGGGATCAAAGAAAGGAGGACTCACTTTTCCTGGCCGGCTTTTCTGAGGCCAGGTTTTTGGATACACGGGGGGGCATTGATTGCAATGTAGATTAGGAAGAAATTATGGATACGCGTCCTTTTTTTTTTTGCGCGTCGACGATAGGCAACCTGATCGAGGAATGAAGAAAAAGCCTGGGTCAACACATATGAAAGAAATTTGATAAGGGATGGAAAGGCTTACAACGAGTGGCGGCCTAATGAGGGGAGGAAACTAGTGGGTTGGAATGGGGTGCAGGAAAAAAAGGTTCAGAGATGCATTTTGGTTCAAGTTGACGGAACTTATACTTCACGAGGGCATTCAAATGACAGGGCTTCGATCCTGTGCGGGCCCCAGACACCCCCTCCCGCATAAGTGTCGAACCCAAGTTCCCGATAATAACCCACGTTCGACAGGGGAAAAAGAAACCCTTACCGGCAAACTCAGGTCTTGAATACTCTTCTAGCTAACTTGATACATTATCCCCCTCATGTTTCTTGTTAGGACTGAGAAACATAGTTCTGTCCAAAGGTGGCAGGGGTAACGAAGATGGGCTTTCTCGGACCCCACAGGGAGACGTGACATTGCTTCATAAGTACTCTGCCACATGTATTTTTTTTGCAATTTGCCACAATACAAATCACTTTCCACATATCCACTTGTGGAGACTTGGTAGAATATCATCCCGGGGGTGCCAGGGGGATACAAGACGGAGCGACCAGCCAAATCAAACGACGCGTCGGCGCGTAAACGCAATAGGAGTCGGGGACCAATCATAATGTCCTTCAGTCTCGGTCATAACGTACCTACTTACGTTATCCATCAGCTAGAATCTAAAAACGAAGAAACGCAGATAATCACATCTTGTGAGAATCCCTGAAGGCTTCGCGGAACCAAATATGTCTTAGTCTCATGCTAGCCCTCATCGTATTTTGTATGTAGTCTTCGAATGTTTTCCCCATGCATGAGCTTATTAGACAGACGCTGCACCCTTTGAACCTGATGACTGTCCAATGCCAGCTATCCCTTCTATGATATTCGCACCGTTAATTATCCCTGTGGTAGCAATCAAGAAATTTCGGCCTGTGCAGAGATCTGCAGTTAATGGCGAAGTCAATCAAACAAAATAGTTGGATACCTCGGTTCTGTCGTCCAACCCATCGAAGAGCAGCAATTTCAGTGTAAGTACACCCTCCCAAGAAAAACACAACTGTGGTTGTTGTATTTTCTCGTGATGAACCTGTAAATTTTGGTTAATTAAGAAAATGACAGAACCTAAAGCGCATGACCTTGACCCAACGAAGCCAATGGACCAGATGGAATGACCTTGCCTCCCACCCTTTGGCGAATTTCCACCGTCTGACCTGGAATCATATTGACAACATCCTCGAAACCTTTCCAGCCCACAATAGGATGTGCTTGAACTTTCCCCATTGGTGCCTTCTTCTGGTCACTTACATTGTTCACATCATAGTTTGCCTTCTCCTTCTCCGCTGGGTTGCTGATTACCCCACCCTTCTGTGCCACGCATTGGACAAGTCGGACGCTGATGGGAGCATAGCCAGAATAGACAAAACTAATATCGTTCTCAACTTCGTCAAGGGCTTCTGGGTTGTCGTCAATAAGGAGTCGCAGAGGTTTACGAAGGTTTGCGAAGGGGTACTTCAGCGCTGCCGGAGTAGATGGTGGAAGGGGGTTCGGCAATAATATACCGAGTGACGGAGCTGCTAGAGAAAGTAGCAACGGCAAATGATCGTAGCCATAGGACTATAGTAGGTTTTCAATTTAATGAGGTGTAATTTTATCCCTTATTAAACAAAAGGTGGACATACTTGGAGGACCTCACGCTTGATACTTTCCAGATTCTTCGTTTTGATGCCTCCTGCAGTCAGGCTTGCAAGACACAGAAGTCGTAAGACGATTTGCATCTCTGCTCCCTGTGCAATTAGTTCCTCGATCGCATTTATTTGAGCTGTAACTTCATAAGATGCAAGGAGATCTACTAGCATATTAGAAAAAGGCTTTCAGGTTCGGGAGGGAGGAACACACTCTGTTGGATCTCAAGCGATTTGTTGAAGATTTCGGTTCGTGTAAGAGGAACGATCATCTCAGAAAGTCCAGTATCTAGAGCAATAATGAGAAACCGTTTGATATCGACGGATAGCAAGACTCACGAAGTCGAAGGGCTTGATGTTCTGTTTGAAGACCGCCAAGTTTGCCCACGAAATCTCGCAGTTGCGCGACGGTTTTCGTTTGTAGGTTCGTCTTCCATTCCTAACTTAGACTCTGGACTACGTTTAAAGTCAAACGACTCACTTTGTAATCTTCATCCAGGCGACGAGCAACTCTGTTGAGCTTTTTCCCAACCAAAGAAAAGTTGATATCTCTCAATTCAGAAAATAAAGGATCTGTAACGGTTGTCAGGTGATGTTTCTTCTTATTTTCTTTCTTAATCACTACCACCGGAATGGCGTTCGCTGGCGGCGTTGCTGTGTTGCTCGTGCTGGCGGCGTTGCTGGTTCCAACTGTTGGGGGACTTAACAGCGACAGGGGCAGCTCCACGTGTGCTTTAATTTATATTAGCATTCGCAAAAATGTCTTTGCCAGAGGAAACACACAATTCTTAATCCCGATTAGTTCATCCACGAGGCCTTCGTATGTGAGTTGTGTCAAAAGTGGTGTGATCATATCGACCCGACGATCCAAGACAATCAACGAATCGATTTTGGATGAAGATGACAAGAGTGGATCTGAAGATGATCCGTTTGCAGCTTTAGGAGTTTGACGTGTTAGAAGTGTTGCAAGTCGCTGTATGTTCATTAGTAGAGAGTAAAACTAAAAAATCGACTACTTGCTTGCGCGTAGTCTCCTTTACCGATGATTTGAGGAAAAGTCCCGAATAATTTCTGGATCGTAAGGAGAGCTTGGGTTGAATCAAATATCACAGTTTCGTCCCCATCCTGACAAATAGCGCGTCGGCTATATTTCTCCAAGTAAAAAGGAGAGATTCTCACTCACAACCCACAACTCCCTCATCGCATTCTCGTGTTCAAGCGAGATAACATCCTTCGCAATTGGAATGAACTGGAGGTTGTAGGATGATATTGTTACGTCTCCCAGGACGCCTTCTTCTTCCAATATTCTAGAAACTAGCGTCGAAATTCTCGGAACCAGCAGCAAGGTATAATTATGCTTCCTCGACTCTTTTGCGTGTCGCTTGATGTGATCTTGAGTCATGTCAATCAATGCAAAGTACACCGGCATGTGAGCATACCAGCGATAATTTTAACATGCGTGATCCGCGGTCGACACAGATATACGACGTTAGCAGTCGAAGAGGTGAGTGGACCCGGTTCTAGCCAGAACATCTTGTCCACGCCGTGGTGCTGTCACTGCCTTTAGACGTGTGGATGAACGTTGTTGAGTGGAATCACCTTGAGTAAGGATACTTCAGTAACAAGACCTAGCGGCCCAGCTAACGAGGCATCCAAGACCAGTGTTTTTGCGCCATTGATCGAATTCAGAGAATCAACCAAATCTTTCTTTGCCACCTCCTTCAAAATGTTGATATCTAATGTGGCATCAACATTTAAAGAAGTCGTTTGGTCATCCGTGGCCATGACAGGAGGACCACTGAATGCAAGCTATGTGTGTACTGTGGTAATGGTAATGGTAATAATCGGCTACTAAGATGGAATCCTCAGAATTCTCTTCGGCCCGGTCTCTAATTATGTAAATAATAAAATATTGCAATCCCTATGTTTACAAGTGATGTCTACATGTCCAAAGGTCATACCGATTGAATGAGAGTGCAGAATTTTAAGTGAGAGTGATCAGATAGAATTTCGGCGAGCACTTCTCCCTTTCTTCTTTTCTGTATGATTTCCATCTTTCCTATTAATGAAGGCCGATGGGAGTCTACCTTCCTCCTCGAATTTCTCCAAAATGTTCAGAGCTGCCTGATACCCTTTCTTCAGGACCTCTTCAAATTTACTGAATTGCAGGGTCCCATACTAAGCGATAAATAATTTAGAAAGAAACTGTTTCCCGGTTGGAGATCATCTTACCTCCTGTACGGGCATTTGTATGTAGAGACAGTTTTTCGCAGTCTTGGCGGCCTCAAGCGTGTTCACGCTAGACACACTGCAATAAAGTGTTGTAGTACTTCGTAAAAAAGAATTGAGAAAGGCTGAAAACGCACTATGCCAGACGGCTTTGGATTTCTGTGATCGCAGGTACATGTCGAGCATTGGAAAAGGGATTCCAGCGCATAAGCATAAGCCACCATCCGGAGATTGTATCGCCACAGTGTCTTGGAGAATTGTCATCGAGCTAAAGAAAAAAGTTGCGTTAGTAAGAGCAATAATTTGCAAAGGGCACATTTACAGAGCCAACGTCAGAGGCGAAGATCGTATTTGCGCCCATCGACGACATAGCTGCCACCTTTAATCAATCACGATTCGAGGTTAGCCAATTTTTGAAGATTCGCAGATAAGGAGACGACTATACAGGTAGATTATCGACTAAATAAAATTAGGCATAGGTAAAAATGACGGTTTGGAAGACTCACTATAACCTCCGTCCACGAGTAGATTGCCGTTATCACACAAAGGAGGAAGCAGACCGACCAAGGTCATGGATGCACCTTTGAACGTTGGTCTCTTTTTAGACAAACAAACTTTAATGAGTATCAGTGCCATCTTACGAATGAATCTCCACGCATAGCCTGTCTCGTGAATCTCCATACGGGACGTGATGATGTTTGTGGTATTGCAGAAGTAAGGCAACCACATATCCTCGATGTGAAGGTCATAGAAAGACTACCCAGATGGTGTGTCAACTTCAAAAATAATGGAACAATATTCAGCGATACCTTGTACAATGACCGATTAAATTCATGCCCCTGTAAAGGATATATTGAGAGGTGCGATTCCACTTTTCGGAAATACGACTCACCGTTGTATAAGCAACAATAGGATATGTGACATCAGAAAGAATCCTCCATATATTACCCATTCGCCCACTGAACCGTTTAGCTCGCCCGGTGCTTGAAATGATATCTCCCTCACGAGCATACAGTCCGCCAATGAATGCTCCGATACTCGTGCCTATGTATTAGTGAGCCATTTGATCTCCTTGGATGCTTCAACAAGTTCACCTGCAATGTGATCAATGGGTATGCCATACTCTTCCAATGCACGTATGAGGCCCTGAAATTTGATCAGCTCAATCACTGCTCAATATAGTATAGCTTCTTACTAGATGAGCAATTCCACGTGCTCCACCTCCACCAAGGACAAGTCCAATGGATTTTCCGGAAATTCTCCTGGCCAAACGCGAAAAATCGTTCATGTGAGGCATGCGTTGGGGCCGAATGTCACTTGTACCACCGCGATATCTCTGGATCCCACTTTGTACTTTTTCCTTCAAATTTTTCAGTGCTGTAACTGCATCTGGGTCTTTAGGACCAGCAGGCTTGGGAGTCGGAACGACAAGTCCCTAACGGAAGTAATTGAGTGTTTGACAGGTATTGCCTGTGCTAAACTCCTACCGCTAGCTCAACATGAATATGTTGATGAACCCATGGTCGACTCTGTCATCTTTGATCAGACAAATGCCAAGGGTCAAACATTTGACAAACCTTGAGCCATTCACGAGTGGTCCCAGGGGTAACCGACCGATCGGAATGGAGCAGAACGAGCTCTTTACGGGCCGTGGTCTTCAATGACAAAAGGAGTCGCTCGTATTCTCCGATTGTTGGATCGTCTCCCAGTCCAACGACCATAACACAATCCGCCTGGTAATAACATGAAAAATATCAATTGTCCAAAAGGTGATCATGATCTTACCTGGCGTATGCAGGTTTGAGTCCATGGGCTGTTCACAGGCGAATCTACGACATAAAGCACCGTATGAAACCTTTGCTCCTGGTCAGTAAGCCACCCTGCGGACTAAAGACAACAGGTAGTAAGAGAGCAGCACAGTAGCACAACAATCCGGGCCTGAGCTTACTTTGAGCTTGCCCATCCTAGTAAATGCATGCCGTCCCAAATGGTTCGTAATAATGGCTTGGTTGAGGTAAGAAGTTGATGCACCCATGCCTTCCAAGGCCGTTTGCAGTTTCCTAGCAAAGGCTTCGATAGGCACACTACGTGACACCGGCAAGACGGCGACCGTCTTGAGATTGGTGTTATTATGTCCAAGTTCAGAACCAGGCTTTCTTATTTGTCCCAGAGAAGAACTGTCAACTTCATCTCTGACTCTTGAGGCTATCATGCGTAACAATCTGTTATGTACGTCTTGATATACTGTGAGATAGCATAAGATAAATACTTACTGTGCAGTTGTTTGGGGGTTCCTTGTAGATTGAATGAGCACATCGCCTGATGAAAGGCGAAAGATACACACCTTGCTGAAATAGCATTGAATAGAGTTTGAGGCATACGAATCAACTCTGTGTCACGGATGGCATGAACAGTATTTCTCCGAGGAGAGCTTGTGATAACGTCAAGTTCTCCGACAGTATCTCCTTGACCATATTCTCCTACAATTGCAACAGCACCATCCTCTGACTCGGTAATAGCCCGTAATCGTCCATTGATCACGATGTAGAAACTATCACTGGCATCTTGCGGTCGCCATAAGACTTGTCCAGCATTAACTTGCATCCAATCCAAAGACGCATCAATGTGCAAAACTATCACAATCATGTCAGACATGCATAAGATAGATTATAAATCCACCGACTAAGAGGCGAAAGCAACGAGATCAGACGTTTAGCCAGAGTGAGCAGGACAATAGGTCTTTTCTCAAGGATCCGTTCAAGTGCGTGCAATGACAAGAATCCAACATATGTATCGGTTTTGGCCGTGATATCAACGTAGGAAGGGGTGTTGCAAAGCGAAGCTAATGGTTCTTTTGTTAGTTGAGTCACCTTCGAAATAAATTCCTTGTCTGACCTAGATAACCAGCAATTCCTCCGGGTTTTACAGTAAAAAGCAATTTTTGCTCAAGCTTCTTATCCTCGAGACCTTGTGCATCACGCCAGAATCCTGAGTAACTAGTTTCGGACGTTGGGGTAGATTTCGGTATTGGTTGTTCACCTTTTGGAGATTTCTTCAAAGGGAGAAGAATGTCCAGGAAACCCTCGATCACATAGAATAGGCCTAGATAACGTTAAGAGTTCTATACCTCACGAAATTATTAAGAAGATAGTACCTGTATTCGACTCTCCAGCTTTTGCCAACGTAGTGCCCGCCGCATAGAATAAAATCTCCACTTCATTATCCAGACCACTCAAATAGTTACCAGACGAATAGATGGACGATCCGCCAGTCGTACTGGATATGTCATCACCAAGGTCAAGAAGCGACAAGGAACCGAACGGAGAGTTAAAGGCGCCCGTAGAAGCACGACGAACCTCTGAAGGAGGAGATGGTGGAGAGTCACTCCCGCTGAGGGGTGGCTGAAGGAGTCCGATTGACTTAGCAATGCATGACATGACTTCCTCACGAAGGTCGAAGTCATCTGCAGACCACCGCGATGTTCCCTGACGATGTTTTGATGATTTTCCATTATCAAACCCGTCGAAGTTATATGGCACACGTGGCGTGTTTAAAACACTGAATGTTCGAGTTACAGGTCGAGAAGCATCAGTCGACACACCCTTCGGAACGAGCAGGTCACCAGCTTGGACCATGTGGCGTGAGGACTTGGTTGACCTGCTCTGACTGCGTCCTTTACTACCCCGCAACGGGATAGATTTATTTGCTATATTTCCTAGAGATGTGGTCGAAGTGCCTTTGGAGTTAGGCTGTGGTGATAAGGTACTCAGAGATGGGGAATGTGATGCACTGAAATAATCGCTGTCAGAATCTGAAGTACTTGAACTTGCCCCATCGAACCGGTGTCGCAGATACTGAAGACCTCCTCCTTCGTAGAATGATGTGGGAAGTGGATGACAAGCAATGTCATTGATAGCCTTTTCAGTGCGTAAGACTTCACTTGTCAACCCCAGATATTTGTGAGCAGCATTGAATGTGACGCGTGTAAACCGTGTTAGAATTACTGTAAAGCGAATCAGTGCAATGTTTGAAAAGCTGACAGGTCATTGTTACCTTGAACTATATGACCTGTAGCCTTCGGGAACTTCTTTGTCAACCTGCGGAAAGCCTCTGCTGGAATGACAGCCAATGTGGTGTCGACAGTTGCTCGTGCAACAACTCCTCGATGGACTTGTGTCAGGCGGCGGGCAGGGTGATGATGGTGGCGTGGGTGAGGTATTGACGTGCTTGGCGTTGGCTCATCTTGGTTGGGAGATATAGAACCACCCGGAGAAGGAGGTATGAAGTCATGTGCATGTACTGTCGACGCTGTTGACGAGACAGAGGATCGACGAGCAGTCGGATTGAGAGACTCTGGTTCAAATTTTAACTGGGAAACATCAGAACTGGCCCTGCGAGTCCGATTCTGGGGTGGAATTGAGCCTCCTTCATCGAATTGGGCCATATCGTCTGTGGACAGATCTGAATAGTCGTCTTGCCAGCTCATTTGAACATCCTCAGTAAACAGGCTGAGGATTGTGAAGAGACTGGACAAGGTTCCACCGCTGCCAACCTCGTTGAGAAGTTGGTATCCGTTCATATCCTCATCATCCCATACACTTTGCTGGACTTCCGGGGAATGGCCAGTGTGAGCAAAGACTTGAACAGTCCCTTCCACAACACAGTAGAAACTTTTGTCCTGGTCCAGAGAGAGACTGTCGCCTGCAATTAACCTTCTCGTTTGCAGATGGCGAGCCAGTTCGTGGAATACCTGCTCAGTAAATTGCAACAACAATGATGTCATATGAAATTCTTATAGTTAACATTAATACGCACAGGTTTTTCCAGCTACATGACATAATCGTTTTATTCATTAGAGAGTGATGCTTGAAGAGTTTAGAACTTACAAATCCAAAAACTCGGACGGCCTGCAGAAAATCATCGAGATAATTGTGGAATGTTGGCGGTGGATCTTCTAATAGGTGAGTTCAAAAACTTTGAATGAGGTTGGCCTATTTACCTGTATTAACATCAGGATGAAGTTCATTGACGTCGGGCTTTACAAGTGGTGGTTCCTTCAATTGTGCATAGTCATTGAGATACTTGAAGCGAATCCAGTAATTCAGAACAATAGCTGAGCATGTGAATAGAACAGCGAAGTTCCAAAAGCCAAGCTAAGACACAAAATATCAAGATGACTGATCGACAAGATATAAGAGTAGATGACGGACGGTCAAGGTCATGGAATAGGATAGGACGGCATATATAAAACGGGGGAGCGTAATCGTTGCAAATGCAATAAGGGACTTTATCCAGGACAGAAGCCAAACTAAATTGTTCCCATATCATGGTTAACGGATAGATGGAGATACTGAATAGCTGAAAACACACGAATAACCCAAAAGCAGGCTGATACCAGGGAAACTAAAGGGTGCCTGTCGATGGATTCCGTGACCACGTCCGCATCCATGACTGGCAGAATGGTGTGCTTGAAGCGCTGTAGTGGAAGATGGGCGTGAAGAGAATGGCTTGATCTTGCTAAAAGAGGTCTGGTACTAGTTGCTTCCTGAACGTGAACCTGCCAAAGGAGCAAAGTTGTGCAAACGTTGATTTCAGAAACGGATCACTGCTAAATCAAGACGGATGGATCCGACAAGCTATGTATTCGTCCAAAACACTATGCTACAGACATCGCCTTATTGTAACGAAACATTCCATTCTATGCCACTACGATCTAGAATGAATGCTCAGTCGAGTCTTTACCAATAGCAGAAGTGCTGGAAGACCCCGACGACACTGTTTGGAGTATCCTATCAATATAGTTGGCACCACTCCTACAGAAATAGGTCAGGTCTGCGATTTCTTGATTATAACAATACTCAACCATTTTTGGTGGGTCAAAACATCACATCCAAGCTCCTTTTCTTTACGCTGAATGAGTTCCACATAGGCAAGCATTCCATCTTCTTTGAATCGTGAAGAGAGCTCGACTGGAGAGTTATCATTGATGAGTAATATGACAAATGAAGTTGGGCAATGCATACAAGTTGTAACAGCATTACTGTGCAGTCCAGCTAGCGAAATAAGCTGGAGGACAAATCTGATGAAATAGATAAGCCTAGGGTGTAGTACAGTGGGACTAAAGTTTACTAACCCTTCCCGTGCCAGGTCCCAAATGAAATTCTTGAGGTCCATATCTGCCGAAAATTAGGAAATCCATTACCGCAATTTAGTCTCAAACCCACCAGTAAACCCATGGTGCGACCAGTTAAAGCTCGGGCTCAAATTATACACGAACCATCTTCAGTTACAACATGAGATGCTTGCAAGAATCATGTGAGACGTGTTTACATACTTTCCGGGATATACGTCGCGAATCTTGCCAGAGAAATACCTCGCTTGCTCGAGATCAGGCGACTTGGTTTCCAGCCACAGAAGGTCAGCGTACGGAGCAAATGCCATGCTCCTTTTTATAGCTGCCTAGGATAGAATGTCTTAAGATCGACTTCAACTGTAAACAAAGGGAATTTCACCTCGACACCACCTGTATAGTGATAGTAACCTTCTCTAGTGCGAGGTGCTATGGAGTATGAATAAGTCTGCTTCATTAGCCGATAGCGAAAAAAATTACCATCCCAGTCCCAATATACTTGCTCTCCCAAGATATCTGCTGCAATTGACCGTGCCGTTGAATTGGACTTGCCCGATACGGCAGACAAGTAGGTTTGATATGTGCCAGCTTTGTCCTGAATATCTGAGTTTCCAATCGCCACCTCGACGGCTGAACACAGTCATGAGCTAGATGTTCGAAATGGTGGATGCATAACAATACCTTGATTGAAAGTGCACATGTGATGACTTTCCGTCCACTCCTTTTCTAGCAGATCTATCTCTGCTCCGGTTGCACCCCTGGCTTCAGCCTCAGTTAGGACTTGTGCCAAAGAATCTGTGCCCTTCGTATTGGTGCCCACCATAAACTCATGGTCTGAGATGTCAACGTTGGACGAAATAAGCTTTGCTGACTCTGAGTCAGTCCGAGCAATTAGCAACATGGTAGATTTCATCAAATCGAGTTGAAATCGAGCAGAGACGAGTCGAGATATATGGGTCGAGGTAGGTACAAGGACTTTGCCTGCCAAATGTCCACACTATATATCTTGAGCAAGGATTTATGAACCATGATAGAGCCACTCACTTTCTTGCCACCATGCAGTTGATCTTCTAGGTGTATGGCAGACGCTCCCTGCGGTCATATATGTTTTTAAAACCACCGAAATAGAGAAAAATTATAATGTTCACGGATTCAGCAAATAATTTAACAAGCTTCATAACGGCAGACAATCCACCATGCCTAAATGAAGAGTAATGATTTCAATTTTTTTCTTGAATGAAATTAACGCACCCTGTATCAGCATCGGCAACTATAGGTCTTAGATAGTCTGTGTATGTCATTTTTGCCCTGTCTGCCGTCGTAGCCGTCATACGTTCGTCGTAATGTTTCTTGTCGTGAAGTTGCTGGGCACGGAAAATACGATGGACTTGATTCGGAACCGTAGTATAGGGATAGTCACTACATAATGATAAGGCCAGTAGACTGGATTATTCAGCGGATACTAACCCCAGATCAGGGCCAACTTCGTTATTTCCCGTCGTTAATACACTCGAGGCCGCCCAGCCTGATACATACACGACCTCTTGATTGCGTGCCATTTGAGTCATTTGAACCGGATCAATAGCACCCATGGTGTGCACAGGCTTCCCCTCACTGGCCCTTTGGGTGAAAAGAGCAAAGAGTTTATCTGCGAGCAAGGAGGAGGGAAGAGGTGTGACTGGGAGAGATCCTTGCTTCGAAGCAACGGATACTGCTGAATAAGGTCTCTTTATACCTTTGAATCGGGGCTGAGAAAAAAAATGGGCCATTTCGTTTGTGCGATGGTCAAACGCAGCCGCTTCCTCATCCAATGAAGGTGGTTGAAGAGGTAAAGCTGGCAGGGCTAAATTCGACGACATTGCTCTCGCCGTTCGAGCTAAGGAAATTATCCTCTGGGTTGTATTAAGAGGAAGCATGGCAAACGTTCGAAGTAAACAAGAAACACCCCCTACGAAACTGACAACGAGAACGTGAGTGTATAAATTAATGGCAAATCTGGAAACTTCCTACCGCGACGTTAAAGAGATACGGGCGACAGAATTCTAGAGACTTTCTAATACTTATCTGTCAAATTCAGCTTACTTTTGGATTTAGATTGTGGGACTGACTACAACTTGAGCTTCAGTACTTCGAACCTTCAGTGAAATTCGACAGAGCTCGACTCCTAATATCGTTGATCGCTCTCTGGACTCCGTGTTATTTGTGCTGGCTTGGCAACACCTTCTTAGCCAAGTTTACTTGACTCGGTACTTAACCCCCTTTTTGACTTATAAATAATGCCCAAACGGGGTCGTAATCGAAATTCATCTCCTTCACAAGCATCTGGAAGTAAACTTAAGCGTCCGCGACAAGCGCCTGCGTCGTCGGCGCCAGACCCAGAAGATGTGATAGTCATTGACTCAGACTCGAAGACTGAGTCCGACGATTTGAAAGCTATTTTAGCTCAAATCAAAGCGCAGGAAGAAAGTGAACGGCTTGTTCATCGTATGCAATATGAATTCGACCAACCATCAACTTCTGGCTCCAAAGATACGGAATCACGTCTTGAAGACGATGAAGCCATGGCAAAGCGTTTAGCTGAGGAATGGGCACAAGAGGATGAGTCTACAAATCTCGAAAAACGCGTCGATGATTTCCCAATGGATGTGTCAGATATTGAGGAAGTTCCTGGTTCACACGACGCCTCGATATCCAGTAGCTCCCTTTTAAAGGGTACGCGTCCATTGACAGAGACGCGTACCTCCGCGGATTCCTCGAATCCTCAAGGCAGCAGCAAAAGTTATATCTCAGTGCCTGTTAGACCAGACGAAGGCTTAACATCTTTTCGACATATTTTTACTAACACTAGGCCTTGCAGCAAATGTGGAAAGGATGTCCAATCACCCAGAGGCTCCGTAAGTGACATGATGAGATTTTCTATTTACGTGTCGCTGACCCAGAGGCTTCACGACGCGACAGGTCATTTTTTCCTCATCACTTTTACCGCCAACATTAACGCTTTTGCTTCATGCCCCATGTACAAAATGTCGTACCAATCACTGTAGGGGATGTTTCACTCCCCTTTCTTGCCGAGTGACTTGCAAAGGTCCTACAAAGAATGATAGTTGTGCTATACTTCAATGTTGTGCTGAACTACGAGCCGTCGCTATATTCGAGGTCCTGGGAGCATTTGACCGTCAATTTCTCGGCGAACGGGCCACAGCTAATTCTCGGGCTTTGGCGACCGTCGCACAGAACAACTCTGCCTCCAAAGGAAACACAGTCGGACCAGGAGGAACTGGTTATGGAACCGATAGCTACACAGCCTACAAAGGTTCTGGATCTAAGGCACCTACGACAAAAGTCAAAGCCAATGCTGTTGCCTCGCAGTGGGAGAAGATGGTAGTGCATGCACTCACCACATTGATTGAACTTTTACCAGCACCGTACACGGACAACCCCCAAGTATATGACATACTGCCGCATGTCTCAATCGGCCACCTTCTATCGCTATCTCAAATTCCTGTCTTACTCGCAGATTTGCTTCGCAATGATTCAGTGACGGACTGGATAGCGCGGAAGGAGATCTACAATGCAATGCTGTCGCTGCTGCAACGAATGGCTGACAGTGAGCTTACCATACAATGTCTAATTGGACAACGTTGGGAAATGAACAACAAAAGTTGTGATCTTGAGAGCTGGATGTGGGAGGATGGAGAAATAACCTGGAATAAAACCACCAAGGGCGACATCGAGGTGGCTCCACCGCTTTATAGTTATTTCAAGAAATTAACAAGACAATCTGAAGCATTTCTGGGTGGGGCTATGCAGGTGCTTGGTGGAGAGGGTGAAGATAGGGATGATGTCGAGGATACCATGATTCAAGGAACCTCCCTCTGTGGAGATATTATCGCTGCGAGGGATGCCTTGGAAAGGGCAATCACATTTTTAGGTCTATCGTCGAGCAGCCTGGAATCTGACACCCAAGCAAATGGCTACAATCAACAAACCCGGCTTTCAGACAAAGGAAAAGGCAAAGATAAGTCTATAGATATTGACAAGGTCTACGTAGAGGCGTGCGAGCAGCTTGCCTTCAGGCATGTATCACTGTGGGAGTCTTCCTCGGAGAGCGGAGCTGGCCTGAACTACACAAACTACAACTATGCACAGCAGCTAACCCAGACACAAAACGCGACGCGCCTTCCCAAAAGCCGTCTTCACCTCGTGAAAGAGCTAGCAGTAACAGCTACAAGCTTGCCTGCTGGTGTTTGGGTTAGAGTGGACGAAGTTCGAAACGATGCAATGTATGCATTACGCACTTCAATTTATCAATTACACTTGCTTATCGTCTTCATTTCTGCAGAAAGGTCATGATTGCAGGCCCCGATGGCACTCCGTATGCCGGCGGTTTATTCGAATTTGATTGCTTTTTGCCCATTGAATATCCCAATTCGCCTCCACTTATGCATCTCAAAACCACTGGGGCAGGTTCTGTGCGCTTCAATCCGAACCTATATAACTGTGGTAAAGTTTGTCTATCACTTCTTGGGACTTGGCCAGGACGGTAAGTTGTAGAAAATTTTCCCTTTTGTTTGGTGCATTCTCATTCTTGAATAATGAACAGCCCAGAGGAACAATGGTCACCAAGTTCTACCCTTCTTCAAGTGCTTGTAAGCATACAAAGCATGATACTCATTGATGCACCATATTATAACGAGTGTGTATTAATATTCGTAATCTTATTCAATTCATGATTTTAATTTCGCCCTCGATGCAGACCCGGGTACGGGAAAGCTAATTTGAAAGCTCCTGCCAGCATCGCCTACAATCGAAACATCTCGTTGCAGACTACCAGGTGGGCTATTGTGGATTGGTTGCGAGATGCACATCAACACGGCATTTGGCGGGTATGTGGTTTCTCGAGGCAATAAATAATATATTAACAGGACGATGTACGGGCAGGAAGTCATTGCATCACATTTCAGTATTTACAAGGATAAAATCCGCCAGAAGTAATCCTTTTTCCTTTCTTTTTTTTTTTTTTTTTTTTTTTTTTTTTTTTTTTAATTTTTTTTTTCTATTTTTTTTTTTTTAAAAAAAAAAAAAACAAAAAAAATTAATCTTTTTCCCTTTTTTTTTTTTTTTTTTTTTTTTTTGTTGTAATACGTTAAAATTTCTTACGCCAATTGCAGGATTCTGGATTGGCACAAAGATGATAGTCAAATCCGATCATACGTCGCGCCTACTAACTCATACACATCCTACCCCCAGCGAGGGGTCCAAGTGGCCAGGAAGACCAACAATGGCCTTGACCTCCTAGAGGAGTTTGATAAGGGTATGAAAGTAATTGAATCTTGGAAGGTTGGAGATGAAGCGGAATAGCATGCTATCGATGAAGCCTGCCCCAAAAACGCGTCAGATGATTCATGAAGAACGCCATTTTGAGGTACTAGTCATTCCGCACTTACAATGTGATATATTTATTACATTGAATTGTCGGGTATGATTTCGGAGATTTGTCAATCCCTCAGTAGTTTAGACCCAAATACAACGACGTGTGGCAAATTCCAAGCTATAAGCTCGATTGATGGCAACGATGATGAATTTAGTGAACCCGTTGACGTTCCCGGATCAAAGAGATGTTGTTTGAGATCTGGGGCAACAACTACTAGTATGAGCTCCTTCTCTCCGTCTTGTGTTCCAGTCAAGTTACATATGCGGACTTCTGACCTGCTTTTTTATTCGTCGTATACCTCCTCTTTTGTATCCTACAAATGGCGTTAGAGTACAAGGTTTAGGCTGTCCATGAGGCAGAGGCGAACGTACAATATCTCGAGTCACAAGCGACTTGCTTGTTCCTACAGTCATTAGAAGTCTCTTCTTGACGTGCATGTGACCTTCCTTTTTTTTTTCAGGCTGCTGCTCACCCTTCTTCTCAATCCTTCGTAACAAAAGGGTGCGACGACCTGCCAATGGCTCGAATAAAAGTCTGGGTCTCGAGCCGCAGATACTTCACGTCACGTCAAAGGCCCCCGTCCTTGGCTACCCTCTCCGTCTCTTTATTTTACGAGCCTAAGCTACCGGAGGAACTTTAGTATGTTTTCTTAATTTCTTATGTCCGCGCTCTTTGAGACAGTACTTATCTCTCTACATCATGTAGCCTTTGTCTCAACGACCACCCATCCTTGATACTAACATGACCCTCACAAACTCTGCAATCGTAACTTCAAGATCCATCCTCATGCACGCATCGCTCGCCCACATATCTCGAGAGTTACAGACAATGGACTTCATCATCCAAAACACGTCTAATGCGTCTCTGCCCACCGAGGTCCTCATCATTATCCGAGGCTGGCTGTTTCCGATGATCACTGCTCAGCTCCTGGCTCAATCCGCCACAGCTCTCTTGTCCTATGAAAGGTCCCTACGAAATCTCCTTTGCCCAGATTGCGTCGCATACAACTTTGACATATACGGCCCAGACGTTTGGCATTGGGAGCAATTTTCCGGCGCGTGTGCTTGCCTGGACATTGTTGAGCCAGGTCAACAAGCACACGTTCGTGGACTCCACGTTCAGGGTCATGGTAAACGTACGAATAATAATACTGGCTTGCTCAACCCCAAACAATTTCACGATTCTCTTCAATGGCTCGAACACCATCTATCTACCACTTTACGTACTATCAAGCACCGTCATTCTACATTTTCCAACTCGATCGGCAGTCGGCAGGCCACGTTGACGAATATCTGGGATGTCGTAGACAACGTGCTTCGGGAGTTTAACTGCCAAGTTAATCACGAGTCCGATGACATGCGCGCATACAACCTCGTCAAGAGAGAACAGTGCAAAATCAAACGCGACATCGTTCAAATTATCCCCTTACAATATGACCTCGATTCGGAGAAGATTACTGGGGCTGAGGCCGATGCTAATTGGCGCGCATATATTTCATTGCGTCGCGCGAGCAGAGATTTGGGTCTACTTCTGGACTATCCCCAGTCTTTCGACGCATCTCGTTCTATCGCATCCCCTTTTACACGTCGATCACGTTGGACGAGCTCGTCAGATACCTACATTCAATCTTTCTATCATCACCCCGAAGATCTCGTCCCTGAAGTGTTTTGTTTCATTACATCGTTTGCTGCCGCGTTCCTTTCACTTCCAATAACATTTGCTACGCTCACGCTCACCATCCTTTGTTTTTACTCAAAACCACGGTCGCTCCGAATTCTCTAATTGCAACAACTACTTAGGACTCTGCCTTTCCCTTATTCATCGGACTTTTTCATTATATAGCTCATCTTCCAATGATCCCAACAAAGTGCTTCTGGACGTTTCTTTTTTCTTCAATACATTTCGTTCCGACCCCGTATACTAATACATAGGGATACCGTAATTCTTTGAGTTTCTGAATTCAGCAGACTACTTATTCTTAATTCATTACCCGGTGTTGCATCACGAAAACCTCAATCCCATTTGGAACACGCTGCCAGTTTGAACGACATGTGCAATGGCCACATAATTCAGGCTGAAGGAAAGTATAAAATAAAATATATCTACGCGTGCATATAATTTCAAGCACCTCACAGTAAGGAATTCCCCGATACTGACGGCCATATTCTCTCGACGTTCTCACAAACACAATCGAACATTCCAAGTACTCGACAGTGTCCATCATGCCACGGCCAATAAATCATACTTCGCTGTCGATGTCCCAAGTTGACTTTACAAGTTTATAATAACAACTTGTAACTATAGGGCGGTACTACTAAACTTTTACAGTGTACGGGTAGTATGTTCATAGATAATGAAAGAAGCACTGTATATTTCGGGGAAAGAGTGGCTATTAAAACAAATATTTTATCAATGCCGTAAAGTGGTGTGTTCTACAGGGTGAAGAAATATATTTGTGTAGATTTCATGTATATGGACTCGATAATGAATGACATTCAATGAGAGGTGGCACGTGAGCGGAAGAGATAAAGAGTCAGAGAATGGCTACAGCGATAGGAGAAAGAAGTAAATGGCGCAAAGATGGGACTCTGGTTTAGTTTTGAGAATATATAGATAAATATGCAATTCTATGACAGTGTGAGATGGATCAGCCATGGGAGATTATGAGTCGAGAGCAAGTATTCACTTACAATGATACTTTTGTGGTTGTTCAGTGAACAATATATCGGTGGAAACTGAGGAGCAATAGTGCGTCCTCAACTTTAATCCCAGAATATTGTTCCACCCAGGCCTTGTCTACTTCAGCATGACATAGAAGGTGGTGAAAGTTTTCAGATGGAGATACACCGCTACGAGGGTTGGTTACAGAAGGAGGAGGGGGTGAGAGTGATTGTTCAGGAGAAGGTGTGACGGCTTCCTGAAATTCGTCTTCGCTGCCAATATCAGAATGTGGATGCTGAACATCATCATCTGCATCCATCTCCGATGAAGATTCAAACGACGGCGTTCCAGAGCGCGATGCAAAGGCGGAGTAAGTACCTCTAGAGTGAAAGCTATCGTCGTCGTCGTCGTCATCGTCTCCACTGCCGGTCTTTTTCGCCCGCTTCCGAGCGGTTTGCCTCAGATTTCGGAACCAATTGGTGACTTTTCCAACATCCCTGTGAAAAAATTGAGCCTATTGTCGAGATTTCAAGATAAAGTATTTATACGTACATTCCAATTTCAAGGGCGAGTGCCGAACGTTCTTCAATGGTGGGCGTGGAAGTTTGTTTGTACAGCTCCTTTAAAGCGTCAAGCTGATATGGCTCAGGGCGTGAGCGGCGTGGACGCGAGAAAGCGGCAGAAACAGTGCCATATGGAGTTATACTTCGGCGGGACGAAGATCTCCGAGGAGAACGCGAGGGAGAAACACTGGGAGACCTGCGTAGGAGGACAGGGTCGCAAGTGAGAGACGGATGAAGTGAAGGTAGCGGAAAGCCTAAAGATGGGTGGGAAGGAGGAGGAAAAGCAGAGTAGTGCCGAGTTTCATGGGGATAGTCGGCTTTGAGGGTAGCTGTGATCAGCGACTCATTATCGTCTTCTTTCTTCTTTTTTGCGAGGCTGCGTTGATTTTGGAACCAATTAGTGATACTTTGATACCGCCTGTGTAAGAAATAGGAGACCAAGTTGGTCATCATAAAAAATACAGCAAGTGGAAAAATAACTTACATTCCAATACTGGATGCAAGGGCTTGTCGTTGCTCTGTGGTCGGATGGGGATTGATGTTGTATAACTTTCTGAGCTCATCTGTCTGCTCAGAGGATGGTCGCATACGCATTCTGCGCGGCACGCTGTCCGACTCTGTATAGAAATGAGAGTGGTCTGGATGACCTGTGTAGAAGGATGAAGAAACGTCTGATGGTCCCAGAGATGTTGAGCGCGAGTGCTGGATATCTAGTGGTGGAAACTCGTCGTCGTGAAAATCGTCAATGTCAGGAGGACGGTAAAAGTCACTGCGTGTCGAGGAGAGATGGATGAGTGGAGTATCATAAGACGGGACGCTTCTGGTTCGCTTCTTTGAAGAGGCTCTTTTATTTTGAAACCAGGCGTTGACAGTCTTTGTTTCCCTGTTGATCACGAGGCATGAAGCATATGAAGAAAGGAGAAAAGGGAGGGATGAACTTGCATGCCAAGACGTTCAGCCAACTCTGTTCGTTGGTCTAAAGGAGGATGTTCACTTTTATCAAATAGGTCATTTAAAGCAGCTAGTTGTGCAGGGGAATGTCTATGTCTTGGTTTACGATTCTGCTGTGAAACTGGGGGGGGAACGAGGGAAGAGGATTGAGGGAAAGTTAGAGGAGTATTCCAAGAGGGAGACATTGTGGGGGAAAAGAGGAAGACAAAACGGATGCTGTATGTTTAAATTGAAATGGAGAGAGAGAGAGAGATTGAGATTATGATTTCATTAGACTGATCGATCATATTCCCACGCATACTACATAAATTTGTCTAAGACTTATGTATAAATTTTATTAGTCAATGTTTCTTATCCATGCCCCAATCGATCCTCTTTGTTCATTGTCGTCAGCTCAAACTGTACCTATGATAACAAAAAGCATAAAGTGACTCACAAGAACCCTTCGTGTCGAAGAAACAAGGCTCGTTTAGTCCCTTTACTCCAGAAACGTATAGCATACGAGAGTGTTGCTATAGTAGCTGCGTGACCTATCAAAACCGGTTTAGTTCATATATACTCTTTGTCCAATCGATCTTCTCAAGTTACCTCGAATGAAACATCCACCAAAGTAGATCCTATCCAAATCATACTTTTCGGCATTCATATATCTTTATCCAACATTCAGTTTCACATTCAACCTCCACAAGATAGGAAACTCACGCAATCTGACCAATGTTATTCGATATGGCATAAAGAAGACTTTTGCTAAGGTCCTCCGGAGAAAATTTGCCTTTCTCACCACCTTTTTTGAATACTTTACCAAACGAACTAGCAATCATCGTGGACTTCAGGCCGAGTTTGCTGTAATCTTGGCCATATATATCGCCAACTAGCATGTCCACTGTCGAATTATCTCCGCGTTCAGAAAAGGCCAGCATTTCTGTAAAGAGGTATCAAAATTGATGGGTACCCTTTTTTTTGTTTTTTTTTTTGTTTTTTTTTTGCACATAAAAACCGCTCACCATCAAAACTTGTCGCCGGTGTCAAGAGACTTAACAAACCCCACAATGTACCTCCACCCAAACTCGTACCACTGACACGCTCAAACGCCCCATCTTCATCTACCTTGATGATAGAGACGCCAGACCCTATGTTCACGAGCAAGCAGGGAAGTTGTGGTGTTGGATTTCTTTCAAACGTCACCCCATATTTCGGTGGGTCAGGGCTCGGCCTTTCCAGTGGTGCGGTTACGGTAGAAGAGGAAGGAGCGGTAACTTTCAACAATGCAGGCGAACTTGCCGGGGGCGCCGACGAGGACGATGAGGCGGCCGGGTGTGAGACAGATTGAATGAGTTCGTCGGAGAAATAGTACACTTCATCGGGGATGAGAGTAATGAACTTCAATCCCTCAATCAGGCATTCCATTTCATCTTCCCTCCGCACGTCCACATGAAGTTGTCCCATGAAGAGCTCGTAGAACCTATGAGAACCTCCTCCAGTAGCCATTATTTTGACGCCCTTGCGCATCTCCTCGATGGATACCCCGTTCATTTCTGCAGAACGCTGAATCAACTCCTGAATAAATTCCACACATGCATATATATCATCTGTTTCAAATCTCTCAAAATTGAGAGATCCACCAGGGAAATGCTGCGCTCTGCGCTTTAGAATAGAATCTCGCAAAAATCCATCCGTTAATTCAGAGAGTCCATTTCCATCAATAAAACTGGATTGGTTGTCCAATACGAGAGGTGTCAGTGCGCCGTTGACTTTGCTGTTCATTGGAGGTTCATCCAAGGGAGAGGGTGGGGTTGATATATCACTGGTGGTGCTACCTCCGCGAGTTGCAGCAACAGAAGGAGACGAAGGCGGTTCAGGCGACCGAGTGAAATATACTACTTTGGCCAGGGAGCCACCGACCTATACTCTCAGTTCGTGTAAGCATAGAGGAGAGGGCAGGAGATTCAGGAAAGCTTCACATCTACGGCAATATGGGATACTGGTTCAATGTAGTTTGGGAGATAGATGCCCCGACTGTCTCGGGTCTATTGATACGATGGGCGTTAACCACTTATATCTTACGGAAAGCACTTGACATACCTCTGGTGATTCTTCCGACAAGATGATAGCTCCGCGCGTGTCAACGTGGATAACTTTTGCCGATGGCAAAGACGGGGTATTCAAAGACATTCGAACTGGAGGACTACGACGACGAGACTCCCGAGTCCCAAAAGATCTTTGTGAAAGGTCCAAACGTAAATCGTTATTTGATATCCCGTGTACCACGACAGCGTCGGAAGTTCAGAATGGCAGTCTTAATAATGGCATGAATGAGTAGAGTTATAACTTTATAAATATCATATGACATCTATGCTCGCCGACTCTGCCAACCGGCGCATGGCAAATACCGCAGAAGTCAGTTTATCAACTGCTCAACAAATCAGGCCGAATTCAGGCCTTCAAGCTTCAAGCTTCAGACCTTCAGGTTCCATATTGTTTCGCACTGAGTTAGCATAGTCTATAATTGGGTCTTTGGCTCCAGGAGAGCGGCCCCGGAGACAAAGAATCTACCGCAAATCTACTTTAAATTATCTTGCTGGCCTACATCATCGGACGCAGAAGATGGACATTGCTTTACACCCTTCAATTTAAATGATATTCATCCTGAACGATCAACCATACATTTGACAATACGCATCGCTTTCAAGTGCAAAAGGCCCGGGACAGCACTCATTAACTTCACATAGAATCCACGATTGTCACGATTTTGCTTGATCATCGCCGGACGCCAAGAAATCAAGAAACCCATCGCAAAACTGGCGCCTTATGCGAATATCTTTTCTTGACATCGTACTACGATCTTTGAAACTCTCTGAATTATTTTGAAGCAGATATATATCCACGTAGGCTCCGTGTTAGAACTCCTGACTGCACGAGGTAACATTGACAGCTGCCCGATATCGATGGGAGTTTTTTTGTTTTTTTTTTTTAAAAAAAACTTAGTAAACAAAAGGATTACATCTATCAACCACCAACAGCCGCAAGCACAAGATCGCACACTTCCTGCTTTTCTGCTTTTACACTCAATTCTAGAGTCACACCTTGTCCCCTTGAATACGTCATCCGACAGCGGACTAGGACCTTCCCACCACCTCCGATCACCAAACCGGAAAGCTGAAGAGTATGTACCGAGGTGGAAGATGGCGCTTCCGATCCACCAAGCGGTTCCATATTGAGCACCTCGATGATAGAATCACAAGCGGCTGGGAAATTCAAGCTTCAATTAGTTATCCGGGTTCTTTAATTCCAAGGCCAAAGATAAATAAATCGCACCCTTGAGACTTTCCATAGCAGACAAGGCAAACGTTTCCGTGGCACTGGGAGCGGAGCGCAGTCGGTCCCACTCAGCCCCAAAGCTAGAATAGCTAGGTACAATGTAGTCGCCCCCAGCACTTAGCTCCACCTCTTCCACTTGATACTCGTCTTCGTAACCTTCCTCTTCCGGAGCTCCTGTGGAGGGGTCTAGCTCTTTGCTGATATATTTGAGCGTACACTGGAATGAAGCAATGGCGTATAACGCCGGATCTTGGCGCGTGAAAGACACATAGACAATTCCGGGAGAGTTGGATGCGGTGAGAGCAGGTAGAGGAATGATGAAATCCTCCACTAGGCCTCCCTCGTCCGTTTGTGGCTGCATAATCACAGACACTTGCTCAAGAACGGTATCAGGTAGCGTGTTGGATATGTTGAACTTCAAAAAAAAAATCAAGAAACTATGCATGCTATCTTGACAAGAGAAAATGCGAACCGACCTGGAAGACGACATGCTCTTTGAAAATATGCTTGACACAATTGACTTGATATTCAGTTTCGCTCTCCGTAAGTTGGGCAGGTGTTGCACTACTGTTGAGCACAGAACCATAGGAGGTAAATTCGGGAACCTCTGCAAGCTGTTGAGCGTATGCTGATTGTTTCTCCGCCGCTGAAGGAGCCGCTGGGGCGTCGACTGCTTTCTTTGTCAGAGGAACACCGATTGTATCCAATGTACTCGGACCTGAAAATGAGACTTTTTAGTTGCCGGGTCAACATCAATCTTAAGAACTCACGAGCGGCTTCTTGAGCCGCCTGAGCACGACTAATCTTCGGTACTGAGGCGACATCGAAAGGTTGTTGAGCTGCCGTCGGATCTTTAACGTAGGCTACCAGTTTAGACTCCAGTGCTGCAAGAGAGAAGACGGACTCTGCATCAAATAAGACGTCCGTGAATTAGAAATAGGAATGAGTACATAAAGGGCAGACCTTCTTTGACATAGGCGTCTGCAAGTGGTTTCTCCTTGAATACTTTCAGATACAAAGTCGCACGATCCCGGACTTCATCATCAACATCGTCAAGACACCTATCAAACCGGTGCTCAGGACAACATACAAAATGTGAGGCCTTAGCACTAACCTATTAAGCAGCACTGTAATGCTCTTCTTGAGCGTAGGTTCTGCTGAGTTGACACCAAATTTAGCCAAGCTGGTCACCGCTGCGGCTCTAACAGTCGCATTTTCCAACACAACACGATTGTAAATGAAGCGGATGTATTTTGCTGGTTGAGGAGACTTTGGACCTTCGACTCCAAGTAAGTGCAGTATACGGACGGATAATTTTGTGAATTCGCAATCTTCGATAAATTCGCAAAGATGAGAGAGGGCTTGTTCCTTGGATTCGGGGATAAATTTGATCATATCAAACATAGCCTCAACGACAGCACGCTTGAAGTCATAGCCACCCTCATCCCTCAACACGCCAGAGAGGAATGTAAGCATAGAGGCATGTTTTGATGGGAATTTGAGGCAGAGCGAGCGTATAGCGTCCACGATGATAACTTTGAATTCATCACTAATTTCAGTCATAAATCCAGTAATTTGTTTGATCAGACGATCAACAGATGCTTCATTGCCAGTCTGAAGAATGAATTAATCTCAGCAAAACACTTTCGGCAGAAGGATGATTAAAAGCACATACCTTCAGGAGGGTTGTGATTGCATAAGTGGCTACGCTGCGATTAGGATCGGCGATGAGGGTTTCCAGGTCGATATTACAGGTGGCCACACTAGTAGGGTGAGTCAAGGCAAGCGTAGCAAGCGTTCGAGTAGCAGCAAATTTCAGGACAGGTTTCGGTGTGGTCAAGAAGATCTGCAAAACTACATCAAATACTCTTTTTAATAACTGATCAACCATCAACTTTTCAGAAAAGGTTTACCATTGATCGGTTTTGTGAGCTGAGCGGCAGTGACGTTTTTCATCTCGCATATAGCCCGCGCAGCTTCAAAATTAACCATGTCGCTTTTATGACGCAACCAACCTTCCAGCAATTCAAGTATTTGTCTCTGGACGCTGTAATATTCGATTGGATTAAGTCCAAATGCAGTTACAAACAGCCGGGCCACGTACTTGGGATCTTCCTCCATCACCTTCGATGCATAACGGATAAGCATGCAAAGGGCCATTGGGTTCTTCAACGTGGTTCCTGCACCTGACTTGCCACCACCAAGCTGTTGAATCATTTTCGTCACCGCCATCCTATCTTGCTGACGAATGAAATACAAAAGCCCTAGCGCATGATACTGAGTGATATAACTCGTCGAGGCGATACTCTGAGGTCCAGATGGTTGACTTGAAGCTCCACCGAAACCAAGAATCCCACCTCCAGTGCTAGTCGCAAAGAAAGACGAAGACGATTTAGCGTTGACAGCTTCTTGAGCTTCGTTCACCCATCGTTTGACTACATCCTTGGCATGAGGGAATAAGTGATAAGCAGAGACGAGCGCGGCAGATGCGATAGATGGGTTACGGTCTACGATAGCAGCTTTGAAGAATCGCTCAACACCTTGTGCCATAGATGGCTATATAAAATTCATTAGTTGACAAAACCTAATGAACATACGGAACGTACGTCAATGATTTTACATAGAGCTCGGATTGCATTAGGTCGATAGATGACTTCCGAATTGGGTTGCATATCCTTCATGATACTGCTAGTAACCATGATCACATCTTCTGCTGTGGTGGCGAGCTCCTTGATCGCCAAATAGACGGCCTGTCTCAATGCACTCTGTAGCAGAGGAGACCGGCCATCAGCACTACTTCATGAATTTACTGACGACAACTCACATCTTTATGTTGGAACAATTTCGTTGTACCAAAAAACAAAGTGGTCGCCTCCTGCGTTCCAAAAGTCTCCCCAACATAAAGCAAATAAACGATCCTGGTAAGTAGTGTCCTGCACTTCCGTGGACTGATGGGGGAGTCATTGAAAACGCGAGCTTCCTGGATGATAGTGGTTTTATTGTTATAATATGAGCTTAGGCCACTTTCGTCCTCTTTCTTGGAGGGAAAGACCATGGCGAAAGAGGCCATTTTTGCGGGAGATCAGTGTAACCGTTGTGCAAAGTACTTCTTGCCTTGTGAGGACGTGGAATATTTGTTTGTCAGAACCTTCAAGGACATCTCTATTTGGCTGCATCCTTTAGATATTACACAGATGGACATAACCGGCAATGGAAAACATGTACGTATTGTAAGTATTGGGTTCATGCGGGAATGTACAGGTAGTGGTAAAAAGCAATAGGGAAAGATCGTATATTGTCCAAAACCCACAACGAAACTTTGCATTCTTCTTCGCCTTCCGCAAAAAAACATACGTGAACCTGAACTTGACCAGACGCGACGCCCTCTTCCATCCCACTCGCCCTCAATAGACACCCATGCATCTCAACACGGGAACCACAAAGAGGTGGAGGACAGAAGGACAACAAAAGTGCGACGAGGAGACCAAGTAAAAAGGAAGAAGCACAATAAAAGAAAACGGTGGAAGTGGATGATGTAAGAAATATTTGAGGGAAGGAAAAAAGGTGGTTGTGTGTGGGTGTAAGAAACTTGTGGAAAAGGTTGGAATGGAAGCAGTTAATGACTAAAAGAAGAGACCAGAATTTATCCAAATATTAATCACTGAAACAAACGGGCGCTGAGTGGGGGGATTGTGTCACAATACAGAATGTGGTGGAATGAGAAAGGCGGCCCACGTTCCCATACTTAGGCTTTCTTTTTCTTCTAGAGAATGAAAAAGAAATATATAGTAAGGGAGTGAACGTGAAAAAGAAAGGGCGTCCGTTGAAATAAAAGGTGAGGCGTCTTGCAGCAAGCCATGTATAGTGTAAGATGTGTTGTGTTGTTGGAGCCCTGTCGCCAGGCTATGTCGAAAGGCCAGGAAGATACGGTTCTTTTGCTTCTTGACGAAGCGTTGAGAAGGTTAGGAACTAAGCACAGAGAGGATGACCAGTGACATAATAGAAGGGAGAGTCAATGTTGTTTGCTCGTTGACGGGGCAAAAACCTTTGGCTTTATAGAGCGAAAACCGGACCTGCCCCGCTAAAAAAAGTCATGATCATAGCTCACTCCGGCTGCATCGATGAAGTTCAATTATCTCCCCTAACCCACAAAACAAAGCTCCCTTCTCTCTCAATCAGTCTACCCCAAACACGACCGTCTGAGAGACCAACTCTGTCGAACCGAGCGAACACTGCATTCTACCCTCCACTCCCCAATCGCCCAGTTACACTTGGGACGCGCAGAACAAGACAAACAGGCAACTGAAAGGATCACGACAAGCCCAATTACCAAAGTTCGTCACGTCTAGCAGGTGCCGCACGTGGCTGGAGAGCAGGTCCCGGAGCACCTTGTTGGGCTTGACGAGTGTGGGAGCGAAGCCTGTAAAAGGGATCAACAACCATCTCGAAAAAAATAATGATGGGAGTCAAACTCACATCCTGTCACTCGCACGATGTTCATCCTCTTCCTGGACAACCTTACGCCTGGTAGCACCTGATTTAGAACTCGATCCTTGACCACCGTCTTCCTGGGCGCCACGTTGAACGCTCCAGTCGAAAACATAGTCGTACTGGTAACCTTCACGAACGAAAAGGTCACGGAACAATTTACGAAGGTAGGAGTAGTCCGGCTTGTCGTCAAAGCGGAGTGCGCGAGTATAGTTCAAAAATATTCCAAACTCGTTGGGGAAACCACGGCAGAGAAGGTCAGTAGGCGTGGTCATCTTCTTTTCCATGATACGATCGTACTTCTGCTTCTTGGTAGCAGCTTTGAGACCTTGCCACGGGAGAGCACCACGAAGGAAATACATGAGAACATAGGCAAGGGATTCAAGGTCATCTCGACGAGCCTGCTCGACCCCTAAGTGGGTATTGATAGACGTGTAGCGAGCAGTACCAGTCAAGTTCTTGTTCTCCCTATAAGGGATGTGCAAATGGGTCTTTGGGTCACGAAATTTCTTTGCGAGACCAAAATCGATGACATTAACTTGGTTACCGCGCTTCCCAATGCCCATTAAGAAATTGTCGGGTTTGATATCCCGGTGGATGAAATTACGAGAGTGGATGTACTCGATACGAGAGATCTGTTCGAAAGTATCATAAAATGAAGGGGAAAGAAAGTGAGTAAGAGATTTGACGAACCAGCTGGTCAGCAAGTAGAAGAACAGTCTTCAGACTGAACTTGCGGCTGCAGAAATTGAAAAGGTCTTCAAGAGAAGGGCCAAGGAGGTCGAGGACCATAGCATTGTAATCACATTCTGTGCCGAACCATCTGACAAAAGGGACACCAACGCCACCTGCGAGAGTCTTGTAGACTTTTGATTCATATTCGAGTTGGGGGTGTTTGGCTTTGACTGATTCAAGTTTGATGGCAACTTCCTCGCCTGAGATGATGTTGATTCCGAGATAGATATCACCTGAACAAAATGGCTTTGAGTGGGTTATACTTTTGACGTTTGAGGAGGACAACAGACCAAAAGAACCGGACCCTATCTTTTTCCCAAGTCTATACTTGCCACCAACCCTCAAATCAAGTCTGTGAGATGCGCCGTTATCCGCCATCGATTATGTCAAGAAAGAGAAAACTGGTTAAAAATTGAGAGGTCAGCGAGAGTAAGAAGGAAAGGATGACTGGGAAAAGAAAAGTGTATGTAAGGATTCTAAATAGTCAAAAGGCATGTGGATAGAAGACGGTGATTTCACGTCATGATGTGGGCGGCTGACCGATTAACGAGAATGCGAGCGACAGGAATAATAGGACGACAGGATGACCAGATATCAGAAATGGACGCAAAGGCGAGTCGAGGACGGCCACGTTGTGTGCGGCGTGGAAGCACGGTGGCCTCAGGGATCAACGACATGGATACACGTTTCACAGAAGAACAAAAGGAGACTGTGGGTGAGACTGAGAGGTGCTTACCTATTTTTTTGAAGGAGTAGGAAGGGGAGATGGAGGGGAAGAGAGCAGAAGGGAGGATGTTAAAGTGTAAGTTGAAAGGCGACAAGAACCAAACAAGCTGTGTCATCGGAGTCTCAATTCTATGTCGCCACCCTACAGGAGGAGCACAATCAGGTCAACCAGACCCTTTTCTTTATTTAACACCCCTCTAATCGCTACTTCCATCTACCTCGGAATTGAACACGTTTGTTTTAGGATCAGTTTTTCGTTGCACTGCCTCTACTAAGACATCCCATGTCATGTAATGGAAGAAATGATACACTAGCTCGTATCGTCTAAATAGAGCATAGTCTACCAAATCATTTGTTGTTTGTTAGAATCGAACTTGTTGATCAAATTTTCTGTTCATTCTTCTCAGTCTCTCCTTTATTACCAATGGCTTATCGCCAAAACCACGATCTTTACAATACCGACCAGCAGCGAACACACTCACCTTATCAGCAAGAACCTCAACCAAATGACTACGCTGTCTATGCACCTCCCCCTCTCCCCATCGGTAACACTGGTGTTACCAACTATGGTCCCCAAGTACACGGCTACCGCAATGACCAAGACCCACATGCTAATTGGGACTCAAAGTCCACAAAATCATACCAGAGTAGCTATGCCGGTTCACAAGTCCACCTCAACCCATATGAGATGTCCCAAGTCAACATTCCCCCACCACTTCCTCAATTATCATACCAGGGAGCACATCCAATACAACAACCGCAACAGTATCCTCCACGTCCCGGAATGTATCGCGATGGAAGTAATGCTGGCTGGTCTGTTGCTAGGGAAAAACTCATGAAGCGTAGGTCTGTAAAGCAGGTCCAGCTCTTCCGTGGCAACCTCGTGTTGGACGTCCCAGTCCCTTCCCACATCACTCCAGCAGGCAAAGGCGACGTCGAAGAATTCTCCAAGATGAGATACACAGCAGCTACCTGTGACCCCGACGATTTTATGTCCTCGAGATATTCACTCAGACAGTACCTTTCTGGTCGCGACACTGAATTATTCATCGTGATGACCATGTATAATGAAGACGAAGTGTTGTTCGTCAAAACCATGAATGCGTGAGTTATCTGTGATTTTAATGCTGGTCATATTCCATCAGCTCTTTCTCGAAATAGTGTCATCAAAAATATTGCTCATCTTTGCGGTCGTACGCGTTCAAAAACGTGGGGCCCTGAAGGATGGAAAAGAGTCGTTGTATGCATTGTCTCCGACGGGCGTAGTAAAGTCCACAAGCGCACGCTTCAAGTCCTAAGTCTTGTATGCATTCGTACCATTCTATCCATTCGTCCTCCTGATTATTATCCAGATGGGATGCTACCAGGAAGGCATTGCAAAAGATTCAGTCGGAGGAAAGGATGTCACCGCCCATATATTCGAGTTCGTCCGCTTATTCATTTTCCAAGTTGCCATCACATCCTCAACGACGTTTGCCTTCAGGTATACGACAAACATCGTTGTCACCGACACAGGTGAAGTCTCAGCGAGTGCTTGCCCCGTTCAGATCTTGTTCTGCCTCAAGGAGCAGAACAAGAAAAAATTGAATAGCCATCGGTGGTTCTTCAACGCGTTTGGTCCTCTTCTCAAACCCAATGGTACGCACGCATTGTATACGCCCGCCTGCGATAGCGTTGATTGACAATTTTGCTTTTAGTGTGTATCCTTCTTGACGTCGGTACCAAGCCAACCGGGACATCAATCTACGAGCTCTGGAAATGTATACCCTTTTCCTTGGAGGACGTCACGTTTGTTTACGAGCTATATTAATTAGGCTTTGACACTCACAAGAATGTCGGTGGTGCTTGCGGAGAGTAAGTCGTGAAATTTTATTCATCGAATCTGACCTGATGTTTGTTGTTCGTTTAGGATCTGTGTTGATTCAGGTCGCGGTTGCAGCTTGATCCTTGGGAACCCGCTCATCGCCTCACAGAACTTTGAGGCATGTGATTAGCCCTCCCACAATCTACAGTGTAGACTGATATACTGCCATCTTGTGCAGTACAAAATGTCCAATATTCTCGATAAGCCTCTTGAGGTCTGTTTAATCTCCAGGATTTTATGTATATGCGGCTTAATGATTTTTTGTTTTGCTCTAGAGTGTCTTCGGATACATCAGCGTTCTTCCCGGAGCTTTCAGTGCTTACCGTTACAAGGCTCTCTTGAATGGTCCAGATGGTAAAGGACCCCTTGCTTCGTACTTCAAGGGTGAAACTATGCATGGTAGTGGAAGCGATGCAGGCCTGTTTGGTACGTCTTCACCAGATATCCTTAAGCGGATGTGCTGATACTCTTTTGTGATCCTTTACAAAGAGAGAAATATGTACCTTGCTGAGGATCGTATCCTTTGCTTCGAAATCGTTACAAAGAAACGCGAGGGCTGGATGTGAGTTTCTGCTTATCAGCACCAACAATGATATGGATTCTGACTGATAGTGACACAGCTTAAAATACGTCAAAAGTGCTAAAGCCTCTACCGATGTTCCTGGCACTGTGAGTCAAGTAACGCCTGTATTTATTTGATCACAATTAAGGCTTACATCGAACATCTTAACCTCAGGTCCCCGAATTCATCTCTCAACGTCGACGCTGGCTGAACGGCTCCCTCTTTGCCTCCATTCACGCTACAGTATATTTCTTCAGGATCTGGACATCTGGACAAAACTTTTTCCGCAAAATTTTCCTCCAGGTATGGCATATATATATATCATCTCTTATTCTATTTCTATCCCATCGCGTGTAACCCACGATGCTCACTTTTTCTTTTTCCTTTAGTTAGAGTTCATCTACAACGCCGTGCAACTCGTGTTCACCTGGACATCACTTGCAAACTTTTACCTTGCCTTCTTCTTTGTGAGTTCTGTGACACATTTTGTTTCGGCAAAACATGCTGCGTCGTCATTGTTGGCTGACTGCAAGACCTTTTTGTCGATAGTTGGTATCTTCAGCAACGAGTTCCGGTACGGATGCTTTCAATTTCCTAAGTCAAGGTGCTGGCAAGGCTGTGTTTGAGGTTTTCCTCAACCTTTACATCGGGCTCCTATTCGTCGTACTTGTCTGCTCTCTTGGTAATCGACCTCAAGTGAGTAATCTGAACCAGCTCAAACGATTTGCTCGACGGAACTTACACAATTTTACAAAAGGGTTCAAAATGGATATATACGATCTCGATGGTCCTTTTCGGTTTATGTAACATCATTACTACATGGTGTGCCGGATATACAGTTTATCTTGCTGTTCCTCACACTGTAGCAGGGTGGAAGGATATTATCAAGTACGTACCAGAATTTTGGCTCTAGGATGGGTCGTCGTTAGCTCCTTTCTAACCTGATTTATCATGATAGCCTCATCAAGCACAACAAAGCGCTGCAGGAAATTGTTATTGCACTCCTCGCCACATATGGAATGTACTTGATCAGTTCCTTGATATACTTTGAGCCCTGGCACATGTTCACAAGTTTCATCCAATACATGTTCCTCCTCCCCTCGTATGTCAACATTCTCATGATGTACGCCATGTGCAATCTGCATGATGTTACATGGGGAACGAAGGGAGACAACGGCGCTGTAAAGGACCTTGGCGGAGCGAAGAAAATCAAGGGTGACGATGGCAAAGAATTCATGGAAGTAGAGATCCCAACTGCTCGTGAAGATGTGGACCAACTTTGGGCCGCGTCTCGTGCAGCACTTAAGCATAAACCCCCTGAGGAGAAGCAGCACCGTGATTCAGCAACAAAGCAAGCCGATCACGATAGGAATAGCAGAACAAATGTCGTCCTTGCATGGGTCGGGTCTAACATGTACGTACGCCAATGAAATTAATATCCCGAGAGGAAGGCTTCTAGGTTGTCTAATTACTTTTTGATCCTGCCACAGGCTCATGATTATCGTCTTCACATCGTCTGCGTTTGCTAATTGGGTAGAGAGGCATGTCACAAAGTCTGGTGGCACGGCGTTTAACCCTTACCTGACCTTCTTATTCTATGCATTGTAAGTCATTTTTGATCTTATTTTTTCTGGATCATATTGAACCCAATCCTTTTTCAGTGCTGGTCTATCGGCGATCCGTTTCATAGGCTCGGTTTTGTATCTACTTCTCCGTTTGGTTCGACTTTGAATCTAGAACTTCCTCTCCATCTCGTTTTACTTGGCCTAGTCGTCTCTCGTTTATGGACCAGAAGCAATTTACCTATTTGTACTCTTATCCTCATACCCTACTGACACCTTGGCAAATTGATTTTGCAAGGGTGTAAATACATTTGTGCTAGTAGTAAAGATCGGCCTTTTTTGGCACCAGATTTGTTTTATTTCATCTCTTTAGGATATTACTTCGACTTTCTCAATTTTGTCCCCCTACTTTCAATGAGGAACTTTGTGGATAAGGAAAACAACGGCAGAAAAAAAATCCAAGAGTGAAATCGAAAGCGAATATAAAACAATTTTGAAAACAAAGTGCAATGATGTGGATACCAATGAACAAATTGAGAAGGGTATCAAAGTCATGGGGTATGGAAAAGTAACCTCAGCATTTATTCATTATTGATCAATTGCATGGTATGGGTAGTTTAATGAACCGCCTGATTTTGGTGAAACAATTTCAAACTGTGATGTATCCAAGCCAGGCCGCGTCTCCTCTGAATCACGAGAGGATGCCATCGATCTCGGAGGAGACGAAGGCAACATTCCCAGAGAAGACTGCCGCGGTGGAGGGGAATATGATTCTGTTGGAGACACGGCGAGTTTTGACCGCTGTGACTGCCGATGTTCCAGTCCGTTCTTGTTAACGAAATGATCAGGTATCGGTGGACTGGATGGCATCGGGTCGGGGGATGTTGGTGAAGTTCGAGTAGATCCAAAATTGATCACACTGGGTCGACGTCCGCGAGAGCCAACAGCAGCGCCTGGTCTTTCAAAACTAGACCTAGGCTGCGCTTCTGAGGCAAGAGTAGCAGGTGCATTGGTAGCATGACTTATCGAAGACTTCCATTTCAAGATTGATTTACGAGCAACAGGCTTCTCTTGCTCAGGTATAGGAGGCAAAGGCGGAGGAGAAGGTGGACGAGGTGATTGTCGGACTGGCGGAGTACGGTGGATAGGGTATGGAGACTCTTGATCGAAATGAAGACGATCAAGATTTGACGCCTTAGCAGGCTGCGGATGCGTCGTCATGTTAGGATTATTACGGTTCATTCCAGGATGTAAAGGAACAGAGAGCTGTTTTGAATGTACAAGCTGAATGGGCGGGCTCAATTGGTCTAGGGATGGTCTTGAAAGCGGCAGTGCTAAATGCTGATCCTGAGACGGCCGTCGAGGGATGTGCATTTGTTCACGCGCAGAAGGTTGTGAGGAAAAAGGCTGAAGTGATAAGCGTGTAGGAGGCAAATCAGGAACATCGGGCAAATCCAACTGTTCCTCTGAAGGCCTTTCTGGTCGTGGAGGACGAGCCATGGGCGAAGTCCGACCAGAGGATGTGGCAGACACGGTTGGTTGTGTTGGCAGCGCCGGCAATATTGAACTTATCGACTTTTTGCTATCACTCTTTCGCCATAATTTCTTGAAACTCTTGACAGATATCAGGGTCGCTCTATTAGAAGATTTAACTATGCTGGCAAGCTCCTCTCCGGTTACCGAATCAGCGGAGAACCTACTCGTGGTAGGACGGCCTTGGGTTTGAACTTGTGACACATCTGAAGCTACTTCCAGCCTCGTGGCCTGCGCACTGTGTACAGCTGTATTTGCAGCCCAATGAGCTCCCACTGGCACACTCGCGGACGATTCCACCATCGAAGGATATCTACCAAACGGATCTGGGGACAATGGTATAACAGCCGGCGAAGATAAAATTTCATCGTGTTTCGGAGGGGGGATAGGGGGGTATAGGGCTTGCTCGTCTTGGAGTTCTTTCTTCCGCCGTTCGGTTTCTGACTGAGCATCGTTTGCTGGCCGGCTACCTGGCATATATGATCTGGGAGCAGACGTCGTAACGCCATTAACGGCCAAAGAAGGGGGCGAAGGTGGCCTATCGAGTTTCCCTTCAAAATTACTTGGCTTATCTTTAATCGAGGCAAAAGGCACAGCTGGCCAAGATTGTCCAGTGAAATCCCTATCCCGATACGGACCATTAGTTTGAACTCTCACACAAGGAGAATAGAACCTACATTGGGCTCTCAGGTGGTTCAGGATAAATTTGAGGAAGTCGAGATGGAGATAGAGAACCCCAAGGTCTACCTGGAGAAAGGGTGGGTTGGCCAGGCGAATTTGAAGATAAAACATCCTTTAAGTCAGTGTTCAACGCACGGGGAGAAAGCTGGGCCATGGTCTATAAACACGGACTATGAATAAATCCAATTCCTTAGGAACAACAAGTATCACAAACCCTTTCGATTTCGTCGAGTTGGGCCTTCATTAAATATTGGCTTCTACGTCGATCGTTAGGATCACTGTCATCGAACTATGCGAAAGTCAATGAGGCATGGTGAAAGTGCACACTTTAGAATTACTCACATCCTCAGTCGGGTCCAACCCAAGATCGAGGTCGTCAAAGACAGCACCCCCTCGTTTCTCAGATTCTTCAGGACTCCTTATTCTGGCAAATTCATTGGTTCCCTCTTCTGTAGGTTCGTAATCCTCTTCAGAAGACGATTGACCAAGATATGCCAGACTTGTGCTGCTTGATAGTGGTGTTGGTGTCAGAGGACTCGGACTAGGAGTAGATGAAATAACCGGGCCTCCAGACTTATCCTTAGGTACGAGAAGCAGAGGTGGTGGTTGGTTTTTACGACTGCCGTTTACACCAATTGGAGATGACGCTCGTTTGTTCTTTGGAGGCGAGGGTACCGAGATAACAAGATTGGGCCTTGACATAAGATCTAGCAGCTCTCGTACATCGTCTTCCTCTTTGGTGGATATGTCATCATCGTCATCGAAAGCTTCCTCAGCTAATTCAGCCCCTGTCAACGCTAATTGAACAACATGAGGGTTTTTGGATTTTAATTCTCTGCCGTTGGTCATGTGAATATCTACCCATGTATCAGCATCTGTCCCAAACACGTCATCCAGAGGATCCTTGCCTCCAGTCAATGAAGACACCCTAGCGGTAGCATCTTCCTCGCCATTAGCTGAATCGTTGTCCGAGTCGATCTCTTCAGGTGATTCTGACAATGGCGCATAACTAGCAGCCTCGTCGCCGCCCTCTAGTTCATCTTGTATAGTAGTCCTTGAAAATCGTTTCAGCCTCTCCTTCTTACCCGTTAACAACTCGATTGGAACATGGTCCCCGTGTTCATCATCTGCATTATTTTCTCGATTCTTGCTGCCTTTCCTGTTCTCAGTGCGCTTGGCGTGATTGACTTTTCGGCTTCTTATCCAAGGAGCATACCATCCTGCCTTCCGGCGGTCAATGTCGAACTCAACCTTTGCTAGTATAGGGATAAGTGAAGGTGAAGTAAGCCCAGGCAAATCGATAGAGTTGGCTCTCATAGCAGAATCGTCCACTGATGTATCTGGTGTGCCTGGTTCAGATGGAGATACGGACTCCGACGAAGGAGGTGCTGATTTGGTCATCGACCTTATATCAGACAAAGATGACGCTGTTGACGGAGAGGTGTAACTTGGTTGGGGCGCGTGGGGTTGCAATGAATCTAGACCTGCCGATGCAATAAATGGTCGTAATGGCCCTGAACTTTCCTGAGGAAGGAAGGGTGTGGATCGTGTAGCGGATCCCAAGAGTAACTGGGGCGTATAAGGGCCGTTGGGGCTCAGAGCTGGAGATGGCATTAACAGATCATCTCGTTGTTCGATACGCAAAACTCGTGTCCAAAGATGTTTCCAAATGTCTTCTGACAGTCGCGGGCCCAGTTCATCCATTGCATCAGGTGGTTGGGATGAGTTTGTAGTTGGCGTCGAGATTATATAGAGTATTAGACCCGTTGTACTCGGCAAGGCATACTCCTTCGCGATTGCCCCCAACTGAGCTTGAAGAGTCGGATAAACAGGAACCAAGGTTCCGCGGCGAAAATGTACGTGATATCCCGGGGAGTTTGGCGGAGGTGGGGTCGTATGAATGGCGTCGAGATCGTTCGAATCATGAGGAAGATGGTGAGGGGGAATAACGTGTAGTAAGAATTTGGAGGTCGGAAGTTGATGAGCATGGTATCCCATTGCAGAAGTTGCGGATGAAGGCGTTGGAGACCGTCTGAGGTGGTCACTGGAACCGGCTGACTCTGAGAATGACCGGGATAGAAACGTGTGATTAGCTGGTATGGGTGTCGACACCCCAAGTGCGTTGGCTAGCTTTGCGAGTCGATGGGGAGGTAATGGTGACTTTGGTGGACACCATGTCGGCGATAAAGCAGCGGGATTAGGGGACAGATGCGGCGAGCGGGGTGTTCCGTTGTCACTTGACATAACAAGGGTAGGTTGCAAGGTAAACTGTGCCGTTATTACGAGTAAATCTTTTTGTCTGAGCGAATGAACAAGGTGATGTTTTGTATGAACTAGATATATTGCCGTAACATTAATTCTAAGCTAAGGAGTCAGAACATAGTCTATGGATGAAATGGATTAAATAGACATACTCTGTATGGAATCGTTATAGATCGACCTGGCGATTCGTAACGGAGGCCAATAATAATATATTGTCCCGAAGTTCTTGACAAAGTTCCTGGGAGCAACAAGGGTCACCAGGTTCAATATGGTCGCCTTCTGCTGCCGGCGCATGTTTGTTACACAAACAGAGCCTTTTATGGGTGTTTGCTTAGCTTTGTTCTACACCGTTCCCAACTGCCGAAAACCCATAGGACGTTTGGCATTTTATGGCGGCACAACCTCTTGCGCTCTCTAAGGTGTGATACCTCTTGAAAAGCTGCCCAGGAACCAGACCGGGGCAAGGGCTTGCTCCGAACACACAACTCGTTCGTTCGCCGACGGGAATAAGTCTATCCAAAAATGGAAAGGGCACAAGCATACACAAACAGAGGCACTTGCCGATCCCTTTGTTTATTCGACTTTTTCAAGGCTTTTCAAGTTTCAACTGTGGTTGTTAAGGCTATGGAAAATATAAAGGATGTCTGTGGATCGATTTCCATCGCTTCATGGGCATTCCATCGCAACTGTCACGCGGGAATCATCAACGATTCAGATCGTTATGTATAATTTGCGCAACTTTTTACCAGACAACAAAAAAAATGAATATTAGTGATAGCCGCGGAGAAATTTTGAGGATCCACGAGAGAAAAGCAGAATGATATCTCGTATTTTGAGGCTGATAGCATTGTTGATGAAGGATGCCAAACAAGACAAAGGTTGGGTGGCGTACAACTTGGTCTTGACCTCGGACTCCATTGTTTTCAACCTTTTTTTTTCTTCTTTGTTCACTATTCTTTTCACTTCACGACCGGTTTTCGCTTTTAGTCACGACAAACGCATCCTTGGACTGCAATACGAACATACCACGACCTCTTATGGATCAACAACATATTATGCCAGACGACAACAGCCCAGCAGGCTCATACCAATTCTACTCGAATGATCAAGACCCTACCTACGGCATGTCTTATGGCCATACTACTCTCGGTCCATATATCGTACACGCCCCTTCAACGCGCAGTATGTTGTCATTTTTCCCAATAACCCCCAACTACCCGTCCATCTGATAATCTCTTTCCATCTACTTTTCAGACCAGATGGTCCCAGAAATTCATTCTCAGTATCAAAATATGCCCCTTATGACTCCATATACGTCAGGAGGCGTGTTCTCGACCTCTCCGCCTCATGGTTCCCTGCCCCCCTCGGCTTCTCCACCTCCCCCATCACCTGAATATGATGCCCTTTCTCCTCCTCTCTCCGGATCAGACACATCAGCAGACGGAATTTACCACCATTCAAACAGCAGCGGTGCAAATTCTCCTTCGTCCTCAAGAGGTCACAGCCTAGTTCATAGAACTCCTCGTTACAACCCTACTCCCTCTCCAACAAGCTCATCAGGCCGGCGACGTGGTCGCTCTCAAGACTCAGACGACGACGACAATATGGGTGTTGCATACGTAGAAAATCTTGCCAATTCTCGGAAGGAAGCTACTAGAAGACAGAGGATTGAGGCTGAACAACGACGACGTGATGAACTTCGCGATGGATATGCCAAACTCAAAGACGCTCTTCCAGTATCCAATCAGAAGAGCAGTAAGGTATCACTACTCGAACGAGGTAAGATTCCTTGGATATGCCATCTAAATCATGCTCATCCAAGCACGACCAGCGACCAAGCACATCATACAATTGGAGAAGGAAAGCAAAGAGATGCAGTCTCGGATAGCGTTCTTGGAGCAAGAGTCTACGAGACTTCGAGCTCTTAATGAGAAGATTTCTCTCAGCTCCGATGGAACTCCATCTCCAGAAATGGCTAGACATATATCCCCACAACCAGATGCGGCACCAAGTCATTCCCTGGCCTCTGTCCGCGGTCAACAACCACCATCCGAGCACTCGAGCCCGTCAGCATCGGAGGGTGGTCATTAAAATGCGTCCAACATTTATTCCTTGATCCATTTTTGTACACACTTCCATCTCGAATTCTTTCCATTTTTACCCGCTATCTTCATATTTTTTGCAGCATTTTCGCTCGAAGGAATGGTTATACGTTATTTACTGTAACACCTTGACGGAGGTTGGTGAGCTGGCGCTTTGTTTACGCTGCGCGTTACATTGCTCCGTCCTTCCTCCCAACTCCTTGCTCTTTGAGAGATACCCAGCGACTTGACGTCGTTGGCCGCTGTGTAACGGACCCACCGGCTGCGATATTGTTGTTGATCTAGGTCGCATCCAATCTCGTTGATCGAGTCGTCCTTCCACCTGCTGTGGACCCCCATTGGAGGAAGAAAAACAAACTAAAGATTCCTAGCGAATCCCAGATGTACGCTACTTCCCGGCAACTAGACCTCCCGAACCACGTTCCCAACATTTGCACAACTTACGCCTCACCCTATTTTGTGACATTGCATGATCTAATTCCGTCTGTCAGGCCAAACCATTACGAGGATAGATTCCAGATTTAACTTCCCAAAGACGTTGCTTCGCCAATCAAAATCTCGAGGTAGCCTATCCACACCTCCCTCTGGAAGCCCTTTTCACGATTCTTGATGATCCAAAAAAACCAAACCCTTTTCTGCATCGGTCGGGTTGGCATTTACCGTTGCCCGTACGCGACTAGGGACGCACAACCACAAGAACCCACCCTGTCTTGTGAAATACTTGCCCAGCGGGCATCGACGCAATTTCTTGATGAGACTCTCGTCCGCAACCCCGTTGGAACGCATTTTGCGATGTTGGGTTCTAGGCAGTCGTTGACCTGTTTTACTTACCTACTTGCCAGCCTGCCAACCCTCATGCTCTCAGAATCGTACTCCTAACCATTCTAGTTTAGATGCATAATTTAAATTTCTTCAACAAAAAAAGTCTGGTTTCCTTCAATCTGGATTGTGTCTTTAACTCATGAATTCACGTAAACTTGGACCGCTACACGCAAATACCTCTCATTATTGCCTATCTTGCTCAATCTCGTTTCAGAGAGAACCAGTCTCTTTTCGTCTTTCTTGGAAGTTCGATCCAACTCGCTTGCTTGCTCATTGATTCCGACTATTGAACGACTACTAATAGCTCACAAAGTAAGTTGATTTTGAACATATGCATTTGTTCGGTCCCAGTACCTTCAAAAGGTACTTATACATTTGCCTATACTAATTGATAGTATTGAAACGGCTGAAGCTCGAGCTCGCTACATGCATTTAACACGTTGCGCCTTTGGCGTTTCAGAGCTCGAGATCTCGACGTCAAGTTCCTCCTTGCCAGTGCCGCCCGTGCAACAAATCCGAACTTGGCTCCTCACCCCATTTTGCATGTCCCTCGATTAAAACACATGCCCCTCTGTCAGCACACATTGCGGATAAGTGCCTCATGGTTTACTTTGGCGTCAATCTCTCCGCGTGTTGGTGCATGCTATGCAAGATTGGGAACTTTCCGAGCTTTTTCAAAATTTGAATGTTCCATTCAGGATACGGTGCATCTGAGCGCGTTCACTCAACATCATGAATTCATAAATTTATCTGTCTGTTCAGCAACCACTTCGAAACACTGCAATCTGCTGATCATGCTCCATTGTTTTCGGTGGAAAGTAATTCATTTCGGACTTGTAATACTTAACAAGTACAATGCTTGATAGATTGCAATTAAATTGATTTATGGAATCTGCACCCCCAACCTCGACGAAAAAACAATTGCAAAAGAACTAACTTAGTTACTAGCCTACTTGACTATAAGGCCGGTCAGATCCAATTCAACATCAGGACTATCGGTCAACTTATCTTATTCCAATGCTGTTCACTCAAACGAGGAATTGATATTGAGGACGAAGGTCGTTACCTCATTTAAATCCTGTCAATTCCAGCCACTGTGAGTCGTTCGGTTTATCGTTTGTTTGCCGATGTCACCAGAAGCCCGACTCATTTTAGAACGAAGATGGACTGGTCTCAGACTCCTGAGGATTCGCAGGTTTTTTTCGCACCATCTGTATCGGTCATAAATCCATGGATGTATCCGAGTCTTGAACCCGGCCGTGATATTTCCACGTAAAAGTGTCTGGTTTAGCGAGGGCCAAATACATTGTTTGAACAGCTCCGACATGCGACCGAATTGGGCGGCCCCGGTCCACTGCCTTCACGAACAAATGTTGCGGACTCTGCGGAGTGTCCTTGTTTGACATCGTTGCCATTTTTCCCAGTAAGACCATGCGGCTGCTGCTGAGTAACAGAGTAACACAAGGGGATAAGGTCCAGGGTGAGCATCCCTGGTATAGCCACCGGTGATCTCTTACCTAAGCTGATTCGCTTGGAATTACCATCTGGTTTCCGACAGTCCACTTTCGCCGTTCGGGTACCGTGGCAGGCAGGATAGTAGGATCGTCGCCCGTTTTACAGAGATACACGTTATATGATGGACTTCGATGATATAGATGTGCAAAACCGCAAGACAGTGATCTAGAACTCGAAGGAGTCAGTTCGATATCAAAGGAGGGTACGTCAGAAATTGGTTTAGCATTTGCTTTAATATACCACACCATCGGTGAACGAGAATGTGGGTAAACAGAGGATACCGAGCCAAAGTGTTGGTTGTTAATAGGAATTCGCCAGGGCACGTTTTCGAACTCAATCGGCCAAAATAGATACAGTTAAAGCCTCTGATGAAATGGCGAGCCTGTCATAGCGAGCTTAAGTATTGAATAACGCCCAGGCCTCTATCAACGGTCGAGATGACTGTCAACCGCAAGTTGATTGCACACTAGTACTCGAGAGGCAAGTCACGGTACGAGAGCTTCGAAGAAGAGAAAGTGTGTCGTTAACCATCCCTGACATCGAGCGAACAAGTTCCCCATCGATTACAGAGCCCTAAATGAAGGGAGAAGCAAAGATGGATTTGATTAGAAGGAGAGGGGGAGGAAATCCCAAGATTGTGTGTGATTTCACGGCACTCGGGATGAATAGAAATGTCTTGTGCCATAGCCTGTTATGGCTTTTCTTGGCAAGAAAAAAGAAATCGGGGTATAATTCCATATCCGCCTCCCGAATGTGACAATTTGGAATTTGGTACTGATACCAATTTCGATTCGTCGAAACGTGATCTCCTAAAAACGGTGGAGGGGTTCTTTCGACGGGGAGAGAAAGCACTCAGTGATCTGAAACCAAGGATAGAATTCAGTGTGTTTGAGGTCCTTCTATAACACCGGCAGCAACAGTGGTATCGGTGATTGGTCAAGCAACGGCAAAAAGACGCGACCCGAGATATATTTCCGAGTCCGATACAGAGCTAGAGCTTGAGGGAGGGAAAGGTTCTACTTGATTCAGAAACAGTGTGAGAGCAAAATTTTACATCACACTTCTTTTCAGGTTTTTATATATGCAAGGTTCAGAGAAGAATATTAGGGATGAACCATCGATGAACGGCGAAGATGGAAAAGTAGACAAGAGTGCATTGAAAGTCGGCTAAAAGAACGCGTGTGACAGGTCGATCACATGATGCTCTGCTCCAAGGCCGGACCATACAAGTCACGGTAATATCATGTCACGCTAGGAACTTGTCCCGTCGCTCCCCACACCCACCAGCTACGTCTAGGGCACGATTGAGCATTGCACAGGCAGCACGGATACCTAATTTCCCTGGCGGTTCCAGAAAGTCGATCTTCTAATTAGTCTTGATCTTCTGTGATACCTTTCTCCGCTTTTCATTCAAGAATCAAGGACTCGTCTCAATTATTATTTTGGTGAACTATGTGGTGCGTCAGAGTTTTCACACATTCGTAGAAACCCTGCAGTACTTGATTGGAGTTAACCTCCTTCCTCTAACTTGAATTCAGGTGTGACAATTGCTTGCTCGTGTTGCCCCTAGTAAGCCGTCCTTCGTTTGCTCCTACAGTACAGATTACTGATCCGTTTCGCTTTGCCTATATTACAGAGGGCTGGTGCTATCGCTTTGGCTGTTTTAATTGCAGTAATAGGCTCTTCTTTGTTCCGCTATCCGTACATCGTAAATTTGACGAAGCTGTCAGGCTTACAGTATCGGCGGTGGTATCTTCTTATTTCTGGACGGCTCGTTTCTCTTTTTTGTCTTCCCAGAATGGTGATTAACCTCGGTTCATTCATATCTATGGATTCTGAATCGAACTCGTAGGCACATCTACGGAGGTATCGGCCTAGGTGTAGGTTTTGCTGCGATCATAAGCATGTTAGCCCTGTCCAATGTTGGTCACGCCTCATCCTATAGAGATTTCCGGAAATCTAATCGGTTACTGACTTGGACTGGCAGCGATCGCCCACTTGGATTAACGTGGCCACTTTTTTGTGGCCACTTGTGATTATCATTTGTGGTATACGAGCCGTGATCATGGTCGTCGAGCTTCAAAGAGGGTGAATAAGCTTTCACCCCCAAATCCTTACGTTCATTTTTCCCATATTAATTGTGTGTTCTATAGACAATACAAGATCATATGGGAATGCAGTAACGGCGGACGACAATGGACGGCTGAAAACGCCACACCACCTACGACTACTAGATTACTGCCAACTCCATTCTGCACATCTGGGTTCTCTAGCGTGAACGCGGCCTTCATTATATCGCTCCTGGTAGACCTTGTACTTCAGGTAGGCATTGTATTGAATTTATTATGAAATTGAACTACTACCAGTGTCTTTTAGATATACATGTATTTTTTGACATGGAGATACAAGAAGCGATTGCAACATTACTCTAGTATGAAAGGACCATGGCAAGGCGGTGAGTGATTTTGAAACGAATCTCATTCCCAGTAGCACAGGTCTGACTTTGAGTTGAATTTGACAGGATATTACGCTTAGGATTCGGGTTTTTATTATTTCTCCTTGTATTTACGACCCAGTTATGACGGTTACGAGATGATGTTTAATGATTTAAATAATGATGATAACCAAATGAGATATTAGGGTTTGGGTTACTAAAATGAAAGACTTTTATGGTGAAAATAGCGGATCTTGATGGACAGGCGATAGAGTGGGAAGTTTGGATCGGAAATCGATCCGGAGATGTGGACGGGGGGGCAGTGGGGAGTCTATAAGCGGAATGCCTCGTTGCAGAACAAGTCCAGATAAATACTGGCGGCCCATCTCTCACAAACTCCCCATTCCTCTATTGTTCCATCCCCCGCCCTCCTCTTCCCCCGCCCTCCTCCGTTCCATCTTCTTCTTTGCATTTTCTTATTCCTTGGTACTTGGACCTCTCCTTGTTCCCTTGTGTCCTTTGTCTAACCCCAGTACTTTTAGTCCTCCTTCCTTCTCCGTCCTTCAGCAATGTCTGCCACTCAGCTGCTTTCCATGGATTTCGACCACAAGGCTCCTTTCCTAGAGTCTTCCTTCGATTCCTCCTTCAATTACATGGACAGCGGCCTCGACTACTTCCAGTACCCTCCTCCTTCTCCCACTCTTGGTGTATCTGTCGGTCGTCAGTTTCTCATCTTTTCCCCAAAACACTCTATATCGTTTCTCACAATTTTACTTAAACAGTTCCCCATACCGCATCGTCCATGGATTTCACATCGTCTTTGAACGCCATGAACGAGTACACCTACTCATCGTCGTCTACTTTCAGTCCTCCATCACCCCCCCGATCCTTCTCTCCTGAGGGCATCCACGCTTCCCCACCCACGCTCACCTACAACATCAGTGCCAGTGAACTTTCAGATGGCATGCCCACAGGCCGTGCTAGCAGAGGAAGTGGTACCCATTCGCCACCATCTGTTCCTTACGCTGCGACCGTACCAAGGTCCCACCGCTTCAACCCTATCGCTGTCCCTGCCAACCGCACTAGCGCTAGGGCTGCGGCACACAAGCGCAGATCGAGCAGAAGCAACGATGATTCAGACGATGATGATGAGGAATTTAACCCTGGACCCACAACTGCTGGAGGTAGCGACTCTGCTCCCCGCGATTCGTAAGAAATCTCATTTCTCTATACCCTCATAAGTTGATTGTACATATTTAGGCGCCGCGAGACCGTTCGCAAGCAGCGCATCGAGTCAGAGCAACGACGACGTGACGAGCTCAGAGAAGGTTATGCACGCCTCAAGGAAACCCTCCCTGCGTCGAACCAGAAGGCCAGCAAAGTGTATCTCCTTGATCGAGGTTTGTTCATCTTCCCCATACCAACGTCACCATCCATTGATCGATCCTTTCAATAAATAGCCACCAGCCATATCAAGTACCTGGAGGCTGTCAAAGATCAACTGGAAGCACGACTTAAGGGTGCCGATCATGAAGTCCACCGACTTCGGAACGTCAACGAGGCCTTGATGCTTAATCGTGCCGGTGCACCTACCCTCACGTCGCCCTCGACGTTCGCTGACTGATTGCCTCCTTTTGGCAATCTTGGACCCCGTCTGATTCACAAAAAAAAATCTCACTCTCAGAGAATCTCGTGATCTTTTGCTGAGCGCTATTTTATGAATTCAAAACTCTTCAGACGGGCTGCACTCACGAGTTCGAAACCCTGCAAGGACAGGTAAACACCATTACTGCATTGATTTATGAAACGGACTATTACGCATTTTACTATCTATCATCACGCATCTAACTCCGCATCGCTGTTCTTCCCCTCCACCGTTGGCCTAACATTAACCAGGAAGGTTTATGCTTACTAGGCTTGTGTATCGAACACAATTCCATGGTCCGACACCTCTCCCCCTCCTGCTCTTCCCCCTCTTTTGCAGCGGCGCTGTACACTTCAGTCATCTCCGTGGATTTTCGGCACTCTCATTGCCCCTGAGTACTAAGAATCTACCGCCTTGATGAAGTGGAGGAAAACGACGAAACCGACGACGACGATGGGAACTCAGGACACCCGGTCGATGCTATGCACAGACACGACACTCACCGCAAGACTCCAGGTAGAGCTTTGAGGCGTAAAATCTCCCCGCTCTTCGTGAGCGCGTGTGAGTGCATGCTTCGCCTACTTTGGAGACACTTTCTTGTATTCTATCATTCTAAACCGTCGACTTGTCTGACACTGCATCCCAGTCCTATTCCATCCCATCCACATAGACCGCTTGAAGGCGACGACCACTTCGGTGTGGTTCCGTGCCTCGCGGCGTGGCCGATACACCGGCATCGTTAATCCTTCGACAATTCCTCAAGATTGAGCAGACGCTCAGCCATGGATATCAACTATTTAGCCTTCTGATCATCAAGCGTATATCCATCCTGATTAATTTCCAGCCGACGTTCCTTGTATCCCTTGTCACGATCCCCATTGTTTATTGACTTCAATGTATATCTGTATCATGTTTTCCGCCATTCCCTCTCCCTATCGCGATCCTCCGATAATCATCGTCTTGGGTGTCTGATCAACTTCCTTGATGTGGTTCTCTTCTTCCATCCGCTCTTCTTTCCCCTCAACCTCTGTCCTCGCACCTATTTCCTATTGTCCAAAGCTCATCTTCCTATTCCCGGCCCATATCGTAGCGCATCGCTTCTTGCGTAGGCCGCACGATGGTGGCCCAGCAAGCCCAAACGTTCAAGCTAGGACAACGCGGAGACCCCCCCTTTGGTGCAATCAGGGCAGAATTTTTGATGATGACGAAACGATTTTATTTATCTCGCCTGCCTTGTTTGAACCCAGCTTTGGCGGACGCGCATCCATCTCTTCATTTCCTCCACCCTTTCGCCAGGTCATTCGCTACTACTGTTTGATTTACCAATGCCCGACGACATTTCCCCGACGGACCCTCCCTTTCGCCTTTTTCGCATCACGGTATGGCTAGTCCCTCTGCCCGATGCCAGTAAGCCGCTGAATAGCTGGGTTAATCTTGGTTAATGCTCTCTTGTCATTGCAACATTGAACAGTATATGCATCACGGTGAAATTCGGGAATCATGGATAATCCTCTGGCCCTCGCTGAAGAACGCTTGATGCTTCTTCCTCACGTCTTTCCCCCTAGATGCGGCTGACCCGCTAGCTCGGTATCCTGTCGGCGCTCTTGGGTCCGGTCTGGCTGGGCGGTCTCTTGCTTGGCTTTGTGCTCGAGGTAGATGATATCTGTTTATGAGTCGATTGTAATGCCCTCTTATGTACGTACCTCACCATCCCTCTACATATAACCTACCACCATCCCTATCCTCACGTTGTCCGCTCGATGGGCCATTCGTCATCGTGGGTTCCTGTGCGCTTGCGCTTTGCTTACTACATCAACCACCTTCATCCCCCTCACGTTCTTCAATCTGAGATTGTGTTCTACATAGTTACGCTGTAGTACGATTTCTGTGTGATCTTACGAATGAAATATCAGCTTTTATGAATTGTGGTTACGTACTGAATTTATGAACACACTTTCCAATGACATCGTCAACGCATATAGACTAGATCGTTGAGCCAGTCGAGTCACAAGTGGGATCAGACTGACATGATAACAAATGACCCGAAGCGACGACGCTGATTTGTCGCTGATGACTCCATCGATATCGTGTCTTCTTTCTTGACCAACTATAATAATAAAAAATGAGTGATATCGCCGCAATCCGCAGACAGCTCAGGATAAAATCAGGTGTGGTACAACGGTAAGCAAGCTTACGAACATTGGTATCTATCCTGGCTATCAACTGACAAGACGGACCTTGCGTGTCCTGATTTACGATAGGTTAACAAAAGAAAACGGTCTCTATCACAAAGAAGCTGATCAACTCGAGGCAAAGAAGAATAAATATATTGCAGATGGCGCCGAGCATTGGGATATCAGTAATGCTGTAAGTTAACATCGGACAGGAACGCTTTTTTTTATTTCTTAAAAAAAGAAAAGAACATAAAAAATCTCACTGATCAAAACTGATAGACAAAAATGATGGAAGAATCTAGAAAGATGGTCCATGATACATTCACACGTTTGAAGAAGGCTACTGAAGAGTTGGCTGCTCTGGTTGTACGTCCCTTTTTGTTGTTACTTCTTTACGTGTCGGGGGGTCGTGTAAACTAACTGGCACATTTTTTTAGACGTCAGCGAAGAAGGAAACGGAATTGGAAAATGATGAGGAGCTCATCAAGGCGGAAGAGATACTCAAGGTGGCTCAAGATGTTGACTCAAAGGTTTAAAGGATACAGTATCAGGAAATCATATGTACATTTTTACACACTGAAATTTATGTAAAGAAGGGCGAGAGAATTCTCAGTGGCGTTATTCTTGCATTCTGGTCTGTTCTGAAGGATCGCCTTGGTCGGCAGCAGTTGAGTGCTTATATCGAGCCTCTTTCACTCGCACAAGGGCAGCGAGAATCCCCTTCCAAGCATCGCAGTCTACTCTCTCTTCTTGAAGGCCGCGATTAGTTTGTGATGAACCCTCAGATGGGAGTCCGACACCAAGAGAAGGCGGTATGAACCCAGGAGGAGGCGCATTGATGGCGGAAGGTGCAATGCGGGAATGACGAATGTGAGCTAGTGAAGAACGGAGAGCCACTTGGATTGACTAGACATGAGAATGAAGAAAAGGAACAAGTTCAATAATCTATTTTTTCACAAAAATAGAAAGAAAGGGAAGACACGAACATCTAACCGTTCAAAGTATTCGCTGACTTCGAGAACGAACTGCTCGGATCTTTCTTCACCTTGTGGTAAGTTATCGTCGGAACTGTCCGTTTGAGGTAAAGTTAGCAAAGAGATTGAAGACGCAGCCAAGGCTAGAAGACGTGTTATATCCTAAGAACCGTTGAGGCCGTTCAGGAACAATCTTTGAGACTGTTACAAGCATACCTTATCCACTTCACCTAGAGCGTGTATTTGCCTTGCAGTCCGACTTGAAGTCCATATAGGATCGATCTCCAAGCTATCCACTTCTTGGTCCATAGTAGCAGACGCCAGGGTTTAATATGCCTCACGATATCGGTCCGAGGTGTAGTTCGACTCGTTGAGGTCATTGGCAAAGAAAGGCTTCGATGTACATAAGAGGTCTTTCGCTGGGAGTTTTCTATGTGCTAGTTTATTGTCTGACGCATTCCACATGGCCTTGCTGTCCGATATTGGAGACATCCAAGGCAACTTAGATAGGTTTCCTGCATAACATGGGGCATGGTCTTGCTTGTTGCCATCCTCGTAGGGGTCTCAATCTATTATCTCTCCTAACCCCGGCAATTGGCTTTCTTTGTCAAGGCTGGTGTCAAACTCCCATCTTGACCTCCTACGTTTCCACCATGGCCGAAGCCTCCGGTTGTAATCTCCACCATAGCTGATCGTAGGATTCATGATGGCCTCCGCCGTGACCAAACTGGTAATACTTCTACCTTTCATCAACATCAAGTTGATCCTCATTGCGTCCATTACCATAAACCTGGGGGTGCTGGCTTTTTCCATACTTTTGACCTCCCCGTAGCGCGGTGGATTGTACTATTGCTGTAAGATGGGCCAACTGAAAGATATTGATATTCGGGGTTCGTGTCTGTGAGCATTGTAAAATTGTAGTGCGACCTCACCCGGCGAATCAAATTGTGGAACGCGATTGTCGTCGTCGTCTCTGCGCGCAGAACTAGAGGCGGCGCCGACTTCCGCATCCAATATTCTTGTGGCATTATGAGGTTGGATATCCTTTATTATCGTCATTACACTCAATACCATGATTGCCTATGTCACCATCGTGTCGCTGAATGATTCCTTGGAGCAATCCATTCTGCTGAAAGATTTTGGCTGTTGACATTTACTCAAATAATTGCCAAAACTGCCAAGGACATTCAGGAGCGACAGGATGAGCAATGACTGCAATTGGCAGTTGGCACAACTGCCCCATCTATCTACACTAGAATTTCTTCAATCTTAGTTCTTTGTTTCCTATTCTCTTTTTCTGGTCCTTGACCTCAGCGCCAAACTGCTGCTTTGTGGTCTTCTTTTCAATCCGTCTTGTTTGTCGTTCAGCTTGAACTGCTGCTTTCCTCGCTTTCCTGGCTTCTTTTGATTCATTCCTAGGTCGGGTTATGGTTTCGCGGTGAGGAGCTATAAGCAGATATAAGTTTTATGAGGACATCATAGGCAGACAGCATACCGTCATTATCAGAACCCTGGGATTCATCTGAGGTATTTATAAAAGTGACCGTGTTCATAATTTTCTGTGCGTCTTGAACAGTGTCAACCAGGGAAGGAAGGCCCGTTTTACGATCAAGAGCGATCTTCGGCACCGGCTTGGCGTCACGAACGCGGATGAGACGGGGGTGGTTCTCAAGGTTTGTGTAAGTTGCTGAAATGTGGCTATTATGAGTTTGAATAATGTGACAGTTTATAGTGACACACATAATATCGTCTCGCAATCCCATCTGTCCTTTTTGTCCTCTTCATCGGATGAGAAGAGATCGTTGGTGTCATCGGCCACCTCATCGCCACTATTTGAGATACGAACGCGTTCATCTTGACCCATCGCGCGTCGCAGAACATCTAATTTCTCTGGTCCGCTTTCACCCTCAAGCTTTGGCTTCATTTTGCGACCAACGATTTCAAAATCGTTTAAGAATTCATTTACCATCGAGTCGAAATCTTCGCGGGTTGTGATCAGTTCTGGCGCTTCATCGGAATCGTTGTCATGGTGGGAGGTTATCTCGTCTTCGTCTTGATCATCGTTGTAGACTTTTAAGATCATCTGGAGAACATATGTTCAACTCCCACCAAATAGAAGGATGAAAGAAATTACCTGGTCAAACCGTTCATCAAGGGTCTGAAGAGCTTCATTTCGATACATAGATGAGCTGCTCATACTGTAGCCTGACGCATCACTGGTTCCTTTTCGTCTACGTTTTCCTTTCCCTCCAATCACAGACATTGCAGGCAAGCTGCCCACTGTATCCCCGCCATCTGAATCGCATCCGTTTTCACTGCGTCCACTCTGTCCTAGCCCATCCTGTATTTTTTTGAAATTAGAGAATCTTTGTTCCCAGCTTATATCTTCTCCAATAGACTGATCTTCTTCAATGTCCCCAACGCCTTGCTCAGAGAATTCAAATTCAACATCTTCATCGCTTCCTCTCTCTCCATCAGCAACCAATTCGTTGAAAAAACCGTCTTCAAGCGCATCGTCAACAAAAGCATCATCGTCTAGAGCTTCGAGGGTTTGTCGAAGATGAGGATCCATATCAGGTTGAAAACCAGAGATGCTTTCAGGTATTGCTTGTTGTGATTCATACGTTCGAGGGATCTCATATGCAGATGCCAGGACGCCATCAGGAAGATCTAATAAATTGAGAGAGTTGTTGCGTTTCGACTGGGTTGGAGCCTTTGGTCTTGACGAGGATGGCACTTCAATTAAGACGCTTTCAACGCCTTCCTCTTGGACCCCGACGGGGCGTAGATGTTGCATGTAGTCATATTCTGTATCATCGAAATAGACGCCGTACAAGGCAGCTTCACCGATTTCTCTCTGGCTATTGGGAAGATCCTCAGATGATAGAATTTCTTCGAGATCAGCTCGAGATTTTCCCTGGTTGAAAAAGTGAGTGCCAAACAAAAAGCGAATAGATAAAAAAGCACTTTTTTGGTATTCTCTCGTGTAAATGGCTTCAGTACGTGTCTACTTGCGTCTGGGTCATTAATTAGAGGATCCCGTTGGGAACGGTGAACGAGTTGGAAGTGCTTTGCGCCAGGTTGACGAAATAGTGGTTTTGGCGGCATGACTGAGAGGAAGTGTGTGTTACATAAGCCAATACTCGTCTTGCAAACCGCCATCTGCTGGGACAAGACTCAACTTGCACGAAACAGCTCACAGCAACAACCGCTCCTTTTTCACGACGAAGGCCTTAATTGTCCTTTTATGTCTATTATGGACGCACGGATCAGTCTTCAACGCGAGAATAGTCGTCGGGGCTTCTCTCTATACGTCTTTTCATATATCTCCAAGGTGTCCTCTGTTCTAACAATTTTCTCGTCTCTACTAGTCACCAGAAAGTCGCCCTTGAAATCGACTTCTCTGGAGCGCTTTGGGTACGTGTAGAGATGGCCATCTTGTCGTTCAAGCATACTAACTCATCTACTGAAGGGATATACTGAGATCATCATTATTCCCAACAGCAGCGAGCTCAGGACTATCCACCTCCATTCTAGGCAGTGTAGTACGTCAAATGCTTCATCTGATTTTTAGTCATGACCTTTTCCTCTCTAGCCATCCATAAAGTCGAAGTCGCCGGTCATCCCGCAGACTTCACACATCATGATCCGCTCACGAACATCACCATGGGAGCACAAACTGAGGCGCAAGACTGCCATCGTCATCCAGAGTTGAAACGCAAAATTTATTCTGCACTTCAGGAGAGTGATGAAGGCGAACTCTCAATCTCTATACCTCCCGAAGTACCTCTCAAGCAGTCAGGCCACTCTTTCTCCGGTTTGTCCTTCAACAACGACAGTGAGTAGGCGCCCATCTGTGTTCTCGGAGCCATCTCCCATAACTTCCTCCACCAGTCGCAACCCCAGAACCTCAGACACCAGGATACTCCCAGCCTCAAACGACAACCCCGGAATTTTCTCCTATTACCATCAATGTCTCCTACAGTCTGCGCAATCCGATTGATGGGTTCGAGTTCGTTTTGCCTAACGATTCACACCCATTCGTAAGCGGCCTTTCACGTCATAGGATCAATGACTGACTATTAGTCAAGCGCGTTCCTCATGCATATACTACACCTTCTTCCCCTGATTCCGCGAGATGTTGGGTTCCCTGTTTGGACAATCTATGGGAGAAATGTACTTGGGAATTTGAGTTTGTCGTGCCTCGGTACCTCGAGGAAAGGGATGTTACTGGAGACGATGATGATATCAATGACACCATTCCGACAATTGTAGTGTGCAGTGGGGAACTTGTGGAACAGGTATTTTCATCGGCTTATCCATGACTGCTGCTGACAAGGGTTAGGTCGCCCATCCATACAACTCAAACAAAACGATCTTCCTATTCACCCAAGCAGTATTGACATCTATTCAACACATAGCATTTGCCGCCGGCCCATTTCATCTCCTTTCCATCCCCGTCGACAACATTGTAGAAGAGTCATCAGGCGTCTCCCAACCTCCACTCTACGCGTTTTGCCTCCCCGGTCAAGAACAGCTTCTGAAATCCTCAACAGTATGCTTACGCTCCGCCATGACTTTCTACACATCTGAGTTTGGTTCTTATCCTTTTGGGTCTTACAAACTCGTTTTCGTTGATAAATTGCCAACGCAACGGTTCGACAGTGCAACTCTTTCGTTGATAAGTATGGATCTCCTCCACGGAGAAGATGGTATTGAGCAAGCGATGGAAACACGACACGCTCTTGGTCATACTCTTGCCTGTCAATGGGCTGGGATCAACATCATTCCAAAGAGTTGGTCGGACCTATGGCTTGTTAACGGCCTTGCATTGTATATCACCGGTTTGTTCATGCGGAAGCTCTTTGGCAATAACGACTACAGGTTCCGTTTGAAGAAAGACATGCAGCGAGTTGTGGATTGGGACGTCGGTGCAATGCCTCCTATATGCCAGCCTCAGGTCCTTGATCCTCCCGACGCAGCCCAATTACCTTTCATTAACCTCAAGGCTCCTCTGGTTTTACATATTCTGGATCGCAGATTGGGAAAATCAGGGACATCCTTAGGCCTCAGTCGTGTGTTACCGAAGCTCTTCTTGTCGGCAATCAGTGGGGAACTACAAAATAATGCACTGTCAACACACACCTTCTTGCGCACATGTAGGAAGGTCAGCGGTGTGGACCCCCGAAATTTTGCAGAGCAATGGATCTATGGAAGCGGATGTCCGTCATTTGGCTTCTCAGCTTCATTTAACAGAAAGAAGATGGCTGTGGAAATCACAATGCGACAGGAATCCCCAGCATATGCAGCCATGGAGAACAACGAAGTGTCGAAAGTGTTGATGAAGCCAGTACCTTTTTTTGAGGTAAAATAAACGTCTATAGGATGGAATCACCGTTAACGCTGTTATCAGGGCCAAATGACTATCAGAATACATGAAGCGGACGGTACGCCCTACGAACATGTCTTGGACATTCGTAATCCCTTCAAACGCTACGAAGTCCCGTTCAACACAAAATATAAGCGTGTGCGGAGGAATACGAAGCGTTATCTTGCACGACAAGCTGCGGCTCAGGCAGCGGCGGAAGGTGATGCGGAGGCGGCTGAAGCTATGGGCATGGTTGATATGGGATTCGGACTAGAAGTCTGGGAGAAAGAGCAAGAGCGAGAAAATTGGAAGGTAGCTGATTGGACTGAAGAAGACGAGGGAATCATGAGCGGTGCGACGTATGAGTGGATACGTATGGATGCGGATTTTGAATGGATCGCCAATATCAAGTTCGACCAGCCTGATTTCATGTGGGTTTCCCAACTCCAGAGAGACAGAGATGTGGTTGCGCAATTAGAGGTACTATTTTGTGCTCAAGGAAACTGCTGCAGGAACATCATTGATTGACCTACATCTAGGCTGTTCATGCTCTCGCTGAAAAACCAACTGCGATTGTATCAAGTACTTTGACCAAAACTGTTTTGGTGTCCAATTATTATTTCCGCATTCGTTGTGAGGCGGCCACGGCTTTGGTCAACGTAAGTCAAAGCTCAAGCGTTCCAACTTGTTATGTCATCCTTTTCTGTCCCTTATAGTGTGCCATTCGCAAACTCGACTTCTTGGGCCTGTTTCATCTTTTCAAACTTTTTCTGAGGTATTGCTACGAGCCTGAAGACCCTAACCAAGACCTCTTCGCCCATAAATACGTGCCCAAACCCAATGATTTCACTGACATTTCTGAGTATCTTGTCCGCAAGGTAAGCAAGACTTCGTGTCTCAACTCCTACTATTCTCATTTTCACACTTCCAGAGTCTTGTGGCTGCCATCTCTCAAGTTCGCTTCGAGAACGGCAAGACACCCTCCGTTGTGCGTCAATTTCTGATTGATCAACTTCGCTACAATGACAACACCTCGGATCCTGTGAGTGTTTTAAGATTATTTGCTTTGGGACAAGTGATGAACTTTCGATTTAGTACTCCGATGGCTTTTATATCTGTACTATTATATCTGCTGCCGCTTGCGCAATTGTATCAACGGCCCCACCGGAGAGAGGAGAGTTGCTTCCCTCTGAGGCTCGGGTTGAACATACTGCTGAGGATATAGAACTCGTGAAACAAACGCGCACAGAAGTTGACCGCTATCGTAGCATGGACAGACTCATCCCATCTCCACACAACATTGTAACAATTGCTGCATTAGAGGTATATGACTTTGGTGTAGCAACTCTTGACAATCCTTCCTCATCGGTATTTCACAGTTCCATATGGTTCTTGGCATTGCGAACCTTGTGCCTAGTCATCCCAGGATATTCTTTCCCTTAACAAGGTGGGCCTAAAGCAGATTCAATACCCACCTATGTGATGCTAAATAGCGCTCTAGAGAGGGAAATTATACACAGGTTCGCATTGCAGCTTTCGACGGCCTCTTTCTAACGAAGTGGTACACACCACAAATTATGCGTTATGTCCTGGCAGTTATGGCCAATGACCCGTCTCGGGTCATACGGCGCCATGTGGCTCGCAATGCGTGCTATAGCCTGGCTCTCTTGGTTCAAATGGGCGACATGAAATCAACATCAAAAGAAACGGAATCGTTGTTAATTGAGGAAGATGGAAATTCGCAAGAGAGAGCAAAGGAGTCGAAGAAAAGCGAGATGGAGGCCATGATCAAGGTTTTGCGGAAGGATCGCGAGGTAGGGAAGAATGAGGTTTTGAGGGAGTTCCTCATGCCTGTTGCTTTGTACATTTTCCCGCATCTTCCGGTTGGCAGGCCGCTGATTCCCAAATTTCCAGAATGCCGGAGATTGATCATGAAGTTCGGTGGTGCATCCTCAAACTTGCCGATCTCCTTATTCGACCTGTTGATGAAACCCCTCCTTCTGTCAAGATCCATATTCCTAGCACGCCTGTGACCGACGTTGCTCCTCAAATGCCGTCTGTGAAGGCTCCGCCCAAGATTCCTCGTGTCATTAAGTCTGGCGGTCCTCCAAATAAGAGTCCACTCATCACCTTCAACCTCCCTACCAAGCTCAAGTTGCCTGGTGGTCCTCTTCCAGATACAGTCCCACCCAAGGTCCCTCCTACACCGCTGGTGGAAATTGGCAAGAAGGCTGTCGTGTTCGCTACGCCCGAAGTTCCATTAAAGGCTGCCAAACCTAAAGGCCGGCCAGCGAAATCAGATACTAAACCAGCTCACGCTCCAAAGGCACAGTCTGGTGGCATGTCCCTAAACGATCTCAGGGCTTCACGGAATGCTCTCAAGAAACTTAAGGTCAATAAGCACGCGGCATTGTTCATCCAGCCTGTCGATCCTATAAGAGATCATGCACCAAAGTAAGGGTTTCTCTTTTCTTTTTCGTACAACATCATGACCCATGTGAACTAGCTATTTTGATATCATCAAAGATCCTATGGACCTAAGTACTATGGGTGCCAAACTAGAGGAAGGGATGTATAAGGACAGATTTGCATTCCAAGCAGATTTCCGTCTGATGACTGCGAACGCGAAGCTTTACAACATTCCTGGAAGCTTTGTCCATAATGAAGCCATCGCTATGGAGACCTTTTTCGAGAAACGTGTGTGCAATGAATCTTGTGTTACTTCCGCAGAAACTGATTAAGAGAACGATGTAGAATGGGCAATCATTAACAAGACTTTGGAGGCTGCTCAACAAGCCCATCCGCCTGTGGTCGAGCCAGTCAAAGTCGTACCTCGCCTGATTTCTTCTGCTCCTAAGGCCCTCGCAATACCAGCTCCGTTGACCACAGCTCCTTCAATTGAGGCTTTAAGACAGTCCAGTATTCCGCCCATTGCCTCATCTTCCCGACCTACAATTAAGTTGAAAGTCGGCGCACAACCCAAGCCGCAAGACACTCCTTCCGAACCCTCTCCCAAGCCTCCGAAACGAAAGACCAAGCTTCCGGAATCACCGTCCAGCCATACACCAGACGCTCCTCCACCCCCATATGTCGATGACGGTTCGCATGACATTCTCCAGGAAGTCCTTGCCATCGAACGTGAGAAGAACCAGCAACGCCAAAGGTCCATGACTGAAAAGGAGAAAGTAGTACCCAGTTCCATTCCTAGCAAGAGGAAAATGATAGATAATGTCGATGACGATGATATCCTCGAACTTGTCGCCCCAGTAAAGAAGGAACGTCCTTCGCCACCTGAACCGTCGTCATCCATCTCGATCAAAAAACCAGCTCCTGCTCCTTCAATTAAAATCAAGAAGGACAAGGCCGTGGAAATCCCTCGCCCACCGACAACCACCGTTTCTCCTGGAACCTCTTTGAAAGGCAAGGAGAAAGAAGCGGTTTCGACACCAGCTGCTGCAGGTTCTAACAAGCCGCGCAAACCGGTGCAATACACTCCAATCAATGAGAAGAAATGTAAAGATCTCCTCAAGGTACTGGGCAAGATCCCGGAATCTTACCTATTCGCCAGACCTGTCGATCCTGTCATCGATGGCTGTCCAACGTGCGTTCTTAGCGTTCCTATTTATCTATTTTTGTTTTCAAAATTTAGATGGCTCGATAGGTATTATGACGAGATCCAGCATCCCATGGACTTTGGAACTATGTTGACAAATTTGAATGAAAGCAAATACCAATCCATGGAACAATTGAAGAAAGACATGGAGCTAGTCTTTAGCAACTGTAGGCAGTTCAACACTCCAGACACCTATCCTACCAAGTGTGCAGCAATAGTTGAGAAAATATTCAAGAAGGAATGGCCCAAAGCGATGGAGCGCAAGTTGTCGTGGACAGAGAAACGAGGCTTACAGGGAATTATGACGGCTTTTGTCAAAGATCCTATGTCAGTGCGTTTTTAGCCTTTCAGGGACCCATCAACTGAACCCTTTTAGCTCCTGGGTTTTTCGTGAACCCGTAGATCCTGTGGCTCTAGGCGTACCGACATATTATGATATCATCCCTCGCAAGGACGCTCGCGATCTGAAAACAATTCGTCAGAAACTAGACAATGATAAATATGACACGGTGGAGGCGTTCGAGGCCGATTTGGAACTGATGTTGGATAATGCGATCAAGTTCAACGGCACTGATTCCGAGGTTGGGCTTATAGCTATCACCGTTCGTCAACGTCTAGACGAGCTTGTGTCAACCTGGAGATCAGGTGGTGCAAAGAAACGTAAGGATGGGGACCAAGGAACGCCACAGCCGATGAAGAAGGTCAAGATGGGTTGATTGGGTGAGGCAAAACATTTGAAATTTTATTAATTATGCTTCGCGATTTGCTACTTGTGAGGTATGATATTGGGCTATGGGCATAATATACAGTGAAATACTTTCAGTTTTGAGAACAGCAGCAGTCAGAACACTACCAGTCAGGCCATAATTCGGAGAGGATAGTATTGGTTGTTTCCTCCTCTGTAGTATCTATTTGTTTCATCCACCTATCAGGGACCTAAAAAGGTTATTCAATGAGCAATCTATACCCAGAAGGCATGTCGCTCACTAGTGGAAAGTAACGTTCCATAGCACCGATAAAACGCTGCCTATATTGGCGTGGAGTAACAATCGTTGGTTCACCTTTACCAGCACCACCTAAAAATGCCGACTCTTTGACCCAACTCTCGAGTTTCTTGTCCCAAGTATAGGTACGGATGTAATCTTCATAATCCGTCAGAGAAAAAAAGGGGATAAACAATGTCTTTGTCAAGACCTACCAACAATGCCGATCACCAATTCGCCGTTTTGACTGTCAACCTGTTTTGGGTGACAATTTAATGGCGAGTTTTTAAAACCCAGCGAGCTAGGAAACACATACACCACAGACCAAGGAGTAATCCATAACATTGATATCTGCAAGGAATTTGCTGTCATTGTATAGAGCGCCACGCAAGATGCGCTTCGAGTGTTCACGGAGATAAAGGGGGTTCAGATTTGCGGCTGAACTCACGTTTAAAAAAGTACCTAGAAATGTAGATTTAAACTTACATTCTACAAGGTTCTCATCGAGGAGCACTTCATTTTCCCGACCAGTAGACTGGACATGGCGATTACGAGTTGAACCCTTCAAGTCAAAGATCTGCAGGATCCCTTAATTAACAAGTTCCGTCGTTGCAAAACTACACCCCATACCTTGCTAAAGCGTCTGTCGTAACACAAGTTTTCCATTACAAGTAAGTTCATTTGTGTAGACTTCGATTTTCCCCGTCCTTTGTCTTTGCCTTCTTTCCTGAATGTCAACTTGTAACAACCAAAAACTTTTGCAAGCAGGGTCGGGCGCTGATTGACCGATTGTCAGAGAGAGGGAAAATCAGTAAACAAACACTAACGTTGGCGTGAATTGCTGACGACATATAATCAAAGTATGCAGGCGCAAATGTCTCCATTGTTTGCAGTTCAGCCTTCGATAATTCCTTGGCAATAAAGCGATCATCTTGCCGTGAGGTGCATGAGTAATATTCCATCTAATTAAAAGATGCTCACCTCGAGTTTTCAGGAATGCGGAACCAGACTTTCCACCGCTAGCATTCCATTTTATGCATCTTGATAGCGATTCCACCATGTTCTTTTCACAGTCATAGGTCCGCCGCAAAGCGTCAAACTGTTCGGGGTAAAGTATTGTACAACTGATGGTTAAACCGCCACTTTTATCAAAAGCTTTGCGATGTTGGTCATTGCTGTAAGCCTTGACAAAGGTTAAGCCACTTACTAATTGCCCACGGAAGTTTGGACGATGGCACTCGCAAATCATCTGTTGGATCTGCGGGATCTGCCGAGTCTACATTGACTACACCCCACGTAGATGTCGATTCTGCGACCGATCTATCATCGGGCATGAAGGCTTCGCCACCCTCGGTGAGTTTAGCTTCTCTAGCTGTTCTTTTTTCCGCACGTGACTTAGCAAGCATATCGCGGTATTGCGGAGAGCTGGAACAGATCGGTGGTTACTAACAGTCACCTTGCTGATAGTAGAAGACACACTTTAAAGCAAGAGCAATAATCGAAGTTGGTTCATCAATACGAACAACCATTGAAGAATCGCGGAAGATATGCTCGGGGTCACTCATCGGGTCGTCTCCTTCAATTGAATGGCGAGTTGGCTGAGGCCAAAATCCTGACAGTGCCTTGAGAATAGAAATCCTTTCTGCTCCATTGCCACCCAGCTCCTGATCAGAAGCGGGTGGAGTCAAAGTGGCGTCATTTTTAGTCTTCACAGCTGACAAAAATGGGGAAGGGGGTGAGTGAATTTGTCCAGGAGGAGAAACATGTGCAGTATCTCTCGCATCATGAGTATTAGGAGGATTTAAATTGATTATAGGGAATGGATCCGCCAAAGGCACCGTTTCGTCCGTAGGTTCGGAAGAAATGTGCTCTGAATCGGGAGGTTGTTTCTCGACAGCCGGATCCAAAGGCCGTTCCTCTTCGTTCCCATCGTCCTCATCATCTGCTTCGGTAGGAGAATCGGAGCTTTCAGAATCGTCACCGATGGCATCCTTCAGACTATCGAGGACTTGGACTTTGGCTCGTGCAGATGCGACAGGACGAGCTCTCTTGCCATGGATTACTGCATATCGACTTTTGGAACGTTCGGCGTCACGATTGAGGCGTTCAAAATGCTTGGCAATATTTGGAACTTTTGTACCAGTTCCTGTTGTCGGTCTCCGGAAGGCTGACTTATTCCCGGCGGTTAATGGAGGACGTGTTGGGAGCTTGTCTTTAGAACGACTGGCAGCTCGATTTTTACCTTGTTCTCCTCCTAGTTGACTAGGCTTATTTGTCGGCGGAGAGGATGGACGACTAAGTTGAGTATCTTTGCCTCGACCACTGAAGAATCGTTTCTCGGGGGACGGTCTCCGAGATGATTCATGAGATTCGAAGGAAGACGCTTTGGGGGCAGGGATGCGACTCTTCTTTGTTTCAGTGACAGTCCTCCTAGAATGAGTTAAATATCTAGGAGCGACATTGGCAGCATAACCTTGCTCAAAGTCAGATGTTGAAACTTTCCTGACAGGCATACGATGCCGACTCTTGCTGCGTATTCCCGGACGCAAGGTAAGCTGGGAGGGAAATTCCTGCTCACTCTCCGACATAACAGGACGAGGTGCAAAAGCCGTTTGGGCAAGGTCGTGCACTCCTTGAGCAGGCAAGAAATCCTGGTACTTTTTCACCAGCTCCGCGACGGTTAAGTTTTGAGCAGTACGTCTCGGCAATCGTGATGCACGCTGTGTTGATTCTTCAGCAGGCATCACTGGGTCTTGTTCCTGTATAAGAAAGGCATGATTAAAATAGCGAACGCAATGTACCTCCCTAGAAAACTAACGCTCATGGGAGGGACAAAAGCCTCTGGAAGAGAAACCTCTTCACGTGCTGCTCCGATTGTGGAATCACTGTCTGGATCTGGTTTCGTCTTGTCTTCACGGGGTGACTGGCCGCCAACTACAGCATCCACCTCTGTGCTTTGAATATCTGAGAGCTGGTTTTCAGACTTTTTTTCCAAATCAACGCCACTTTCAGGTTCAGAGTTTTCAGAGGTAGATGAAGCAAGCGAATCTCCATCCATTCTTCCTGTCTTTTCTTCTACCTCAGATGCCTCGGATACACGTGATGAAGGCAAGTACGGACTCAGTGGCCACATCGCTCGCACAGAACCAAAAGCTGAAGAAGCTCGTTGACTATTTCTGTTAGCGACTGTCTGTGCTGGACGGGGTTTTGGCAGCCTATCAACATCGATTTCCCATGCCACGATCTTGTCCTGTCGGTAAGCATGAACTTTGTTGAGAGCAAGAGTATCCAAAGGCGGGGAATCTCTGTATAACTGATTGACTAAACAGCTGATTTCCTCCCTTTCAGCTTCTGCCCTTGTAATCAGTGCGTTGACATCAGCCAACAGACGAGTGTCACTTTTCTCATCTCCCGTAGATGCCTCAATGCTGATTAATTTTAAGTCATCAACAAGACCACTATACCAGCGCATGTTACGGCGATGTAGGCGCTTAAAGTCAGCATTCTTGATGTCCAGTTGTGTTTCAGGCCGAACCCGAATTCGGAAGGGAGGGTACACTATTTCATGGAGGACGACCGGATCTGCTTGGAAACGTACTGTCATGCCCTTTGAGGCAAAATATCGGATGTGGTGCTGATAAATGTTGTGTTGGCAGCCAGCTCCTTGAACAAGTTTGACGTCCGCTGGGTAAAAATGAAGTTCTAAAAACTTCGCAAAAGAATACCTTTGCATTTCTTCGGATACGGGGATAAATGGCGTGGCAGAGCCGCATATACGACAAGCACTCCAAGTCGTAATGAGGTCGGGCGATGGGTAGTTCAAGGATCTTCCAATAATCTGACCATCCCACTGCTCCACAGCAACGAAAAGTCTTGTCTCGTTATGAACGTATACCTTACAGTGACGAGCAAGGGGTTGGTCACACCCTTTCCCAGTACAAACGGCCTTAGGATCCAGGAATTGGACGAGTGTATCACTGACAACTTTCTCTATGAACTGGCCAAGAGTGAGGTCGTTCTCGCCATAGAACTTGATACGACGTAAACTTGGAGCAAAGCACGGACGATGATGGCCTGCATCTGCCGCAGGAATTGTGTATTCCCTGAGATGAATGCATTGATATTTCTCAACAACAAAATCGTCCTGATTTTTGCGGAGATACCACTCCCAAATACGACGGTGTTCTTCATGCTCCCATTTCAACAGAGTGTAGCGGCTTTGGTAATAGATGTCAGCCTCTGTCTTCGTACATTCCGGCTCCTCTATGGGATAAAGATTGCTTCTGGGATGCATCAAAACCGACCCAGTGTTATCCGTGGACGAGTTATTAGGCAGTCCGGGATTAAGCGCGAAATAAGATTGTCCGTCATCTGGGGTACTCGCCGGTGGCAAGCCATCTTTTGTCTTGGGAGTTGTTGATCGATCTATTACAGGTAGTGCATCTATTTGCGCAACGATGTCGTCTCGTTCTTCACATTTCTGCGTTTCTGGAATATCAACAGCACTAGCTGGCGTGGCAGTTTCTTGTACGGTCTCCTCTTGCTTGTGCATTGAGTGAAGGCGCTCCTCGATCCGTACAACTTCATCTTCCCAAGCTCTCTTGGCATCGATCAACATGTTATCCAGTTCTTTCATTCGACGAATGGGATAAGGAGGCGGAAAGCGCAGAGTCGCAGAAACAGAGATAAAGGTATTGGTATAAGGCTCAAGTGACTCATCTATTCTCCTGGTAAGACGTAACCGTTCCGCATCTTCGTTTGGTAAGTCTTGGTCATCGTTACATTCCGCCACTGAAGCAACCTCTGCAAAAGGGAATCGTACATTGGACATGAGGATGCGGTGGGGCGGGAATGATGAAGAAGGGATCATGACAGAGGTTGATGAACGATTCAGTTGTAGATGACGGCTACCGGATGGTGGAATCGCCTGGGCATTGAAAGAAGGGAGGCTAATGACGGAGTCCTTCCAAAGGTGTGTCTCAAGCTTCAAGTTTCGAACAATAAAGGTCAGAAAACGGGTGACCTTCTTGATGCGTCTCAACGTTTCAAGGTCTCCACCTCGCAAGATAATTGTGCATCCCATATCTCGATTGCAGCCTTCAAACCGCATGTACGTTTTTCGCTGACCTGGGATTAAAGGATGATCATAGCTTTGGATGCAAAATCGTGAGCAATGACCGAGCCGTGGTTCCAAAGCCAGTTTGTCCATCGAAGAAAACACATCGCCCTGTGTCATTCTTGAAATAGTCTGGATAGCAGATGGTTTCACTGCACGTGCGACTGCGATGTTGTGCTGGACCAGAGCCTCTAACGCAAGCCTAGACACGGACTGCTCGACCAGAACAACGTGAGGCCGTAATGCTGCTATGCGACTTGCAAGGTTACCCAAATATTCCTTTTCTTGACGGACTATTTGGCCAAAATGCATATATTGCCCTTCAACACGGGAAAATTCTAACGGGAAAGTGACAAGCATAACTCGTGGGTTTGTTTGAAGCCTTGACATCTGTTTATGGGCGACGTTCTTTGTAATAACAGCCCCATTGACATATTCCGAATCCCTTGGCGAACCACCTGGAATTTTCTTGATCTTAACATAGCGTCTGACATCCATATCTTGTCCTTGTCGATGAGGCAGCGCCGTAAATGTCATTTCTCGTGCAATACGCAAGGCTAATCGCAATAGAATTTCTTCCCACTCTCTAATGTTGGGGATGCCTTCAATCGTCAACATCTGACGTAACATGACCTTTAGATGATGCATTGAAGCCAAATTAAGTTCCTGAGTATATCTGTGGAGTTCTCATGTGAGATGAGGAACTCACAAAAAAAGCAGTACTCACGCTGTGCTTTCTCTCCGTGTCCTCCAACCAGGTTCGGCATCGAATGAGGTGTCCAGCCTGCTCTGCACTCTACTACGTATAAAAGGCGTAGCGACTTCATATTCTCCATATGTATTTGAACCTCTGGCTCTGCTCATAGTTCGGGGCGAATCTGAACGTTCTGGAGAACCTATCGGGAATTGTATGGAACTCATCGAGGTATCAATCGTAATAGGTTTGGTAGTCGGAAACTCGATTCGGCCCTGTTCCGTGGCAGACATGTCTAGATTAAAAGAGGGACCGGGTCCATGATCCTTTTCCTCGTCAGGTAATGGTCTTCGAAATGGCGCAGGATTGTCTCGAATAGATTGCCATATGCCGTCTTCCCCTTCTGCAAAATAGGGTGTCTCCGGACGTGATACATCGTCATCTGATCCAAAATCGGGTCGTTTTATTTCCGCAATAGAGTAGAGATTGAATGGTTCATCTGTCCGCCCAAACAGTTGAGAAGCCGCGAATGGAGACTGAGGATGAGCCATATTTGTAAAGGAGTCAATACCCAGTTGGTGAGCAGGGAACGAGGTAACGGAAGAGACGATCGATCGTCGGTCGTCATCGTCACCTTCCTCGACTTTTGCAAGCTTCTCCAGACATAGGTTGCATACACGAACCATGCCTTCAGAACCAAACCTCGCACCCTTTATTATATTCGAAGCACAACGAGAACAAAAGATCTGGCCTAGACAACTCAATATTTCTGACGAATTTCATGTGGTAATAGCTTACCACAAATACGGCAGTGATGTTTTCTTCTCCAGGTAGTAAATACACTCTTGCAATCATAACATTCTTTACAATTTTCGTCATCCATCCAGTAGTCTCTTGATAGGCCTACAAAATCGCTTACATAAATTTGAAGAATTTAAGAAATATTTCCTACCTTCTCCCCTTAGTCTCCTCATAACCTTAGAGACAGATCCAGACCTATGAATGCTTGTCGAAGTTTTGATGCTACGAGCATCATCGTGGATTGGGAAGCCCGGAATTGATCCAAAAAGCACGGTGTCACCAAAGTCTACAGCTGGATAGTACAGCGACCTTTGTGATACCGAGCGATCATATTCCGCTATGTAACTCGGAATCTCCGAATGTGCAGGGGTCAGTGACACGAGAGGAGGAGCTGTCTGAGGCGGTGCAGCAATAAGAGGATTTGGCCGTTCAGAAGTCGTTGTTCTGGACGAAAAATTAGATCCCAATGGTGTAGTTGTATAAGAAGGACGCCGAGATTCAGACGCCCCAATCGGGGGATTGGTAATGTTGGACGACGACTGAGTATTGGATGTAACACCAACGGCTGAAGATAATGGGGCCGACAGGGTGTTTTTCATCCGAGAAAAGATGGAGGTGACTAGAGTGTATGACAACTGGTCATTCTCATCCTCTTCCGAGAATGGGTTGAAGGAGGTAAGACTTGTTACATCGTCCGCTAACTTGGTGCTACTCCTTGATCTGGAGGATTGGCCGCTAAGAGACCCCACTACAGGAGAAGATGCATTAGGGGATTCCATGATGGTAGGTCCTTAGACCTTATGCCTTTACCACTGCCAGTGGCTCCAAGCATACATTGCTTGAGGCTCCAGTGTTTGTTATTGTTAGGTGATGCGCTAAATCAAATGCTTATAATTAAGCTCGAGGTATAAGCTGGGTCATAAAGTGCCTTCATAAAGCTTTACATTCGAATCATGGATGACGATGATGCCGACTACATGCAAGGAAGCGATGATGATGTATGTGCTTAATGGGATTCTTCACGCGACTTCACTCCGATAACGGCTCATAGGACTACGGCTTCGAATACTCTGATGGCGAGGAAGGGAACGACGAAGCAGATAGCATTGACGTTGAAAACATGTACTATAAAGCCAAATGTATTTGCTTCTTGCTCACTACTCAGTCCAATCCCACTTATTTACATCGTTTAGCCAAGAAAGAAGAAACCCCAGAAGATGCTCTGAAAGAGTTTCGGGCAATCGTTGACCAAGAAGAAGAGAAAGGCGATTGGTATGGTTCACAAAGTTCTTGGAGTGATCAAACAACTGAGATTGTGCACCAGGGGTTTCAAAGCACTCAAACAAATGACCAAACTATTATTCCTTGGGCTACACAGACCAAACGACGCTCTAAAGACATATATCGAACTGCTAACATACACGAAATCCGCTGTTACTCGCAACTATTCAGAGAAGTCGATCAATGGGATTTTAGATTATGTAGGTGGAGGAAAGGGTGGTGCGGTCGAAGTTAATGTCCTAGAGAAATTCTATCAAGCCACAAGAAAAGCTTTGGAAGAAGCCAAGAATGAGGTCGGTACATTGTATTCTGCTTGATATTAATTACTAAAGAAAGTCCTTCAAGCGCCTCTCGGTCAAGACAAATTTGAAACTTGCGAAGCTTTGGCTGGATCGCAAGGAGTATATCCGTCTATCCAAGGTTAGTTGTGACCAGTTACCTTCCCTTCCTATCCAGTGAAATTATCACAGCTTATCCGAGATCTCCACAATGCGACAACTTCGAACAGTGAAATTGACGATCAGTCACAACGTGGAACTCAGCTTCTCGAAATCTACGCTCTCGAAATTCAAATGTACAATGAGACACGGAATTTCAAAAAGCTGAAGGCATCATTTCTCTTTATGCCAACCATCGGAGGTGTCTCATTCTACGTGCTGTATAGGAAATTTATAACGCTAGCAATGCAGTGCGCTCAGCCATTCCTCATCCCAGGATCATGGGTGTAATCAAGGAATGCGGTGGGAAGATGTGGATGGGTGAACGTAGGGATATTGCATTTGTTCAAAGAAGAGCAACCAAGTCACTCATCCACTACCAGGTCAATGGAACAGAGCCAGTGAAGACTTTTTCGAGTCATTTCGCAATTACGATGAAGCTGGGTCACCACAAAGGATTCAAGTCTTGAAGTACTTAGTTTTGGCGAACATGCTGACTGGCAGTGAGGTCAACCCTTTTGACAGTCAAGAAACCAAACCGTGTGTGATGTTATTTTCATTGTCGAAAACGCTTAAATTTGCTTTTAGATATAAGACTGATCCCCAGATCAAAGCCATGACTGACCTAGTAGACGCATACCAGCGTCGCGAAGTTCATCTCGCCGAGAAGATTCTTAAAGGTCAATTCAATATACCATTTCCTTCCTGATTTGAGAATTCACCTGGTTCAAAGATAACCGATCTACTATCATGGATGATAATTTTATTCGTTCATATATCGGCGAGCTACTTCGCAGTCTGCGCACTCAATACCTTATCGACCTTATAAAGCCATACACGAGACTGGAACTGTCTTTCCTTGCAAAAGTACGCCGTTTCTAACTGCTCATCTTCTACATGCTAAGGATACACCCAGCAACTCAATGTTGAGAGGGAAGAAGTCGAAGATCTCCTTATTGCACTCATCCTGGAAGGCAAGGTAGAAGGACGTATTGATCAAGTCGGGATGAGACTGGAACTTGACAGCAAGTCAGTCACAGAAGCCGTTTAAATTGCGCTCAGCAACTAATTCTCTCTTTGCTTTAGACAAAGTCTTGAGAAGAAACGATATGCAGCATTAAACAAATGGACTGAAGCTCTGGAATCGGTTCATACTGCTGTCGTGGGCAAGACAGCTAGCACAGCACGGGGCGGGCCAGACCCAAACATGCTTGGTGGAGATGGCTTTGGACTTCGAGAGGAGATGTGGACTTGATTCAACGAATGAAAATTGTAGTCCTTTTATGCTACTCTCTATACTCAAACGACTTGATGACTGAAAAGAATGATATTCAGTAAGTATATAACGACAGTTACATAAATCAGAGAGCGAGTGGATACTAAAGAGATATATGGTAAGTGATCAATATTTAAGAGCGGGAAGCAGATGAACGTACCGCCTTAGATGGGCCGATGGAACGCTTTCCATTCGTATTTCCATCCCGTACGTGAAGCTGTCTCCGTAGGCATCCGCAATTCACGAGGGAATAGCCCACGTATTCGAGCCTCCATAGCTCGCAACTCTGAAGCTTTCATCGCCTTCCTCATCGTCATCTCAGCAGCACTTCTTGCTCTAGGATCTTCCGGTCTATTAGCTTCCATATAGAGTCGAGGGTCTATCTCGTGCAAAACATCCATAGCCTTCTTCATGCATTCAAACTTTCTTGCGATCTCCGCCTCTCTCTTCTTCCTGAGGTGTCTTTTGTATAACAACCATGCACGTTCTATCGTGCCGTGGGCTTGAACGGAAGGTATTGCGCGCTGTATTGCGCGCCCCACGTCAGGACGCCATGTGCCAATCGGTGTTGGACGGTTCCGGATGTTGCTGGGGAAGAGAACGCGTCGAATTATGTCTCTTTTTGGATCTGATGACGATTCGGTTGGGGCTGCATAATGTCGAATAGATGTAGGAATAATCCCTAATGCAACTCTGGCTCTGGCTCTACTTGAACCGACAGAGATAAACATGTTATTTGCGAAAAAGTAAATATTCATTTTTGCTGTACACAATTTGATGTTTTTTTTTTTTCCACGACTAAATTTGGCATCTGAAATCCGTCCAACTGGTCTCATTGCGAGCAAGATGCTAGATTTGCTGTTCCGTCAGTCCCGATATTCGTCAAAAGTATGTTTCTTCAAATTTCCTCTGATATAAATTACTTAGAAAACTATGCAGTGCATAGCCCCCCTAATTCGGCAGTTCAATACCTCTAGCCCCTTACAACTCACTCGGCGAAATAATAAATCAACCATACGCGTCCCGTCCAAAAAAGCTCTCGCTGCCAAAGCTCGAAGAAAGGCTGCCATAGCTGCAAAAGAAGAACAAACCCTTTTGAAACTACCACTTGTTGATGCCATTGCCGTTCTACGAGTAAGTATATACAGGTATTGCATACAACAATTTAAATTCAACAAAGTCTAGGCTATCGAGGTTGCATCGCCCAAGTCCCTCTTCGAGTTATTTATCAAGACCAAAGTCGGCAATGGTCTCGCGGTACCAAGGGGAAGAGTCACTCTTCCAAGAGAAACAAAATCAAGACCCGAAGATAAAATTCTCGTATTTGCAGAAGGACGACATGCTGAGGAGGCACGAAAGGCAGGGGCACACATTGTCGGTGGTCCAGAACTCATTGAAGGGGTTAGTCAATACTATCGTTGACTTGGCCATTTTGACAAATGTGTTATAGATCCTCAATAATCGCATCCGAGCGACCACAATCCTCTGCGTGCCATCGCTGATTAGAAGTATCACTCCAAAGCTTGGCCGTTTTCTGGGTCCATTGGGTCTCATGCCTTCCGAACGTCGAGGAACTGTCACAGAAGATATTGCAGGATATATTTCAAGACTCCAAGGCTCTAGTGAATGGAGAGCCGACAAAGCAGGCAACATTCGTGCTCCAATCGCAGCGGTATGGTTGTTTCCCCTCCAGCCCTACTGTTTTTTTTAAATAAAAAAACCTTGATTAAACAAGATCCATTTCCCTGTTGAAGATGTTGTGACGAATTTCCGTCATTTCATAACTTCTGTAAAGCGTGCTACAGGCAATGCGAAAGACCCAGATGCTGCTGACCGGAAACTCAACGCTGGTGGCGCCCGACCTGGTATGTATCGCCTGCACCCCTCTCTGAGGATACTTAACTAAATTATACCTTTACAGTCGCACCCATCACGAAAGTTATGTTGAGTTCTCGGCAAGGACTGGGGATTCGAATATCAGATTATTAAGGGATGCTAGTCAATCTATAAAGTCAAACTGAGATGGGGGGTATATATCTATCTTGGTTTAGATGAATATACTTTTCAAAATTAGAGTACTTATTAACCATCCTCTTGATCGTCACAAGGTGTTCTAGTCGTCATCCCAGACCTTACTTCCCTGAGTACGTGCATACTCACGTTTCGACCTTTTCCTCTTATCCTTAAAAGAGTCAGCTACAGCCTCGTAGCTCAACCTTTCCCGATATTTGTGAGAATCGCGTCTTTTGCCAATATCTTCGCCTGAGGATGGCTTCTTAGAATTTATCGGCATGAAACGCTCAAGCGCACGGTTTTTAGGCGGATGGGGAAAGATATCTCCCCAAGCTGATTTCCTTGCATCATAAAAAGGTTGCTTTCCTTGAGACTTTGGAATAGTGAGCCGCATTATTTTTCCTAACATTTTCGTAAGCTAGCATATGAGGATGTGAGAAAAGACACACCATCAGCAGTGCATGCATCTAAAATTGCATGTCCACTTTTCTTCAATGGGGGGAAAATAAGTCTTGGCCATTGATACGCTTCCAATCGAAGCTGCGCCTGTACATCAGAAGCAGACAACGCGTGATCAGGGTCAAGAGGTCGCTGGGGAAGTTCTATCTCGGAGGGTAGAGCACTTTCGTCGCCTTCAACATAAATGACTAACTCTTTGATGGGAGTTTTTGAAAGCCTTTCAGCGGCTAACGCTCTTTTTCCAACTTCACCTATTCTTCCTATTTTAGTATCGACACGGTCCGGACGTGCCCCTCGCTGGATTACAACATAAGAATATTGTATGTCTTCATGTCCGATACCAGAACGTTTAGTAAGACGGACAAATGAAGGACGTTGAATGCGTTGAGAGAAACCACAAATGAGGGAGGTGCCTCCCGCATGAAGTAAAGGGCATGCATGATCATGAGGACACTGTAAATTAGATGTGAGAAGAGAATGAAATCGTTGCAAATGAAGGCTTCATACTCACAGGCGCGAGAACATGAGAGCCACGGATCGGCCAATTAACAGCCTCAGGATCTTCAAGTTCTTTTTTACCCATTTCCAACATGTATTGTCGTGCATGGGCAATGGCCTCAAAACCATCTTTTGTGTTATGGTCTATGAGAATCTTGCATGCCAATTTTAATTTTATTCAAGACCAAGAAATCTCCTTCTCACTTACTATGGTACTTGCACCACTAAGCCACATATCCTTAACTAAAGTTTTCTGGGCAACGTGGCTGGACAGCGAGGTTAGCATGAAAGCAGATAATGCAATTGTGTCATGGCCGTCTTCTCGTTGAATGACGTCTTCCTGTTTGAAAGATTTTTGCCATCGAACACTGAGGTCACCGATCGGCGTACCTGAGGATGATCAGGCCAATTATCACGAAAAATGGGAATGGGCTAACTCGCGACAAGTCTTTTCCCGATGCTCATTAACCCTTCGCGCTTGTCGATTCCCAGATAAGAGGTGATTGTCGAGTTCACTGCCGTTATGTCATGCTCATCGTCTACCTGATTTGTAGAAGCTTTTTGAAATGAGTGTAGAGTTGCCCTAGAAGAGTATTAATCCGAGAATGATATCATGACTCGATCAACGAACCACAATGCACTACCAGTGCCCGAGCCCCAGTCGATGATACGTTTCATTTCCCAATTGGGTGCCAATCTACCTTTCACCTGATGGAGGACAGACATTATGGCGGAATAATGGGCCGGAAGGGCAACAGAAGCAAAGGCAGTTCCATCTCTTGAGCGGTGACGAAAAGCCTGACTTTTGGAACGGTAGTTCTGTTCATACTTGGTGTCCCAGGCAGATTCTTCTATATCATCTGTGTTAGATTGAAACAGCCGTTTGGCATCACTGTGAATTTGCGATTTATTTCCCTCTATTGAGGACTAGTGTGATCAATGATAAACACCGTTTCCACCCAGTGTGCGTACCAGCAATAAGGAGGTTAATGGCTGATTGTAATTCCAATGGGAGAATAACCATGCCAATCCGTTGCGAACCAAACGACGCTGCGGGTGACTTTCGCTCTTCTCCTTGCTCTGACTCCATTCTATTTTCAGAGATATCCATTGGCGCCCAGTCATCCGTCGAAATTTCACGGTGCAGAGGAACGTCATCAAGGACTTCCAGTTGACGCATGGCTATTGCTGGGGGAGTTTCGACTTTCGCCTGCTTTAAGGATATGTCTACATCCTTGAGCAATGCCCGCAGGCTTGGATCAAGATTTAATGGAGGACGCAATGATGAGCTGAAAGCAGAATATTGGAGGAGGTTTTGAGCTGGTAACCGCGACGCCAACCTCAGCATTGTGCAGCTATGTACTTCGGAAGTAACTTATTTAAATTTAGCCAGCATAACATTATGTAATCACCCCTCCCTCAGTTGTGGTAAATGACTGAAAGCCCCACAAAACGACAAGATAACTCTCCAGGTCAAATCGATGGAGGTATTGGAAGGCCCAGTAAAAGGCCGAGGATGAGTGCGGAGCCATCCGAGGAGATGTCGACTTTTAAACCTCAAGATAATGTGAATTCATTACTAGATGATCATTCCGACACGGATGAAGCAGAGTTTCAACCAGTTGAAGTAACACGCGCTTCCGACTTATATCTGGATACGGTTTGTGTTATATCTATTGTTTAAAACCTTTTATTCACGTCATGCAAAGATCAATAGGGCAATCCTTGACTTTGACTTTGAAAAGGTTTGCTCTGTGTCACTTTCGAACATCAACATCTATGGCTGCTTAGTCTGTGGAAAATACTTTCAAGGAAGAGGACGCAACTCCTACGCCTATTCCCACTCCATTCATGATGACCATCACGTCTTCATAAATCTAGAAACTACCAAGGTATACCCATGGTCTTTTGCTTTCGTGTTCTAAATTCTAATAGCCATCGTAGGTTTACATCCTCCCTGACGGTTATCCTGTCTCTGATCCGTCCTTGGAGGATATATCCTATGTCTTGGCGCCCTCCTTCACCCCAACTTCTATTGTCAATTTGTCTTCTTCATCTCATTTGTCTAGACCCTCCTATGATCTCAATCACAAACCATACCTACCGGGTTACGTTGGGCTGAACAATATCAAAAGAAACGACCATATGAATGTGATAATCCATTCACTGTTGCACATACCACCTTTACGGGATCATCTACTGCTTTCTAATTTTCGTGGAAAGGAACCTGAACTTTTGAAACGGTTTGCTGGACTGGCCAAGAAAATTTGGAACCCTCGTCTATTCAAAAGTCAAGTTAGCCCACACGAATTCCTTCAAGAAGTAAATAGAGCAAGTGCAGGAAAATTCCGCCTGGAACAGCAGGGTGACCCGGTTGAGTTTCTGGGTTGGTTACTTAATCGCCTCCATAAGGATTTCAGGGGCTCAAAAAAGAAAGATTCCAGTGCGTGTAGTTCTCTCTCTGCCTTGATGACGCTCACAGATTTATGTCAGGCATCATCTTCAAGACATTCCAAGGCGAACTTAGAGTTGAAACCCAACAAGTTCTCGTCCGACCAGATTCTGGGGAGAAAGTGAAACCCCATTTTGATATTGGCCGGGGTAACAGCAATACCATTATCCCCCTTGTATATTCTGACATTTAATATAGAGCTCAAGACTTCCATGTCGCCGTATATATTCCTCGCGTTGGATCTTCCTCCTCCCCCTTTATTCCAGGACGCCGTCGAGAAGAACATTATTCCTCAAGTCAGCATACACTCAGTTTTAGCGAAGTATGATGGGAAAACGTCGCAGGTATGCTGGACGTTACAGGAAACAAAGATCTTGCTCGCTGACCTGCTCTTCAAGGAATCTGCTGGGCATCTACGCCGCTATAAATGTCAACTGCTTCCACCATATATTATTCTTCACTTCAAACGCTTTACCAAGAACGCTTTTGTAGAAGAAAAAAACCCAACAATTGTTACATTCCCATTGCGTGGTTTAGACTTCAAAGATTGTACGCAACTGCTTGCAGAACTGTCAATTTACATCAATTTTCTCACTCCATCTCATTATATAGATGTTGAGGTACCTCCTAACAACATATCGACGCTATACGATTTGATCGCCAACGTCACTCATGAATCTGTGGCTGGCACGACACGTGATAAGGAAAACACGATTTGGAAAGCTCATATCAGAGCAGCAGGGGGCGGTGGCGATAATGAAAAATGGTTTATGATCCAAGATCTGATTGTGGAAGAAACCAGAAAAGAGATGATTTTCTTAGGAGAAACAATCTTACAAGTGCTCTCTTTCTCATTCAACCTTCCCAAAAATTTAATGTTGCTTCCACAGATCTGGGAACGTCGGATTGATCGACAATGAAGATGATGATAAAAATGACGGAGAAATTCCTTAAACCCGTTGCCAAAGCTGTCTTTTATTGGTCGAGCAGAGTTAATCATCACATAGACAACATCACCGCTCGAAAAAAAATGTCCTGCAGATACGGAGACCATATCACTTTGTTTCCTTGTTATTGGTAACGAGTTGACTTTCTGGGCGGCTGGAAGTCGCGATGTCTTGGCCGGGAACAACGCTCCTATATAATCATGCAGCAAGATAAGACAGTATGTTAGTTTTCAACATGTGACACTTGAGCACAGACAGATCGTGTGTTCCATTTACAAACATCGGCTTGAAGATGTAAAATCCTGAGAGGACACCTTAAATAAAGACTTTGAATAGGAGCTAAGGACAGGAAGAATGATGTCAAATACCTGTCATTGCGGCAACAATAAATGGCGTTGCTTTTCGTATTGCTGACATGGCTGAATCCAAGCTGAGAGTTGACGTTCAAAAAAATGTTCTGTCTATTGGAAACGACCTTGAGTCAAAGTCTGCCTCACACGAGCTCACACGGCTGAGCGCTGATGTTTGACCATGCCACGAGTTATTTGTCCAGCTTTGGCTGCCCGGCGAATTTTGGCTCATTTCCGACTACATAAAAATTCAAGGAGATTACAGTAAATGGTAGTTATTACACACTATAGAACTACATGTTCATCCATACGAGAAAAAATGTGACAGACAGTTTGTGATCGGCGTCGTATAATGATCGTCATCGGGTACTACCCTTTAAAGCCTTGTGGTGATCTGCTCAACTTGTCATACGATGATGATACAAATTGAACTTACGTTCAAGGCTTTTTCAGCCGCTGAATGCTTTGCTGCCTGTTTCGAAGTCCCTTCGCCAGTCCCTTTGACGATTCCGTTGACTAGAAGATATTATGTATAATTTCAACAAGAAAATATCAATTTATCTCTCACATTTGCATTGTACAGTCCAAATGGCTTCATTGCTGGGACCTGAGGATGATTCTACCCAGGTCAGTAAGTGCAATTCTTTCGTCTCTTGAAGGTCTGAAACATCCTTGAGTGTCAAGTTAAACACGTAGGCCAATATCTTACAGTTGTTGAGAGATGTAACGCTGTCTGAAAAAAAAAATCAGTATGGGTAGTTCTTTATTGCAAGACAAGGAATACATACTAGACATAGCTGTTCGTTGAAATGCTGGAAACAAACTGAGGGAAACTTCAATACCCATTGCGCCTTTTTGTGACCCAATATCCAGGGTATTTACTCTATCGGGTGGGCCATGGTGAGGTGCCAGTGATATATTTTTGAAAACGATGATCGCTTGGCATATGTTGATTATCTACTCCTAGGACAACTGTTGGAGAGCGCCATGTCACCTTTGGGTTAAACCGTTTGTCGCGGATGCACAGACGCAGAACTTGAGAGCAGATCGAAGACTAGGTACCATGGGACCTTAGGCCTTAGGACCTAATTTAACAACTGCCAGATAACAAGTTTATCTGTATAAAATTCGGTAAGATGATACATTGTCAGAATTTCCAATATAGGAGGCCTGCTTGCACGAGGAACCCGAGTTCCGACCCTTGAAAAGCGAACGGATGTCACGAGACAGAATTTGTGCTTCTGGTGGTTGACAAAATAATTAATGAAGTACCGTTAGTATCGGAAACACAACAAGAGTAGGTGTGGATATCAAAAGTTTGGGCGTCAAGAGTGAAGTAGCATACAGTTCATGATACCCATTCCGTGACGTATGCATATTTTTGTAAGAAAAAGGATATATCGAGAGTCCATCATCAATCAAGTTCCATCATACTGGCAAGGTTAAGAGAGATAGCGAAATGGAAAGGTGGTGGTTTGGGCGGTAATCAGGGATGGGTCGAGTCCAGCCAAAGAACTCAAAACAAACAAACCCAAAGACACAAGATGACCATTCGTCAACCATTCGCGTTCCGTTTCTACACTGGAGAAATATTATCATCGTGGTGGAAATAAACTTGGGGGTGGAAACGCACTTTCGCAATTGGTGATATCGTATCTTTTTTTCTCTGACGTGTTGGATTGTCGTTATGGCAGGTAAATTTCGCAAACCTATTGAGTATTAGACAGCATGGTGATGGGAAAAGAGTAAGGTGAGATTACGCTCAGCAGACGTTCAGTGACAATGCACATAAAATTTCAAGTAGCTTCAGGCATTAGGGCATCCGATGCTGCATCAGCGGCGAGATCCTCTGAAATATGCTTATGGGTCGATGTACCTTCAAGTAAGAGGGCATCCAATGCCGCATCGGCGGCGAGATCCCTTGCAGTATGCTTATGGGTCGATGTACCTTCGCCGAGCGCTTCTCCGTCAACTTCGGTCATCAAAGTCGTCAAAAAGTTAGAAAAACACGGGAGATACTAGAGGGATACCACACTTTTGCAAACCATTGTCCACGTTTTAGCGTCGCTTGGGCCAGTGTAAGATTCTCCCCAGCTGAGAGACGCGAGTTTCCCCTTTCCTTGGAGGTCTGTAACATGTTAACCAAAAATTGGCTGAAGAGTGGTGAGTTCGACTTACATGTATTCAGTCTGGAGGTGCCTGCATTTATTCGTTGACGGGGGGTACAGTGTGAGAGGAGTTCTACGCACCCTTCTCAGTCGACATTGTACCGTTTCGTAGAGTCCATCTTGCAAACTTGCACCAGTTTTATAGAAAGCTCCTCAAGGTTGACCATCAATTTTGGGCAATGCACATCATACATTTCCATGAATTAATTACGAAAGTAATTCATTCTACCTTCGCACTGCCGATACACGGTGAGAACAATTGAACCTTTCCAAGGAGGACTTGAGAAGTGCCGAGCCCAAGAAGTTGCAGCAGTCAATCCGCAGGATAAACCGTGTCAGATGCTACACGGTCAGATGCTACACGGGAAGGTTCTAGATACAGCACAAGGTTGGCGACTCCAAGTTAAAGCTGTTTCTTCTTTGGAATCTCCGTCTGGCGCAAATTATTTGTGCCTCCGATTGAGCGCACAAGAGAATGCAAAAAGTCTGAGTGAGAGATGTTCGAAAGAATTTAAGTTTAAGTGATTCGTAAAGACTGCGGCCTTGGGTACCGGTGCTTGAAGAATGCGAAACCTCCTTTACTTGCCTTCAGTGACCACGAGGGATCCACGACGCTAACAGACATCACCAATGCCTGAGTGCCCAGCAGCACTCAGCTCCGCAGACTCGCTGGTGATGGCCATAAGAATATAAGCTTTAGCCGAGTCCAAGTCGTGGTACCGGTTTGAAGTCATAGCATGTGCAAATTATAGCTGGTGTCAACTTGTCAAGGAACACGACAACAACTTGAACTTTTCCAGGTCATTAGCTTTCGGCGCACCTGATTTAAGTACTATACATAGCCAACTTAAAGCCGTCGCTTTGGCTTGTACACCGTAAAATGGAAAAAAATCCCACAAGAACGTTTTGATGATGAGGTTTGCGTGACGATGTACTAGAATAATAGCTGTCCGTAATGTGATGCAACCATCTCGATGTTTGTTCGTCAGACCCTATAAGTTGAGCACGATTAGCTTTCATTTTGCTTTGACCTTGTCATCCATGTCATTTTACCTCGCTTTGCCATCAGCCTCTTGTTTTAAAGGATCTTTAAGTCCTCTAACGTCTGTTCAACATCATGTTGAGCAACCCAGACCGACCCTGCTTCCTCGAAGTCTGTGATGCGGAGTTGCGGTACTTGCGTAACATCTGCGTTATTGCCTTCTTTTTTTATATCTCTGTATTTTCATTATCTCTCCACAGGAGCTCATTATCTTTCCACAGGAGCTTACTCACTCTCTGATCAGCGTTCTGGCATGGTCTTCTTTCGACTGCTGGTGCTCGCATTCACTTCAACCTTCCTGATTTGTGCCAGCGCTTTGACTCTCAACGTTTCAAATTTCAATTGCCAGCCCCCACTTTCAACAAGTGTAGACTTCCTCTTATTCTTTTGCTGTTGCTTTGATTGACACGGAAATCAGCCTCCAACACAAGTCCTCTCATCAGTATTCGACTCACTTTATGATGGACATGAGTTCTATCGATCCTGTGCTGCGCCCGCCTACTCATACCGATCGCTTTCTTGCATCATTCAACTTCCCAACCAACCACGATGATGCCACCACCTTTTACTCAGGCACTTTCGCCCATTCGTAATATCCAATCTTACCCATGCACTCATCAACAGGACCGAGGTTCAACCAACACTCCACTCGAACTTTATATGCAGGTCGCATTCTTGGTATGTAATCTTGTCTTCGTTTTATATTTGATCTTACTGCTTACTGTTGACAACAACCTTGAAACCATTACTACGTACGGAAGTGGGTATTTCTCAGTACCCTTCTACTCTAAACGAAATGTCCTAACCTCTACTTTAATATATTTATAGGGCCTTCACTCAAAAATACCTCGAAGATAAAGCCAAGTACAGAGATCCAGAGTTTCCCCCTTAGCCCGGTATCCCAACCTCGCATCCGTGACCAACTAAGACCACCTCATACATCAAACTGACCACTTCATACATCAAACTGACCACTTCATTCGTTTTTGGGGTGTATGGCTTTGACGGCGTTGGTCAACTTGAAGTCCGCGGCATTGCAATTGCTAATTTGGGTTTCGTGGCAGTAACCATTTCACTTCTTATAGCCAATGGTAGTTATCGAGCAATGATAAATTAATGACGCTTTGAACCCCAAATAAAAGGTTGTGGCCGGCCGAGCTGAAATGAGTGATATGGAAAGGTATAACCTTCTGCCAGTGTCTGAATCGGACTGATCGATAAATGATAACTCTCATCGCACAGGCCGTGAGTTCTTTTCTACAAGAAAAAATTGCAGAGTTGTGGAAACTAGCTTAGTGAGGAGCGATTCAACGAGGAACGTGACTTGCGAGGTTCAACAGGAGATCAGCCACAACGGTGAAAGAAATGGCCGGAGCTTGATCAGATCTTTCGCTGCTGAAGAAAGGAAGAGTTCGTTCTGGTCTGGAACTTACGCTGGAAAGGACTCTTAGTTCTGTTTGGAAATTATGATCCATTACCTAGATGTACCGTCCAAGTCGGGGTATTTGATTTGTAGGTCTCATAAGGAGAAAGGTGAGCCTCTGAGAAGACCTTGAATCAAAATACATGATGTTTTAGGGCTGGCCGTGACAAGGGTGTACATTGACGGAGCGCAGAGAGTTATAGGATCGCAGTAGGGACGAAGAGCAACTAGAACCGGTGGAGAAGGATAGTACCATAAGCAGAGAAGGGGATTCTAAAGAGCGCTTTGGTGAAATGAAAGTAGTGCGGCAAATTGCGGAATGACCTAGACAACCGGAATCAATTGGGACGTTTGCTCTTCTCACTCACCACTGCCCTTCAAAAGCTTCACCCTTCTTACTTCTCCTCCTCGTCGTTCCTGCACTTTGAGCGCCGATTACTTGAGGCCATTTACAGTTCTTCTTTCCCACGGTTTCTGGGGTGCCAGGTTCAAAATCTCCCGACAGTGCTTTGTTATTATCTTGCTGTCGTCTTTCAACTCAATTTCTGATTTTCATTTTCTCTAGTCATCCAACAATTACTAGCCTAAAAAGTCACCAATATGTCTCAAAACCAAGGCGATATCCAGGAGAGGATCGCTGCCGCGCGTCGAGAGGCGGAAAGTTTAAAGGAAAGAATCAGAGCGACACGAGAATCATCTGCAGACACTAGTCGTGAGTACACCCAGTATCTCCATCGAATAGGTTTCATTAATCTTGCATCTTAGTGCGTGCAATGGCTGCAGAAGTTGATGCCTTGCCTCGAATCGTGATGCGTCCCAGGCGAGCTCTCAGGGGCCATCTTGCCAAGATTTACGCCATGCATTGGGCTGCCGATCGTCGACATCTCGTCTCTGCCTCCCAAGATGGCAAACTCATCGTTTGGGATGCATATACCACAAACAAAGTCCATGCCATTCCCCTGCGATCCAGTTGGGTAATGACCTGTGCTTACGCACCATCTGGCAACTTTGTGGCTTGCGGTGGTCTCGACAACATCTGTTCCATCTACAGCTTGAACAGCAACAGGGATGGGGGTAACGCGAAAGGTGCTCGTGAATTGAGTGCACACTCCGGTTACCTCAGCTGCTGTCGTTTCCTCAGTGATCGTCAAATTGTGACAAGTTCTGGTGACATGACATGTATGCTATGGGACATCGAAGCCGGCGTAAGAACAATGGAATTCAGTGATCATACGGGTGATGTCATGAGGTAAATTTAAATGTACAATTTTTTATACAACTAATCTCTTGACATATAGTTTGTCACTTGGGCCCAATCAAAATGTTTTTGTTTCTGGTGCATGCGACGCAACTGCGAAACTTTGGGACATTCGGACTGGTCGTGCTACGCAGACGTTTACTGGACACGAATCCGACATCAATGCTGTCTCGTATGTATCTGGCATGTGCCATAAATTTGGCGTGGACTAATCTCCCATATTATTATGACAGATTTTTTCCCAATGGTGATGCCTTTGCTACGGGATCCGACGACGCCTCTTGCCGTCTGTTTGATATTCGCGCTGACCGCGAGTTAAACACCTTTACACACGACAACATCCTTTGTGGCATTACCTCCGTCGCATTCTCGATTTCCGGCCGAATCTTGTTTGGTGGTTATGACGATTGGACCTGCAATGTCTGGGACACACTTAAAGGAGAGCGTGTCGGTGTTCTGACTGGCCACGAGAACAGAGTCAGTTGCCTTGGTGTAAGCATCGATGGCATGGCTCTTTGTACTGGTAGCTGGGATAGCACACTCAGAGTTTGTCGTTTTTTTTGTTGAAAGTCCAAGATCGTCACACTCATCTCACCTTTAGGTTTGGGCATAGATAAATGTTTGCTGCGCCTTCGTTTTGCATTCGTCGGGAGGTTAAATTCTTTTTTTTTGTTGCCGGCTTTGATTGCGCTTGCCATCTTATATGATCCAAATCTACTACTTACCTGCGAATGCGTTGAACATGGAAATGGACGTTCCCGCCGGTCGTTAACCATAAACACTCTTTATAAACTTTGATACCACCGTTTTCTGTTGTGGTTAAGTTCTGACCTATATCTTTCCTATTACCCCTCCTTGCTCATACCTTCCTTGCTTTCTGCTCTGTTTCTCTCCCCGGTTCAGTATATACCGGCAAATGCATTTTTTTTACTATTCTACTCCTCGTATAAATTTCAGGAAGTTAAGCAGCGAAATATAGAAATTTTTCCAGAAATCCAACACTGAGGACACATTAACGACTTCTTGGCATGTGATCGTGCATCCTCACGAAGCGTGCTTGTTCAAACTTCATATATACATACCAATTGTTCTGCTTGTGCTCTCTCCAGACATCCGAGCTTTTTTTAAAATATACCAGCCCTTTGCTTGAAAGGTTACAAGTTCCAACTATCCAGGTGCTTACAATGTCGGAGGACGATCGCGCAGCCAAAGCTGCCCGAGCAAAGGCTATGGTAACTAAATTTATGGCTCTCAACCGATAACACTCAGTTTATTTGCAATCTGTTCCCTAGTTGAAGAAACGTCAACAGAAAAAGGCTGCAGATTCTACGTCTGTGACTCCAGGTGTCGCGTCACCTGTGGATCTTCCAAGGACATTCTCGCCAGCTCCATCAGAAAATGTTGAGCAGCATGGTCGGGATTTAGGAGAGGTGTAGGTTAACAAAAATGTATTGAAACCTTACGCTGATATTATTTTGAATACCAGTTTCTCTAAAGATGCTTCTGACACTTCTTGGTTATCCTCATTACCTTCCCCTCCCCCTCCGCGCGTTACCACGCATGCGTCTCTTATTGCTACCACACGGGGGGGTGCACCCGACTCTGGTGTACCTATTTCCCTCCGTCCATCCTCAGATTCCGACGACAAATCTCTGCACGATAGGTGCAAAGCTCTATTAAAAGAAAATGCAGATCTCAAGGCTGAAACTGGTCGGTTGCATGCTTTTGAAACCGGTAAAAATATGTTACTACATGTGTATTCCTCGCGCCTGACTACTCTGCTTCTTAAAGCTGCGCAAAAGACAGAAGCCTTGCTGGAGGAAGAACGCAGACGTGTGGAACAACTCCAGGAAAGCTTGGAAACTTTGCAACAAGATTCGGAAATTGCGCTACAGAACGAACGACAAACAGTGGCTCTTTTGGTTAATGAAAAAACTCATCTGTCTGCTGAGCTACAGAAACGAGAACATCATGAGTCTCGTGTGTGTCTTTCGTATAATGTACCGGTTTGGCAACTCATTTTTGGCGTCCAGGGGCCAAGGCGGTGGAAGATCTACTTGACGCAGAAAGAATAAAGGCAAATGACTGCAGTAACGAAATCCAGAAATTACAAAAAGACGTTCATGTATTATCCGAGCGGGCACAACAATCTCTGGCAAAGGAAAAGGCCCTTGCAGATCGGTGTAGAGAACAGGTGGTTCTCCTTTCGTTCCCCCTTCAATCTGCTCTTTTCCTCATCTCCGTTCTCAGGAACGGCAACTGCAATTTGCCACTGCATCTGCTAGTGACTCTCGAAAAGAGACAGAGAAGTTACAGCGCAAGCTTCGAGAACTGGAAGAACAAATGCAAAGCGATGATCGTGTAGAGCGTCTCGAGAATTCCCTCAAGCATATGCAAGATCGAGCTGATGAACTGGAATTCCAACTGTCAAAACTCAAGCCGGTAAACGTTTTTATATTTATTTATTTTTTGCATCTGCCGTGATTGATGCCATCTTGATTCCAAGGCGTACATAACTTTGAAATCCGAACGGGACGCCCTGGAAAGCAAATATCAAGAATCTCTTACTAAGGAAGGTGACCGCGGTACAAGAATATCACAGCTTGATGAAGAGCTTCTTCAAATGCGCAGTCACGTCACCGATCTTTCGAAGGAACGGGATGAGCTTTCTCAAGTAAAAACAAACTTGCAACAGCAAGTAGCGAAGAACGAAAGCGCAGTACACGAATTACAAGACAAGCTTGCTCAAGCTGTTTCGGCGGTGTCCACGAATACAAGACAGTTACAAACAACTCAAAACGATTTGAGAAGTGCCCTCAGACGAGCCGATGATGCTGAGAGGACGCAGAAAAGCCTACAAGCCGAAGGCACGGAGCTTATGCGATCGCTAGAGGAAATGAGGCCCAAAATAGTCGAGCTTACTGGCGCGAAACTCGACCTTGCTGAAAGAGTTGAAAGCTTAGAGCATAACCTCAGGGGTCGCGACTCAGTCACAGCCCAACTTGAATCGGATTTGGAAGAATTCCGGGATAAATATGAACAGTCGGAACAAGTGTGGAAAGCCAGACTTGCATCGCAGGAAAAGCGGCAGATGGAGGCTCAGGGTAGTTCTGCTGATTTGCAGAAGGCATATATCGAGGTTCAAGAAGAACTTGATTCGGCCCTAGTCAGTTTGCGGAGTCTCGAGGCTCAGCGGACGAACCAACACCAAGAGGCATCCCGACGCTTAGAAGAGATTGCGCGGCTCTCCTCGTTGTCGCATACGCAAGGCCAAGAATTGGACACATTGCGACAAGAACTAGAGGCCAGGCAGAAAGCTCATGTGCGTTACAGGGGTTTTTACTCATTTACGATCGTTCTTACCAAATCGACTTAGGATGAAGAACAAGCCTTTATCGACCAAGCCCAGGACGAAATTGAAGCACTGCGTGCCGAGCTCAGTTCCCGAGAGAACGAGATCGAGCATCTACGGAAACCAATCGATTCTTCTACTGATGCTCCACATTCACTCGATGACGAACTACTCAGTTCTTTGAGGCAGCAGCATGCTTTGGATATATCAGCCGCAACCGCGCAGGTCCAAGCTCTGGAGGACACGATTTATGATAAAGAAAGGGTCAACCACGCGTTGCACAAGCAAATTAATGCTTTTGAAGAGCAACTGGTCCAATTGCGATCTAATTATCCCGGACAGAGAGCTTTCTCTCCTATTCCCTCAAGACCATCTAGCCGAGCATTGGAAACTGACCCACGTCGTATCTCGATGGGGTCGCGCAGATCAGGCCCTCCTCCACTCTCTCGATCTGTCTTTGATCATGTCATGAGCCCCGAAACACTTCACAAGAGGAAGGTGAGCCTTAGTATGCTTAAAGCTCGGATCGACAGTGAAGTCAAACCTGTACCATCTCAACCCCCCTCGCGAGCTCTTTCTCCAGTCCATTCCGATACCCATTCTCATCCATCATCACTTGTCGTGCCCCAACATCGTCCACAATTTTTGGATGAAACTCATGTGTTTTGGTGTCATTCGTGTCAGGGGGACCTGGTCATTCTGTAAAATCTTTTGATGGACTAGGGACACATAATCTTGTTTACATTGGTAGAATTAGCAATAATTTCGTTATCATAAATTGAGCGAGATCCTAAGACTATCATTCATTAATCCACATCACAGAAAGCTCTGACGCTTGGCTTTCAAGGAGCGGAGCCTATTGAGCAAATCCTGTAGAATAGAGAGAGCATTCATAAGGGTCACATGAACAATGAAATTTAAGTGGATGACAAACTTCAACTTCCTCTGCGCGTAAAGTGCCGTTCTCATTTTCATGTTCGACGCCATTTTCAATGCTTTGAAGGATGTCGCTGATAAGCTCTCGATAGTCCACGCCGAAAAACTGGGTCAACTTTGCTGCTCTTCGACGACGCACTTGGAATGTGGCAAAGTCTGGTTCCGGTGTGGTGACACTATATTCAGAGTCGAGAGATTTTATGGATGCCCTTGAAGTTGCAGGAAGAGATTTTCGACGTCCAGATTTGATAGATGAAGCATTGTACTTGCGAGCCACAGGTGACACCTCGAGCGGGTTCTCTCCCGCGTTTAAATATTGGTGTAATTCGAGAAGCGATTCCTTATCATCCTAGAAAAATATCAGATTAACGATTTTCCCGATCACAATGGCCACCATACTCGGTCCAATATATCATGTAAAGAGTTCAAAGAGTATTGGTAGTGGTTGTAGATAGTAGAATCTAGGCCGCCTAAGGTCTGTTCATCCTTCGGTAGTAAGTTTGTGTTGGAATCAGAACTACCAGGGCGGTTATTTTTCTTGGACTTATTTTTGATGTAGGGAGGACGGTTGGGATTTGATTGTAGAGGTGAGGTCGATGCGGTCGGAGAGGGAATCGTTCTAACCTCAGAAGAACCTGACTTGCTTGCCAGTAGCAGAGGTGGTGGGCCTTGGCGAGTATGATAGAGGGTTTGAGGCGGGGCAACACCAAAAACCTAATTTGACGATTTTAGCTAGAGGGATTATCAAAATCCCTTGAAAGGAAATAATAAACATGCCTTTTCCATTTTTATCGCTCGTCTTACGTTGATAAACTTTTCTTTGTCATCAAGCTCCTCTTTGACCCTTTCAGGGTCATCAACCCAATGAGAGCAGAGCAGTTCAGCCGAACTGCTCTTCCTGAGCTTTGAGAAAGTTTTCCGAGAATCGGCACTTCCAAGTGAAGGAGTAGTAGGGCTGCGATAAGGTGGCGGTAAAGAGGCCTCGACATTGTCAATACCAAGGATGAGATTGACTGGTACACTAGAGCCCAGGAATCTGTGTAGTTTTGCAAGTCTTTCTCGCTTTCGTCTTCGGTCCTCATCCGCTTGTTCTTTTTCAAACATCTTCTCGAACTGTGATTGTGTAGGAGAGCTAGGAAGAGACCTACTTATATTCTCCGCTTTGGGCATTACGACGGCAATATCGCCTCCATCAAACTTATCTGCCGAGAGGTCGATGAAAGACGTTGATGGTTCAGACCGAATCTAGACCTGTGCGTCATGACCGGTTTGGTAACTTGAGAGAGATAGATGCCTTACAAAACTTGGACTGGCGTTAGCCATGAAAGGCATGTCATCTGGACTAAAAGGCACTGAATGTCTCCTTCCGCCATTAAGCAAAAACGTCTCTGACTGCAATACTGAGCCAGGTCTTCGTAAGTCCGAATCGTTTAAGACTGGTGGAGACGTCGCAGACAAGGATGGGTCTTGGGCTGACTTTTCCTGATGAGTCGTGGCGTCAGCTCTAGGCGTTTGACCAAAAACACGAGCTAGTTTGCGTGTTTTCCGAACGAGATCAGTACGCTCTTTGGCGTCAAGAAAATTTGTGGTTGGAGGCAAAGGTGCTCCACTGGTCTTCAGAATGGGAAGCATCTGTCTCGAAAATCCAGGCTTCATTGAAGCGCGATAAAATGCTGGTTTAGGAGTGGTTGGAAGGGGTGGTTTCGAAAAACGGGGCGATGCATTGGGAAAAATTAACGGCGGTGAGTATTCTGAGAAGGCGACTTTGGAAAATTGGATGGGGGATAGCTGTGGACATTTCGTTGAAGGACTGTCAAGATTGAATTCTGTATTAGATGGTGAATAAGTTTCCATGTGCGAATCACGATATCGTTTGTTCTTGGTCAAGGAAAGGACTGGGTCGTTATTCAAAAGATGTGAATGTGAATGGCGAGGACTAGGAGGGTAAACGGTACTTGAAATGCCGATACGAGTTTCGTTTTCTGTGGTGGTTGCTGGCTCATGTGAAGAGAACGAGAGCGTGTTCATAGAAGATGGGGTAGTGGATGGGCACTTTGCGAGGGAAATCGAGGGTCGTCGCCAAGGTTTACTATCAGAGTGGAAAGGAGGATCACTACCACTGACTGCCCGTGTCTGATTATCTAAAAGATTAGAAGTAGAATTGGGTTAGAGAGCTATTTTTATGTCCAACACTTGCGCACTCACCTGCACCTTTCATATCCTCAGATTTGCCCTTATTATGAACGTGTAGAGCACCAGAGGAGACGGCCTTAGTAGTTCTGGTTTGTCGCTGGCGATCTTCGGGAATTAGTAAATTATTATAGGGGCTCAAGTTTACGCGGAGAATCTTGGCAACATGCACTGGATGTGACTGTTGCCCAAAATGGTGTCCACTAGAATCAACTGGAGACCCTGGCGATGCAGTTATTATCGGTGATCCGTCACGCGAGTCCGACCTATGGGTAGATGGTTGTTCATGATCATAAGGTCTAGGCTGGGGGAGGGAGTTTACAGAAGGGTTTGTTGTTACAGACACCTTGGATGGTATGTCGACAAGGAGTTCGGCTAGAGTTGGGGCTGGATTGATATAGGGATTTGATGCGGAAGAACTTGTGGACTCGATAAATACTGATGCGGGTGTGTGTTTCTCCTGAATTTCTCGTGCTTGCATTTCTGTGTCTTCTGCTGAGACCAGTAGATTACTTTTTAGGGAGGAGGTCGAGCGCGGCTTTATGACCCATCGAGGATGTCGAGGTGGTGGTGGAAGTCCAACTGGAAGCTCTTCGTTGGGTGAGACGGACCGCGACGAGAGAGCTGAAGTGGTCATTTCGAACACACACGGCGTCTGTGCTCTTGTCCTTTCCTCATGCTCTAGTAGCGCATCGAGGTTGGGAGAGATAATTAGGGAACGTTTTATTTTGATTTCGCATGATGACAGGTTTTGAATGTTGTCTGACGTCGAGGAATCTTCCATAGGATTGTCTACAAACTTGAACCTTTGTGCAGATGTGAGTGGTGATGGTCAAGAGGATAAAATTGAAAATACGGAAGGGTATAAATATTTGATGGCCATTCAAAGAACATTCGCCAGAGTGGTTTCGTCCAAAATGGGCTAAGTTTCATAGTCCGACATATCACTTTTTGTCCGGGTGGGGAACGCGATATGACTGCGATATGTCGACATGTAACATGCCATCGTCATATTGGCCCCCTGAAACAAGACACTTATTGTAACTTGACATGCTGAATAAATACGGTATACATACTATCCTAAATCGGTGATGTAAAACTGAACTGAAATCCGTCCAAGTTCGTTCAAGCTCGCTACCTGTAAGCTTATTTTGGCAGTATCTGCATGCCGCTTCGCCGTTGATAACCGTGGGCGGACCGAGGCGGACCGCTCACCCTCAAAATTTAGGCCGGATCGTGAGAAAATTAGCTAAAATCCCGAAAAAGTGAAAGGTTTCTGACATCAAATTTCAAACTTCATCGGTGTTTTCATTTATTCCCACGTGTTTTTGGCCGCGCCAAATTTTTGAGCCAAAGTTAGCATCCACATATGGCTGAATCTGGTGACTTATCGATTTGCGCACATGCGGCGGTGGCAAGGACCCCGGTCTATGTCGAGGAAGCCCTGTCTGGACCACAGATTTGGCCACTTTTAGGCCTAATTTTTATCCGGATCGCTGATCAGGCCTGGAGGAGTGGCGCAAGTGCTCCCTGGTGCTCGAAAACTCTCTCTGAGCACTTGGAAAATCACATATGCTATGGAAAAGGTACATTTACAAGCTCCTAGCACATGTACATATGTAGGGCTTGTTGGAGTGGAGCAAACCAAGTTGTGGGTTACAATGACATATCTGAATGCAGTTGTCACTCATTATGTGCTTAGCCTATTGTAATAATTAAGACAACAAGAATGTACTAGAGCTCATGATATCATCTACATAGTATGGACTTATATGTATGAATACAAGACTTATTCGTATACAGAATATTGACTTGTTATCTCAGTTCATTAGGTCATGGTCCCTGACCCTAATCTTTAAAAAAAAAAAAATTTCCATCTTGAAATTTCTACTCTACTGCTCAACAAAACCTTCACAAATGTCTACCTCTACTACTAAACTAGGAGACAAATTTCTATGCATTCTGAAACTCAACATGGCAGGTATAAACTGGGTTGTCTACAAAGATAGGTTCTTGTGGTCCATAGATGCCAGAGGCCTACTTGAACACCTTGAAGGGACCAAAGTGGAACCAGAGGATCCTATCAACACTGCGATAAGGGCTGATGTTGTGCAGATGCTTGTTGATACAGAATGGAAGAAAGCTGTGAAGGAATGAAGGCAGGGTGAAGCTGTTGTCAAGCAACAAATAGCAGGTACCATACCGGACTCTTTGTTTATGAAGATTTGGGTGATGGGGACCACATGTGAAATTTGGGATGGGTTAGGGAATGATTTCCAATGAAAGTCTAGGATGGTGTCTATGAATCTATGGTGCCATCTTCAGCAGGAGAAATGTATAGAAAAAGGGGATGTTGTTAGGGGACGCTCTGCTTCATCCGATGTTTCCTCCGATATTTCTCTGTCACCTCTGTATATTCCTCCTCATCGTCGCTAGCCCAAGATGGAGTGCACTCGCAGCTCCGATACCAGAGTCCGATGGTCACATGATGTAGCATTCCTATCACCTTTTCACCATTCTCCATCTTTTTCATCATTTTATTATTTCAACTCCGATTTTTGGTATATAGACATGCATCCCACCTTAGCAGGTCTTTATCCTTTTCTTTTAGGATTCCCTGTTGAATATATCTGAGTATCGCTCCCTTGTTGTTTCTTATCTTTTCATTGTTATCTTATCATCATTATTACATAATCATCACCTTCTTTCGGTCATCGTTTTTATATACAAGTCTCAACTTTCTACTAAAGTTGAGACGTGAGTTACATTACTATACAATGCTGTTACGACACTCTTTTTACTTTTACTTTTACTTTGAACACTTGATCTTATCTTATAGATCTCTTGATCTCTTGATCATATCGATCTTATCTTGACGATCTTATCTTGGCGATCTCATCTCGACGA